>OGZE01000007.1_pt1 | contig 156664 bp, 136 predicted proteins | sample 1576731 | NCBI WGS metagenome assembly OGZE01 (sample SAMEA3541503, study PRJEB24748) | human gut metagenome | biome: human gut; feature: human-associated habitat; material: faeces | place: China | collected 2012 | reverse complement strand
TGGCGATAACTGCTATTTTTTCGGCCATCTTCTGTGCCGTTACGCCGCCAACACCGGTATCTATCTCGTCAAAAACCATTGTCGGTACGCCACTGGCGTTAAGCAGCACTGTTTTGATAGCCAGTGCCACACGCGACAGCTCGCCGCCGGAAGCCACTTTCAAAAGCGGCCTGATCGGCTCGCCCAGATTGGCAGTAAACAGAAAGGTCAAATCGTCTTTGCCTGTTTTGCCAAAAGCTTCTTTGACAGTTACGGCAATTTCAAACTTGCCTTCCAGCATCGCCAGATCATGGATATGTTCCGTAACCTTAGATGCCAGTTCCGCAGCGTATTTACAGCGCAGTTTGGTAAGTTGCTGTGACTGTTGTTCCAGTTCATTTTTTTGCTGAGCTAACAGCTGTTTTGTTTTAGCGATATTAGCTTCCAGCTGCGTCAGTTCGTCAGCCTGCTGCTGCGCCTGCTGCAAATATGCGGTGATAGCTTCGTAGCTGTCGCCATATTTTTTTTGCAGACGGTACCACAGATCCAAACGGTTTTCCACCGTAGCAGCCCGCTGTCCATCATATTCTTCGCCGCTTAAATAGTCACTCAGCTCGCGGCGGCATTCATCTAAAGTAATCCAGCTGCTTTCCATGCTTTCGCAGGCACCGCCTAAGCGTTCATCGTAGCGCAGCACTGCTGTCAGCTGGTCTTTAGCCGCCGCCAGGTTTTCCAAAATACCCCTGTCGGCATCAAGCAGATCGTGAGCACCACTGACCGCAGCCATGATCTTACCGCTGTTTTGCAGACGTTTCGCTTCTTCCTGCAAGGTTTCCAGCTCGCCTGCTTCCAAAGCAGCGTCAGTGATTTCTTTAATTTCCCAGTCCAGACGGTCTAAAATACGTTCTCGTTCGCTGCCGGTGTTCTCCAGCTGCGTCAGCTTAGCCTGCGTCGCCAAATAGGCATTATACAGCTCTTGATATGCCCTGCGCACAGGCGTGATATCATCACGTCCATATAAGTCCACCAGCAACAAGGGTGCATCAGTCTTTAAAAGGGCCTGATTTTCGTGCTGGCCGTGGATATCGACCAAGGCTTCGCTGAAGCTTTTGAGTACTGCCAATGGCACCTGCACGCCGTTAACCGTAGCCTGGCTTTTGCCATTGGCTAAAATACGCCGTCTCAAAAACAACTCGTCCTCTTCGTCGATACCCTGCTCTGCCAGCAGGGCTTTCACCGCGTTCAAACCGCTGATATCAAAAACCGCCTGCACCCAAAAGGAATCGGCCCCACTGCGGATATAATCCGCCGAAGCCCGATTACCAAGCACGACGCCAAAAGCATCGATCAGAATAGACTTACCAGCGCCCGTCTCACCTGTAAAGATGTTAAAACCGGGCGCAAAATCTATTTTCGCATCTTCAATTAAAGCAAAATTATGCACATGCAAAGATTGCAGCATCTTTCAACGACCTCGTCTTATCAGCGGTTATTAAAGCGTTCCATAAAGGTCACGGTATTGTCCTTAGAATCCACCGCAACAAAAATAGTATCGTCGCCGGCAACTGTTCCCAGCACCTCCGACCATTTCATATAATCTATAGCATAAGCTACGGATTGAGCTGTTCCGGGCAGACTGCGAACAACGACCAGATTTTCGGAAGCACGCATACCAATAATGGAATCCTGGAAAGTACGTTCCAGACGGCCGGGGGTCAGCAGCAGATTATGTTCCTTCGGGAAAGCATAATGATAATTGCCTTCAGCATCCGGCACTTTGATCAGCATCAGTTCTTTAATGTCGCGCGAAACGGTAGCCTGAGTTACCTCGATGCCGTCGCGGCGAAGAGCAGACGCTAATTCTTCCTGAGTTTCGATTTTATTGTGTTCGATGATTTCTTTGATCTTGCCGTGTCTAATACCTTTCACATCTCTCACCTCATATCTGTATTTGTAAACTTGGGTATTTTAAAGCCGTTCCGTATTGCGGATCAGCTTTTCCTGCCATGTTTCGTAATAATTGCGCCCATTCAGGCGGATAAAGCTTACCTTGTCGGGGCTTTTACCGATGCGCACTGTGTCGTTTTCCGCTATCGCCGTCACGATCTCACCATCTGCCGAAAGCAGCAGTTCTTCGTATGGCGGCACTGCGTTCAATTCAATAATACTATCCATCGGTATCAAGAGCGGCCTTGTATACAGCGCATGAGCGCAAATAGGCGTAATGATCGTCACATCAAGGCTGGGATGTACCAGCGGCCCGCCAGCCGATAAAGAATAGGCTGTGGAACCTGTGGCTGTCGCCATAATGATGCCGTCAGCCGCATAATTGCCGGATTGTTTGCCGTTGACACGCAAGCTAAGGTGTGCCAGCTTGGAAAAATGGCCTTTGGCCACTACCATATCATTTAAAGCGTGTGCGTCGATCAACACCTTGCCATCGCGCCAGAGGCAGGCTTGCAGCTGGCTGCGTTCTTCCAGCTCATATTCACCAGCCAGCAGCTTTGCTAAAGCTTCCGGAAGTTCCTTGAGTTCGATCTCGGCTAAAAAGCCCAGCTTGCCAAAATTGACGCCGAACACAGGTATCCTGAGTGGTGATAAAAATCTTGTCATCTGCAGCAGCGTACCGTCGCCGCCTAAAGAAACAGCCATATCCATTTGCTTGAGGCTGGTCCTGTCACAGACATCGTAGCTGGGTCTATCAGCATAGTCCAGCTTCTGCGGCAGCACCGCTTCGATACCGGCTTTATCGCACAGTTCCAGCACCTTCGGCAGGCTGTTTTTGACGTTTTCTTTTTGCATATTGGGAAAAATGCCCAATTTTAATTTTTTCATAGCGACCTCGCTGTTTTTACTCTTGGGTCTGCGGTTTATCCAAATCACCGTGTGACTTGGATACAAGATCGTCAATCATGGCTTCGCTGACGGCGTCATCGCTGCCCATCGTTAAATGCAGCAGATATTCGATGTTGCCTTCCGGCCCTTTGATTGGCGAAAAATCAAGCCCGGCAATGCCAAAGCCTTCTTCTTTAGCAAACGCTACCACTTTTTTGATAACGTCGGCATGTACCTTCGGATCGCGAACAACGCCTTTTTTACCAACGTTCTCTTTACCCGCTTCAAACTGCGGTTTGACCAGGGCTATTACAAAGCCTGTCGGTTTCAGCAGCTTGTGTACCGCCGGAAACACCTTATCCAGCGAGATGAAGGCCACATCGATAGTTGCGGCATCCACCAACTCACCCAGGCTATCCGCTTCCAGATACCGCACATTGGTGCGTTCCATATTCACTACCCGTTCATCGCTGCGCAGCTTCCAGGCCAGCTGGCCGTAGCCAACGTCCACAGCATAAACCTTTACCGCGCCGTTTTGCAGGGCGCAGTCCGAAAAGCCGCCGGTAGAAGCTCCGATATCGGCAATGACCTTACCCTCCACACTGATAGGGAATATTTGCAGTGCTTTTTCAAGCTTTAAGCCGCCGCGACTCACATATTTCAGTTTTTCGCCCAGCAGACGTATCACTGCGTCTTCGGGAACCTGCGTACCCGGTTTATCTATTTTCTGTTCATTGACCAGCACCTGGCCTGCCATGATCGAGGCTTGCGCCCGGGCGCGGCTTTCAAAAAGTCCGCGGGCAGTCAGCAGTGCGTCTAACCGTTCTTTTTTCACTTAGTTTCTCCGGCACCTTTCACCAAAGCAGTAATTTTTGCGGTAATACTGTCTAAATCCAAACCTATATCACGGAACAGATATTTTTTATCGCCGTGAGGCACAAATTCGTCAGGGATACCCAAATTCAAAACCTGAGTGGTTTGCAGTAAGCCTTTGTTATTGAGCAGCTCCAAAACTGCCGAACCAACACCACCGGCCACAACGCCTTCTTCCAGCGTCACCAGCTTGCTGTACTTTTTGGCTGCCTGCACCAGCAATTCTTCATCAAGTGGTTTAGCAAAGCGCAGATTGATGACCCCCGCCTTGATACCCTGCTCTGCCAAAACATCAGCTGCCTGCAAGGCCACAGCCACCATACTGCCGATAGCCAGCAGGCAAACACCTTCGCCTTCGCGCAGCACCTCGCCTTTGCCGATTGGCAGCTGCTGTAATGCTTCGCTGCAATCAACACCGACACCGCTGCCACGAGGGTAACGGATCGTGATCGGCCCATCGAAGCTTAGGGCCGTATTCAGCATATGTCGCAGCTCGTTTTCGTCCTTCGGAGCCATAATGGTCATTTGCGGCATCGAACGTAGATAAGCGTAATCGAAAACGCCGTGATGGGTGAAGCCGTCGTCACCGACGATACCGGCCCTATCAAGGCATAGCGTTACCGGCAGGTTCTGCATACAAATGTCGTGCAGAACTGAATCATAGGCTCTTTGCAGGAAGGTAGAATATACTGCCACTACCGGCTTTAATCCTTCTGCTGCCATACCTGCTGCCGCCGTCACAGCGTGCTGTTCGGCAATGCCAACATCAAAAAACCGCTTAGGGTACTGTTCGGCGAATTTATTAAGTCCGGTGCCGTCAGGCATCGCCGCCGTAATCGCCACGATCTTCTCATTTTCTGCTGCCAGCTCGGTCAAAGTCTTACCAAACATTTCCGTATAAGCTATCGGCGCGGCGGGGTCAGAAATCTTTTTACCTGTCGCGATCTCAAACGGGCCCGTGCCGTGAAATTTATTAGGGCTGGTTTCGGCAGGCTCGTAGCCTTTTCCTTTTTTTGTTATAACATGCACCAGCACCGGGCCATTGACATGCTTGGCCGCTTCTAATACTTCCAGCAGCTTGTTTAGATCATGTCCGTCGATAGGCCCCAGATATTTGAAGCCTAATTCTTCAAAAACAGAGCTGGGCACCATCAAATATTTAACACTGCCCTTTAACCGTTCAATAGCGCTCAAAACATCGCTGCCGAAGTCCAGGCCTTTCAGCCAACCTTCTACGTCACCCTTGATTTTATTGTAGGTTTCGCCCGTGCGCAGATCGCACAGATACTGCGACATGGCGCCAACATTTTTGGAGATGGACATTTCGTTGTCATTTAAAATAACGATCATTTTTTTATGCAGGTCCCCGGCGTTGTTTAAGGCTTCAAAAGCCATACCACCAGTCATAGACCCGTCGCCGATAACGGCAATGACATTGTTGTCTTCGCCCTTCAAATCGCGCGCCACAGCCATACCCAAGGCCGCCGAAATCGACGTACTGGAGTGTCCGGTGCCAAAAGCATCGTGTTCACTTTCCTTACGCTTAGGGAACCCCGACATGCCATGATATTGACGCAGGGTCGGAAAAAGCTCCTTCCGTCCCGTCAATATCTTATGAATGTAGGATTGATGACCTACGTCCCAGATGATTTTATCTTTTGGCGTAGTAAACACTTTGTGCAAAGCCAAAGTAAGTTCTACCACACCCAAATTAGGCGCCAAATGACCGCCGTTTTTAGAAACGACGTCGATGATCAGCTGTCTGATCTCGCCTGCTAAAAGCTTTATTTCTTCCAACGTCAGCATTTTCAGATCTGCGGGAGAATTTATTTTTTGCAATAATTGCTCATTCTGCATGCGACAATCCGCCTTTCTTCACAATAACAAGTAACTTAGCTTTTACGCCCGCACATCATTTTAGTAATCTCACGCAGCGCGTCGGCATTTTCCCCGAATATTTCCAGGCAGTTCAGCGCTTCGTCTACTGTTTTTTGAGCCAGCGCTTTCGCGCCTTCCAAAGTATATAAGGTCACATAAGTGGATTTATGCTTCTTTTCATCGCTATGGGCAGCCTTGCCCATTTGCTCAGCATCGCCTTCCACGTCCAGAATATCGTCAGTGATCTGGAAAGCCAGCCCTAAGAGATCGGCAAACTTGGTCAAAGCCAGCAGTTCTTCATTGGTAGCGCCAGCCAGGCGGGCACCGCTGCGTACTGCGGCAATAAACAGTGCTCCTGTTTTGCCTGCGTGCAATTTGCGCAGTTCCTCTTCGCTGATCTGTTTATCTTCGGAATCAAGGTCGATCACCTGACCGCCCACCATACCGAAGTTACCTGCACACATTGCTACCTCGCGTACGGTTTCGACTAAAACCTCAGCCGGTGCGTTCTTCTGCTCCAGCATCACTTCAAAGGCCAAGGTCAAAAGCGCGTCGCCAGCTAAAAGTGCCATTGCCTCGCCGTAAACCTTGTGGTTTGTCAAACGTCCGCGGCGGTATTCATCATCGTCCATACAGGGTAAATCGTCGTGGATCAGCGAATAGGTATGAATCATTTCCAAACCGCAGGCCACCGGCAAAAAGTTGTAGCCGCTGACACCCAAAGCATCGGCTGTAGCCATCAGAATGATTGGGCGGATACGTTTCCCGCCCGCCAAAAGGCTGTAAGCCATTGCTTCATCGACGCGGGAAATTCCTTTTTTCTCTAAACGCTTTTCTAAAAAAGCATTAACTAAATTTTGCCTGTCTTCGTAATACTTTTTAAAATCCATTTCAATCCTCCAGATCTGCGAACGCTTCCAGTTCATATTCGTCATCGTCGTCACCGGTGACCACGATTTTTTCTACTTCCTGCTGCACGGTATTGAGCTTGGCCATACAAACCTTACTCAAAGCCACGCCCTGCTGAAAGGCAGCTAACGCTTCTTCCAGCGGCAGTTCGCCGCTTTCCAGCAGCTGTACCTGCTGCTCCAGCTCGGCCAGTGCTTCTTCAAACTTTATGTTTTTGGCGATCTTTTTCATCGTCATTCTTCTTCACGCCTTTCTACCTGCTGCACTACCGATACCACATCGCCGTCGGCGACCTGAGTTCTGATCTCGTCACCCCAGCGTACGTCCTCGATGCTGCGCAGGGCTTTGCCTGCTTCTGTTTTCGTTATGGAATAGCCTCTGGCCAATACCGTCAGCGGTGACAAAGCATCCAACTGAGCTGCCAGAAGGCTGAATTTATGCTGTCTTTGCTGCAAAATACTTTCCATCCTGCTTTGCAGCTGGCGCAGAGCCATATCGGTCCGCTGCTGCAAAGGCTGTTGCCATCGTTCCGGTTTTGTCAAAGTCCATGAACCCTGCAACCGCTGCAGCTTATGCTGTGCCTGTTCTACCCGGTGCAGCACTACACGCTGTCCCCGTGCCGTCAACTCCTCTACATAACGCAGATAAGCATCGGCATCGGCCACTACTAATTCCGCAGCCTGCGACGGCGTCGCCGACCGGCGGTCGGCAGCAAAATCTGCCAGTGTAAAATCAGTTTCGTGCCCTGCCGCTGCTACTACAGGTATTTCAGAAGCAGCAATGGCCCGCACTACAGGCTCTTCATTAAAAGCCCACAAATCTTCTATAGAGCCGCCGCCCCGTCCTACTATCAGCACATCGGCTAAGCGGTTTTTATTCATAAATTCAATTGCCCGCACTATCTCGGCGGCCGAACCGTCACCCTGCACTTTTACAGGGAACAGCAGCAGCTTGATGCCCCGGTTGCGACGGCGGGAAACGGTGATCATATCGCGCACCGCTGCGCCGGAAGGCGAGGTTATGATACCGACTGTTTTGGGATTCAGCGGCAGCTCGCGCTTGCGCTCACTGTCAAACAGTCCTTCTTCAGTCAGTTTTTTCTTCAACTGTTCATAAGCCAGCATCAGATCGCCTGCGCCCAAAGGCAGCATCAGATCAGTATACAGCTGGTAAACGCCATCGCGTTCGTATACGCCTACACGGCCAATAGCAATGACCGTATCACCGTTTTGCGGTTCAAAACGCAGGCTGCGCGCCTGATTGCGGAACATAACTGCTTTCAGCACTCCGCCCGCATCCTTCAGGGTAAAATAACAATGCCCCGAAGCATAGCGTTTAAAATTAGATATTTCGCCCTGAATCTGGATATTGGCGAAAGTACGATTGCCCTCCAGCAGGCTTTTGATCATTAAATTTAATTCACTTACGGAATAAATCGCTTCATTCATGGCTTCCTTCTCCCTGACGGCGTGCATAAGCAGCACATCCGGCAGCATTATCGGGACTGAACCGGCTTTCCGGTATCCAGACCTTGATCCTGCGTTTAGCAAGCTTTTCTATCATATGGCTACGGATGTAGGCGTTAGATGCCACACCGCCGACCAGTAGTACGTCGAAAACTTCTTTTTGCGCCGCCACGTTGCGGATCATCCTGACAAAGGTTTCTGCCAAGGCATATTGTACACCCGCAGCTAAAGCAGCAGGCTCCGCACCGGCTTCTAACTTGCGCATCGCCGCTGTCGCAGGGCCCGACAAACTGACGTCACCTTGACGTACAGATACCGGCAATTCGATGAATCCCTTTGCCGTGGCTGCTAACTGCTCTACAGCTGACCCGGCCGGGAACGGTAACCCCATGGCTACACCTATCCTGTCGATAAACTGACCTGCGTGCAAATCTTTACTGCCGCCAACCTGCGTCAGCTCATAAGTGCCATCCGCACGTTTAGCCGCCAGCAGTAAATCTGTCGTGCCACCGGAAGCGTGCAAAAGCAGAAAACGGTCGGTATCAGGCCCCTGCGCTGACCATAAGCCGGCTTCCAAATGATTTTCCTGATGGCTGATCTGCCACAAAGGAATTTCGCTTACAGCCGCTAAAGAGCGCGCCAGACCTAAACCAACCAAAAATGCAGGCATATACGAATCTTCCAAGGGCCGCGGACGCGCCGAAACACCGATACCGATAATTTCAAAAGAACTGCTGCAAGCTTCTTCCATCAGCTCGGGCAGATTGCGGGTATGCTGAAAAACCATTTCCGACTGCTGCAGACCTCTGCATCCTGCTTTAACCTGTAAAATCCGGCGGGCCTCGCCTGCCAGACTGCCTGCCTTGTCGAGCAAAGCGACCGAAGTCGTATAGCAGCTGGTATCGATGCCCAGGTAAACCTCTTTTTTACACATCACTGCGAACCATTTTACCTAAAACTCCGTTGATAAAACGCGGAGTATCATCAGTTCCATAAATTTTTGCTATTTCTACAGCTTCATTGATCGCCACATTTGGCACCAATTTATCCTCTGCAAAAAACATCTCATAGACGGCGATCCGCAAAATATTACGGTCAACTGCCGGCATCCGATCCAAACTCCAGTCGATAGCGAATTCGCCGATTTTAGCGTCGATAGCCTCGTTGTTTGCCAAAACGCCGTTTAAAACATCCTGAGCGTAAGCTCTGGCTTTTTCCGCACTTTTATCAGCTCTTTCTTCTATAGCGGCGTTTAAAGCGTTTGCGCCCTCGCCCTCCGAAAAATCTATTTGAAACAAGCTTTGTAAAACCAATTCCCTTGCAATCCTGCGAATCATAGTAGCCCTCTCTCGTTTAAAAATTATTTATGATAGCCGGGAGGCAACAGCCTGTCCAGCCATTCCATTAAATCTTCTTTTTTATCAAGCTTATTACCTAAAAAGAAACCTGCGGTGATACAGATCAAAAGAAAGATCGTCTGCAAAAAGCCCAGGATCAGAAACATAGCTCCGACCAACAAACCGAATAAAGAACCCAGCAGACGTCCGCGATAATTTTTCCAAAGATCACTAAAAATTTCGTTAAACATGACGTCGCCCTCCTTAGCCCTTAGCCTTGATCTGTTTAAAGAACAGGTCTATATCTTTGATTTCCATGCCCAAAACCTTTTTGATGGTATCGCGCACGTTGTATTTTATCTCATCCGTAGTTTCCGGAATATTTATACCGGGTTCGATGGAAGAATTGATGCGGACACTGATATGTTCCTCGTCCATCTTCGCTTCGACTTTGACCGCGTACACGCCGTAAACTTCTTTGGCGATTTCGGCGATATAATCTTCAATAGCGCTTTTACCTACTGATACCTTACCGGAATCACCAGTGCTGATCGTCAGCGAAGTCATACCTGTTGCACCGATACCGGCGATAAGCAGGCGGATACTGACAAGTAAAATGATGATACCGCCGACAGCGTATTCCCAATTGCCCGGAATTGTGGCAAAGAAAGTAGTGATAGCAGTCTGACCGATAACGCCCAAGCTGCAAAGCACTACCAAAACGGCCACCACTGCCATCAAAAATGTGTATAAAGTTAAGATTATCCTATCAGGTATTCCCAAAACAACTCACTCCTCACTAAAGAAAATTTCATGGCCAGCGTCCATTTTTTCCAGGCTCTCTTCCAGTTCGCTCTTCGGACGGCGTGCCACGCCTTGTATATGTACATCGACAAACTTCACTTCATAGCCGGTCATATTTTCGATCGCTTCTTTTACTTTTTCCTGTATTTCCAATGCTATTTCAGGGATACAGGAGCCATATTCTACATTCACATAAACTGCCGCCGTCACTACATGTCCGTCAACGGTTATCCTTACGCCTTTAGCAAAACTTTTTTTACCTAAAAGCTCGTTCAGGCCTTCGGCAAAACCGCCGCTCATGCCGATAACGCCATTGACCTCCTGCGCGGCAAGTCCGGCCACGATACTGATGACTTCGTCAGCGACCTTAACATTTCCTATTTCGTCGGGCATCTGTTCTTCTCTTGCTGCATCAGCTTCGATTTTATTCTCTTCCCGATCATTTTCTTCCTGCATCACAGCTTCCTGTACCTGCTGCTGCTTTAGCTCTCTATCTTCGATATCTAATTTCAATGCTATGCCACCTCCCGTCTGTGCGGCAATAGGATATACTTACCCTATTTTGCTTTTAATTATACCATACCTGCTGCGTGAATACTATGTATAAATGCATAAAAAAACAGCAGCGAAAACAAATTTCGCCGCTGTCAGTATAAGCTATTTTTAATTATGCACGTTCGATATAATCACCGGTTCTGGTGTCGATGCGCAAAACATCGCCCTCGTTGATGAACAGAGGAACTTTGACCACATAGCCGGTCTCCATTTTAGCAGGTTTGCTGCCTCCGGTAGCGGTATCACCACGGATGCCGGGGTCGGTTTCAACTACTTTCAGCTCAACAGTGTTCGGCAGGTCAACGCCAAGGATACGGGTTTCGTAAACCATGATCTTAACATCCATATTCTCTTTCAAGAAGTTCAACGCGTCGCCCAATTGTTCTTTAGTCAATTCAGTCTGCTCGTAGTTTTCGTTGTCCATAAATACATATTGTCCGTCAGATTCATACAAATATTGCATTTCGCGGCGGTCAACGCGTGCTTTAGGCAAACGCTCACCAGCGTTGAAAGTACGTTCAACAACGGAACCGGTGCACATGTTGCGCATTTTAGCGCGTACAAAAGCTGCACCCTTACCAGGTTTTACATGTTGGAATTCAACAACCTGCCAAGCGTCGCCGTCGATAGTAACAGTCACATTAGTTTTAAATTCATTAGTAGAAATCATAAATAGTCCTCCTATATAAAAAATTAAACAATTTCCATCAGCTGTTTTTTAACACCGGTCAGCACTTTTGCGCCTTCGTCGGTCAACACAACCGTGTCTTCTATACGTACACCGCCCTTACCGGGGATGTAAATACCAGGCTCAACAGTAAATGTCATACCGGGCTGCAAAACAACATTCTGGCCGCGTTTATTGATATTCGGCATTTCGTGGATCTCGAGGCCGATACCATGTCCCAGTCCATGCACATAGTTTTCGCCATAGCCGCGGGAAGTAATATAATCCCTGACAATAGCGTCAAGCTCTGCGCCGGTAATGCCGGGCTTCGCGTTTTTCAGACCACGCCATTGGGCTTCCTCAACAATGGTATAAATCTCTTTATGCCACGAGTTGGCCATCCCCAAGACAACGGTACGGGTCATGTCAGAATGATAGCCGTCATAAACGGCACCGAAATCAAAAGTAATAAAATCGCCGATCTCCACTTCTTTATCAGAAGCTATGCCATGCGGCAAGGCCGACCTTTCGCCCGAAGCTACGATAGTTTCAAAGGCGAGTTTTTCTGCTCCCAGGCTGCGCATATAATACTCAAGGCGTCCAGCCAGTGTCTTTTCAGTCATTCCGGGCTGCAATTCGTCCAGCAAACGCAGATACGCCTCATCAGCGATTTTCACTGCGCGCCACATCAATTCCAGCTCGCGTTTATCTTTGACCATCCTAATATATTTCAGATCGATGACCTGCAGCTCTTTGCCCTCCAAAAGTCCTTGCAAAGTGTTGAAGTCATTATAGCTGAAATAATCGCCGTCAAAACCTACTTTTTTTGCATCCTGTGCCAATTCAACCACAGTCTGCCAAATGTTTTCCGCATATTCTACGATATGGCAGCATTTGGCTTCCGCCCTTGCCTGATACAAGTATCTGCCATCGGTAACAAGGACAGCCCGACGGTCATCGGCATAAAGGATGCTCGAATCACCTCTGAAGCCGGTCAAATAGCGAATTGTATTAACGTCTTTAATAATGACGCAATCCAAATGTTCTTTTTCCAGAAAATCAAAGATTTTACCGATACGCGGCATAATCCTTACCTCACTTCTATTAAAATAATACGATACCCAGATATTTTATCATACTTTTGACAATTTGCCTATAAAGCTTCGTTAAAACTTTCAAGAATTTCTACCGAAAACGGCATATTCTCAATAATTTCTAAAACATCATTATATGTATCGGGCGTACCACGCAAAAGAATGATGCCCTCCTGATGGTCGATGGTGCTGACTAAAGCCAGATGCTCGTAGCCTTCCATGATCCAATTTACATCTGCAATACGCTCAGGCGCCACCTTCGCGTAGATGGTACTTCGGTCTTCTAACATATTACCTTCCTCCGCAGCAGCGAATCGGGCAGCAAAGCCTTATCGCTGACGATTGAAAATTTTTGCTGGGCATGCGGCGCACAGTCGATACTCTCGCCTGCTTCGTTTTGCATATCCTCTAAGGTTAAGGGCAGCAGTTCCCCGTCAGGCATCAGCAGTTCCAACACCTCGCCGCTTTTAACATTGTTACGCTGCTCGATATAGGCACGCTTGCTTTCCGCATCATAAGCCAGGACGATGCCAACAAAATCATGGGTCTGCTCGTAGCTGGACGTAGTATAGACCTGCCCTTCGCTGCCGGGCTTGCCAAAGGCAAAACCTTTAGTATAAGGACGGTGCGAAACTTTTTCCAGTTCCTCACGCCACGCCTCGGTGACCTGATAATGCTTAGGATCGTCGCAGTAAGCGTCGATAGCCTTACGGTATACGCTGACTACGGTCGCCACATAGTGGATGCTTTTCATGCGGCCCTCTATCTTCAAGCTGCAAATGCCGGCTTCCACTAATTCAGGAATGTGGTCGATCAGGCATAAGTCCTTGGAATTCATTACATATGTGCCTCGTTCATCTTCTTCGATGTCAAAGCTTTCGTCGGGTCGGTTCTTCTCGACCAGGCTGTAGTCCCAGCGGCAGGCCTGCACGCAGGCACCGCGGTTGCCATCCCGTCCGGTCAGGTAGCTGCTCAAAAGGCAGCGGCCCGAATAAGAGATGCACATCGCACCGTGGACAAAGGCTTCCAGTTCCACGTTAGTCTTAGCGCCGATTTCCCTGATCTCATCCAAACCCAGTTCGCGTGCCAGTACGACCCGTTCAGCACCCAATTCCTGCCAGGCCTGCACGGCCGCCCAGTTACTGGTATTGGCCTGCGTACTGACATGCAAAGGCATAGCGGGCACAGTTTTACGGGCCACGCTCCAAACGCCCAGGTCAGAAATCAGCAATGCGTCCACACCAGCCTGCTGTAAGTCCAGCAGATAGCCCGGCAACTGCTCTAAATCTTCGTTATGAGCGAAAATGTTAACGGTCACATAAACCTTTTTTCCAAGCTCGTGAGCATATGCCGCAGCTTCAGCAATCTCTTCCATGCTGAAGTTATTGGCAAAAGCCCGCAGCCCAAACATCTTGCCGCCTAAATACACGGCGTCGGCGCCATAACGTAAAGCGATCTTACATTTTTCCATATTGCCTGCCGGTGCCAAAAGCTCCGGCTTATTTTTTATTACAGTCATATCAGTTCCTTATTGTTGTCCATGAATATCGTCGATTGCCGCCAAATGTTCGGAATAAGTCCGGGTAAAACGGTGGTGCCCATCTTTTTCAGCGACGAAATATAAAAAGTCGGTCTTTTCTGGATGCAGCACAGCTTTAATAGCACTAAGGCCAGGGCTGGCTATCGGTCCGGGCGGCAGGCCCGGGTTCTGATAGGTGTTATAGGGGTTCTGTATCTTCGTATCAGCTATCGTCAGTTCTTCCTTCTGCGTGCCTAAAATATACTGGATCGTCGTATCCGACTGGATCGGCATATAAATTTCCAGGCGACGCAGAAAAACGCCGGCGATACGTGGCTGTTCTTCCTTGTACACTGCTTCCATCTCTACCAGAGAAGCCATATTGACCAGATCCCTGATCGACATTTTCTGCTTTTCTGCTTCCTCAGGAATATTTTCTTTATTCATCTGCGTGTTAAATTCTTTAACCATCATTGCCAGCATATCTTTTTCATTCATACCCACATCAAACATATAGGTGGAGGGAAAGATAAAGCCTTCCGCTTTATAAATGACGTTTGGGTCGCTGGTTTCCATGTACGGGTACGGGGTGTAATTGCGGGCGGCTTCGATAAATTTTTCAGCTGAGCCAATTCCTTCAGCCTCCAACTTTTTACCTGCCTTCACTACGGTGTAGCCTTCCGGCACAGTGAATTTCACCCGCTGCACCTGCCCTTTCGACAGAACATCGACGATCTCGCTGTTAGACATACCTGCCGTTATTTCATAGCGGCCGGCTTGCAGGTCGCGTTCCAAACCACGAAACTTTGCCTCCAGGCGAAACGCCTCCGGTGTTTTTACGAGCTTTTGTTTGTGCAGCAAATTGGCGATGTCAGTAGTCGTCATACCCGATTCGACCGTGATCAGATACGGGCTGCCTGTAGCCAGGTCTTTATTGCTGCCGGTATAGTTCAATACCCAGTAAACACCTACTACTATCACCAAAAAGATGCCTAAAACAAAGGGCAATACCTTCCTCATATTTCCAGTCCCTTCAACTTAAGTTAATAAAGCTCAAAAAGTGCCGGACATGATGTCCGGCACTATGGTTGTTATTCTTCGTCCCAGTCTTCTACAAGTTTTTCGTAAGCATTTTTTACTTCGTCAAACTCTTCGTCAGTAGGAGCTAAATAAACTTCTTCGCCGTTTTCGTCAAGCTCGATGCGGGCGATGATCACATTTTCTTCTTCATCGTCTTCGTGGCAGTGGCAGGCTTCGTCATCACATTCACAGTCTTCTAAATCGATCTGCGCTAAGATAGCGAATTTTTTTGCACCTACAGGAACGATCATTTCTTCACGGAAATATAATTCGTTACCATCCTCGTCAGTAATAACGACGATTTGTTCTTCTTCCATTGCTTCAATAGCTTCCATATTTTCTTTTTGGTCCATTACGACACCTCGTTTCTAAATTATATACATTTTATATCATTTACAGTTATGCTGTCAATTTCTCATTTTTCATCCAGCCTGGCAGCTAAAAACCCTTTGTCTAAATCAAAGCCCAGCTTACCGTTGTCTTTAACGATGATATTAGTATCAAAGCTGCCGACGGCGGTAGCGATCTTGATGTTAGAAAAAGCAAATTTTCCCTGCTGTCTGGTGATCGAGCCTTTGATCGAACGGAACGGCAACATCATATACTTGCCCTCCTCGATGCGAAAGCTACCGGCACCTGTCGCACTGCCAACATCGGCAGTTCCCAGCGCCAGCATTTTAAATGACAGCGGACCTTCGACCTGCGTTTCCGTAACTACGGAGCTGTCGAGGTCTATACCCTGTATTTCCAAATTAAAATCCCTGGTCTTCGTATCTATTTGCCCATTGATACTGACCTGCCCGGCATAAACATTGCCGATAGCATCGCCAACGTTTAACTTGCCGTTTTTATACAAAAACTTGCCGCTGAGGGCGGTTATGTATAACGGATCATAAGCCAGTTTATCAAGACCAAAAGTACCTTCGGCCTCGGGCTTGTCGATAGTGCCTTTTACTTTGCCTAATGCCGTCACTGCCTCTTTCAGTCCCAGCCCCGGGCTCAACGCCTCAATCACAAAGTTGGGAGCACTGACCGTCAGGCCGTAGGTCTGTTTAGCATCGGGCTTATCGGCATAATAAATATTTCCGTCGATGATGACGGTCTGCCCTGCGACTTCCAAATTCAAATCAGCAAGCTTCAAAGCCGTTGTGTCGGCTGCAAACTTACCACTGCCCTTAGTCACAGGATAGTTGATCAAAGAACCTTTCAGATCGGAGATAGTACCGTCGATATTCAGCGTCCATTTCCCTGCTGTCTTATCGGCCCTGATCTTGACATCAGGCAAAGTACCCTCGCTGATCACCACGTCGGCAGCCTGCGGCAGCACGCTCATAATGTTTTGCAGCGGCAGCTTCTTCACTTCCGCAACCACGGCTGTAGACTGCTGGTCGGTTTGGATATCGGCAATGATATCGCTTTTACCATCCTTGACCCGCAAACCATATTTGATCTTTGGATATTGTTTAAAGTTGGCCTGGAACTGCACTTTATCAAAATCAAGGGGCTTACCTTCCAAAAGCAGGTTCACCTTGGCGTCCTTGATTTCCATCAGACCACGGAACTGCGTTGAACTGCTGGCTTTTTTTACACTCAGCAGATCTTCGCTTTGAGCTTCATCAAGCTGAAAATTGATATAATTGGTAAGATTTAAGCCATCCTTTTTGCCGTAAGCAACAAAAAAGCTGGGCTTATCCACCACCACGTCACCGACTGAAGCACCGGTGCCTCCCTTTAGTAAGGCATCGAACAAATTGACCGATACCGTAGCCAAAGGTACTTCGGCAATGGTTTTACCATCAGGCCCTACCCAGACGATGTTTTTAAAAACAACGTCGCCCGACCAGTTAGCCTGGATCTCTTCGGCTTTTAATGTACCCTGCAGCGCCGTCTGTTCAGCCAAAAGCTTTTTCGTCAGCTCTTCGGCAGCCCGGCCGCCAAATTGGAACAGCAGCACGAAAGCGACTAAAACCAGCGCCACGAAGCCGACAAATATTTTTTTCGCCATACCTTCATTCCGTCCTTTTACTTTGTGGACTATCCAGATAGTTTTGCAGGATCACTACGGCCGCCATCATATCGATGACTTTTTTGCGTTTGCTGCGGCGCAGGTCTGCGTCTATCAAAACTTTTTCAGCGGCAACGGTCGAAAGTCGCTCGTCCCATAAGACGATCTTAAGCTGCGGGAACCTGACGCCAATAACTTGGGCCAAAGCCTCGCAGCTTTGTGCGCGCTCGCCGATGCTGCCGTTCATATTTTTAGGATAACCCACCACCATCGTGTCTACCTCGTATTCGTCGATCAACTCGCCGATACGCTGCAGATCGCGTTCTTCACTGGTGCGGCGGATAGTTTCCACCCCGTTGGCGATCATCCCCATCAAATCACTGGCGGCCACGCCGATAGTACGCGTGCCGACATCCAGAGACATACTTCTCATCTAAGCAGCTCTCCCCATTTTATTTTGCGTTTTTTTCCAAATACTTAACTACCAGCTCTTCGATAAGTTCATAGCGTTCAAAACGGCGCAGCTTGGTGCGGGCGTCGTCGTGGCTGGTGATATATGTAGGATCACCGCTGAGCAGATAGCCTACGAGCTGGTCGATAGGATTGTAGCCCTTTGCCTCCAGCGCCTTGCAAACCTCGCTGATAACCTGTGCCACTTCTTTATTTTCATTGTTACGCTTAAACATCATTGTTTCCTGCGATACCTGAGTCATCGTTGATCCCTCCTTTTTAACTGCAAATTCACAAAAATAAATTCTATTTACAGATGTACTACTATTGTAGCATACCTTGTAGCAAAAAAATATAAAATAACTGTGAACTTGTATAAATAAAGGCCGAGATCACTCTCGGCCTTTAAAATTTTATGAATCTGTTATTTGATCTGACCTTCAATAACTACCCAGGCAGCTTCCAAAGCCTCGCCCAGCTTAGCAGCGTCTTTACCGCCAGCCTGCGCCATATCAGGACGGCCGCCACCGCCGCCGCCACAGATCCTGGCTACTTCTTTAACGATGTTGCCGGCATGGATGCCTTTAGCAACAGCATCTTTAGTTGCCATCGTCAGAATACTGATCTTGCCATCGTTGAACACGGATGCCAAAACAACTACGCCGCCGACTTTGTCGCGCATCTGGTCGCCCAAATTACGCATAGCTTCGATATTGTCGACGCTGACTTGCTGTACCAGGGCTTTGATGCCCTTGATATCACGGATCTGGCTGTCTACATCGCTGACCTGTGCCTTAGCGATCTTAGCCGCCAATTCTGCCGCTTTCTGCTCAACTGCTTTCAGCTCACCCTGCAAAGCAGTCAGGCGTGCCGGCACGTCAGTTACACGGCATTTTAAACTGCCTGCTAAGCTTTTTACCATAGTTTCCAGCTCGTTGACATGGGCTACAGCGCCGTGGCCGGTCACAGCTTCGATACGGCGTACGCCTGCACCGGTGCTGGATTCGGAAATTATTTTAAACATGCCAATTTGAGCAGTGTTGCTGACATGGACGCCGCCGCAGAATTCCATCGAGAAGCCCGGTACAGTGACTACACGGACGATATCGCCGTATTTTTCGCCGAACAGCGCCATAGCACCACGTTTTTTAGCTTCTTCGATCGGCAGCTCTTCAACAGCAACGCCTTTAGCCGCTAAAATCTCTTCGTTTACTATCGCCTCGACACGGCTCAACTCTTCTTCCATTACCGGCGAGAAGTGCGAGAAGTCAAAACGCAGACGGTCGGGGCCAACATAGCTGCCAGCCTGGTTGACGTGGCCGCCTAAAACTGATTTCAACGCTGCGTGCAGCAGATGGGTAGCAGTATGGTTGCGGGCGATATCGCCCTTACGGCAGCTGTTCACCTCGTAAGTTACTTCATCACCAACACTTACAGTGCCTTCAACCACGCGGCCAATGTGAATGGTAGCGCCATCAGGCAGTTTTTTGGTATTTTCAACTTCGATCACGCCTGTCGGTGCGGTAATGCGGCCCAAATCGCCCAATTGTCCGCCGCCTTCGGCATGGAATGCAGTAACGTCTAAAATCACGGCAACGTTTTTGCCGTCTTCAGCACTTGTTGTAGGCTGAGCATCGTCAGCCGGGTACAGCATTACGATCTTGCCTGCGCTCGCAGCTTCGTCTACCTTCAAGGCAGCAATATCGATGCCACGGGTATTATAGATCACAGGAATTCCGGCTTTATCGTCACGGGCTTCGCGAGCCATAGTGCGCTGAACCTCCAGCGCCGCGTCAAAACCTTCTTTATCCATCGTCATAGCGTGTTCTTCCAAAATTTCCGCAGTCAGTTCCCACGGGAAACCAAAGGTATCGTTCAGTTTGAAAGCAGTAGCACCGTCAAGCACGGTAGTGCCAGCAGCCTCCAATCTGGCGATCTCTTCGCTCAGCAGTTCGCTGCCCTGGCGTAAAGTGCGCAGGAAGCTGGTTTCTTCCATCTCGATGACTTTTTGCACATATTCGCGTTTTTCCACCAGATTCGGATAAACGTGGCCGTACATTTCGATGACCACGTCGACAGCACCGGCCAAAAACATCTGGTCGATACCGATCAGACGACCGTGACGGACGGCACGGCGCAAAATACGGCGCAATACATAACCCCGACCTTCATTAGATGGTAAAATACCATCGGCGATCATAAAGGTCATGCTGCGGGCATGGTCGGCGATCACCTTCAAGGAAATATCGGTCTTTTTATCACTGCCATATTCCACATTGGCAACCTTGGCAGCATATTCGATGATCGGGAAGATCAGGTCGGTTTCAAAATTAGACGGTTTGCCTTGCAGCACAGAAGCCAGACGCTCAAGACCTGCGCCGGTATCAATGTTTTTGTTTGCCAGCGGCGTGTAAGTTCCATCGTCGTTTTGATTATATTGGGTAAATACCAGATTCCAGATCTCCAGGAAACGGTCGCAGTCGCAGCCTACCGCACAAGTCGGTTCGCCGCAGCCGCGTTCTTCACCCAGGTCAACATGGATCTCGGAGCAGGGGCCGCAGGGGCCGCTGCCGATCTCCCAGAAGTTTTCTTCCAAACGGACGATGCGTTCTTCGGGCAGGCCGACAACATTATGCCAAATGTCGAAAGCTTCGTCGTCTTCGGTATGGATAGTGATCCACAGCTTATCAGCAGGGATGCCCAGATCTTTAGTTATAAACTCCCAACTCCATGGGATGATCTCTTTTTTGAAGTAATCGCCAAAAGAAAAATTACCCAGCATTTCAAAATAAGTATGGTGGCGGGCAGTGCGGCCAACATTTTCGATATCGCCCGTACGCACGCATTTTTGGCAAGTTGCCACACGCGGAGAAGGCGGCTGCATTTTACCTGTAAAAAACGGTTTGAACGGAGCCATACCGGCGCCGATCAAAAGCAGCGTCGGATCATCCTGCGGAATGAGAGACGCGCTGGGCAGGATCAAATGTCCTCTATCTTCGAAGAACTTTAAAAATTTCTCACGAATTTCATTACCAGTCATGTACTTCATAATCGTTTTATCGCTCCTTTAAGTCGAAACATCATAATAAAAAATTATATAAAAATTAGCAGCGAAAGTCAATGAACAAGACAAAGTATACACCACGTTTCTTCACTTGACCACGGCCGCATATAAAAAAAGCCGTAAGCAAAAGCTTACGGCTCCACTGCCAAGTATTTCAGGAGGACACCCAAAACTTTCGGCATTATTAATTATATTCGCACTTTTACACAAAGTCAACATTAATTCAGATTTTTCTTTTCAAATGTAATTTTTTGTTTTTTTAAGTAGCATTCTTTAAAACAGCACGCTTTTATTTTTGACCCGTAATACGAATGATCTCGGTCACCCAGCGGGCACAGTCGTACAAATCACACTCGCGCAGAAACTCTTCCGTAGTATGGACCTTGCTCATACCAGTCGCCAGTAACACGCAAGGCAGGCCGTAACCGCACAAAAAGTTACCGTCGCTGCAACCGCCGGTATTAGTAAGCTCAAATGGCAGGTTAAGGTTTTCGGCTGCCTGCTTTGCCAGCAATACGGCCGCATGGTCAGCCGCCACATGTACTGCCGGGCTGCCTTCCACCGGGTCGGCTTCCAGCGCTCCGCCGCCGGCTTCCACCACGTCGCGGATGATTTTAATAGTAGCGTCCTTTAACCGTTCCAGCTTATCCGGATCCATACAACGCATATCAATAACAAATTTAGCCTGCTCCGCCACTATATTGGTAGCGGCTCCGCCCTCGATCTGACCTATATTTAATGTAGTTTCTTCATCCAGGCGTCCATAAGCCGGTAATGCAGTCAGGGCTTGGGCAGCCAACATAATGGCATTAATGCCTTTTTCCGGCTCGATACCGGCGTGGGCCGATTTGCCTTTGACCGTAAAATAAATATCGAACAGCCGTGGCGCCGAATTAGTAACAATACCCGGTGCACCACCGATATCAAGGCAGTAACCGATGTCGGCTTTGATATCCTGTGGGTCAAGATTGACCACACCCAGACAGCCGATCTCTTCGGCAATAGTAAAGCACAGCTGGATATCGCCGTGGGGGATGTTTTGTTCCTGTACCGTTCGCACCGCTTCCAGCGCAGCCGCGATGCCAACCTTATCGTCACCGCCTAAAGTAGTAGTGCCCTCTGAGTGCAGCACGCCATCCTTGCGCACTACCTTCGTACCAGTAGTCGGCGGCACTGAATCCATATGTGCTTCAAAAAACAATCTGGTGGCGCCTTCTACATTGCCTGGCAAAAAAGCCCACACGTTGCCGGTCGTCCCATCTATCTTGCTGCCGGCATCGTCCACCTTCACTTCCAGCCCCATGGCCCGCAACTTCTGCACCAGCAGATCGGCCTCGGCTTTTTCATCCTTACTGGGACAAGGCACGCTTACCAGTTCTATAAATTCGTTCAATATTCTCGTTTCGTTGATCACAGCTACTACCTCGCAAATCATAAGATACTACCATTATAACACCGCCCTGCCAACAGCGTCACTTTTACAAATAAAAAAGAGCTTGCTTAGTAAGCCAGCTCTTTTCAACGATGCTCTTTAATGATCTGTTCCGCTTCTGCCTCAGTAATATCCACGCACAACTCGTGGTCACCTAAGATACCATGCAAGCTTCTGCTTTGATGATAATCAAAATACTGCCAGTGCATATTGCGTGTGCTCCACATCTCCAGTCCGTTCTTTAAATCACTGTAACGCAGCAGGAAGAACCATTTATTATCGCGGGAAGTTACCTTTTTATACAGCATTTTCTCCCTCCGTTCCGCTATGTCCTCATTATAGCACAAGAGTACCCCCCCACAAGACATACAAACACTTTTTTTATTCGTTGTACGCTTAACCTTTGCCCATACGTTTTGATAGTCGTTTGCTGCGAAAAAAACAGTCACTTTTTCCGATAAATATCTTGGCAAATAGTAAAAATGTGGTACAATAATAGCGATAAATCCCGCAGACCGGACCGCTCAATGTTTTTATTCTGGCCGATACTGCAGAAGGAGAAAAAATGAATCGTAAAGAAAAATTCAAACAGGCTAATCGGGAAGCAAATGCCACCTGGTTAGCCCTTCTTATTGTTATCATCTTTTGGTGCGTCGCCGGCTTCGGCCTGTCGGGTGTCAAAATAGAGTTCTTCCAGACTCCCCTTTGGGTCTGGGCGGGCTGCATCGGTACCTGGCTGTTTGCCATCGCCGTTTCCGTAATCCTCGCTAACTATATCTTTAAGGATATGGACTTAGACGACAAGGAGGATGAGCTCCATGGGTAACTTCCTGCATCTGTGGCCTGTGTTTTTATTCCTCATCTTTATGCTGGGCATCAGTTTTTTTGTGCAGCGGTCTTCCCGCAGCGACCGTCAGCAAAACTTCGCTAAGGATTACTTTATCGGCGGACGCAGCCTGGGCGGCTTTGTGCTGGCCATGACTACCGTCGCTACCTACAGCTCAGTCAGCACCTTCGTTGGCGGCCCTGGTATGGCATGGTCTATCGGCTATGGCTGGCTGTATATGGCAATAGTTCAGGTAGTCGTTATTTTTTTGGTACTGGGCGTTTTTGGTAAAAAAATCGCTATGGTCTCGCGCCGCATAGACGCCGTTACCGTAGTCGACGTTATCCGCAGCCGCTATCAATCCGACCTCCTGGCTAATATCTCAGCTTTGGTAATCGTGGCCTTTTTCTGCGCTACGATGGTGGCCCAGTTCGTGGGTGCGGCCAAACTTTTTGAGGCCGTTACCGGCTTTTCCTACGTTACAGGGCTAACGCTCTTTGGCCTGATCGTCGTTTTTTACACCACTATCGGCGGTTTTAAAGGCGTCGCTATCACTGATGCTATCTGCGCTGTCGCCATGATCATCGGCCTGTTTATCCTGTTCTTCTCTATGCTGGAAACAGGAGGCGGCTACGAAAAGATCATGACTAATATCCAAACTAACCATCCCGAGATGCTGGAGCCGCTTTCCAATGGCAAAATGCCCATCTCGCTCTATATCAGCCAGTGGCTGCTGGTAGGTGTTTGTACGCTGGCCCTGCCTCAATCGGTAGTACGCGGCATCAGCTACAAAAACACCAAAGCACTGCATAACGCCATGATCATCGGCACCGTAGTTATCGGCGCCATGACCCTGATCGCTACCTGGATCGGCGTACTCTCTAAAGGCGTGCTCACCGATACCCTACAGGCTTACGGCGGCAGCGTCGATAATATCACGCCGCTTACCATCATCAACAGTATGGACCCCTTCTGGGCCGGCATCACCATCATCGGCCCGATAGCGGCAACTATCTCCACCGTTTCTTCCCTGCTTTTGGCATCGTCCTCAGCCATCATCAAAGATGTTTATATGAACGAATGTTCCAAACGCAACAAGGAAGTCAACAACAATACCGTCCGTCTGTTCAGTATGGCGGCTACTATTATTCTGGGCCTGGGTGTTTACGTCATCGCCATCGCTCCGCCCAGCGTTATCTGGAAAATCAATATGTTCGCCTTTGGCGGTCTTGAAACAGCCTTCTTCTGGGTGCTGATTTTCGGCCTGTTCTGGAAAAAAGCCAACCGCACCGGCGCTATCTTCGCTATGGCAGGTGGAGTTGTAGCCTATTGCACCACAATGGCGCTCCAAATCAAATTCTTCGACCTGCACCAAATCGTTATCGGTATCGGCGCCTCGCTTATCTTCTTCCTTATCGGCAACGCTTTGGGCAAAAGCAGCGACGAGCAGGTTTTGCGCATCTTCTTCCCCGAAAAATATCACGACTGATAAGAGCTCCAACAATAAAAAAGCTTCGCCGTCAGGTCCATCCTGCAACGAAGCTTTTATTTTATTTCCAAGATGTTTATTTTTGCAGCTCGGCCACAGCGGCGAAATAATCCTCCGGCTTCCAGCCGTTAGCAAGCAGTTTCACCAGCAGCTTGCCAGTGTTGACTGCATCGTCATAGGCCGTATGCCACAGTCCTCCTGTATCCACATGCTGCTCTTCTGTCGCCTTGCGCAGGCCGGTAGTGTAGCTGTCGCCTTTCATCAGCTTATAGGCAGCGGCCAAATCCAAATAATCCTCCAGTAACAGTGGGTTGTCCAGCTTATGGCGTTTGCAGCCTTCCGCCACAACCTTGTAATCCTCTTCGCCCCAAGCCACAAAATACGTCTGCCCAGGCACATACAAAGCGCTCATTTTTGCCAGCATCTCGCTAAACTCTATCGCCTGCTTCATATCCTGCTCGGTGATCATGCAAAAATCCATACCCTCTTTTGCCTGCTTGGGATAAAAATGCGGCCGCACAAAATTTTGGATGCTACCAGTAACAACCAGCTCCTTGCCATCTATCTTCACCGCGCCGATCTCGATGATCTCTGAAAAAAAGCCGCGCGGTCGTCCCATACGTTTGGTGTATTGGGTAAACTCAAAATCAGTTACTAAAAAATCTTTACTCATCCTTCTGCCCCCAGCAATGTATATTTTCTTAATTATAACACCTTCTGCCAGTGTCCGCTGAATTTTCCGAATTATAAAATTTCGTTGAACAGCTTAAAGTTTTACTTAAATAATGCTAAAATATAAAGGTTCTAACTTGTAAAAATAACCAAGGAGTGTTATCGATGCAGCAAAATCAACTCAAAGGCAGCCTGATGCTGTTTTTCTGTGCCCTGATCTGGGGTCTGGCCTTCGTTGCCCAAAGCGTCGGTGCCGACCATGTTGGCCCTTTCACCTTCAATGGTATCCGCTCACTGATCGGTGCGGCCTTCCTTATTCCCTGCGTGGCTTTTTTCGACCATCTGGCAGGTAAGCCTCTTTCCATTTGGGGCACCGATAACAAAACCGAGCGGCAGGACCTGATCACCGGCGGCATCATCTGCGGTATCGTCCTTACTGTCGCCAGCACTTTGCAGCAGCTTGGCATCGGCTACACCACAGTTGGTAAGGCCGGCTTCATCACCACGTTGTATATCGTCATCGTGCCACTTTTAGGACTCATAGTCCACAAAACCGTTACCAGGCTGCAATGGATCAGCGTCTTTATTGCCGCTGTCGGAATGTACTTCATCTGCATCACTGAAAGCTTCAGCGTCAATTACGGCGATATGATAATTTTAGCCTGCGCCTGCTTTTTTGCACTGCATATCATCACCATCGAGCGTTTTTCCGTTATGGTCGACGGCGTGCGCATGTCGCTGCTGCAATTTGCCATCTGCGGTATTTTAAGTCTGCCCGCTATCTTCATCTACGAAACACCTACCTGGGCCGCCCTTGATCAGGCCTGGCTGCCCATCCTATACGCCGGCATCATGTCCTGCGGCATCGCCTATACCTTGCAGATACTGGGGCAAAAGTACGTCAACGTCGTACTGGCTTCCATTATCTTGAGCCTGGAATCAGTATTTTCCGTTTTGGCAGGCTGGCTGTTGCTTGGTCAACAGCTGGCGCTGCGCGAGATATTTGGCTGCGCTTTAGTTTTTGCCGCTATTTTACTGGCCCAGCTGCCACCTAAACGCCGTTAAAACTTAACTGAATCTGTATAACGCATAAAACCCGCTTCTAAAATTTAGAAGCGGGTTTTATCTTAGCCACTGCAAAATATAACTATTCTGCTTCAAATAACGCTGCCGCGCCTGATAATCAGGCAGAACACTGGCAACACGCTGCCAAAAGCGGCGGCTGTGGTTCATATTGCCGATATGGCTCAACTCGTGTACTACAACATAATCCAGCACCGCCAACGGATAGAAAACCAAACGCCAGGCAAAGTTCAAATTCCCCTGTATGCTGCACGAACCCCAGCGCTTAGCTGCCGACGACAGCTTGACCTGGCCATAGCCTACACCCATCAAAGCGGCATAATAAGCTACCCGCTGCTGCAAAATTGTTAAAGCCTGCTGCCGCAGCCATTTTTCCAACGCCTTCTGCGGCTCCTGCTGCGGACACAGCAACACATCGTCCTGCACCGACACTTGTCGTACCGCAGCCAAACGCAGTGTATAGTTAGCGTCCAGTACTTGCAGTCGCTTACCATCAGTCAGCTCCAGCTGCTGAGCCTGCATTTTTACCGCACACAGCTGCTGCTTCTGTACTATCCAGGCAGTCTTTTCGTTTACAAACCGTTCAATATCGCTTAACCGGGCCTGTAGCGGCGCCCGCACACTGCACCGTCCTTTGCCGTCCACAACGATAGCGATGCTTTTCCTTCGGGTCCTTATCAACTCATAAGCTACTGTCATCATCTGCTCCATTTTATCGCTATCTAAAATAGCAGGCAGCTTAACCGCATACCCGCACAATCGTTTCCATATTCTTCAGTCCCGCCAGCCACTCATGCGGAATGTTGTCGTAACCATAGTACAAACCCGCCAAACTGCCTGCCACAGCGGCAACAGTATCGGCATCGTCACCCAAATTCACAGCCCACAGCAAACACTCACGGTACGAATTTGTATTAGCCAAACACCACAGCGCCGCCTCCAACGTATCTACGATGTAACCGCTGCTTTCTATCTCGCTTTCGGGTAAGTCATACACACTGTGGTCAATAACACGGCTGTAATAATGCAGCTCCCGCACATCGTCTGTATCGGCTACCTGCGCCAGCTCTGTTACTGCCCGGTTAACGCCGCGTATCAGCAGCGTCGCCAGCTTAAACCGATCCCGGTGCGCAATGATCTCACTGGCTACGGCACAATATAAATAACAGCCCAAGGTGCAGCAAATATGGGCGTGGGTCAGTGCCGAAACGTTGCGGATGCTTTCGTAACGGTCAGCCTCAGGTCTGGCCTGTAAATAAAACTCAATCGGCAGTATCCGCATCAGCGAACCGTTGCCACAGTCCCACTGGTTCCTGGGCGCGCACTGCTCCAGCGGCGCACCACCTGCATAGTTTTGTAAAGCGCGCTGCGTCGTCGCACCCACGTCAAAAGCTGCGCCCTCCGGCGTCATATAGCCATATTCAAGCCACTTGCTAAAGCGTTCCATCAAGTCAGCGTAATCCAACCGCCAGTCATTTTCACGCAGGCTGGCCAAAGTGCACAAAGTCAAACTGGTATCGTCCGACCACAAACCACGCTTCATCTCCAGCACGGGGGCAAATTTTAAAATCTCGCGAGTCTTGCCCTGTGCAGCATAGCCTAAAGCGTCGCCTACAGCCAGACCCAAAACGCCATTTAAAATATAGTTAGTCATTAGTTGCGTCCACCAGTTCAAAACGATAGTTTTGTTCTACGTCAGGATATTTTGACCGGTCAACTTCCGATGCAAACATCGCATAAGGCCGCACATAATACGCAAAATCATCATACAGCGCCTGATAAACAACGCACTGCTCGCCAGTTTCCGTATGCTGAGCCAGCAACAAAACCTTATACTCCCTGCCCTTAAAATGCCTGTATATCCTGTTCGTCAAAATCTCTCTCATAGGTATTCCTCACCGTCACATTCTATTTATCACACCTCAAAAACAGCTTTAAAGCTGTTTCACACCTTCGTGGGCCAGTTCAATACTTTCGATAGCATAATTGCTATCAACATTTAAATCCACAGCACCGCATTTAACAGGCCAGGCCTGCATCAACATCCAGCTTGCAAGCACTTTTTCAGTCTCATCAAAAAGCGAAACAACCACATTTTTGCGTTTGATATCGCCTGTTGCCGCCGTCTGCCACCATTCAATCAGGTCACTCGACTTTGCCTTGCCATATTTAAACGTCACAGTTCCATGCTTAACCATCCTCGGCATTTTTATAGGCGCAGCAGCCCTGGCGGAAGCACCCTCTCTATATTCTATCGGTTCAGCTGCATCCATCCCTGATACCTCAGTAAAACGCCCCAGTTGTTCACCATCTATAAAAACAGCAAAATCATATTTTGGCAAAGGACCTACTGTTACCATTTGCTCTCACTCCTTTAAAAGCACTGCTTAACATTCTCCTGCAATCTGCATCTATATTTTAACCTATTTCTATTGAAAGGTACTAGCGAAATAATTATGAACTTGTTTTACTCGCAGCAGCCCCAATAAAACAACAGTCCCCATTGCCAGCGGCCAAAATCTGTGTTATAATCTCAATTGATATTGATGAGCCGATATCTTTTTGCTCCGCCTGGAGCACGAAGCACCTGTGTTTTTACGCAGGTGCTTTTGTATTTTTATTTTAAAGCGTACGCTTATTATTTAAAAAAACATTCCACCTATTAGTTAAAAGCATATTTAAAAACATTATATATTCTTGCTTTAATTGCTATTTAATATTATAATTTCCTTTATATAAGATTAAAGAAAAGAGGTATTTATTCACTATGTGCGGTTTTATAAAAAAACACATTGAATGTATCGGTTATATTGCATGTGCAATCATCATTTTTTTCCCATTTCTTATACCATTATATCTTAATACTTTTTTTGACATCGATATAATTTCTAATGACACAGAATATATAAACAGATGTATTACGATTATTTCACCATTTACAGCTATTTTAGTCGCTTCAATATTCATAAGATATAGAGAACATCTAAGAGAAATTCACGAAAAAAAAATTTTTGTAAATTCTATAATCGCAGAAATAAGTACACTTATTATTATGTTAGAGGAACGAAAAGTTCTAATAGATGAAATATTAACAACTGATAATATTTTCGCGTCTTTTCAAAAAACAGATTTTAATTATTTTTCTTATTATGATTCCATAATAGCCAAAATTGGCATTATAAATGACCAAAACTTATGTTCTGAAGTACTAAAATCCTATATCTATGCAAAAAATACTTTTAGCTTTTTAAATTTTCTAAACGAATGTGCTAATGAAAGACGCACTGAATATCAAACTACCCACAATGAAAGTTTAATAATAGAACATAATGGACATTTAAAACAACTTTCTACAGTTAATATGTCTAATTCAATCAACAATTTTATTAAATTAAAATCAAAATTAGATATATTTCAAAAAAACATCTATTAAAATTAACGACTAAATATATAAATTTCCTGCTGGCAAAACTTCAGTCAAATATTAAAACCCCATAACTTCACTGGAAGTTATGGGGTTTACTCTTCAATTTGGTGGAACTAACTGGACTCGAACCAGTGACCCCCTCGATGTCAACGAGGTACTCTAACCAACTGAGCTATAGTTCCGCAACGATGTTATTTTAGCGTAGAATCGTCATTTTGTCAAGGACGTTTTACTCCCTGACCGTTACTGCGGTGCCTACTTTGACGTAGGGCAACAGCTCCAGCAGCTCTGCATTGCGCATGCGCACGCAGCCTTCCGACGCCATCGTACCGATAGAAGCTGGATCATGGGTACCGTGGATACCGATGCCGTCCCAGCCTGTCACCAGCGAAATAAAGTTAGGCCCGTAAGCCCCCTTGATCTCGCCCTTACCGTCGCCAAAATCGTGCGTCCAGTAGGAAGCATCCAAAACTTCGTCCACCTCAAAATGCCCTGTCGGCGTGGTCATATCGCCCGCCTTCTGTTTTTGCCCGGGTTTTGCGCCAACGGCGACGCCCCACGCTTTAACAACTTTATCGTCCTGCATCAAATATAGTTTATAATCACTTTTATCAATAATAATGCCGTAAGCGGGCTTATCAGCTTCAGCCTGTTTCGGTTCTTCCTGCTTGGGCACCTCCGGCGGCACAGCTTTAGGCTCTTCCTTAGCCTGCTCAACCGGCGGCACTGCTTGCTGCGGCGGCACCTGCCGCTCTTTGCTAAGGCTGTCTAAATACCATAAAGCACCCGATACCAGTACGCCAATCAGAATTATTAAAATCGCCATCCGTTTCTGTTGACGCTGTTTGCGTCTGGCGCTTTCCTCTTTAAATTGTTCTTTATACGATTTAGTCATAGCAACAACCCCTTTATGTATTTATGGTATAACCGCCGCCGCATTTTGTCAATCGCCTGCCAAAGCATTTACTAGCCCGTCCAGCCGTGCTAAAATAGATACATAATAACCACTGATTACGGAGGCCTGTATGGAAAACCTGACGCTATACTTTAACCTGCCTGCCGAGGGCGGCTTGGTGCCGCTGCTTTTGGACGACGGCCACGGCGACTACAACCGCAGCTACGAGCAATACGAAAAAAACGACACAGATTATGCAGATTACTCTACCGACCACCGCGACAACAACTACCGTAATTTTGAAAAGAAAAAGCGCAAAAGAACGGACAAAGAAATAGTCGCCGATATTTTAAAACGCTGGGACTAAATAACGCAAAACCACTCAACCGTAAAGTTGAGTGGTTTTTATGTTTTAAGCTTATTCCTATTTTGACTGCGCCGCAGAAACAGCAGCTTTTATTTCTGCATTGTTTCTGCGGTTTTCATTTGTAGCCGTCAGTCCCCATGGTTCTATGCGTTGTTAATATTCCCCTATAACAATGCTTAGAAGGTCCAGCGGGCGCCGACGTTCCACTGCCAGTCTTTCGTAAAATCGCTGCCTGCGCTGCGTTCCACATCTAAATAGATATGGCTGTTTTTACCGGTAGCAACTGCCGCGCCAACACCGTATTCAAACCAGGTATCATTAAAGGTATCGCTGGTTTTTAACTGTCCGCTGCTGTCACTCATCGTTACATCATAACCGCCGCCGAACTCGTGCAGCAAATTAGCCTTGGCATAAACAATGCCCCTGCTGCCCACCTCTTTGCCGATATTGAAACCGATACGGCCTACAGCGCTCTTGATCCCGCTTTGCGAAACTTCGATACCATTACTGGTAAAGTAGTTATCACCGCCCAGGTAGCCCAAAGTAAACTGCGCCTGCGGCTCAATGTACCAGCCATGCTTCAGGTCGTTTTTGCGTCCGTACTCAGCACTCAGCGATACGCCGGTATTGTTAGCATCTCCGGTGATCTTATTACTGTTGGTATCGTAAACGCTAAAATCGTTATCCATATTGCTGACCTTAAACACCACATCAAGGTAATGGCCCTTACTGCCCATTTGCGTGGTATAGAAGTTGATCGACTTGCTGCTGTTATCGCCCGTGCCACGGTTATAGCTGCTGGTACCATCAGTATAGCTAAGGGCGACACCCTGATAACGCTTCATTTTCTCTGTCTGCTTCGTCAGCCTGTCGTAACCAAGCTCATAAGTAGTATACTTGTTCTCAAAATTAAACTTGCCATCGCGGCCGATCTTAGTACCCTTCACACGGAACCAGGCACCCTGCTCAGCCGCACCATTGTGGCGCAGCTCGCCCATACGCTGCATCAGCTTATCGTTTTCTGTCCGCCAGGTGTGGTAATTCAGGGCGTTGGCTGAAAGTATCGTATCCGTACTGGTAGTAGGCCCTTCAATATCAAGCACCTGCTTCAAATACCAGTCCTTAGTATAATCGCCGCTCAAATCGGCCGTATCCTGATGGTCAAGCTCGTAACGTTTCCAGTACAAAGTACCCTCGCCATCCTTAGCCACCAAAGTACCGTTGTTATTATTCACTGTTGCCAGTACAGTGCCCACGCCCTCAACGCCAACCGGCGTATAGCTGTTCACCTCATACAAATCAATGTACTGCGTTCCGGTCAGGCTATCAGTAATATACAGCTTATCGCTGTTAACAGTATTTTGGCTGGCGTCGATGTCCATTTTGATCACACCGTTATTGCCGCTCAAATGCTCCACCGTTAAAGTACTGAAAGTATTACCGTCATTCGTCATATCCACTATCGAATTATCGTTATGCAAATGCGTCAGGTTAGAATCGCCTGTCACCTTCCAGTAGGAAGCATCCTCCAGAGAAATATTAGTCTCCGCATTGCTGGCAGTATTTACCCAACCCTCGATAAACGAGCCGTCATTAGCAGTAAGATCAACTGTACCGCCGCTATTAAGGATATTGCCGTAAATATTATATTTACCCGCATTGCCTACTACACTGCCGTTATTATAAGCATAAATAGCATAGCTCGCAGCGCCATCCTCAGTCGCACTAATAGTAGCGCCATTTAAAACAGCTTCGCTGCCGGTGCCTTGAGCCAATACGCCTGCAGCCCAGCTGGCCGCATTATCCGTACTGGCGATAATAGTAGCGTCCTTAGCTGCCTCAAACTTGCCCGTATTAAATACAAACACGCCCAACGCCACACCATCTCTGCTATTAGCAGTGATGGAAGCACTTTCGCCCAAAGTAACCTTAGCCTCGTGAAAACCAACCTCGACTCCTCTGGCATCCTTTCCGCCCGTAACAAATAACTTCATACCGTCACCAACAGAAATGGTAGCGCCGTCATAAAAATCGATACCATAAGTCCAGCCATCACCGTAATTATGCACCGTCAGCTCAAAATCATCGCCCACAGTAATGATACCCGAATCCATCGTCGCATTATCGCCGGCATACAAGCCCTTCATGATGTAATAAGGATCATCAGGATCAATATTGCTGACATTACCGGAAACAGTTATTTTAGAACCGTCGCCAATTTTTACAACACCCGACGCATAGGTTTTCACACCATAAACATCAGTATTATGAACAGTACCCGAAGTATCTACAAAGTTCATCTCCAGCTGCTTCAAATCAACAGTGCCGTTGTAAGAAAAAATGCCAATAGAATCGTGCTCAACAGTAGTCGTGCTGGCAAAGCCATCAATATCAAGCTTGATATTGCCACTGTTATAAATAAAATCCTGACTGCTTGAATAAATGCCTTTTACAACATGGTTCACATTACTGGAAGTGATAGAAGCCGTTCCCCCAACGCCTTCCAATGCACCAACAGTAGTAAAGGGCGAATTAACACCCTCAGCAGCCCACACAACGTTATTTAATGACATTGCTAAAACACTTGCCAAGGCTGCTTTTTTAATTACATATTTTTTCCTTTTCATAGTTTAACCCTCTCCTTTACAATTGCTACAGGTTTTTCATTCGCCCATGCAAATCAGCCAAAACCATATATACTTCGCCTATAGTATAACAAATTAATCATTTTGACAAGTTCTTTTTTATTCGTTAATTATTCCATTTCTGCATTGCCATAGCAAAATTTGTGTGATACAGCCACTGGAGCCATTCTCCATCTTTTCCACTTTCTATTTTGAACGAAACTATTACCGATAAAAGATCGTAAATATGTCAATTAGATTATAATTAGTTTTGCGTAATAAAATAATTAAAAAGAGCACAGACCATATCGGTCTGTGCTTTTACAATATTCTCAAATATACAAGCAAGAATACTATCTTACTCAAAATTTATCACTTAAAACTCAAATCTTACACCAGCATTGATTTGCCATTTCTTTTGGATATCAGCGCCAAAGCTGCGTTCGATATCTCCATAAAAATGACTTGTCTTACTTAAATTAATATTAGTGCCAATACCAATTTCAAACCAGGTATCTCCATAATCTTTTGACATGCTTAGTGTTTCTCCGTTAGCCGCCTGCATGCGTACATCGCCTTTGCCTCCAAATTCGTGCAATGCACTGGCTTTCACATAGACATCATTACCGTCTTTTGTTTTTTGACCTGCTACAAAACCAAAACGGGCAATATAACTATTCATACCGTCTATATTTACTTGCGTACCTCTATCAGTCGTGTAACTGCTGCTGCCCAACCGTCCTACAATCAGCTGTGCCTGCGGTTCGATAAATGTTCCCTGTGCTTTATTCAGTTCTATGGTTTTTCCGTATTCCACACTCAGGCTATACGCATGGCTTTTTGCATTTGCCTTATCCGGATAATCGCCATAGGAGTTGATATCCGTATCAAACTGTCCTAAACGGGCCACTACATCTGTATAACTGCCTTTTTCACCGTACCAGGTTCCATAAATACTGCCTGCAAACAGCTTGTCTTTACCGCTGCCTGTACCATATCTGGCATTAGCATTACCACTATCAATAGCAAAGCCATAGGTACTTTTGGCATTATCCGCTTTATCATAGCCCAGTTGATACATATGATAACTGCTGTCAAAACCGCTGCCTGTAAACTTTCCACCGCTGTATCGTGCCCAAATACCATCACCGTCTACTGTCTTGTCTCTAAAACGCAAATCTCCCAGACGCTTGCGCAGACTGTCGTTGGTATTACGCCAGAGAGCGTAACTGTTATCGGCTACTTCCAGCAAAACAGCCGTGTCGTTATTGACTTCTTTAGAAAGTTTGGCTAGATACCATTCATCTTTACTGCCATTACTGCCATCATTTTTCGTAATATCTAAACCGTTTTTAATAGTCGGGGTCACATCCCATAAACCTCCGGCATTAAGATTTTCACCTGCAAAAGTTCCCTTTTCGCTGCGATCTGTTATTATGAGCAGGTTTTTATTACCCGTTACTTCAATACCATTGATTAAGCTAATGTCCTTAACCCGAACATAGGTTGTGCCTGTAGTAGCACTAATGATATTAATTTTATCGCCGTTGCTTTCACTTGCAAGGTCGGTGTTTAGAATAAAAGTACCACCACCTGCCTGCAAATTATTAATAGCTAAAGTTTCATAACTAGTCATTAAAATTCCAGACCAAGTTTTAGTAAGATCTACATTCCCTCCACTAAACCTAAAGTTACCATTAATAATATAATTGCTGCCATCTGCTCCAAGCAAATATTCACCGCTTTTTACTTCTACATCCTGCACTACTGCATCGCCTGCAAGTATTACTACCGTCCCGCCATCAACCAAAGTATTAACAGCAGAACCACCAGCAGAAATAAGTTGAGTGCCGCCATAAATATTAGTATTTAAAGCTGTTCCGCCAATTAAAATATCCTGCGAACCGCCATACATCGCGCTTACTGTTCCTGTACCGCCATTGGAAATATCCTGTTGCCCACCATTCATAATATTTATACTTCCAGTAGCATCATCAACATCCTGAATACCACCATTCATAGTAGTGATATTGCCATTACCACCTTCACGAATCTGCTGAAAACCATAAGAATTCATAATACCTATGTTTCCACTACCGCCATGAATATCCTGATGACCATCATTCATGATACTTATATTGCCACTGCCGCTAATATTAATATCCTGATAACCACTGTTCATAGTAGTTATATTACCACTGCCACCACTATCAATACTCTGATTGCCAGAATTCATCGCACTTATATTGCCACGACCACCCAAAATGACCTGCATGCCACTATTCATAGTATCTATATTGCCGCTGGCACCAATAGAAATATACTGACGACTATCAAAATTGTTCATGATACTTATATTGCCACTGCCGCCACTATCAATACTCTGAGTACCAATATTCATAGTATCTATATTACCGCTACCGCCAATAAGAATATCCTGTTGCCCACCATTCATAACATTTATGTCGCCATTGCCACCAACTGAAACCCTTTGTACTCCCGCGGTTATTACGCCAATAATTCCTGTTCCACCACTGGAAATATACTGCCAGCCACCGTTCATTAAATTTACTTTGCCAATGCCTGTGCTCCACACCACCTGTTGACCAGCATTCATTTTATTAATTAAACCAGAACCACCACTGGAAACCCTTTGTTCTCCACCTTCCATAGTGCCGATCATCCCTGTAGCACCAACCGAAATTCTTTGCAGCGAAGTCCCTCCACTATACATTATGCCTATTATACCAGTTCCACCACTGGAAATACGCTGACTTCCACCGCTCATTGTGTTTACAGTTCCAGTGCCTCCTGCCCAAATAGATTGGTAGCCACCACCATACATAACATCTATCTCTCCGCTGGCGTTATCGTGTATTTCCTGTACCCCTCCACTATGCATAATCCCAACCAATCCACTGCCGCCGCCATAAAGACGTTGTATACCATTACTCATGGTGATCAATGTTCCCAGACCGCCACCATAAATAGCCTGCTCGCCATTGCTCATCACACTAACTATACCGCTACCGCCACTGGAAATATTTTGATACCCATCGAGCATGGTTATAGCTGTGCCTTTACCACCGTCATAAATAGCCTGATAAGCAATCGGCTCAGTTATCGTGCTTATAATACCAATACCCCCTGAGCTCACAAATTGCGTGCCACTATTTAAATTATCAACTACACCACTACCGCCATCATAAACCTGCTGCCAGCCACTTTGCATATTACCAACAGTACCTGTACCGCCAGAAACTTTTTGAAGGGCACCACTGTTCAATGTTCCTACAGTTCCTGTACCACCAATGATTTCCTGCAGACTTCCACCATTAACGGTTTCGGCAGCGCCGGTTCCCCCACTGAAAACATACATCTCATCGCCATTATTCATAATACCCACGCTGCTGTTATCACCGGCACTAACATCATATCTGGCAGCCTCCGCTTTAGCCATCATTAAATTGTCTACAAATTTCAGTGTTTTAGGCAAAACTGCATATTCTAAAGGTTCCGCTTCTGTCTGTGGTAGTTTTACAGGAAAGTCTTGTGTTTCACTTTGTGTTAATAAAGCTATGGGTATTATATTATTTGCAAAATTCATACCCATGACTACGGTTGCCAAAATTTGCTTGGTGTTCTCTTTGGTAACTCTTTTCATAATTTTAACCTTCTTCCATTACACTGTTATTTTGTAGTTCAAAGTTATAATCTTCCATTAGCCTGTCTATTACCTTATTGACTGCCTCAGGCGTAATATAACGACTGCATTCAAATTGCTGTTCGGTACCTTTAAAACGCGGACACCATTCAAAATCCTTATGATCAAATACAACCTGTGTATCGTTCCAGCAACCATTACAGACATGATAGTCAATCACCCTGTAAGGAGTTGGGAACTCATTAAATGGCAAGGTAAAGCCGCTAATTAAAATAACAGGTTTACCAACACCATTGGCAAGCCAACTAAGTCCACTTGATAATCCCACAAAAAAATCGGCATAATACAACAAATCTATTCGTTCCTGCAATGGCAACTTACCGGTAAAATCTTCTGAACCATAAGGAATAACATTGAATCGACTATTCATACCATAAAAATTTTCCCTGTCGATGCATAACACTCGATAGCCTTTGTCTTTTAAATGTTTTACGACATTTAACCAGCCTGCACCATTATTCCAGTATTTTGCCTGGCTGCTGGATTGAGCTGCTATACAAACGTAGTGTTCTTTAATTTTACGTTTCTTAACCTCAGGTAATAATTTAATATTAAGGTTCTCTGGTTCGCCAGCATCTATAAGTCCTAAAATCATCGCTGCATTTTTATGCAATCCTCGCACTCTAAAGTCTGATGGCTGGTGAATTCTATCCTCACAAGGAAAAAAGATACCTAAGTAATAACTGGCATATAACCCTTTCGGCCTTTCTTCGGGCTTAAGATAATGAATATCAGGATAACTTTTTTTTAAAATATCTGCCAAATCTTCTGCTAAAGCGCAATATAACTGGCAATTATGTTTTTTTCTAAAGGCTTCAGCATAAGGAAACCACGCTAGAATATCACCAAGTATCCCCACAGGAAATTTTATCAGTACTTTCTTGCCACTTAATTCCAGGTCATGAGCAAAAATTATTTTTTCTTTTTCATAAACCTCAATGCGAAAATTAATAAAATATTTCTTACTACTTGTAACAATAACACCACTTGCAGGAGCATCATAAACAGTTAGGCAAGCGTCGCGATCAATAAATTTTACCCTATACTCTCCCTCAGGCACTATTACTCTAACGCCATAATTAAAATCGAATTTTATTCCCAGCTTACCAGAATCTTGGGTTACTTCGCCTGCATCAAAACTCATATATGGTTTTTTCATAATTTTATTTAAATCTGCTTTCGCCTGCAAAATATCTGCATTATCTTCTAATTTATCACCGTTTTCAGACTGCGTTTTAAACATATTATTATTCCTTCTTTCAACAAAAATTATACATTATAACTCTCCAAACTATACATTTTATATTTTTAAACATATGGAATTTCTAAGTTTTATTTTTCATCTTTTCTCTTTTGGATTAGGTCTTTTTTTATAACAAGAAAAACTGCAAAAATATTGCCGTTTTCTTCCTACCAAGGATGTATAAACGTGGTAAGTCTTATTGCAGCCAAACTCACGTCCGCAAATGGGGCACCGCACTGTTAAACCGTTTAAACCCGGCGTTGTATTTTTATGGATAACCTCTTCCCATGTCTCGATATGCAACTAAAACATCTCCCTGCAGCTATTTGTTACTCATCGCAGCGCACCAGCCTAAAGCGCCTAAGCTTATTTTTACTATTCAAAAGCTCTTTATAGCCCTCCGGGTCTACTATCTCGTCTAATGTGCACACAAAACGCCGCTTTATTTTAATCAGCAGCTTTAAGCTAAGCATCACCCGGCCACTTTCTACATTGCTTAAATGCGTCTGAGAAATACCCAAAAATTTAGCAAATTCTGTTTGCGTTATGCCATTGCGGATACGCCTTACTTTGATCTCGCAGCCAACTTTTTTATAATCCAAATCTTCCATTCTTCACATCCTTTTTCAACCCCTACACCTTAACCTTGCAACAAACTTGCTATGGTCGTTGCCTGCAGCTTGTTCTCCAGCAAACCCTGTAGCTCACAGTAAAAAGCCCGTACCGGGCAATTTTCGGTAGCAAAGCGGCTGCAATACTTATCGGCCTCCAAACAGCGGTTAAGCTTTGTAGTCGCCTCCAGCACATTGATGATTTCGTAAAGGCTGATCTCCGTTTGCTTTTTCGCCAGCAAAAAGCCTCCCTTTGCCCCTACTATTCTTTTGATGATACCGGCCACTACCAGCTTGCGGGTGATTTTTAAAACATAGCTTGGCGGTATACCCATTGCCGTTGCTATCTCGTTCGCTGTCGCCAGTTCATTTTTGATAGCAAGATACAAAACTGTCCTGATGGCATAATCAGTCGTAACATTTAGTTGCATTGTCCACCTCCTCACTGACGAAAACCTTACCTGCTCAGGCTTCTTTTGTTACAAAAAACAAACAATCCCTGATACTTGTTTGTAAAATCCAACCAACAGTTTTGCTGTTCTATATTTTTTTGAAGCATTTTTAATATTTTATATTATATTATCATATTTGCCCCCCCCCGCAAGACATTCTTGTTCGGATTATCAAAAAACTTTGTTCGATGGTCTTGCAACTGGTAATATTACAAATTTATCTACATACAAAAAAGCACCGGCCATTAAACCCGATGCTTGAAAATACTCAAATATTTTTATAAAGACATTGACAAATAATAAGAGCAGCCTGCCGTATAGCAAACAACCCTTATTATTTTCATTTGTTTCTTATCTCGCCCAAAAAACCAGATTTTCTTCTCTTTAAAACATCCAGTTCATTCCGGCGTTAACCTGCCATTTTTTTTCAAATTTACCACCAAAACTTCGTTCTACGTCCACATACAGATGATGGTTCTTGCCAGTCTGCCAGTTTGTACCCAGCCCAAGTTCAAACCAGCTACCGCTGTAATCCTTGTCTGCATTGTTATTTAAACCTTCGTTATCCATCATCCTGACAGATCCTTTGCCACCAAATTCATGTAGTACCGAAGCCTTTAAATACACATTCCCCTGCTCAAAATCCTTCCCCACTAAAAATCCTAACCGTGCAATAGAACTATTCATTCCTGCCTGATTTACATTGATACCGCTTTTCGTAGTGTAGTTCGTACTTTTTATATGTCCAACCGTAAGTTGTACCTGCGGCTCAAGGAATAAACCGTTTTTTTGTGGCAGTCGTTTATTGTATTCCAGGCTCAGACTTGTGCCGCTGGTATCAAAGTCGCCACTGTCAGTAATCCTGCCAAAGGTATCAATATTACCTTTCAACTTTCCATGTTTTAAAACAATATCCAGATTATCGCCAAATGCACCTTTTTGGGTAGCGTATAACGCCACGGCACCCAAGTTCAAATCTCCACTGCCCGCCTTGTAACCTGTGCTGCCTTTCGTATATTCAAAAGACGTTCCGCCATACCAGACTCCATTCTGTGTGCCGTTTTTATCTGCAAAAACAGCATCATAGCCCAGCTGATAAGTGCGGTAATTGTGGCTTAAACCCTCACCGTTCAACTTGCCGCCGTAAATGCGGGCCCACAAGCCTTGATTATCGGTATTGAAATCAAGCTCGCCCAACCGTTGGCGCAGGGTATCATTATTGCTAATCCACGCTGCATAAACCGCGTCATTGACTGTCAGCAGTGACTGAGCATTCTCCGTTGGCTTTTTTTCATAACCGTAAATGAACCAGTTTTTGGCCCCGGATCCCGGAACACCGCCAACCACTGTATTCCCTGCAATCTTATCATTATAAACAGCGTTCTCAGGATTATTTACATCATAATCCTCACTTCCTATCAACAGCTTATAATCCCACAGAGTTTTACCATAAATATTGACTGAATCATTGAATTTAATTTTATCTGCTGCACTTGATCCGACAGTAGCAAACCGCAGGGTATTTTCGGCACTGATGTTCGTAAAATCATCATTTGCATACGCCTGGATAGAATGTGAACCTGCACCCGCACTCGATGCTTTGATATAAATCATATCGCTATTGCTCTTATTTGTAGAATCAAGATCGAGCTGAAAAATACCATCCTGGCCTTTTAAATCGCCAAAATAAACATAATCATGTTTTACATCCTTAACAATAGCATAAACTTTATCCAGCCCGTAATCACGCCATTTCTGCTGCAGGTAATCATCATACATATTAACGATACCGCCGTTTTCCAAAATCAAAGCAGTTAACCCTTTGCCCTGAGCGTAATGTGTATGATCACCGAAGTAACCCCATTCAGCCCCATCTTTCACCGTTACATTCAAAACACCTGTCGTTGGGAAAATCCAATAACCAGCATTTTTTTCGCCACCATACCAGTACGACTCTCTACCGGTCAGCACCGCGTTCACCTGTCCGAATCCGGCGATATCAATAGACCCAAGGATCTGCGTGGTCTGTGAATTGATATTAACCTGTGTCTTGCTAAAAGGATGGTTCGTATCATTTTTAGCGCTGATGGAATCCGGCTGGTTACTGACCGCCATAATCCGGGTCTTCTCACCGTTGAAATTGATGATACCACCATTCATAGAATAAACTGCGTTAGCGCCGCTGCTGATATAATTGCCTACTTTATTATAAATATACGCATCGCCATTGACATTTACCGTGCCACCAACAGCATTCAGTGTAGTTTGTGATGTAGTCCCGCCAATAGTCCCTACATCATTAATGATAGTAAGCTTGCCATTAAAATCAGCGACTCCTTTAACGTTAAAATTTTCTCTTAAATTATACCAGGTCGAACCATCCCAAGTTTGATCCCAATAAAAATCTCCATTCACGATTAGTTTTCCGCCGTTCGCAACCTGGTCATATCCTGACCAGAAAGACTGGCTAAAGCCCTGTTGGTTAATTTTGATATTACCATTTACAACAATCGTTTCCCCATTGTCTACTTTTAACAAGCCGCTGCTTCCGGCATTGATCTGTAAAGTATTGTTATTGGTATTGCTGATAGTGTAATTCCCACTGTGATCAAAAAGCACCTGACTGTCAGCTAAAGTCCTTTCCGTCTCAAGTATCGTACCGGGCATATATGGTGAATCGGTCGGAGCAGCTGCAGCCGTTAAAGTTCCCAACATATTTCCGACACATATAAGGGATACGGCAAACAATGTTTTAGGGTAATTCTGGTTAACATATTTTTTTATCATAACCGCCTCTTTTCATTCGTGATTTTTACCTACATCAGTCAAAGGCTTAAACTTCCTTTAACTTCTTTTATCTTTAAATCCTTTACAGCGTTCATTCTAAAGCTGCAACTACCTTATACTAATTGCGGTTCAAAATTCTGTCTTAATACAGTATATGATTTATATATAAATCATATACTGCAAATAGTCTCTCCTTTTCAATATCTTTAGCAATAATTTATTAGTATATTGTTTGCTTAGTATATTATAATATAAAAAATGCGATTGCAAGTTTTTTTATGTTTTTTTATATATTTTATTTTCAAAATAAAGCTACTTAAAAATAATATATTTATAAAGTAACCTAAAAAGCGACCAAACTCAAAAGTTTGGCTGCTGAATTGCTGTAGAGAAAATCGATAGAAAAAGAAAAGCATATCGTAAAATATCTAAGTACTACGCCGTCTGACTCCGTTTTTCGAATGGAGTCAGACGGTATTTTAATTGGTACCACTCAAAATTGTAGAAAAAGATGTAGTAATCAATGAGTTGTTGTACTTGCTCAAAAGTGTAGATTTTCTGTCTTAGATCCATTCTGTTTTGAGCATGGAGAAGAAATTTTCAACTAAAGCATTGTCGTAATGATTTCTACTTTTAGGCGCAATCAACACCAGCTTTGGATAGAATAGCGGCTAATTCCGTATGTTCTAGTTCATTAATACTCATACCTGCCATCTGCTCTGCTATGATTTTATTCTTCTTTTCTTCACTGTAGCGTGGCATTCCTTTTTTCCCTGACATTGAAAAACCTCCGATCGTAGTTTCTATTCTACGATTGGAGGCTTTTTTATTCAATGTCCATTTTCTTTGGTTCTAAGCAATGCTTACAAAATTATGATGCTTTTATTTACTTAAAACGTCCACCTTGCACCAACGTTCCACTGCCAGTCTTTTTTAAAATCGCTGCCTGCACTGCGTTCCACATCCAAATAAATGTGGCTGTTAGTACCAGTCGCAAAAGCAGCTCCCATACCATATTCAAACCAGGTATCGTTAAAGCTGTCGCTTACTTTTACCTGCCCGCTGGCATCCCTCATCGTTACATCATAACCACCGCCAAATTCGTGCAGCAGGTTGGCTTTGGCATAAACAAGGCCTTTGCTGCCCACCTCTTTGCCGATATTGAAGCCGATGCGGCCTACAGCGCTGTTGATACCACTTTGCGAAACTTCGATACCGTTACTGGTAACGTAGTTATCGCCGCCCAAATAGCCCAAAGTAAACTGCGCCTGCGGCTCGATATACCAGCCGTTTTGCAGATCGTTTTTGCGGCCGTACTCAGCGCTCAGCGACACGCCGGTATTGTTAAAATCACCGTTGATCTTGTTGCTGTTAGTATCGTAAACAGCAAAATCGTTATCCATATTGCTGATTTTAAATACCACATCTAAATAATGGCCTTTGCTGCCCATCTGCGTGGTATAAAAATTGATCGCCTTATTGCTGTTATCGCCGCTGCCCTTACTGTAGCTGCTGCTGCCATCGGCATAGCTAAGTGCCACACCCTGGTAACGGGTCACTTTATCCGTCTGCTTTGTAACTTTGTCGTAGCCAAGCTCATAGGTGGTATATTTGTTCTCAAAACCAAACTTGCCCTCGCGGCCGATCTTACTGCCCTTCACCCGCAGCCAGGCACCATGCTCATCCTCGCCACTATGGCGCAGCTCACCCATACGCTGCATCAGCTTGTCGTTTTCAGTGCGCCAGCTATGGTAGTTTAATGATCCGGAACTCATAACGGTATCGACAGATGTTGTTTCATTAGATATTTCGATACCCTTTAAATACCAGTCCGTTACGTACCCACCTGTTGCACTAGCCTGTGCCGCCAAATCATAATGAGTGCGGAACAAGGTACCTTCACGGTCTTTTGCAGTAAAAGTGCCGTCGCCATTCACCGACGCTAACACCAAACCAATTCCTTCATTGCTATCGCCAGCCGGGACGTAATTATCTTTTTGATAAATGTCTAAAGCCTGCGTACCGCTAAAATCACCAGTAACAAAAAGCTTGTCGCTTTCCATACTGCGGACATCAATATCCTGCTTGATTATGCCGCCACTGCCGCTAAGGTTTTTGGTTTCTAAAAGACTGTACAAATTATTGTCGGCTCTCATATCAACAACGGCATTAGCCAACTTAAGAGCTGTCAGTCTACTATCTCCGGTCAGATTCCAATAAGAATCCTGCCTATTAAGATTTAAATTGATAATACCATTATCGGTACTATTTATATCATGGCCAATTTCTGTAGTGCCCTGAAACTGCACTCTCCCCTGACCGGATGCATTAATATCTATGATCCCCGCATTAGATGCAACCAGACGGCTATCATCATGAGTACTAATTAAGCCTTTTTCAAAAGCGGCAGATGTAATACCTGGATTATTGATTCCATTTACAGCTACTGCTGTTTTGGCATCAGTAAAAACTTCATCCACAAAAACTACCTGACCTCCATTAATCGCAACAATAGCTTGGCCTTCATCTCCTTTTACCGATATATTCGCCTTTGTCCCTTCAAAAAAGGAGTTACCAGAGGCTAATAGGCCTCTGTTGTTACTTCCGCCTTCAATATTGAGTATTAGTGCACCTGTTAATTTCGCCTGACTACTGTCTGCTAGATTAAACGCACCAGCACCGGCGCCATTTATCGCTACATAAACATTACCAGCATCCATATTACTGTTATTAAATAAATTGATACCAACATTTGAACTAATCGCACCAGTTTTAACAAACAAATCATCTTTAAAAGCAGCATCAGCATTGTTTAATTGAATACCAATGGCAAGTTTGCCGCCTAAAGCTGCAATTTTTGTCCACCCCATAGTAATTTTTGAATCATCAACTAATAATCCCACATTCGTTGAATTATTTTTTTCGGCTGTGATTACAGTCCTACCATTAAAATCAGCTGTAATATTATTAGATATTAATATGCCTGCTGCTTGACTGCCGTCGGCAGAACTTGTCCCTCCACTGGCAGTGACATCCAAATTGCCAAAATTAACGATTGACTCGTTGCCTCCAAGAAAGATGCCAACATTTTGAAATTCGGCATCTTTAACTTTAATTTTAGTATCGCCGGTAAATGCGAGTTCATTATAGTATCCACGTTCAATTATTCCATAAGAAGAATCTCCTCCAGTAACTTTGATCTCTGTGGTATTGAAACTGGAAGAATTAGACAGCCCCTCATCACCCCAAATATTTATGCCTGCAGTTAAAGAACCATCAGTAGTGCCGGTTACATCAATGTTAGTATCACCTTTTACCTCAATATCTGCTCCCTGTGATACAAGTATCCCATAACTACCACCATCATCATTGTTACCAGTAACAGTAATTTTCAAATCATTGTCCACAGTCATACTACTGCCAGTTTCTGTTGACCAAACACCAATGTTCTTACTGGTAATAACAGTAACAGCGTTCTTTAAGTCAACACTGCCGCCACTGAAAGCTGCAATGCCTGCACCCCAGCCATCTACATCGCCGTTATTTGTAATTTCGAGCGTATCTCCCTTAAAAATCAGAGTGCCTTCCCGTTCTGCAAGAACAGCAGACACATAGCCGCTCCCTTCTACCTTGAGCTTGCCACCAATAGTTATATCAGTCTTATTTCCTACACCAGTTGCCCGAACCGCAATACCACTGACCGTAATAGTACTGCCATCTTCGTATACTTTAGTTAAATTTGTAACAGTGGTAGTGTCATGAGCAGCAGCTGCCTCTGCTACCGGAAACGCGAACGTCCCCCCCAGGTATACACACGACATTGTCATTAAAGTATACAAAACTTTTTTACTTAAAACGTTATTTTGCATAACACACACTTCCCTTTCATCTTTTCTCTTTTTGATCATGTCTTGTTTTATAACAAGAAAACCTGCAAAAATATTGCCGCTTTCTTCCTCCCAGGGCTGTATAAACGTGGTAAGTTTTATTGCAGCTATTTGTTACTCGTCGCAGCGTACTAACTTAAAGCGCCTAAGCTTATTTTTATTATTCAAAAGTTCTTTATAGCCCTCCGGATCTACTATCTCATCTAACGTGCACACAAAACGCCGCTTTATTTTTAGCAGCAGCTTTAAGCTAAGCATCACCCGGCCACTTTCTACATTGCTTAAATGCGTCTGAGAAATACCCAAAAATTTAGCAAATTCTGTTTGCGTTATGCCATTGCGGATACTCCTTACTTTGATCTCGCAGCCAACTTTTTTATAATCCAAATCTTCCATCTTCCCCTCTCTTTCCACCGCTTATCCGTGCAGCAGGCTTGCTACCGTCATTGTTTGCAGCTTCTTTTCTATCAAGCCCTGTAGCTCACAGTAAAAGGCCCGTACCGGGCAATTTTCAGTAGCCAAACGGCTGCAATACCTGTCGGCCTCCAAGCAGCGGTTAAGCTTTGTAGTGGCCTCCAGCACATTGATGATTTCGTAAAGGCTGATCTCCGTTTGCTTTTTGGCCAGCAAAAAGCCTCCCTTTGCCCCTACTATTCTTTTGATGATGCCAGCCGCTACCAATTTGCTGGTTATTTTTAAAACATAGTTTTGGGGTATACCCATTGCCGTCGCTATCTCGTTCGCTGTCGCCAGTTCATCTTTGATAGCAAGATACAAAACTGTCCTGATGGCATAATCAGTCGTAACATTTAGTTGCATTGTCCACCTCCTCACTAATGGAAACCATACCTGCTCAGGTTTCTTTTATTGCAAAAAATATACAGTCCCTAATACTTGTTTGTAAAACCCAACTAACAGTTTTTCTATGCTATGTTTTTTTGAAGTATTTTTAATATTTTATATTATACTACCATATTTGCCCCCCCCCGCAAGACATTTTTGACTTTCGTTAATGATTTTGTTAAAAAGGTCTTGCAACTGGTAACTTTTAGGTGTATAATACAAAATGTAAAAGATAAGGCGACACTTACCTTTAGGTTAAGTGTCGCCTTATCTTTTTGTTTTTCCCACAACTGCATAGGCTATGACTGTCGCGTCATAGCTCCAAACAATCACAGGTTTACTTGTTTTGGCATTAAGGTACTGTTAATTACAGGCTTTCTGATGCTGCAATTAACAGTATTGCCCTCATCCAACAAAATAGCTTCCTGCATGGGCGCTATTTTTGTGCACCTTGTTCTTTTACAATGGCACTGCTTAGCTTGTTCAGGCAGTCGCCCAGCTTGTCAAGCCGCTGTTCCATACGCAGCAGCAAATACCAGCTCAATACCATAGGGAAGCCAAAGTTGCCGATGGCTGTAAGCCATTCTTGCGGCTGCATCATGCCAGTACGTTGATAGTAACTGTTTTAATGCGGGCTTCTGCAAAATCTACCAGTGTTTCACCGCCGCTGGTGAGCACGTTGGCGGCAATGATCTTAGCCGCTGCCTCCTGGGCGTCGGCCAGTTTGATGTCGTCGCGGGGTTCGGCGATGCTTAAAGTTTTTTTGGTGCCGTCGCTTTTAGTGAATATCAGTTCGAGTGTTTTTTCCATGTTGTGTTGCTCCTTTTTGTTTTGAATTTTTTGGTTTTTGATTTTGTTGTAGATTTTTATGAAAATCTACTTTTTATTTTGCCTTAAAATGGGGGTTTTATTACCTTTTAGGATTTAGTCAGCATTTTTATGCTGGATTTTTTTATTTTTTGGACAAATTTTGGTTAGCCGCTATTTTTTACAAATACAACCTGTGGGGTTGTTGACATTTCTACAGATTGCAAACAAAACGTACTTATCAAATCAACTGCTTACTTACTAAGGCAAGGTGACGTACTAGCCACAGAGAAAAGCGCACATGTGATCTATTCCGTTGTGTGCGATGTGAGCTGTAAGCGCTGAAGGGTATGTTTGAGGTATCGGCAGGCGGCTGATGGCATAGCCTGACAGCCGCTAATTTAATTTTCCTTGTGATGCCGAGTTGCCCGAGAAGCCGGACAGCGAGCAAAGCTAAACAGGAATCGTCACCGTGCGCCAAGTTCTTTGGTTACTTTCTTGGCAAGAAAGTGACGTAGAATAGAGCTTGATGAGAAGATAAATAATATAGAAGAAAAAAGAAAAACCTAAATCTCCCCTACCGCCGAAAAAAGATCCTCAACATTAAGCGCAGAATATTGCCCCAAATCATTCTGCGCTGGCCAGCTCTGCTTTTTCCGTCACATACACGCCTACTATGGCGTGGCTCATCAGTTCGCCGATGGCTGCGGCGACGGCATAGCATTTGTCGTTTTCGGCATCAAGTTTGACGCTGCCGACGGATACGGTTTTGCTTTGTGCGACGCCGAGAGAGCTGACGCCGTTTTCGACGCTTAAAGATAGTTTGTAGGATGTTGGTAATTTACTTGTTGTCATGGTGTTTTCTCCTTTGTGCTCGCTTGCGCTGCAAGCGGCTGTGTTTGTTGTTTGTTTTTGGTTAGCGGGCGCTTTTGCTGCCCTGCTGTAAGTACCATTGGGCTTTGCCCCGCAGCACGTCGCCGCCGGGCTTCATCAGGCCGTCGCCGGGTGAGTCGCGCATATACCACAGGTCCCAGCGGGTCTCGGGGTCGCCGCTATAGGGTCCGTAGCCGTCGGCCAGCGCCGCTTCGCAGTGGGTGATTACTGCTTCTGGCGATGCGTCAAGCGCCAGCCCTTGTACGAGTACGGCAACTACCTGCGCCAGCTTGTCGGTTTGCGCTGCGGTGGGTGCATAGCTGCCTAAGTCGGCATCGTAGCCATTGTTGGCTTGCGCCCCCAAAGCGCAGCACAGTGCGATGCCGATGCTGCCGCTGTTGCGGTGCCAGGTGTGGCTTTTGCATTGGGTAAGGCTGGTGCAGGTGCGGTAGATGGTGCCGTCGGCGTCGATGTTAAGGTGGTAGTCGCTGTAGATTTGCCCATAGCGTCCGGCCGTCCAGTGCAGATAGATCTGCGCGATGCGGTTGTGGGCGCAGGCGGCCAGGCTGGCTATTTGCGGCAGTGTTATCGACTGTGGTTTGGTTACCAGCATTGTGGGTTGCTCCTTTCGTTGTGGTTTGGAGCGGGGGTCGTTTCCCTCGCTCATATACTAAAGGGCAGGCAGACCCCTGTTTAACATACAGAGGGGCGCATTTTTTTTACTTTATTTTTTTGCTGTCGGCGGCAGGCCACATTAGCACTGGGTTGGGGCGGCAAAGCGGATTTTTTTAAAAATATTTTTCAGGGTTTGTATGTTTTTTACCCTGCTCGCTGCCCTTTAGTATATGAGAGGGCTTACCTTTTCTTTTATTTAATTTTCTTTTGGCTCTTAGGTTGGCGTTCTTACGCAGGTTGGCGTTTGGGTTATAAATTAGCTCTTACGGTATCCTAACTAAAACCAAAAAGAATTGTTAAGTTAGTTTTTATGGTACTGCTAACTTACTAAGCAGAAGATAAGGCCAGGCTAATTTTTCTCGCGAAAGGGACAGCAAGATGACCAAAAACAATCAAAACTTTAACTCAGTAACCGAGGACACTTTAAAAAGTCGCTTGTTTTATGTTTTAGCTAACTGCCCGTTATTTGCAGGGCAAGGCTGCGCTTCATCAAAAAAGACTGTACGTGTACGCACGGTAAACATTCCGGCCAGCGATGCGGATTTGGTGAGCCTGCACATTACCCTGCCCTACAAGCTGCGCCGTGAGGCTTTGGCTGCGGGGATAAATTGCAGCGAGCTGATGCGCAAGGCTTTAAAGCGCCGTTTAAAGAAGACAGGCCGTATTTAGGATGGAAGCTTTTAACCGGGCTGAAAGGGACTGGCTGTCGCCGCCGGAGCCACCGGATGTGGCTGTATATGAATGTTGCCTGTGCGGCGAAGGGATTTGTGTGGGCGAGGAATTTTTGGAGCTGTGCGAGGGCATGGTGTGCCCTGCCTGTTTGGACGCTGTGACGGTGCGCGAGTTTGCCGCCGCTGTTTGGGGATCGACTACTAATACTGCTTATACAGACTAAGGAGCTGTTTTATTTGAAGAAAGTATCGGCAAGCCGTAAACTTTTACCGGATTTTGAATTTTTGCTGAAGGAGGCTAAGGCCGGCAGTGAGCCTGCCCAGCTGGAGATTTTGCAGTGTTTGCGCAGGCTGGGCTTTAAACTGGCTTACCAAAGCGGCTGCATTGACAGGCTTGGCGAGGAGGATGCTGTGCAGCTGGCACGGCTGGGTGTTTTGCGGGCGATTTGCGATTGGCACGAAGGCGACGATATACACCGTTTTGTGGCCTTTGCTGCCAATAAGATGCGTACCGAGCTGCGCACGGCAATGCGGCGGCAGGTGACTGCGGATTTTATGGAAAGCGGCAGCAGTAAGGCAGGCGTGCTGGCGCTGGAGGCCAGGGCGTACCACGAGTACCAGCTTTCGGAGCAGGACAGGCTGCGGCTTTGGCTGGTGCGCCAGTGTTTGCCCATGCTGTCGCCACGTCAGCGGCTGGTGATGAGGGGGCTGCTGCTGGAGGGTAAAACGGTGGTGCAGCTTAGCGGTGAGCTGCATCTTGACCAAAGAACGGTAAGCCTGCACCGCAGCCGGGCGATAGAAAAATTGCAGCTGCTTTTGGGGGTAAGGGTGTAATGGTGCTAACAGGGTTCAGGCATATTACCGAGGCTATAGAAAGCTGGCGGGCAGCGGGGCTTTATTTGCCCTGCGACACTGCTTGCGAGCGCAGGCGGATACAGCAGGTATGGCTGGAGCGGTATAAGGATACTGAGGCGGCGCTGTTTATGCAGTGCGCCAAAACTTTGGCTGCTGGCAGGCACTTTCCACGTTTGTACGATATGGACGAGGCTTTGGCCGAGGCCAGGGCCAGGCTAAAGCTGCAAGCACGGCTGGCAAATGCAGAGGCCAGTGACTCCCCTGCCCTGCATGCCTGCGACAGGGCCAACAGCAAGCGCCGCATCCGCGAGCTGATAGAGCATTTGCAGCACAGGTATACTATACCTATCGCACCCGATCCATAAACGGTAAAAGCCCGGGCAGTTCAAATGAACTGCCCGGGCTTTTATTATGCTTTTTTGCTTTGGTTTTATTTTAAGTATGCTTTTATGCCTTCAGTTTTTTCGGTTCAACAAGCTTTCCAGCGATTCGCCGCCGGCGCCCCAGTTACCCAGTTCTACTTCGTCGATCACTACATAGGTGCTTTTGGGGTGTTTGCCCAGCACTTCGGTCAGTACCTGCGTAACGCCTTTAATAAGCTGCTCTTTTTGCTGCTGGGTGACGCCGTCTTTAGTGATTTTGATGTTTACATATGGCATGGTGCTGCTCCTTCCTGTAGCCCTGTTTATAAAAATTTAGGCGGCAGGGTCTCAAAGCCTGCTTTATCAACGGCCTGGTCGATAGACTGCAAGCCGTGCGACACAAGCATTTTAGAGGTGCCGTAGGCCAGCAGCTTGCCGCTGGAGTCTTTTAAGGTGGCTTCGGCAAGGCCAATGGTGCGGCCAAATTTTAGTTGCCGCCCTTCGGCGATGATGGTGCCGGTGTTGATAGCCGCCAGGTTATTTATCTGCAAGTCGATGGTAGTAATGCCGTCGCCTTCGTCCATACTGCAATAAAGCGCCCAAAAGGTAGCGGTATCCAAAATGGACGAGAACACGCCGCCATGCAGGGAGCCGAAAGGATTGTTGAGCTTGTCGCTGAGCTGGGTCGTTAGCCTGCAATAGCCGTAATCAAGCTCGCATATTTGCATACCCAGCAAGGTAAGATACGGCGCTTTGTTGGCGATCTGCATCACTGCCCGGGCATATTGGGGGTTTACTTTTTTCATTTTTATGCACCTGCCTTTTCGCTTTTACTGCTGCGTCATTAGTTTTATAATACACTAAATCTTAACCTAAAGAAAGCTATTGTTTTTATTATTAAGCTGCGCAGGCTGCATTGATTATTTTGGTATGCTGTGCTTTAACGCTTTTTACCAAAGATTTGTAAAAGCCTTAAAAAAAGGTTTATAAAGTCAAGGTATAAAGTTAACGCGCCAAGCACGGCAAATTTAGCGATATCGTTTTCATCTTCATCTATTTTATAGGCAAGCTCTTTTAGCTTTTGCATATCATAGGCAGTAAGGCCAACAAATATCACTATACCAGCATAGGTAAGCACCCACATCATAGTGTCATTTTTTAAAAACATATTTACAACAGAAGCAATAATCAGACCGATCAACAGCATAAAAAGTATACTGCCCAGTTTACTTAGATCTTTTTTTGTAACATACCCAAACAGTGCTGTGGCACCAAAAGTGCCTGCCGCTATCACAAAAGTCGTTGCAATAGAGTCTTGTGTATAAACAAGAAAAATTGCCGAAAGCGTAACGCCATTGACTGCGGCATAAACAAAGAACAGAAAGCTTGCCATACTTGCGCTTAGCGAATTGATTTTGCCGCTGATTATCATAACTAACACGATGGGTGCGAATAAAAACGCATAAAATGTTATTTTACTGCTAAAGATCAAGTTTAATAGAAAAGCTGAATTCGCAGTATAATAAGCAACTATCCCCGTTGCTAAAAGCCCAAAAAACATCCACCCATAAACTTGTGAAAAAAAGCTTTGCACAATACTTGTGCGTTTAACTGATTCTACATACGACTGATCTTGCATATCTATGACCTCCTTAAAAATATCTAATTATTATAATACTAAAACACTGTGCTATTGGCAAATTTAGTTAATTTAAAAAACGCATAAATTGCTTGGTCAAAGTTTTTAACCAGATATTTCATTATTAATAATTAAAAAAGTTTCTTATTGGTAACTTTTCCTGTGTATGCAGTATGTTGTATCTTTTATTTTTGTCTATACTGTGCTAAAATAAGGGTATAGCAACACATTACAAGGAGGTTTATTATGAATACCACACCTGTTAAGATCGTAGAAACTGTTTTGCGCGACGGCCACCAGTCTTTGGCTGCTACCCGAATGCGCATTAGTGATATGGTGCCCATTTTAGAAGAGCTGGACGATATGGGCTACTATGCTTTGGAAGCCTGGGGCGGCGCTACTTTTGATGCCTGCCTGCGCTTTTTGGACGAGGACCCGTGGGAACGCCTGCGTATTTTGAAGAAGCATTTAAAAAAGACCCCGATCCAGATGCTGTTGCGTGGCCAGAATATTTTGGGCTACAGCCATTATGCTGACGACGTAGTACAGGAGTTTGTGAAGCGGTCTGTTGATAACGGCGTTTCCATCATCCGTATTTTTGACGCTTTAAACGATACCCGCAATATGGAATGTGCGATGCGTGCCGCTAAGGATGCGGGAGCACACGTGCAGGGCGCTTTTGTTTACACTATCAGCCCCTACCATAAGGACGAGGACTTTTTGAAGGTTGCCCAGGAATTGGTGCAAATGGGCGCTGATTCGATTTGTATCAAGGATATGGCGGGCCTTTTGTCGCCGTATAATGCCGAAAAACTGGTGCGGACGCTGAAAACGCAGTTGACCGTGCCGATCGATATCCATACCCATTTTACCAGTGGTATGGGTGATATGACTTATTTGAAGGCTATTGAAGCCGGCGTAGATATGATAGATACTGCCCTGTCGCCTTTTGCCCAAAGCACTGGCCAGCCTTCTACCGAGGCTATTGTGGCTACCTTGCAGGGCCAACCCCGCGATACCGGTATCGCGCTGCCCAAGCTGCATAAGGCTGCCGATTATTTCCGCGGCGTGAAGGCAGATTTGGTGAAGGAGTTTGGCCTGAACGACAATATCCCCATCGATCCGAAGGTGCTTACCTTCCAGATACCGGGCGGTATGCTGTCGAACCTGCTGAACCAGATGAAGGAAATGGGCTCGGCTGATAAATACCCTGAGCTGCTGGAAGAAATGCCCCGTGTGCGGGCCGAACTTGGCTACCCGCCGCTGGTTACCCCTACCAGCCAGATCGTTGGCTCGATGGCGGCTTTGAATGTTACTTTGGGCCGTTATAAAATGATACCCAACGAAGTGAAGGACATTGTACGCGGTAAATATGGCCGCACTCCCGCTCCTATCGACCCCGAGGTGAGAAAGCTGGCGATTGGTGATGAGCCGCAGATCGACCACCGTCCGGCCGATGATATCGCGCCGCAGATGGAAGCTATCAAGGCTAAATTGGCGGCAGCAGGTTATCCTAATGCCGATATCGACGATGTTTTGTCGTATGCGCTGTTCCCCGATGTGGCTTTGGCCTATTTTAAAAACCATCGCTGATTAAAAACACTTAAGCCGTATGTCTTACGACATACGGCTTATTTTTTATGCGTGCAGTATTGTTTTGTCGGCTGCCAGGGTCTCACGCGCCAGCTTTTCTTTTGCTATTTCCAGCATCAGCTTGGTGCGGTTCATTTGGTTGACCTGGCTGGCGTCGGCGTCGCAGTCCAAAGCGATGATGTTGGCTTCGGGATGGGTGCGCAGCAGCTCACGGATCATACCTTTGCCGGTGATATGGTTGGGCAGGCAGGCGAAGGGCTGCAAGCAGACGATGTTTTCGACGCCGCCGTGCAGCAGCTTCACCATCTCGGCGGTCAGCAGCCAACCTTCACCGGCCATATTGCCGGTGGAAAGGTGCTTTTCGGCCAGGTCGACCAGCGACGACAGTGGTTCGTAGGGGTTGAATCGCTTGCTTTTCTGCAAGGCTATGTTCAGCGGTTTACGGTAGTAGTCGAGAAACTTCATAAACAGCTTGGATTTGATGGCATTGCCTAAGGTTCCGTCCAGCAGACGGCGTTTGACCTGTTCGTCGTAGGCGGCGTACAGGAAGAAGTCCATCATATTTGGCAGCACTGCTTCGGCACCTTCGGCTTCCAGATAGCTGACGATGTTGTTATTGGCTACCGGGTGGTATTTGACGAGGATCTCGCCGACGATGCCAACGCGTGGTTTGCGCAGGTTATCCAGCAGCGGCAGGGCGTCAAAGGCCTGGGTCACCCGTTTGATGGTCTGCTCGAAGGATAGCCCCGTCAAACCGGCCAGGCTGTCTTTGCATAGCTGCGACATCCACTTGTAAAGTGCATCGGCGCTGCCTGCTTCTTGTTCGTAGGGGCGCACACGGTGCAGCAGCTGCATCAAAAGATCGCCGTACAAAATGCCTTTGACCATATCTTTAAGCAGGTGCCACGAAAGAGCGAAGCCTTCGCTTTTTTCGCCATACAGCGAAAATACCGGCACATAGCCCAGCCCAGCGTCACGCAGGGCACGGCGCATAAGGGCGATATAGTTGGTGGCGCGGCAGGCCCCGCCCGATTGGAACAGGGCGATGCTGACCTTATGGGGATCGTATTTACCCGAGGTAATGGCCCGCAGCATTTGCCCGATGACCAGAATTGCGGGATAACAGATATCGTTATTGACATATTTAAGCCCCAGCGCAACTGCTTCCCTATCGGGCAGCGGTGCGATCTCGAGTGCGTAACCGGCACGGCGCAGGGCCGTTTCCATAAACTGGAAGTGTACCGGCGACAGCTGCGGCGCCAAAATAACGTGATCGTCGCGCATTTGTTTCGAGAATTCGGGTGGGACATAAGCAGGGGTATCTGCTTCCTCTTTTTTGTCGAGCCGCTGCTGCATGGCTGCCAGCAGTGAGCGGATGCGGATGCGGGCAGAGCTGATGTGGTTGATCTCGTCTACCTTCAGCAGGGTATATAAGCGGTGATGCCGCTCTAAAATTTCTTTAACTACGTCGGAGGTGATGGCGTCAAGGCCACAGCCGAAGGAGCTGAGCTGGATAAGTTCCAGTTCGGGATTGGCGGCGACAAATTCTGCCGCCCGGTACAGGCGTGAATGCCATGACCACTGGTCGACCACGACCGGTAGTTTCTCGCGCTTTTCTTCGGGAAGGTCGGCGACAGCATCTTCCGAGATCACTGTCAGGCCAAAGGAGGCGATCATCTCGGGCAGGCCATGATTGATCTCGGGGTCGGTATGGTAAGGGCGGCCTGCTAAAACTACGGCGTGGCCGTGTTCGTCCAGCACTTTTTTCAGCAGCTTGTGCCCCATTTGCTTTACTTCCAGCTTATAATCGTGCTGCTCGGCCCGTGCTGCCTGCACTGCCGCTGCCAGCTCTTTGCTTTTGATGCCTTCGCCCTGCAATACTTCGGCCAGGCGTGCCAGCAGGCGTTTGTCGTTATAAAGTGGCAAAAACGGATGGATAAACTGCACGTCTTCAGCCCGCAGTTCTTCCATATTAGCATAGACGCTTTCGGCATAGCTGGCGACTACCGGGCAGTTGTAGCAGTTGTTGGCCGTTTCACATTCTTTTTCGTTATAGGGTATGCAGGGGTAAAAAATCTTTTTGATGCCTTTAGCCAGCAGGTCGTGGATGTGCCCGTGCACCAGCTTGGCCGGATAGCACAGGGAATCGGACGGAATGGAGGCCATTGCCGATTCGTAGAGGGTTTTAGACGAGGCTGACGACAGCTCGACCCTGTAGCCCAATTTGGTAAACAGGGTGAACCAGAAGGGGTAATCTTCGTACATATTCAGGCTTCGGGGTATACCGATAACGCCGCGGCTGGCTGTTTCCAGCGGCAGTGGCTTGTAATCGAACACCCGCTGGTATTTGTAGGCGTACATATTGGGAGCGGCTGGCGTGGCCGCTGCTGCCATACCTGCCCCACGCGGGCAGCGGTTGCCGGTATGGAACACGCCTGCGGGGAAGTAGTGGGCCGTTACCAGGCAGTTGTTGCCACAGCCGCCGCAGCGGTAGCTTTTGCTGCGGTAGCTAAAGCTTGCCAGTGTTTTGGCGTCTACCAGGGTCGATTGTTGGCGGCAGCGGTCGCAGGCCAGCAGGGCAGCGCCAAAAGCACCCATCAAGCCCGCAATATCGGGGCGGATGACTTCTTTGCCGGTCAGCTGTTCCATCGAGCGCAAAATAGCGTCGCTATGGAAGGTGCCGCCCTGAACGACGATAGTGTCGCCTAATTCGTCGGCGTCGCGCAGACGAATAACTTTATAGAGAGCATTTTTGACAACAGAAATAGCCAGCCCGGCCGCGATGTCGCTGATAGCCGCACCATCCTTCTGTGCCTGTTTTACTTTGGAGTTCATAAATACTGTGCAGCGGACGCCTAGATCGACAGGCTCCCTGGCCTGCAAGGCCAGCTGGGCAAAACCGGCGGCGTCCATACCCAGCCCCTGGGCAAAGTTTTCGATAAACGAGCCGCAGCCTGCCGAACAGGCTTCGTTAAGCATCAGCCTATCGGGGATACCGTTTTTAACAAAGAAGCATTTGATATCCTGGCCGCCGATGTCGATAAGGAAGGAGGCTTGGGGCGCAAAGAACTGTGCCGCCCGCAAATGGGCCACGGTCTCGACTTCACCGAAGTCGGCGCCGAAGGCGACCTTCATCATATCTTCGCCGTAGCCGGTAACACCGGCACCGCCGATAACTGCACCCGGCGGCAGCAGGCTGTAAAGCTGGCTGAGGGCGGCAACGGCTACCTGCACAGGGTTGCCGTGGTTACTGCTGTACTGCGACCACAGCAGCTTGCCATCTTCTGAAAGCAGTGCCATTTTCAGGGTGGTCGAGCCTGCATCGATGCCTAAATAGCATCGGCCTGTATAGTCAGCAAGGCTGCCCCGCTCTACTTTACTGCGGGCGTGCCTGGCTGTAAATTCTTCGTGATCTTTGGCATCGCTAAACAGCGGCGGCAATTTAGCCACGGCATCCAGCGGTGCATCGCCCAGCTTTTGCAGAGCCAGCAGCAATTTAGCTTCACTAAACAGCTCGCCGCCCTCGCCTGCTAAGGCGGCGCCAATTGCCACAAAGCAGTCGGCGTCTTTCGTTACCAGCGCTTCGCCCTCGCCCAGCTTAAGGGTGGCAGTAAACTGCCGGCGCAGCTGCGGCAAAAAGTGCAGCGGTCCGCCTAAAAAGGCGACCTTACCGCTGATGCGGCGGCCCTGCGACAGGTTGCCGATGGTTTGGTTGACGACGGCCTGCAAGATCGAGGCGGCGATATCTTCTTTAGAAACGCCGTCGTTGATGAGTGCCTGCACGTCGGTTTTAGCAAAAACACCACAGCGGGAAGCTATTGGGTAGATCCGCCCGCTGCGTTCGGCCATAGCGCCCAGACCCGAGGCATCAGTGCCCAAGAGCGACGCCATATGGTCGATAAAGGCGCCGGTGCCACCGGCGCAGACGCCGTTCATCCGCTGTTCGGGCGAGCTGCCCAGCCAGGTTATTTTGGCATCCTCGCCACCCAGCTCTACTGCTGTTTCCGCAGCAGGCAGCAAAGCACGAAGGGCCGCACGGCAAGCAATTACCTCTTGCACATGCGGCACTCCCATACGCTCGGCAAAGCCAAAGCCAGCCGAACCTGTAAATATCAGCGAAAACTCCCTGCCATCGATGATCGCAAGAATTTTATGAATTTCTTGTAAAAATGCAGCGCCGGGATCGGACAAGTGGCGAAAATAATTTTTATAAACCATTTGCTGTTGTGTGTCCAAAACCACGAATTTGATGGTAGTCGAACCGATATCGACACCTACATGATAAATTTGCTGCATAAAAAGCCCTCCCCTATAAGCAGGCAGTAAACTTCACTGCTGCCACAAGTCTTAAAGTCACGCTCCCAATGGTTACAAGCCTGCTTTAAGTTATCTGTCGCCCTGCTTAACCTGTTGTAGCTTTTTACAGCCCAACAAAAAACTTTATTAAGCATATTTCATTCTAATAGTTGAATAAAATAAAGACGCTTTTCTATAATTATATACCTCTTTGCCGAGTATTTACAATGATTATGGCAACAAATTTCGACAAAATCGGCACAAATGTTGGCTTAAAATAATTAGAAAAATTTTAACTTAACAAAAATACCCTGTACCCATAAAAAAAGGCAGCCCTACAAAAGGGCTGCCATCAAACACTTGCTATAAAGTTTTATAAGGCTTCCTTAAAGGCGCTGCCGCCTACAAATTCGCGCAGGATCGAGTTATTGGGTATCAGCTCTTTATCCAGCGGCGTTACATGGCTTAAAAGGTCGAGCAGCCTTTGTGCGTTGGTATAAACATCTTCCGTTACCGGCACGCCCCGCAAAAGCGGTTCGGCATATTTTTTGAGTACGGCAAATTCGTAGACCAGCGTGGTGTTGAAAATTATATCCGCTTCTTCCTGGAAGGGGAAAATATATTTTTCTTCGCCTCGGCGCACGTCTTCCCACAGCTTCAGGGTCATCAGGGCATCGTGCGAACGGAACTGTGAGTCGCGTACCATACGGCGCAGCAGCCGCATATCTGTAGTCTGGATGCGGTTGTAATCATCCAGCGACATCGGCGTCAGCGCGCTGATATAGACTTTAAGCTTGTTTTCGGCCGGTACAACGGCTGAAATGCGTTCGTTCAGACCGTGGATGCCTTCGACTATCAATACCGATTTTTCGTTTAAGGTAAGCTCGCGGCCACGGTATTCGCGCAGGCCCGTACGGAAATTGTATTTGGGTATCTTCACCGTCTCGCCTGCCAGCAGGCGTTTTAGGTGATCGTTGAACAGCTCCAGGTCGATAGCCTCGACACATTCAAAATCGTAGGAGCCGTCGGGCTTGCGCGGCGTTTTGCGCCGTTCCTGATAGTAGTCGTCCATCGAGATCGGCACCGGCCTTAGCCCGTTGACGATCAGCTGGATGCTGAGCCGCTGGGCAAAGGTGGTTTTACCCGAGGAGGAAGGCCCGGCGATCAGTACCAGATGCACGTCTTTGCCATTTTGGGTGATCTCGTCGGCAATGGCGGCTATCTTCTTTTCGTGCAGGGCTTCGGCCACCTGGATGATGCCTCTGGCGTTGCCTTCTTTAATGATGCGGTTGAGCTTGGCGACGGTGTTGCACCTGATCATCGTCGACCATTCTTCCATTTCGTGGAACATTTTATTAAGCTTGGGGCTGTCGATAAAAACGTCAAGCTCGTCCATTTCGCCGGTTTCGGGATAGTTGATGACGATGCCGTTTTCGTAATTAATCAGCTCGAACAGTTTTAAATAGCTGCAATCGGGCAGCATGGGGCCAAAAAAGTATTCTCTGTGCCCTTTCAGGCTGTAGCAGGTAAGCACCTGGTCGTCGGGAACGGTTTGCAAAAGCTCCAGACGGTCTTCCTCATGCCGCTCGCACAGCAGTTTTTCGGCAGTTTTTTTATTTATATGTTGGTAAACGATAGGCTCGGACTCGGCGACCAGCTCTTTCATATAAGTTTCCAGGGCTTTAAGGTCGTAGTTGCTGAGCGTGATACCGTTGGTGATTTCGCAGAAAAGGGCGCTGCCTAAGGAATTGCGGGCCTCGATCTTTACTTCGGGGCGCAGCTCTTTGATTGCTACCAAAAAGAGGAACAGCAGGCTGCGGACGTAGACACGCATCCCCTCTTCCGTATCGCGCAGGATAAAATCGACTGTGCCGTCTTCTAAAAGCGGCTTTTGCAGATCGGTGCCGATGCCTTGAAAAACGCCTTCCACAATGGGATTAGAGTAATTACCGGCAAAGTCTTTGCTTACTTCTAAAAGTGTAGTTCCGGAAGGATATTCTTTAATACTATTGTCAGGCAGTGTTAATTTAATGTTCATAAATACTCCTTATTGGAAAAAAGACCGGAACTTTACTAGCTCCGGTCTGTGGTTGTTATTACTGATTATTTTTCAATAGCCTGCATAGCCGCCTGTACTTTGGCTGCCATACCGGCGATTTTTTTGAGCGGTACGGCGCAGACTGCGATACGGACGCCGGCAGCAAGCGGCACGGCGAAGATGTTTTCTTCGTGCAGTTTGTCGCAGATCGCGTCGGGGTTTTTAGCAGGAATGGACAGGAAGAAGCCTGCCACATAGGGCAGCATCGGCAAGCCGCATTCAGCTGCTTCTTTGGTAAAGAGATCGGCGCGGGCTTTGATCATTTGGTAATAATCGTCGCGCTCTTTTTCGGTGCCAGCCAAAAGTGCGGCATCGCTGTAAATATTGGCCAGGGTCTTCATGGCCGGACGGTTGATGTTGGACCAGGTAGCACGGCTGGTGTATTGGTTGATAGCGGAAAACTCTTCGATGATCTCTTTGGAAGAGGATACGCCGATCATAGCACCGGTACGTTGGCCGTACAGAGTGAAGCCTTTAGACATGCTGTAGGCTACGATGGTGAAGATGTTAGCCGGCAGGCCGGACAATTTTTTGAAGATAGTACGAACTTCTTCTTTTTCACCGGCATAGTCGATGTAAGCAACGTCCAGCAGCAGGGTGACGGTTTTGTCGGTGCCTGCGGTAGCTTCTTTAATAATGGCGATAACGCCGTCCATATCGGCTTCGCTGAGGCTGTAGCCGGTAGGGTTATGCGCCGGGGTGTTGATCATCAGGAGCAGGCTTTTTTGCTTGCCCAAGATCTCGTTGACTTTGGCTTTTAATGCGGGCAGGTTATATTGGTTGTTTTCGTCCAGCATTTTGTAGGTATCAAGCTTGCGCCCCATATCCTGGCACAAAACTTTATACGGGCCCCAGTACCAGTCGGAGGTCAGAGCAGTTTCGCCTGCGTCCATATAGTTCCAGATAGCGTGATGGATAACACCGGTACCGCCGGCAGTTGCAACAGCGGCGATATGGCCTTCGGGTTTGGAGTTGCCGAAAGCGGCGGTGAGTACTTTATCAAGATAGTCGGGCAGGCCGGAAATTGGCGCATAAGCGATCAGCTCGTTAGTTGCCAGACCGCGGTAAACCTTTTCGACAGTCGGCAGGCACACCAGCTTTTCGTCCTCGTCTAAAATTGCGCCGATAGTGGCGTTAGTTACTTTGTCAGCACCGTATTTAGCGGCAGCGGCATTGGCTGCGGCACTGGCGCCGAAAATTTTGTCCTGAGCGGATTTTCCTTTAGCATGGTTAGCTGCAATACTGGTGATCATTGATAAAAAGCCTCCTTAAGTTTTGATAATAACTTGACTTGCTTTTATTTTACACCTTCAGGGAAGAAATGTTCGTGGATAGCGTTGACAGCCGTTTTAACGTCTTTTTCGGGCACCAGGCACGAAACGCTGATCTCGGAAGTGCTGATAACGTCGATATTGACGTTGGCTTTTGCCAAAGCGCCAAACATACCGGCCGCGATACCGGGGCTGCCCAGCATACCTGCGCCGACGATGGATACTTTGGCCACATTGACTTCGATATCGGATTTGTCAAAACGCATGCTGTCTTTCAGGCTTTCGATGACCTTCATCGTTTCTACCATATCGGTCTGGTTGATAGTGAACAGGATATCGTTTTTATTGTCACTGGCACTGACGCTTTGTACTATCATATCTACGTCGATATTGGCGTCGGCCAAAGCCGAGAAGATTTTATAGGCAATGCCCGGTTCGTCGCAGACGCCGCGGACGGCGATCTTGGCAACATTAGTATCGTGCGCTACACCGCGAATAACAAAGTTTTTCTCTTGCACTGTGTATTCCTCCCTAATAATAGTTCCGGGTACGTTGTTGAAGGTTGAGCGTACATGGATGGTAACGCCGTTGTGCTCACCGTATTCTACAGCGCGGGGCTGCATAACGCCTGCACCCAGACGGGCCAGTTCCAGCATTTCCACAAAGGTGATCTCGTCCAGCTTCAGTGCTCCCGGCACGATGCGGGGATCGGCCGTGTAAACGCCGTCAACATCGGTATAGATATCACACATGTCGGCTTTTAAGCCTGCCGCAACAGCAACAGCGGTAGTATCGCTGCCGCCACGGCCCAAGGTGGTTATCTGGCCGCTGCCTGTAACGCCCTGAAAGCCTGCTACGATAACTATCTTGCCTTCGTCCAGCGCTTCTTTGACCTGCTGCGCCTGTACGTCCAGAATACTGGCTTTAGAGTGCTTATCATTGGTTTTGATACCTGCCTGAGCGCCGGTAAAAGATACCGCAGGCTGCCCTTTCGCGCAAAAAGCGCTTGCCAGCAATGCAATAGAAACCTGCTCGCCTGTCGCCAGCAGCATATCCAGCTCACGCTTCGGCATTTCGGGATTGACTTTGCCAGCCAGTGCCAGCAAATCGTCGGTATGGTCGCCCATAGCGGAAACAACTAAGACGATACGGTCGCCCGGTTGACGTTCGCGCAGGATGCGGTCAACGATACCGTGCATTTTATCAGGTGTCGCAACCGAGCTGCCGCCAAACTTTTTCACTAGTGTAGCCATTTACTTCCCCCCGTTTGTTAACTTCGCGCTGCAAAAAATCCATTCCGAGCGCACAGAAAGCATATATTTTCACTAACTATTATCACATTATTTGGTCTTTCGGTCAATATCTTCGCCAAAATTTTCTTGCTTATATTACAATCAAGGGTCTATTAGGCTTTTACAGATAGATAACAGTCGCCCCTGCCCCGCCTTCGTGCAGCGAAGCCAGCTCCAGCCGTTTAACGGACCGGTGCGCCGACAGATAAGCCGTCAGGCCCGCCCGCAAAGCGCCGGTGCCTTTGCCGTGGATAATGCGCAGGTCGGGCAAGCCGGCCAGCAAAGCATCGTCGATACCTTTATCTACTGTGGGGATAGCTTCTTCGATAGTCATACCCCGCACGTCCAGCTCCTGACGAGTGGTAGCGGTGCGGGTGACCAGCATATCGTGGGCGTAGCCTTTGCGTTTTTTAGGACGCAGGTCGTCGTTTACTTTGGCTTTGCCTTTGACCAACAGGCAGTTTTTAGCAGGCACGGTGGTTTTTAAAATACCCACCTGCACGGTAACGTCGTTGCCATTGACGCTGACGATAGTGCCGTTTTGGCGCAGCGACGGTAAAAATACCGTCTGCCCTGCTTTGGCCGTTTCTTTCGACAGCGGCGTGCCTTCCGGCAGCGGGGCATCTTCGCTGAATTGCTTGTTCAGCTGCTTGCGTGCTGCTTCGGCGGCTGTTTCCAGCTTTTTAGCGTCAAAGTCGGCCTTCATCGAACGCAGGTCTTTTAAAATTGCTTCCGATTCGCGGCGGCTGTTACGGTAGATCTCGTCTGCCTGCTCGCGGGCCTTACGCAGCATTTCGTTTTTGCGGCGGTCCAGCTCCTGTTTCTGCTTATGCAGCTCCTGTTTGATCCGCTCGCTTTCCATACGCAGCGTCTGGATCTCTTTGTTTTGCGATTCGTATTGGCGGCGCTCGCCTTCCAGTTCGTGCAGTACGTCTTCCATATGCACATGCTCCTGGTCCAGCAGCTTGCCCGCATTTTCGATTATCGACTCGGACAGTCCCAAACGGCGGCTGATATTAAAAGCGTTACTGCTGCCGGGAACACCCATCAGCAGCCTGTAGGTAGGCCTCAGGCTGACCGGGTCAAATTCCACACTGGCGTTTTCCATACCTGTGTGCCCGTATGCAAAGGTTTTCAGTTCGCTGTAGTGCGTAGTTATCATCGTCAGTGCGCCCAGCTCGTGCAAATGCTCCAGCATCGCCATCGCCAGGGCAGCGCCTTCGTTAGGGTCAGTACCGGCACATATCTCATCTACCAGCACCAGATCGCCGCTGCGGACTTCGTTTAATATCTCGACTAAATTAGTCATATGGCCCGAGAAGGTACTCAGGCTCTGCTCGATGCTTTGCTCGTCGCCAATATCGGCATAGATAGCACGAAACACCGGCATTTTTGCGCTGCGGGCCGGTAAAAACAGGCCTGCCTGCGCCATCAGGGCAAACAGCCCCACAGCCTTTAAGGCCACTGTTTTACCACCTGTGTTAGGGCCGGTTATCAGCAGTGTATTAAAATCGCCGCCCAACTCGATATCCAGCGGCACTACCTGCTCCTGATCCAGCAGCGGGTGGCGGCCCTGCACTATCTCGACCCTGCCGCCGATATGCAGCATGGGGCGTGCAGCCTTCTGCATCTGTGCCAAATACGCACGGGCACAGATAACGTCAATGTTGGTGATGATCTCGACACCGGCAGTGAGCAGCTCACATTCTGCACCGACACTACCTGACAGCTGGCGCAAAATGCGTTCTACTTCTTCTTTTTCTTCCGCCATATATTTTTTGATATCATTATTCAGGTTCACAACGGCCATCGGCTCAATAAACAGCGTCGCACCGCTGCCCGACTGGTCGTGGACGACACCGGGGAAATTGAGTTTATATTCCTGTTTGATAGGGATAACGTAACGGTCGCCACGCATAGTTACCAGCGCGTCCTGAAAATACTTTTGGTTATTGGCGTCGTGCAGAATCTTTTCCAGCTGCTCGCGCACACGGTTTTTCGCGATTTGGATACCGGTACGCAAACCACCCAGTTTATTGGAAGCGCTGTCTTTGATCTCGCCTTTTTCAGAAATGGCGTTTTCCAGCTGCTTTTCCAAACGCGGCAGCGCCTGCAAGCTTTCAGCATAAGCGGCCAGCGTCGGTGCCAGCTCGTGCTCTTCCTGCAAAAAGGTTTTGATCTGGCGAATAGCGGCAGCCGTGCTGCCGATCTCCATCAGGCTGCCTGCTTCCAGCACCGCACCTAATTGGGCGTGCTTAACGGCGGCCAAAATATTGTGGGCCCCGCCAAAGGGAAAACGTTTGCCTTCGTCCAGCAAACGTAAAGCTTCGGCAGTTTCTTCCTGCAAACGCTTCACCACGCTAAATTCGTTTTCGGAGCGGATAGCCAACGCCTGCGCTTTACCAAGCGACGTAGCTGTTTTACTAGCCAGCATTGCTTTTACTTTATCAAATTCTAATGTTTTAACAGCAAATCTTGCCATATTTACTCCTTATAGTACGCCGCGGAAATAGTGTCCCCTGGTAGTGCGGGGCAGGTTTTCCGAAACCTCCTTATAACCGTTCAGTACCTGTTTATAAAGCGCGACCAGTTCAGCGGTCGCTTCGTTACTGTAATTGCGTGCGTCCATACGCAAACGCTGCACGCCAATAGCTTCCATATGCTTGACGTTGGTCAGCATGGAAAGATCGTGGGCGTTCAAAATATGCATCCGGCAGTTCTGGTCGGTAACGATGGGGAACTGGGCGTCTTTGCGGTCGCTTAAAAACAACTGCTCGCGGCATTTGAATTTGCAGGTCCCCTGATGCAGGTCGCCTAAGAAGCTGCCGCCAACACAGTATTCCGATACCATCATTTCGATGCGGCCCTGTACCATACATTCTACGGAAACGGGGCTGACTGCGGCCAAATGCTCGACCTGAGCCATCGTCAGCTCAGCCGATAAGGTGGCGCCAACAGCGCCCTGCTCACGCCAGAATTCCAGATTTTGGTCGTTATAGATATTTAAAGACATATCGGCCCAAAGCGGCACCTTGCAGCCGCGTTTTTTTGCCAGCTGCCACAGGCCGTTGTTGCTGATATAAACAGCATCGGGCTGCAATGCTTCCCATAACGAGAATAATTTAGCAAAATACGAAAGCTGCCCTTCTTTGACGATGCGCGGCGTTGCCACCGCCCAGCTTTTACCATAGCTGCGCACTACTTCTGCCACGGCCCGGTAATCTTTTTCAGTCAGCTGGTCACTGTTAAAAACGTCGCCGCCAAAAATAATATAGTCAGCACCGGCGCCCAAAGCAACTTGTGCTTTAGCAGGCGTATCGGCGTGCACGGTAAGCATCGCATGGCGCGAACGGCTGATTTTTTCCTGCGGTACCAGCTCGCGGGGCACCTTATGGCGCTGCGGGCGTGCGGGTGCAAAGGCTTCCAGACGAACAGCGTCCAAAGCTTCTGCCGCCAGGCGGCGTGCTTCGTTGATCTCGCTCATGGGCACCATAACGTTTTCATCACATTCCAGCACCAGGTCAGCCAGTTCATATTCAGTCGTACCCAAGCGGTCTATCTGTTTGCGTACAGTTTCTTCATTTAAAGCATGCTTGCGGGCGGCTTCGACGATAAAGGCCGTTTCGCCGTAGCCGGTATTGCCTTCGTCATCTGTCAGCAGTACCGTCATGGGGCTGCCCAGTTTGGCCGTTACCATAGCACTGACTGGTATGCGGCGTTTGGCTTTTTCACCAAAGAACTGTGCGGCATAGGTCATCAGCTGATTATCGAAGGTACGGAAAACACGATCGTTCATTTTGATGCCGTGGGGCACGTCGATAGTGACCTGCGTACCGGCAGCGGCAGTTATGACTTCTTCACCATTTTGCAAAAGTGATGTCACCGTAGTGCCAACGCGACCACCCACGCTGACCCAGAACTCCAAACCGTCGTCCAGGTGCAGTTCTTTATCTAATTTGATCGTTGCTTTGTTTTTGGCCTTGTCCAGTTTTACGACGCGGCCTACTAAAACGCCGCGGTTGTTAGGACGACGGTCGCTCATCATTTCCTTACCGGGACGCCCCAATAAATAGGCGGTGGTAAAGTCGCGGTTAAATATCTGCTCGATATTGGCAAGGTCCTGTTCAGGCACAGTATAATCGCCGGCCAAATAGCTGTCGATCGCACGTCGGTAAGCATCGACGACAACGGCTACATATTCAGGGCGTTTCATACGCCCTTCGATCTTATACGAAGCGACCCCAGCTTCTATCAGCTGCGGCAATATCTCCAGGGTATTCATATCCTTCGGGCTCAAAAGGTACTGGCCTGCGTCTTTGCCTTCCAGCAGGTCGTCGCCACTGGCATTGACCAGCTTATAGGGCAAACGGCAGGGCTGGGCACAACGGCCCCGGTTGCCGCTGCGGCCACCGATCAGGCTGCTCATCAGGCACTGGCCCGAATAGCACACGCACAAAGCGCCGTGGATAAAGACTTCTATTTCTGTATCCGTGCCGTGGCAAATTTTGTTTATTTCGTCCAAACTCAGCTCACGGGCTAAAACCACCCGTTCCATTCCGGCCTGGGCTGCCAGCTCAACACCGGCAGAATTGGTAACTGTCATCTGCGTGCTGGCGTGCAAAGGCAGGTCCGGCACTATCTGCCGGGCCAAACGGATCACACCCAGATCCTGGACAATGATGCCGTCGATACCCACATTGCTTAAAAACAGCAGGTAATCGGCCAGCTCCTTCAGCTCGCTGTCGTCGACCAGCGTATTGACCGTGATGTAAAGCCTTACCCGGTGCATATGGGCAAAATAAACTGCCTTCTGCATCTCTTCGCGGTCGAAATTACTGGCATACTGACGGGCACCAAAGGCTTTGCCGCCCATATATACAGCATCAGCACCGGCGTTCACCGCTGCTTCCAACGCTTCCCAGCTCCCGGCAGGAGCCAGCAGTTCGATGGTTTGCTTTTTCATTAAATAATAACCTCTTCTCTAAATATCCTTCGCTGCTTTCAGCAAGGCCTCATATTCGCGGCGCAGGGTATATAACTCGCCCGCCAGGTCCAAAGCTGCCCATACAGCTACCTTGGAGGTTGTAACTAAATGCTGGCTGACTGCCAGCTTCTGCATCTTTTTATCGACCATTGCCGCAATAGCATCAACGTCCTGCCGCGGCAGATCGGTCTTTAAAGTATATTCGTCATTAAAAATTTTTACGGTAACGGCAGCTTTTTCCATCGTCGTCCCTCCGTGTTACAGCACTTTTACGGTAAAGCCAAACTTATCAAAACCGGCGCCTTTTTCCCAGGCCCGTTTGTATTCCAGTTCAACTTTATATTCGCCCGGCTCCTGAGCACCGAAAACGATGATCTCCAAGCCTGGCATACCGGCTTTGTTGTTAGCGGCATTGGCCGGCATCATATAAGAGCGGCCCAGCTCGTAAAACATTCCGGCATAGCCTTTTTCGGCTACCGCCCAGGAATAACCTGTCGTGCGGTTAGATTCCAGCTGCAAGGCCAAAAGCTCGCCAGCCTTCATAGTCACCACTTTGTCTTCAACGGCACGGGTGAGCCCATACACCGTAAGCAAACGGCTGGCATCGCCAACCCGCAGCAGCGGAAACAGCTTGCGGTAAGAAACGAAGTTGCTGTAAGCAGCTCCAGCACTGGCACGGGTATACAACCCCTCATCGGCGAATAATACGTCTTCATAGGAGCCTAAAATCTCGTGCACGGCGTTGCCTTCGCCCACAAAATCACGGATGCTGAATTCAGCGCCCGTAGTAGTATCTAAATTTACAGCTTGATAAGCGGTACGTCCACCGTTAGTTGCTTTCAGCAAAATACCGACTAAACTGGGGCGGTTAAGTTTGACTTCGTAGCTTACCGTACCACTGCCGCCGACTTGCGCCAGCAGGTCTTTGGCTTTAGACGCTAAAATACCGTTAGCATTTTTCTGGAGATTGGTATAGCGCAAACCATCAAGCTCAGGAAGCTCTCCCTGCATACTTTTGGTTGCCACTACTTTGCTGTAGACTGTAGTCGGTTGATTAGCCAATGCCACAGAGCTCAGCATCAGGCAGAACAGTAAAATTCCCAGTATCTTCATCGGTGTCGCACCTCTTTCATTCACTGATTTTTATTTTTAATCTAAAGTTTTAATGTATTCTACCGCCCTGCGCATTCTGGCAAGGGTAGTTTCTTTGCCCAGCAGCACCATAACGTCAAACAGGCCGGGGCTTACTGTCCGGCCGGTCAGGGCCAAACGGGTCGGATGTACCACTTTGCCTAAAGCAAGTCCCTGCTCTTCGGCGATCTTGTTATAGGCAGCTTCGGTGCTGGCTAAATCAAAGGTTTCCAGTGCCTCCAGCGCATCGATGCAGGCAATCAAAAGTTCGGCTGCTTCAGGTTTAAAATGCTTGCCAACGCCTTTTTCGTCATACACGGTAACGTCTTTAAAGAAGTATTCGGCAGCGTCGACCACCTCTTGCAGGGTTTTTACGCGAACACGCACCACGTCGACCAGCTTGGCAAAATAGGTTTTATTGGCAGCCAGCCAGGCCTCGTCCACCAGCCCTGCTTTGATAAAGAAGGCTGCGGCTTCTGGCAGCACTGCTTCCAGCGGCAAGGCGGAAAGGTATTGGCCGTTCATCCATGTCAGTTTTTTAGTATCGTAAACAGCTGCCTTTTTCGACATTTTTTCCAGTTCGAATTGGGCAACGGTATCCTGTAGCGAAAAAAGCTCTTCTTCGTTACCGGGCGCCCAGCCCAGCAGCGTTAAATAGTTGACTATAGCTTCCGGCAGATAGCCCTGCTCGCGAAACTCTTCAACAGAAGTAGCGCCGTGGCGTTTGCTGAGTTTACTGCGGTCGGGGGCTAAGATCATCGGCATATGTCCGAATTTGGGTACCTCAAAGCCGCAGGCTTCGTAAAGCAGCACCTGCTTCGGAGTATTGGACAAATGCTCTTCAGCACGCAGTACGTGGCTGATACGCATCAAATGGTCGTCAACGACTACGGCAAAGTTATAGGTCGGCATGCCGTTACTCTTAACGATAACAAAATCATCAAATTGGGTAAGATCAAAGGTAACGTCGCCGTGGATCAGATCGTGCACGGTCAGGCTGCCTTCAACAGGTATTTTGATGCGGACAGAATAAGGCTCGCCCTTAGCTGCCCTGGCCTTGGCTTCTGCCACAGGCAGATCGCGGCAGGTGCGGGCATAACGGAACGGCTGTTTAGCAGCACGCTGTTTTTCGCGTTCAGCTTCCAAAATCTCGGAAGTACAGAAACAGTAGTAGGCCTTGCCTTCTTCCAGCAAACGCTCGGCTACTGCGGTATATATCTCTCGGCGTTCGGATTGGTAGTAGGGGCCAACTGCGCCGCCAACCTCCGGGCCTTCGTCCCAATTTAGGCCCAGCCATTTTAAGCTGGTCAGGATCTGGCTCACGCTGTCTGCTTTCAAACGCTCGGTATCGGTATCTTCAATACGCAGCACCAGCTTGCCATTATGTTTTTTAGCAAACAGCCAGTTAAATAAAGCTGTTCTCGCTCCGCCAATATGTAAATAACCCGTTGGGCTGGGTGCAAAACGCACACGCACTTCTTCCATGTTATCGTCTCCTCAAATTGAAAAATGAAAATTCTATATCATTATAATTATATTACGAACAAAGTAAAAAAGCAAAGCGGCCCTGCTGTAACAGGACTGCTTTGCCGCAGATTTTACATTTATTTTTCGTACCGGCAGTTTTTCGCTGCCAGCGTTACTTATTTCAGGCTAAGGCTTCGCTTTTTACAGCTTCGGCCAAAATCTCGATCGCCAGGCAAATATCGTCGTTGCTAGCGTATTCTGCCGGGTTGTGGCTGATGCCGCCCTTACAGGGCACAAACAACATACTGGTTGGTGCCAGTTGAGCCATGTGCATGGCGTCGTGGCCTGCACCGCTGTTCATATGACGGTAAGCGATACCCTTCGCCGAACAGATGCCGTCCAATTTAACTGCCAGCTCTTCTGATAAGGCGACCGGTTTATCTGCCGTCAGCATATCCATCGTGATCGTAATGGTATCGGTTTTAGCGATCTCCGAAACAGCATCGCGGATATCGCCGAGAGCGCAGTTGATGCTTTCTTCATCGACGCCGCGCAGGTCTACCCACAAGGTAGCTTTGCCCGGTACTACGTTGATAGAAGCAGGCTCTACGTCCAGCACGCCAACAGTAGCGACGGTGCCGTTTTCAGCTTCGTTGGTCGCCGCTTCTTCGATAGCAATGACTAAACGGGCCGCACTGACCAAAGCATCTTTACGGAAGCCCATCGGCGTGGCGCCGGAGTGGTCAGCCATACCTTCAACAATAATTTTAAAACGGGTCGGTGCAGCGATATTATGGACGATACCTATCTGCTGGCCGGTCTCTTCCAAGACCTTGCCCTGCTCAATGTGCATTTCCCAAAAGCTTTTAAAGCAACCCTCTTCCCTGCGTGCCTGCTCATAAGCTGCCGGATCGCAGCCCCAGGCGGTCAAAGCCTCTTTAAAGGTCAGGTCGCCTGCTTTAGGAGCGCTCGAAAATTTATCAGGGTCACCAACGCCGGCCATCAGCTTACTGCCAATAGTAGCAAAACCAAAGCGGCTTGATTCTTCCGCTCTGAAAATAATGACTTCCAGCGGCCGCTCTAATTCTTCGTCCTGCAAAATATACAGCACCTCTAAAGCGCCAACCACGCCGATTGTGCCGTCGTAGGCACCGCCCTGCACTACCGTGTCGATATGTGAACCCATTGCCACAGGCGCTAAAGCGGGATTGTTGCCCGCACGGCGCAAAACCACATTGCCCACAGTGTCTGCCGACAACTGCAAACCAAGGTCCTGCACCTGCTCCAGCAGCCAGTCCTGCGCTGCCTTATCTTCCGGTGTATAAGCCAATCTTGTGATACCGTGTTCTGTTTTGCCAAACTGAGCCAGACCCTGTAAAAGGCGGGCTACTCTTTCTTTGTTAACTACTCGCATAACAGTCCCCTCACTTTCTCACATGTACTTATTTTTTATTCTGACGGCGATTAGAGCCTGTCTTAGGCGCCTTGCGTTTATCAACGACAGCCTTTTTACCACGTTTCGGTTTGCCGGTTTCAACTTTTTTCTTTTTCTGAACCGGTTTCGCCTCACGGCGTACAAGGGTTTTGCCGTCTAAATTCTGGCGTTCCATCTTCACATCTAATTTAGTTTCGATGTTTTTCAGCCATTTAACTTCTTCAGCAGTATATAAGGTAACTGCAATGCCTTTATTGCCTGCACGGCCAGTACGGCCAATGCGGTGCACATACCAGTCTACGTCGTGCGGGATATCATAATTTACCACATGGGTAACGCCTTCGATATCCAGTCCGCGTGCAGCCAGATCGCTGGCAACTAAAATCTGCAATTTAGCATCACGAAAAGCCTTCATAACGGTTTTACGTTTAGCCTGCGACATTTCGCCATGCAGCACATCTACGTTGTAGCCCTGCGCTCCAAGCCACTCACCCAGTTCTTTAGTCCGTTCTTTGCTAAAGCAGAAAACGATCATCAGATAAGGATTATAACGGTCGATCAGCGAGGTGACCGCTTTATTACGATACTCGTCCGTAGTTTTGATACAGATCTGCTGGATATTTTCGACCGTTGCTTTATTGGGGTCGATATCGATCAGAGCGCAGTTGCGGGTGATGCGTTTGCCCAACTTCTGCACTTCCTCTGATAAGGTCGCGCTGCACAGCATCGTTTGACGGTTAGGGTCTGTCATCGCGATCAGCTCGGAAGCTTCGTCAATAAAGCCCTGTTTGAGCATTTCGTCGACTTCATCCAAAACCAGATACTGGACGCCGCCCAAATTGGTATTACCTTTGCGGATATGATCCAACAGACGGCCCGGAGTGCCGATCAGCACGTGACTTTTGCCATCCAGCTTATGTTTTTGCGATTCAAAATCGCGTCCGCCGGTAACTGCCAAAACCTTGATCGGGCTTTCGCCTAACAATTTTTTCAGTTCTACCGCGATCTGCTGTGCCAGCTCACGGGTAGGCGTAATAACCAAAGCCTGTACAAAGGGTTTCGCAGCGTCTAAACGCTCGACTACAGGCACCAAAAAAGCCAAAGTCTTACCTGTACCTGTTTGGGCCCTGGCAATAACGTCACGGCCTGCAAACAGAGCAGGGATAGCCTGTTCCTGTACTGGCATTGGTTTTTTGATACCCATTTGTTTCAGTTGTTCTACCGTTTTAGCGCAGACTTTTAATTCTGCAAAACTGTTGACCATATTTCTCACCGCTTTCATCAATTAAATAATAAAAAAAGCGTCCGATGCGGGACGCTCCGTCGATCTCTTGCCTGACTATATAGTTGTACTGCTTACATTCACCATAAAATAATGGTGCCGAGGACCGGAATCGAACCGGTACGGGGATCACTCCCCGAGGGATTTTAAGTCCCTTGCGTCTGCCAGTTCCGCCACCCCGGCAAAAAGTGGAGGCGACACCCAGAATCGAACTGGGGATAAAGGTTTTGCAGACCTCTGCCTTACCGCTTGGCTATGTCGCCTTAACTGGAGCGGAAAACGAGATTCGAACTCGCGACCCCCTCCTTGGCAAGGAGGTGCTCTACCACTGAGCTATTTCCGCATAAATGGTGCCTCAGCACAGAATCGAACTGTGGACACAAGGATTTTCAGTCCTTTGCTCTACCAACTGAGCTACCGAGGCAAAATGGCGACCCGGATGGGACTCGAACCCACGACCTCCGCCGTGACAGGGCGGCATTCTAACCAACTGAACCACCAGGCCATTCAAACCATGTAGGCATATTATATGGCATTTACATCAAGATGTCAAGAGTTGAACCTAATAAATTTATTACATTCGTTACGCTTTGGCAAGTTTCTGCAATGCTGTTTCCAAATTGTCGTCCAGCAGTTTTTCCAGGTCGGTCAATTTGCGGCAGTCAAATTCATGGGTGATGCCAGTCAAAAAATCGCGTTTGGTTTCTGCAAAAAACTCGTCGCGGAAGCTGTTATAAAAGAACACCAACTGGTTGCCATGCTCAAAATCGCTGTAATCGATCATGATCGTGGAACCGTTAATGTAATCAACAGGATTAGAGGGAGTAATAAACAGCTCAAAAGCGCCGATCTGCTGCGGCAGCTTAGCCGCATATTCCCACGCCACGATACCGGCTTCTTCTACCAGTGTCCCCATTTGGTGAGTTTTACCCCTGTCGATATCGGCTAAAAGCTCGGGCAGTTTTTCGTTCATCATTTTAGCAAACTTTTCCCTGTCGCGGCAAAAATAGCGGATATCTCTGAACGTATGCAGCCCCACGGTTTTTACAGGGACATAATCAAAGGTTTCTGTGGTATAGATCAGGTCCAGACGACTATGCATTGCTTCATTTATATAGGAAGCCATCGTCAATATCTGCCCTTCGATACCCTTGCCGAGCTCTAATTTAAAACCGTCTATTTCTTGCGGCAGCTCTTTTAAAAAGTCCCAGTCTGCCAGCGCTGCTTCTATTTCTGTGATTTTGGGCTGTCCCATGCTAACACCTCGTTTAAATTATCTTAAGCCACATTGGCACTACATCTTTTATTGTAGCACAAATACACAGCAGATAGCAAAAGAAAAGCTGCCACCTTGCAGCAGCAGCCCATAGTAACAACAATAATTATCAGAAGGTCATTTCCGCGCCGACGCGCCATAAGCGGCCTGAATAACGCATACTGGTGATCTCTTTATCAAAAAGATTGTCGATACCGGCATAGGCACGGTACTTTTCGCCCCAGCGTTTATTGACAACGAAGTTAAAGGTGTTGACGCTGTGATTTTCTCCATCGGCTCTGTAGTCAGAATACCATTTGTTCCAGGCCGTAATGTTCCATTCCTGTTTTACAGGTTCAGTCCACAGCATTTTAGCCGTATAGGTATTACGGGCACTGTAATTAAGGCGGGTGTTCGTTTCATCGTTCATAGCATCCAAATAATCATAATTGCCGATTATGGTAAAGCCGTTGCCTAAATCATGCTTGATTTCGAATTCGACGCCTTCAGAAGAAGATTTATCAATATTCATATATTGATAGGCTGGCGCCAGGCTATAATCAATAGCTATAGCGTCCGTCTTTTTATTTTTGAAGTAGGTCAGCTTGGCGGCAGTTTTATCGTCAAATTCCTGCTCGTAGGAAAGCTCGTAGCCTTTCGATTTTTCGGGCTTCAAATCAGCGTTGGAATAAGTACCATACAATTCAGAAATAGACGGCGCCCTGTAGCCTTCGCCATAATTTGCTTTGATCCGAGAACTGTCAGTAAAGGCATAGGTAGCCCCGATATTGGGCGAAGTCTCGCTGCCAAAGCTGTCATGGTGGTCGTATCTGATAGCTGGTATAAGCAGCAGCTTGTCGCCTATTTTCAATTCATCGTGCACAAACAGCGAGTATTGGTTTGAGGTTTCATCAATACTGCTGTCCTTACGGCCGTCCTGCCTGAACTCACCGCCAAAGGTCAGCCGGTTCGTATCGTTTAAGGTAATAGTGTCACGTGCTTCAACGTTCCAAAATTTAAACTCTGAACGGCTCACACTGCTCGCGACCATAGCGCTGGTAACATCTTTTTTCAGCTCTCCGTAGGTCGCGCTCACCATATAATCACTATTAGTATTTTTACCATTATAGGTCAGGCTGGCGCTTTTTCGATCAACCTTGTAAATGCCGTCATAAGCAAAAGGCCCGCTGGCACTGGTAAATTTTTTAAATTGCTGATCTGTATTTTCATAATCCAGGTATAAATTCAAACTGTTATTTTTATCCATTTCATAATCTATATCTAAACTATAATTTTGCCTGGGTCCGTAATATTTGCTCATATTAGCGTCGTCCCATTTAAAGTAACGGGCTTTGGTGAAATTGGCATCGAAAGCAGCACTTACCTTACCCTCTTTGCCGCTGTCAAAATGATAGTAATTACTCATCTCCCTGCTGTTGGTCGCCGCACCGATAGTCATGGAGCGCTCTTCAGGTTTTTTAGTAATGATGTTGATAACGCCGGCAGAAGCTTCGGAGCCATATAAAGCACCAGCAGGGCCGCGCAGGATCTCGATCCTTTCTATATTATTAACATTAAGACGTGACAAGACGTAAGTATTGGTAGAAACCTGCCCATACCCCTCACCCGGGATGCGTCTTCCATTAAGTAAGACCAAAACGTCATTTTTACCGCTGCCTCTGATCCCCAGCGTATGGCCAACACCCGCAGCCTCGGGTATTTCGATATTGGTAGCAGTACGCAAAGCGTCGATTACATTAGTCGCACCGCTGTTTTCTATATCCTCTTTCGTAATTACTTCCACACTTTGCGGGACTTCTTTTTTTAAGAGTTCGGTTTTGGTAGCAGTTACCACATATTCATCTAAAACAAATTTCTGCGGTTCTTCTGCATGTACCGCTGTGCCCCCCCAGATGACATTGCCTCCTATAAGCAGCGTCATAAGTAAGCTTTCGCTCAAACCTTTTTTACTTTTCATCATCACACCTAAACCCTCCTATTTTTCTTCTTGCTTTTCCACTCTGGGAAAGTAAACTACATATTCACCATCTTTTTTGGCATCGTCATAGGTCTTCCGGTAATTTTTATCAGCTGGCAGATCTTTAGAGGTAATGACCCCAACTTTCAGTGACGGGTCTAAAGCTTCCAGCCGCTCGACCGTACCTAAATGCCCATCGGAATGGAAACAGCCGTTAATGTGATAAACCACTTTATCCTTGTTATTTTGCAGATAATAAAAAATACTTTCGGCCATCTTATCGTCTTTAAGGCACTGGGCCGCAAAAACCTGATCGACCATGTGAGGTGGCAACTGCATCTTGCCTTGTCCTTTGCTCATATAAGCAGTAAACTTTTCTTTATACTTGCCTTCCGGCGCAGAAGTTTTTACCGGCAGGTAGGGCCTGTATTCTGCTTCAATATTTTCTAAAGTCCCTGCTTTAGCCATTTTAGCAGCTAAAAAGCGCGGTACATTGCTGGCCAGTACCGGCAGCTTGTGGGTTTTGGCAAATTCTACCATCGGCCTATAGTCTGCCTGATAGCGTGGCCAGGGCCTGGAATCAGCTAAAAAGTCTGCTTCTGATACCTCACCGGCCAGATATTTGTTTAAAACCGGCTGGGTATCCGCCTCAAACATCTCCAGTGAAAGCACCAGCTTATCGCCATGAATGGCATACAGCTGTTTGAGCACATCATATTCTAAAGCGTGCAAAACGTCCTGATCGTGAAATTCACCAAAAAACACTACATCGTAACCGGCAAGATTTTTCGTCATCTGCCCTGCGGCAACAGGTTTATCATCAGTAGACGACACTATGACCAGGTCTGCCGTCGTCGGCAAGGCAGCTTCTGCCACCGGGTCTGCCATGTTCATCACAAGGCACATACACAAAAATTTTAAAAAGCGCTTCAAAATAACTCCCCCTCTATTTTTATTACTTGGCTCAACAGCACAGCCCAAACTTTTCCTGTTTGTTTAAGTCTTTTAAAATTGCACGCCTGGCTCTGATATTTTAAAAACAAGCTTTAGTTAGCTTAGGCTAACACTGAGTTTTAACAAAACCCCCAAGCATACTTGAGGGTCGAGCAACTTACAATCAGGCTAATGTTTGATAATAGGCTTCGATCGTTTCCAGCAGGTGATCGGCCCCTTTCTCTCCCAAAAGCGGCAAATGCGACGCTACCTGCGCGCCATTGATAACGGGAGCGCAAACTCGCAGCACCACGTTACTGGCATCGCAGAGCCTGTTAGAAACATCGTCAGCTAGCACAAGGGTATTTTTTAACCCCGCCAGCAGTTCGATTTTTTCACGCTCTACCTGTAGATGCAAAATATCTGCTTCCGGCTCCGCTATGCTTTTTAACGAATGGCTGCACAGCTTGTATTTAACAGTGATGCCCACGGACTGCAAAAAGGCACTCATTCCCCTAAGCAGGTCGTACTCGCCCAACACTACGGCCTGCGGTATTTTTTTGCGGCCCATCATCATGGCTGACATCCTTAAGGAAGCCGTGCTCTGGGCTTTTAGCCGCAGCCTTGCCAGCAGCCTGCCGTCAGGGGGCTGCCCTATCAGCTGGCCCACAGCTTCCAGCCAGGCCAGGGTAGCAGCATAACCATACGGAGCGCTGAAAATGAACGGTGTTGCAAAATCTTTTTGCAGTATTTGGGCAGCAGCCAGTCCTTCCTGACGCATGACCAGATTAAGCTCTGCGCCACCGATCGTACCGATCTCTTCAACCGAGGTTTCATGGCACAGGCAGGTGCACATTTCATAGCCAAAGGCTTCACGCATCAGGTTTTGCAGCTCCCATACATCGGAAGCAGCACGGTAACTGCCCATGGAAGCGCCAATGATATTATAGGTTTTCTTTTGGAGCACAGCTTCACGCTGCGGCAGATTATTGACCAACAGCTTATAAACTTCGGTCAGCCCTATGCTGTAATCGCCTCTAAAACCGCCTTGCTCAAAGGCTACCAGTTTAGCTTTAACCTCTCGCTGCATATAATTGCAAACACCTTTGATATCTGTGCCAATAACGGCCGAAATAGACGAGGCCACAACAAAAATAACTTTGGGCTCATAGCTTTGGTCCAACTCGATAATAGCCTCTTCCAGTCGGGTCACATCGCCCATAACTACGTCGTCTTCGTTCATATGCGTCGTAAACAGGCGCTGCTGCCAGTCTACACCCAAGTTGCCATAAAAACCCATACTAAAATGGGTAGTCCCGGCCGGGCCATATTCAAGAACAATGCTGTTGTTTACACTAAGCAAACTCCAGATTATCCCCATCCTGTCCGACGGAACCGGTAAATATCTGCATAAACTCATCTGCCAAGCTCCCTTCTGTATTCTTTGGCTTCGCCTACAGCTTTCACCAGCTGCTGCATCAGGTAGCCCACCACCTCAAAGCCCAGCATCCCGCTGGCACGGTCGCTGTGAACAATGGCAATGCCTTTTTGTCGCAGGCGGTTGGCAAACTCGTGCCCCAGGTACAAGTACGGTGATAGTACGTCATAAACATATTGCAGCGGCGCGATATTGGCCGCCTTGCATACATAGGGGTCGATATATTGCAGCATTTCTTTAACGTAAGGCTCATCACTTTCTGTATACCTGTTAGTTTGGATAACCTGCGGCACCATCCCCAATGAGCTTAAGAAACAGTTTAATTCAAATGTGGCATAAGGAGTATTGCCATAGATATAAGTTATCTTTTCCAGATCAGGGCGAGCCTGCGCTACTGTTTTCTGCGCCGCCTGATAAAGCTCGTTCAGCTCCTCGGGCAGGTCCAGTTCCAGATAACCGAAAAGATTTTTATAGGCTTCGTAAATTTTTTCCGGCATAACGAACTTATTGAAATACACATACGGAATACCAAATTTAGCCTGCATCTTTTGGGCCAGCGGCAGGGCGATATCGTTAACGACGATATTTACTTTGGCAGCCGCGCCGTTTTTAATATCTTCAACAGTACAGCCACACGGCAGCTGCAGCCCTATCTTGACACCACTTTTTTGCAGCAGTGCGTAAAGCTCTGTCGTCGCAAAGTCACCCATTCGCTGCCCAAGCAGGTTAACACTGTTATCGCACTCACGCGGTTCCATGATTTCGGCACAGATACTGATAGTCCTTTCCAACCCGGGCAAATGGTCTTCGCATTTAAAATGCTCGGTATGCACCGGCAACACCGGGATACCATAGGTATCGCTCAAGCTTTCAGAAATAGCGTCGAAGTCGTCGCCGATGATCTCGATCACACAGGTAGTGACTAAAAAAACACATTCAGGTTTGTATTCTTCAATAATTTCTTTAAAAGCCGCCTGCACTTTTTCGGCGCTGCCGAAGGTCACATCATGGTCGTCCAGCACTACCGAAACACAGCGGCCGCCGATACCTCCAAATTTTTCGGAATGTACGGTCATACTTTTTGTATAATAGGTGCACTCGTCAGTTCCCACTACAACGATCAGGCTGCCTTTGATGCCGCCTACCGCCATCGCCGCTCCCATCAAAGGGCAGTGTGTGCCCGGGAACAGTGCGTGCGTAAGCTGAGGTATATCTTTAATGCTTGTGACCTGGCTTAGTTTGGCTAATTTCTCAACTAACGCTTTTCCATCCATTGCCATAAAATAGCTCCTCTCTCTTTCAGCTGATCTCTTTAAACATGATCAGGGGCTTTTTCCGGCCCGGCACCATCACTACATCACAATCAACATTATAAACGTCATGCATCATCTTGGATGTGATAATATCCTGCGGCCTGCCTTCACTGTATTTGCGTCCGTCTTTTAAAACGATTATCCTGTCACTGATCTCTAAAGCATGGCTCAGATCATGCAGCACCATTACGACTCCGATACCGGACTCGCTGTTCAATTTTTTGACCAGCCGCATCGTCTCCTGCTGGTGGGCGATATCAAGATACGTCGTCGGTTCGTCTAAAAACAAAATTTCCGGCTGCTGCGCTAAAACCGTAGCGATCCAGACCCGCTGCGACTCACCGCCGGAACATTCCTGGATAGATTTATCGCGCAGAGGCCAGGTACCGGTGACCCGCAAAGCCCACTCGATGATTTTTTTATCAGCTTCATTATTGTGCTCATACCATTTCTGGTAAGGCACACGCCCGTAGCCAACCAGGTCTTTCACCTTAAAATCAGGCGGCGCGCAGTGCTGCTGTGGCAAAACGCCAATGTATCTGGCCAGCGTTTTACTGTCGATCTTATACAGGTCTTCCTGATTGAGGTACACACACCCTACATTACAGCGCAGCAAACGGGTCAAAGCTTTCAGCAGGGTCGATTTTCCCGACCCGTTAGGGCCGATGATCGTTGTGATCTCGCCTTTTTTGACGGTAATATCCATTTCCTTAACTACTATGCGGCCGTCATAGCCGATTTCTAATTTTTCGCCCTTAACTTCCACTTACTTTGCCCTTCTTTCTCAGCATATACAGGAAAAATGGTCCGCCGGTAACAGCCATCACTATGCCGACCGGGATCTCCATACCAGGTATCAGCGTTCTGCCCAAAGTATCAGCCGCTAAAAGTATCACCGCGCCCAAAAGCATACTCACCGGCAGCAAAGCCTTGTAGTCCGACCCTACCATCATTCGCGCGATATGGGGCACAACCAGTCCGACAAAGCCGATCATCCCCGCTTCCGCTACTGTTGCCGCCGCTAAAAATGCAGCTACCGCCGATAGAAAAATGCGCACAGAAGCAACATCGACGCCTAAACTGCGAGCCATTTCGTCACCAAGCTGTAAAATATTGGCGTTTTTTATACAACAAATCGCCAGCACCAAGCCGATAGACGCATAGGCGGTGATGATGTAAACATGGTCCCAGGAACGGCCTGAGAGGCTGCCGTTCATGAATGACAACACACTGGAAAGGTTATCGGAGTTCAATAATTGCAAAAAGGAATTATAAGCGCCCAAAACCGTGTTGATAGCCACGCCCGAAAGAATGATCCTGACCGTATCGATACCGTCGCGCCAGGCCAGCAGGTAGATAAGAACACAGGAAAGCGCCGCACCGCCAAAAGCAAACAGCGGTACCGAAGAAACCAGTGTCGGATACAGCAGCAAAATCGTCGTCGCCGCCGTGGCCGCACCGGCCGAAACACCAATAATGCCAGGGTCAGCCAAAGGATTGCGCATTACGGCCTGCAAAAGCGCTCCGGCAACTGCCAGGCAGGCACCTACCTCTATCGCCATAATCAGCCGCGGCAGCCGCAGGTTATATACAACTACCCGTACCGGGCCGCTTTCATCATACAGCAGCGCCTGCACGATCTGCGACGGCGAATAACCGGCACTCCCTACTCCCAAAGCCACAAACGATAAAACCAGCAGCACGCCCAGCAGGACCGTACAGACCATGCCGATCTGTAAAATGTTTATCTCTCTGCCTCTGCTCATTTTTTCTGCAACTTCTTCGCGTCAATAGTATCTATCAGCTCATTGAGGTTATCAATGATATTTATACCTGCCGTTGCCACATATTTTATCGGCAGATAAACTACGTTATTTTCTTTGATCGCCTGAATATTGTTCCAATAAGCCGGATTTTTGGCAAAATCAGCTTCCATTACCTGCTGATGTTCACTGCCTGTTTGCGCACCGCCTACGCAAAACACCATATCCGGCTCGTAGGTCAGGGCCTGCTCCAGATCCAGCAGCACCATTTTGCCACTGTCGCTGTGGAACACGTTTGTGTAACCCAGCATATCCAGCATACTGCCCAATGTTCCTTCTCTGCCCTGAATATAATGGCGGGGCGGCGCCGATTGCAGTACCATCACTTTTTGGCCCTGATTTTCCTTGCTTTTTTCAGCAAGACGGCCTTCTAATTTTTGGAAGCGTGCCGTGATAGCCTCTGCACCGGCGTTATTTTTGCCAAAAGCAGCTATCAGCACATCGGTAAGTTCTTTGATCGATTTATAGGAAACCACATGGCCCGCATCGACATAATAGACCGGGATCTTTTCGCGGTCAAGGATCTTGCCATAGGTATCTTTAGATTGATAGCCAACAATGACCAGATCCGGCTCTAAGGCGATAACCGATTCTATATCAAAGTTGGAGTTCATCGAAACGTTTAGTTGTTTGGCGTCCTTAGCCAGGTCTGCCGGCCATTCCAGCATAGCCGCCTGTGGAATCGCAACTTGTTTGATACCCATTTCGTGCAAAGCCAAAACAGGAGTATGTACCAGCGATACCACCCTTTGGGGCGGCGCTTTTAAAATAACAGGCTCGGTAAAGCCATATTGCTGCATAGTCGGCGTGTATGCTAAAGTAACGTCAGTTGCGGCAACAGCAGCCTGTTCACCCTTCTGCCCAACCTTGCCAAAACAAAAATATAGCAGTGCTCCCGCTATGATAACCACTAACAACAGTAAAATTTTGTTTCTCATTTGTCATCCCCCTTACTGTCTTCACTCAATGCTAAAACTTTTTCAGCCAGCTCATTATACACTGCCACCATCGGCGAAGCCTGTACGAACTCGCAAACAGTGCCGCCCTGGTTTTCGGCCAGCTGAATATCGCCGGAGCGAGGAACATACATAACTATGCTTGTTTCGATCTCAGCCGCTGCTTTTTCTACAAGCTCTTTCTCGTTCTCGATATTCTTAGCGTTAAGAATGATACCCTTTAAGCGGGCATAGCCCCTGCGGCCAAAGTTTTTGATGGCCTGCGCGATATTATTCGCCGCATACAACGCCATCATTTCACCTGACGAAACAATAAAGACCTCTCTGGCATAACCGCCCCTGATCGGCATCGCAAAGCCGCCGCAGACAACGTCTCCCAGTACGTCATAAATAACGATGTCAGGCTTATAGATTTCAAAGGCCTGCAACTCTTCCAGCTTTTCAAAAGCCGAAATAATGCCACGCCCCGCACAGCCGATACCAGGAGTCGGCCCGCCAGCTTCCACACACAGCACCCCGCCGAAGCCTTCAAAAACGATCTCCTTTAGCTCCAGATTCTCACCTTTTTCCTTCAGCTGCTCCAAAACCGTCGGTATCCTCATACCATTCATCAAATTTTTAGTCGAATCAGACTTGGGGTCGCAGCCAACCTGCATGACTTTGTACCCTTGCAGCGCCAAAGCTGCCGACAGGTTAGAGGTCGTTGTTGACTTACCGATACCGCCTTTGCCATAAATCGCAATTTTTCTCATTAATAAACTGCCTCCCTTGAATATGAATAACACCTGGCTATCGATATTTCTATCTTCAAAATATATTTTTGAGCTGAGCAAAATATGGAAACAGAAAGCAAAATGCAATGGGTTAGCTAGCGCTAACTCATTGCATTTTAACATCCTTTGACTTGAGTGTCAATATATAAATACCCCCGACAATGTATAAAAAATCACACTGCCAGGGGTATCGTCACACTATTATTAATCATCAAAAGCAAACCGCGGATAAGAATGCCCAGCTACATAATCCAGTCCCTGGTATTTCTCCAGCCAGGTTCTAAAAATGTCCTCTGGATGCAGGTCCGGCAAATATTCAGGATATAAAAACTTAGCTATATACATAGTCCCTACCAGCTTGGAAGCACCGCCATGTAGATAATGAGAAAGCAGCAGTATCCTGTCATGCCGCACCGCATCAATGCCAGCCCAGCCGCTGCGTCCAATCAGCTCCTGCTTTATTTGTTTTTCTTCAGCTAAACTGGGCGGAACATATGAAGAATAAGCCTTGGCATCGGCAACCTTGACAATATACTGCGGGTCTTTTGCTATAATGGCCTCCTGGTCTACCTGCCCACCACGGGCATCAGCAAAGATATTATCAGCGCCCGAATACTCTACCATTTTATAAAAATAATCACCCGGCGCTGCCGTTTTACCCAAAGTTCGATACTCAAAATACAGTTTCCTGCGGTCGGCTCCCTGCAGCTGTTTTTGTATATAGGCTAATTTATCACCAAAATAGTCAGCCAGCTCTGCAGCCTCCTGCTCTCTGCCAAATATTTTGCCAATCAAGCGGCAATTATCGGCAAATTGCTCCGTATAATACGAATTTATTACTATAACCTTGATCCCAAACCTGTCCAGCATATCCTGCGCATCCTGCCACGTTCCATTACCTGTAATGATCACAGCCTGAGGTGCCAGTTCAGCCAGTTTTTCGTAATTCATAGCATTTTGGCTGATGCCAAAAACCTGCTCTTGTTTAAAACGGTTCTTAAAACCCGACTGATCCTGAAAAATATAATTATCAACGCCCACGATCCTGTCGATAGCGCCAACAGCCGTAATCAGCTCGGCATTATAAACATTGCAGACAGCTACCCGTTCCAGTGGATAGGGCAGTTCTACCTCACGGCCAACGCTGTCTTTGACCGTAATAGTTTTCTGCGGCGCAGCCTTTGACGCGATGCTGTCAGCAGCGCCGCACCCCAGCAACACACTGCTTACACAAAAAAATAGTATCAGCACAGCCCATCTGGCAGCCTTCATTGCCCGGCCCTGCCTTCATTCAACCAGTATTCCATCACTATACCTCATTTCATATACTTCAGCGAAATAAGCCTGATGTGCGGATCTTTAGCAGAAATATCCATGCACTCATCCGTAAAACCTTTTTTGGAAAAACATAAAAACCTTTTATTGTCAGCGCTAAAATATTCGCCTTTTGCCAGCAACTCTTTTAACGCACTTACATCAACTTTTTTATTACTCCAAATGCAATCCATCAGGCAAAGTGTGTCTCCGGCCAATGCTATAAAATCGAGCGCTGCTTTGTTTTTGCCATTGCCCTGCCACCAGGGGCCTATTTGCTCAAATTCACACATAAAATCTCTGCGTTTTTTTAATTTACTACAATATTGCAGGCATATTTTTTTAAAAACATACGCTGCAAACAAGTCCAGCCGGGGCATAATATTATTACGCAGCACCTGGTTGCCCCTGCCGATAGCGATCGAACTCATATAAGGAAACACAAACTGATACCAGAAAACAAACATCTCATTGCTTAAGGCGTAATAGCTGATTTTATTAGTAGTATTAAAGGCAGGAACCACCCGCCGCAAAACGCCCATTACCAGCAGTACATTTAAATACTTGGAAACTTTATTACATTCCATATCGGCAGCTGCTGCGATCTCATTTAACCGCCCTGCCCCGCAGGCGACAGAACAAAGTATCGTGTTATATGTAGCCGGTTCTCTTAAATCAATTTTTAAAAGCTGCACCGGTTCTTTGTACAAAGGCGCTGAAGGCTCAAAAAACAGCTTCTTTAAATTATCTTTCAGCGACAAGCCTGCATCCAAATAGCTCATATAATGGGGATTACCGCCAGTCGCACCATACAGGCATAGTTTTTCCTCTTCTGTAAACCCCGTTAAAAATGGCGCGGCTTCCCAATAGTCCATCGAGCTTAAAACCAAAACGTCACTGATATATTTTTTCAGCGGCGCATCCTGCTTTTTTAAAAGCGCCTTTTCGATATCGGACAAAGGTGCCCCCGCTAAGATAACCAACAACCTTAACTGCTTCTTATATTTTTTTACATAGCGCTCAAAAACCACAAAAAATTCCGGTGCGGCATCAAGCAAATATTGTACATCATCAATAATCAGCACCAACTGCTGCTGCGTTGCCCTAAAAAACAAAGCAGCAAACGCATTATCCCAGCTATGCAGGTCATTTTTAGAGTCTAAAATCCCCTGTTCTTTCAATTCCAAACAAAAAGCGGCTAAATTTACTGTGGAAAGCGCATTACGGGCCACAAAATATGCAGCTGCCTTCTTCTGCAAAAATTCCTGCAGCAGCGCAGTTTTACCAATTTTATATTCACCGCTTACAATAACCATCTGCAAAGCATTGGCAGCATAAAGTTTTTCCAGTCTGCCCAATTCCTCTGTGCGCCCAACAAACATAGCTTCACCTTCCTACTCATAAGTTGTATTTTCATTTTAACACAAGTTATGCCAGAAAGGCAAAAGGGAAACATAAAATGCTTCCCTTTCCTCACGCTTTAAAAATTATAATTCAGCCCGACCCTAAAGGTCCTGCCCATAGTGTAATACAGGTTGTTATTACTTGTACCACCAACATTAGCAATATCTTTACGGTTAAATAAATTATCGACGTCAAAGGTAGCATTTACATTTTTGGCTACCTTATAACCTAAGTGCAGGTTCGATACCAGCAGCGGCGAAGAAATCTCTGTTACCGTTACCGTCTCCCTGTTGACACCATTTTTGACCCTGTCGCCCCAATAGCTCAAATTCAAAGCTGCGTTAAAATCACGGTTCACATAATTTACACCACCGTTTATTTGGTAACGTCCCAGTGTATCAATCCAGGCCTGGCCTTCTTTATACATCCGCTGTGGTTTAGCAAAAACAGCACCCACGTTATAGCTAAAATGCTTATCCACATCCTGCTCATAGCGCAGCTCGATACCGGTATTTCGATATTTGGAGGCATTCAGTGTTTTAGATTTTGAACTTCCCCACACCGAAACTATTTGATCCTTAATGTCTGTTCTAAAGGCCGTAAGATTAAAACGGCGGCCATTCTCGTCATATTTGTAACCAATTTCATAATTCCAACCTTGCTCCGGCTTCAAATCAGGGTTGGGCTCAATCATATTGCTGCCATAGTAAAGGTTTCTAAAGGTAGGCATCCTAAAGGATTTACCAACGCTGGCATAAACAGAATTATGGTCGTCAAATTTTGTGATCGCCTGCACCTGCGGTAAAAATTCATTATAGTCCCCTGCATCCGAGCGGAAGAAATCCTCACGGGCACTAAAAACAATATTTGTAGCCTTGCTTAGCTTGCGGTCATACGACCCATACAGTGAGAAGCTGTTAAGTGCATAAGTTCCAAAATGAGCAACAGGCTTTAATGTACTTATGCTGGAATTTGGGCTATTAAATTTTTGGTTATCGTTTTTATAAGTCTCACGCTTTGCGCTAACGCCCAACAACCCAATTGCTTTGTCGCCCCGCCAAACCTTTTTGGCATCCAATCCATATTGTTTCTGGTCGCTCTTCTCCCATTCGATATTTGTAGGCTTGACCACAAAATAATCGGGGTTTTCAATTCTTCTTTGATTATAATAAACCTTGGCATCCCAGCCATTTTCGTCATTATAAGCCATCTGGGTAAAATGCTCCCTGTCATCATACATAAAATGCTTTAACAAGGTTTCATTAACATCATTATAATTGATCGAATATTTCTTTTTATTGAACATATAGCTGAATTTAAACTTATCATCAAATTTATAGTTAAAAGCAAGATGATCTTTTTTACTATCACCAAAACCAATATGGTAACCTACGTCACCAACTCCAGCAAATGTCAAATTATTAATTTTTTCTGTCATATTGCCGGTCGAGCCAAATTCGTTGCGCCCGATAGCCAGGCTGGCTTTGCCCATACCAATAGTAGCGGCATAATCACGCTGCCCTTTATTGCCCGTTGCTACACGCAGCGAATTTTTCATTTGATCTTTAGTTATAATGTTAATAACGCCACCCAATGCCTCGCTGCCATAGAGCACTGCCCCCCCACCCTTGACAACCTCTACTCGTTCCACTTCATCTAAATTGAGCATATCAAGATGATTGATATTATTAAATGAAGAAGGCACGCCATTAATAAGCACCAAAGTACCGCCATCTATACCACGCAGATTGATCTGGCTGCTGCCGGTGATCCAATTCTGGTCGTGCGGTCCCATGTTGGTAAAATAAACGCCGCCCTTATACTTTAAAGCATTGGCCACATCACTGGCACCGGTCTCTTTTAATTGCTCGCCTGTATAAACCACGGTATCAGCAGGAGTATCTAAATTACTTTTTTCATAACCCAGCGCAGTAACGTTAATGCCCTCCAAAAGGAATTCTGATAAAGGCTCTTCCGCATACACCTGAGTTGCAAAAAAACTGGTACCTAAAATCACTGCACACATCAAACTTCCCAATTCAAACTTCTTTAGCACAAAAATACAGCTCCTTTTCCTTATTTTGATATCATAAAATAAGCTATTTATCCGTCTTTATTTATTGATATTTTTTCATTTATGATATCCATTCCCATTGAGTTTGAATTTTAGCATTCCTTTTGCTACCCGTCAACGTTTTACAGTTTTTTCTGCACAAGAGTATTTTTTTACTTAAACTCCGTAGTACGGCATAAACACTATATTTACAATACTACTCATAATTCTTATTATTAAAGGTGCAGATTATTTATTCTTCTAATACTGTTTATGAGTAGTATTATAAACAAACAAGAGCGCTGGCAACTAACCAACGCTCTTGTTTATATATTTTTAAAATAATTCGGGATAACTGACCTCGGCCAATTCTTCCACAGCGTTAACCGCATACTGCGAAGTGCTGTAAAGATACTTATCGTGCACCTGCACAACCTGATGGCTGCGGATAGCCTTAATGCCCTGATAAGCTTCGTTAGTCATAACCTGACGTTTAAACTCACCGGTATTTTTAGTACCGCTGTAATCCCAGCTGGGCACTAAAATAATATCCGGGTCCAACATCAGCATCTGCTCTTCCGAAAAGGTAGCGTTCTTGGGCACATCAAGGTGTTCGATAGCATTGACGATGTTGGCATAACGGCACATATCGTCGAACGATGACCCCTTGATCCCCATTGGCCCCATAAAGGATAAGGCAATGATTTTTTTCCGCTGCTCCGGTTTTATTTTACCTACCTTAGCCCAAATAGCGGCTAAACGGTCGTCCATTTGCTGCTGCAAGGCTTGGCCACGTTCCTGCTCCCCCACTAATCCAGCCAGTTCGCCAATATTAGCTTTGATATCTTCCAGCGTATTAGGGGTTTTATGCACATAAACCTTAACATTAGCCGCACGCAGCTGGCCCACAAAGTCGGTTCCGCCCCAATCGGGAACGATCACCAGATCGGGCGCATAGGATAAAATGGATTCTAAATTATTACGCTGCACCCTGCCTTTAATAGCTTTAGCCTGCTCGCTGATCGCAGAAATACCAGCGTCGTCAGCCAAATAAGTAAGGGCGGCGATCCGGTCCGGCGCTACCAGCGCCAGCAATATCTCGTCGCTACCAGTACCCATCGAAACTATTTTCTGCGGCTTCCCGGTAAATTCTACTACCGTTCCCGTAGCATCAGTTACCCTGTAAGCCGGTTTGCTTTTATCGTTTTCCGCCTTGATACCGCAACCACTGCACAAAAGCAAAACTGTGCAGACCAGCAGGATCACAATGCTAAGAAAGCCTTTTTTCATCCTATCTGCTCCTCAAACCGCAGGCTTTTTGCTGCTGACGCAGTTTGCCACCCAAATCCGTTAAATTATCATAAAACAGCTCGTGCACCAAATACTGCGGCTGCACTGCTTCCAAAATATCCACTGCTTCCGGCACGGTAAAGGGCTGATGCCTGTCGATCTTACCGATATGTGTCAGCAAAACTTCATAGTCCACTTGCGGCGGAACTGCTTTTACAAAGCTTTGCTGATAGCTTCCCGACAGCGAGCAGCTTAAATGCACGCCTTTTATAAGCTTTTTCAACGAGCCCAAAGCCTGAACAGTTCTGCACACATAGCCAATGCCCTCGGCTTCACTGGTCAGCTGCCTGTTGGTATTAAATAAATGCCCCGTATCAAGCATAATGCCCACATTCTTTTTGTTCAGCGATGCAAAAAAGTGTTCAACCAGATTGGCATCTACCAGCCGCAGACCCGGCCACCACAAATTTTCAAACAGCACCGTCACATCGTCAGGTATAACGTCGCAGACGCTGTTAAATAGCTCTGCTGTCGCCTGCAGCACATCGGAGTCGCTGTAATTAAAGTTAAATGTAAAAACCTCTGCATTACCGGCATTGGAAACATGCCAAACCAAGTATTCCGGCTGGGTAGATATTGCCGCCAGCAAGTTGCTTTTAATAACTTCCAGCCATGCTTCTACATTCGCCGCACCACCGTAATATTCCTTTAACTGCTGCGTATCGCTAAAGCTGCATTTTAGCAGCGCTTTGTCATTACGGTAAAAACTTACCCATTCGGGCCAGTAGTTCAAGTGCACGCCTACGGTCAGATCCTTGTAGGGCACCTGTCCTAACGGCTGGTACACCCTTTGCTCGATGCCGTCCAGTTCCAAGTCACCGATAAAGCTTTTTAAAGTTTGGCGTGCATCAAGCACATCGGCTTCATACATGGGCAGCGAACAGTAATTAAATAACTGCTTCATTAGAAGTTATACTCCATACCCACAATAAAGCTGCGTGACGGCATGGGATAAGCGGCATAGGGTCCATACGAATAATCTATATTCTGTGCAAAACCGCCATACTCCTGATAACGTGCATTAGTTAAGTTGTAGCCCTTTACAAAAACTTTTGCTGCTTTGTTTACCTGATATTGGGCACCTAAATCTAAAGTGAAATATGATTTGTCGGTATAGCCATATGAAGCAGATCCCTTACTATACGTGAGAACTTGCCCCGTAACAGCATTGACATCAGCATTTACACGCAATCTATCCTTTTTATACTTAACACCTGCACGATAAATATTCGGCTTCGTATTATCGTAATTTTCATATCCAGAGCCTGCGTCACGTTCAACCTTTACATAAGTATAAGAAACATAGGCAGAAAATTTGTCATCAAAATTATGATTTACACTTAGCTCCATACCTCTGCGCTTTTCTTCATTAACGTTTTGAGCGTACCAACCTCTAGCACCACCATCTGCCCAAGCTATAGCGTCTTTAATTTTGCTGGTAAATACGCTGGCCGCAAGATTCGTTTTTTCGCCAAGCTTAGTGTTGCCGCCCAAGGTCAACACATAACCGGTCTCCGGTTGAAGGTCAGGATTGCCCCCGCCTTCGTAGTATAAATCATCAGTCTTAGGTGCATTGAAGACTTTGCTCCAGGAAAGATAGGCATTACTATCTTCATTAAATTTTTTATTAACGGCAATATGGGGCGTCACTTCGCTGCCATATTTGCTGTGGTGGTCAAGCCTTAAACCAGTATTCAGCTGCCACGACTCAGCAAACTGCCACCTGTCTTCCATAAATACAGCTTTATTATTTATATCCTTTTTCCCACCATATTTAGCTGTATTTTCTACTTCTGTTTTATAATACTGCAAGCCGGCGGTGATTTGATTAGTTTTACTGGTAACAAAATTCTGCTGCATATCTATTCCCATTGTTTTTTCAGTGAAATCAGAAAGATAATATTTACTGGGGTCATTATCTCCATGCATCTGTGCATGCTGATAATTTCTGTATACCTGTACATAACCACTATTATCAGCGTTTTCATTCCAGTCATAACGCAAATTAAGATTATTGTTCAATCTACTGTGATTAGTCAAATAATGATTATACGGGTAACCAGTAAACGGCGAGCCGCCTTCCGCATTCAAATGCTCAAACTGCATGGTAACACGGTTATCCCTGCCTACCTGCTGATCCAGCTTTAAATTAAAGCCTTCCGTATTAAAACCGGAGTTGGGCATTTTTTTAACATCGCCGTCAATGCCCTTATAGCTGTAATTACCGCGGCGGTCTTTGCTGGCACTTACAAATACACCTAAGCCGCCTTTAGTTGCACCACCTGCGGTAATACCATATTGCTCGGTGTTCCACGACCCGGTCGCTGCCCGCAGTGTTACATGACTGTCAAGTTCGCTGCCCTTTTTCGTAATAACGTTGATAACGCCGCCAACAGCATCTGTGCCATATAAAGCAGACCCTGCTCCCTTTAACACCTCGATCCTTTCGATAGCGTTTAACGGAGGCAGCCAATCAGCACTGTAATTACCGCTGCTGCCCAAATTAACCCGGCGTCCATCGATAAGTACCAAAACACGTTCATCGCCATTGATCAAAATTTTATCCTGACCCATACTGGTACCTTTAGCACCGCTGCCCAGAACATTTACGCCCGGCACCTTGCTGATAGCTTCCGCAGCATCGCTATAATTATTATCGGCGATCGCTTCTTTGGTAATAACACTGATATTAGCAGGTGTATCCACCTTATTAGTTGCTACACGGCTGGCCGTTACCACAAATTCTCCTAAAGTAAAGTTTTCGATCGGCTCTTCTGCAAAAACGCACGTCCCCCCCAAGAACACACTGCTGCCCAACAACAAAGTTACTACAACACTTTTCTCCAAAAAAGTTTTTTTCATTTCTCCATCCCTTTCTTAAATACTTTGCAACGACTCTGCCAACCAATAAAAAAGCAGACCATACCCGAAAGTAAACAGTCTGCGTCATTACTCCATTGACCAGCAAAACTTTCGGATACATGATGAAAAACAAAGCATCGTCAATACCATTTGGTTAACCACACCAAATTTAGTAATAACGACACTGCGATCATGCATCCGACCCGTGCATCGCAAGTCATATAAGGATTATAAAACAGGCAGGTCTCCTGGCTCTGCTTCATCGCCCTGCAATTCCTTCTCAGGCTCTCGCCCAATGGTTTCGTATCACAGCGCTCAGCATTACAGTTGCGGGACAGCTCCGGCTTCTACCGGATTCCCTATTAAGCCTATTGGGGCTAGGCCCCAGGCACCTGTTTATTACTTATTAAATTTTAACAGTATCAGCAGATATGTTCTTGCGAACACTTCCTAATACGTTAATAATTCTACCATAATACTTTTGGGATTACAAGTACTATTAAGAATTAAAAGGTAAATTTATCCCAGGCGTTACAAAGAACTGCTTTATTTCTGCTTATTGGCTTCAAAAAAAGCATTGTATTCTTCAACAACTTTATTCGCGTTGGCAATAGCCTTGTTCCTTTGGTCAATGATCTTGTTTAAATCATTGGTAGTGCCGTCGATATACGTCTGCACAGCTTTTAAATAACTATCAACAGCCGCAATATAAGCAGTCACTGCCTTAGCATCCTTAAGCGATTCGGGCCGTAGCGGCATAACAGGCACAGCCTCATCCAGCACAGGGTAACTGGCAGTTAAATTAGTTGCGTTAGGGTCAACAGGCGCCTCCTGCTTTTCTTCAGCAAAAGCAGTGCCAGCCAGGCTTGCTACAAACAAAACAGTACAAAATAAAACAGCCAAGCGTTTTTTCATTGTCGCCACCATCCTTAAGATTATTAAAATATCCGCTCTGCTTGCTTTCAACGGCAGAGCGGATCGAAGAGGAATACGACCGGACAAATAGTACCCGGCCCCTATGTCAGCAATACAAAAGTACTGCGTCAGGCAAATTCACTGCTGCCTGCAAGCCGTCCTGGCTGCTGCAAGCTCTGCTTCCGACTGACGAAAACAGGTATAACTGCAATAATATTTACGCATCTTGTTAACAGTCCGTTTGTAGGTATGCAAACTTTTGTTGCCAAAAAACTCCTTGCCGCAGCAAGCGCAGTCCATAGACCTGCTGCGCAGGCTGCTATCAATATTATCGTATCTGGTCATCATCGTAGTTTCAATTCCAAATCTTTTCAAAATTCACCACTCCAACAAATGCTAATGCAGCACAAAATTGACCGGCATCGTAATATAGCAGCGCACCGGGCTGCCAAGTGTATCTTTAGCGGGGCTGAAGCGCCAGTTATAAACGGCCTCTACCGCAGCACCGTCAAGGGCATCGTTACCGCTGCTGCGTGCAACAAATGCACTTTCAACACTGCCGCCGTCATTTACCAGCATTTTTACATATACAGTTCCCTCTATCTCGCGGTTTCTGGCCGCAGGCGGATAGCGCGGGTCGGTACTCGCCACCAAATACGGCGGTGTTACAGGCACGCCAGCGCCGCTGCCCTGGCCTGCACCCGAACCGCTGCCACTACCAGTGCCGCTACCGGACCCACTGCCCTCACCGCTGCCCTGGCCCGTACCGGCACCGGTTCCTTCGCCGCCACCACTGCCTGCTGCACCAGCCTCGCCGCTTTTAACATTGCTTTGCGCCTGTTCGCTGGCCGCACGTTCCCGCTGCTTAGGCTGCGGCTGCTCCTCTCGGCGCGGCTGCGGCTTTTGCTTTTGGTCTACAATGTCATCGGCCTTAGGCCTTGCCATTTGCTGTTTTGACTGTTGTACAGGCGGCGATGTTTGCCGCTCGGACTCGCTGCCCTTTGCGGCAGCAGCGCTGCCTTTGCCACCACCGCCTCCCCCCAAGGTAACCTCCAAAATCTGCGGCGGCCTTTGGGTAAACCTATACCCAAATACACCAAGTAACGCGGCAACAACAAGATGCACAGCCAGTGCAATGGCAACGCCCTTACTGAAGCGTCTGCCCTTATCCGTCATTTCCCATCACCTAAATCCGTTGCCAAGCCAAAACGCGTCACACCCGCGCCCTTCAATTCGTCCATCAGCTCGATAACCGTTTTGTAATTAGCGTCGCCATCAGCGCGAATAATCACCGAAAAAGCCGTGTCACGCTTACTGGCAGCGGCTGCGTTAGCAACCAGCTGTTTCAACTCGATTTTATTATCTTCCAAATACAACGCTCCATCTTTTTTAACAGTTACAGCAAAATTACTTTTACTCACCGTCTCCGAATTCTGCGCCACCGGCAGCCTGATCGGTATCGTTTTGATCTCGCTCATATACATCGTGCTGACGATAAAAAATACCAGCAGCAAAAAAATCATATCTATCATCGGGCTCAGCATCAGCTGTGGCGGAAAGCCTTGTTTTCTAGGTCGTCTGCGCATCTGTCACACCGCCCCTCAATTTTTACTGCTGCCGTTTTTGGCCTGCACAATATCAACCAGCACGCTGGCCACCTCATTGATATTAAGCGACGCTGTTTTTACCTTGCTCGACAAATACGCATAAATACACATACCCATGATCGCGATACACAAACCAAAAACTGTCGTTATCAACGCCTCGCCAATACCAGCCGTTACAGCCATCGGGTTTTGCGCCCGCTCGTTTAACGCATTAAACGAGCTTATCATACCGGTAATAGTGCCCAAAAGTCCCAGCATCGGCGCCAGGCCAATAACTACGCCCAAATAATCAAGGTTCTGCTCCATACCATCAATCGAGCGGTCAGCCTTAGAATAAACAATCGACTCCAACCGCTTGCCCATATCTTCATTGATATCAAGGGTTTCAACCGCCAGCTGCGCCGCATCGCCTGTATTCTGCCCCGCATATTCACGAGCAGCCACAATATTAAAGTCATTCATCAAACTGCAAAATTCCATAACAAACTCCGTACTCGACAGCGCCTTTTTATAATATAAATACCGTTCCACGCCAATAGCAATAGCCGCTATCGAACACAGCAGCAGCGGCCACATACAAGCGCCGCCCCTTTGAAAATAATCTAATGCTCCTGCAAAAATACCCATCTTTCCAAACCTCCCAAATTATTCGAACCGTTCAGGATAAGCCGCCTCGGCCAAATCCCTCACCGCATAAACTATGTAATGTGTCGTACTGTATAAATAAGCGTCACGCAGCTTTACCACCCGTTTGCTTTTAATGGCGCTTACGCCCTGATAAGCCGGATTCTGCAAAATCTCTTCCCGCAGCTTGTCAGGCTCCTGTTCCTTATCATACTTCCAACTGGGTACCAGCAAAAGCTCCGGATCAAGCTGCACCAAAGTTTCCTGAGAAAAAGTAGCATTAGGCGGCAAATCATACTCTGCCACCATATTCCTTACCCTGGCATAGCTGCAAATATCGTCAAAAGTAGTGCCCTTCACGCCAAACGGCCCCATATACGAGATCGCCATCACCTTAAGCTCTTCTTCATCCTTAATGTTACCTACTTTTGTATTTACAAAAGCCAGCTCCTTATCCATCATCGCAATAAGCTTGCCGCCGGCAACACGCTCGTCAACAACATTAGCCAGCTCGATAATAGTTTTTCTGATCTCTTTGATAGTCGTGGGCGTTTTATAAACATAAACCTGTAGCTTCGCACTGCGCAGCAGTTCTACAAAATTCAAATCAGTCCAGTCCGGCACCAAAACAAGATCAGGCTTCTGCGCTAATACTGATTCCAGGCTGCCGCTTTGCACGCGGCCCTTTACAGCCTGTGCCTTTTCAGCGGCAGGCGATATCCCCGGATCATCGGCCAGATAAGTCAAAGCTGCTATCCGTTTAGTATCGACCATATCCAAAAGTATCTCGTCCACACTAAGCCCCAGCGAAACGATCCGCTGCGGTTTATGCGTAAACTCCAACCGTGTTTTAGTAGCATCCTCAACACTGTAGCCACCGCGCCCGGCCTCCGGCGTATTCCCCTCAGTGGGCTTGCCACAGCCTGCAAAAGCCAAAACCAATAGCAACCAAAAAACGATGCTCAAGCCTGTCCGTATTTTTTTAACCACCCATTAACCTCCTTCATCACCACCTGAAGGCGGCGTTCTGCCACAAGCAGCAAGCTGCGTTCTGATATTCTTCTCAAAATCATTAAAATCTGTATACGCCAGCTCATGTACCACATAATCCGGCTTTATCGACCGCAGCAGCCTTTGCACAGCCGTAGCTGTAAAGGGCCTGTGCTGATCGATATTGATAACGTGTCTCATTCTTTCCAGATTAGAACCATCTGCGTCATAACAGCGTTCAAAGCTTTTTACATACTCACCCGACAGCGAACAGTTCAAATGCAAGCCTCTTATCAGCTGCTTTTCGCTGCCCAGCCTCTTAACTACCTTCAATATATAATCTACACCCTCCTGCTCTGTTTTCAGTTCAGGATTAGTATTCATTAAATGGCCAGTATCCAGCATAATGCCAACATTTTTATGCTTCAGGCGGGCAAAAAACTGCCTTACTACCTCAGTGTCAGTTAACCTAAGCCCGGGCCACCACAAATTTTCAAACAACACCAGCACATCTTCCGGTATCTCATCGGCTACCCGGTTAAACACAGCGGCCGCAGCCGTAGCCACCTCCAAATCGCTGTGGGCAAACTCAAAAGTAAAAACCTCTTCAATAGTACACTCCGCCACATGCCACACCAAATACTCCGGCCTTTCGGCCAAAGCGGCTTTTATATTGGCCCTGATGCAGCGCAGCCAGCCCATACAATAAGTAGCACCATAATAAGCGCTAAGCTCGTCTTTAGAACTAAAAAACTTCTGCAATGCAGCCTTATCATTTCTATACAGTGCCAGCCACATCGGCCAATAATTCAAATGTACGCCTACAGCCAAATGCTCAAACGACTCAAAATAAGGAATGTTCCTGTAAACCAAAAGCTCAACGCCATCAAGCCCCAGCCCGGCAACAAACTGCTCCAGGGTCTTACCTGTTTTCAAAATCTCTTTTTCCTGCCCCGGCATAAAGCAATAATTACATAAATGCCTTGTTTTGCGCCTCATACCAGCACCGCCTCAGGCTCTTCGCCGTCCTTAACAGCCAGCTTTTTACTGCGCCCGGCAGCACTGCGCTGCGAACATTTAAACCTTAACCTGTTCACCTCGCGCAGCAAAGCGATATAACGCTCCTTGTCGATAGTAATAGTAGGTTCACCGTTCATTTCGATTTCTTTAATGATCTTTTTCAATTTCATATCCATCCGGACTGTACAGCCACCACAGTCCACCCTCCTTTAACTGACTTGCGCTGTGTATCCCAAAAACAAAACAGGAAACTGCCAATGCGTCAGTTTCCTGTTAAAACACATCACCACGCACCAGGATACACAGCCGCCGGCTGCCAAAACACAGCAATAAGCGACAACACCGTTTATATTGCCAAACGGTATATATGTATCCCTCTTGTGCATCGCAAGTCATTACGGATGTCAAAAACAGGCAGTTCTCCTGGCTTCGGATCATCGCTCCACCGCGCCTTCTCAGGGTTTACCCCAATGGACGAATGCGGTCTTGCTCCCCGTTACAGTTGCGGGACAGCGCAGGTCTTGCACCTGCTTCTCTATTAAGTCCGTTTAGAGCCACAGCTCCTGGACACCTGATTTCCTAACTATATGAAATTGTTTGATTTAATATCGCGAAGCTAATTGGAACTAATTGCAATTAGCTTATATATTTATTATAAACTTCATGCTTTTTGTAGTCAAGTAAAAGCTAGCAAAAAACAAATTTTGTATAAATTCTACGAAAAAATATTTTTGACCATCTGCATTATCGAGCCGCTGCTTTTTTTAGCTTCCTCTTGCGCAACCATCACGATATCAGCAGCCAGCAAGCCTTCCTTCACAAACAAAACCGGCGTATCAGCCTCGGGTATGCCCTTTAAAAGCAAGGCAGACTTAGCCTGGTCAAACGACTGCTGCAAATTAAGCCCAAAGCCGATGCTGGAATAAAACTGGGCCGCAAAAACAATTGCCGCCTCGTCGCCGATCTCCGTATTCATACCAATAGCCGCCTCAACCTTCTCCACCACAGCCTTGGCCTCCTGCTGCGAAAAACAGGCATTAAAAAATATCAGCCGTATTTTTTTAGACGCCGAAATAACAGCAGCAGCCATCGCCTCTTTTGATACCAGCGTCGTCTTGCCACTGCCGTCATCTAAAACTATCTCGCCATTTTCAGACCCATGCCCCGAAAAATGAATGATCTCAGGATCAGTCTCATTTATCGCCTGCAAAATATCCAACGACTGCACAGCCCAGCGGCTAAAAAATTCTATGCCGTCCCTGCCCTCCGATTTACGGATAGCCTCGGTTATCGACCGTACCTCCTGATCTAAAGCTAACTTTGCTGTATCCTGAGGATTGGACGCCAAAAACAAAATCGTTAGCTTATCCACCGGCTGCTGCGGCTTCATAGCCTGCTCTATTTCTTCACCAACCTGCAAAGCCCTTGCCCGCAGCCGCTGTGACTTTTGCTGCTGCAAAACAATAAAGCCATTTTCCTCTTCCAACAGCTCGTTTTCTGCTTTGGCTATTTGCTGCTCGATCTCGTTTATTTTTTTGCAGGCATCGGCCCTTTCGCTTCTTAACTTGGCCAAAGTAGCCCGTTTATTCATTATTGAAGCCAGAGCCTTTGCACAAGTTTTATCTTCTGTCATATGCCACCTGCTTAAAATACTCATCAATACCGGCAGCAATAGCGCCCGCAAAAGCAGGCAGCTCGTTTTTCAAAATCTCTAAATCATCGTTATTATCAATAAAAGCCAGCTCCACCAAAATCGCAGGCATCACAGTGCGTCTTAAAACATATAACCCCTGCCGTTCTTTGCAGCCACGGTCTATCGTCGCTACCTTTGCTAAAATATTTTTTTGCACTGCCTCTCCCAAAACACGTCCCAGCCCGCTGTAATACAAAGTTTCTGTACCACGGGCATTGTGGTTAGGCGAAGCATTGCAATGCAGCGATACAAAAATATCAGCAGGCCAGTTATTAGCCGCCGTCACCACAGCATCTAAATCGTCGCTTTGCAGCAGCTGCACCTCGTAGCCGGCCTGTTTTAAATCAAGCTCCAACAAAGCTCCGGCCTGCTTTGCCACATCGGCCTCGCGCACACCGTAATCACTGTTTATGGCGCCGCTGTCCACTGCCGGGTCATGCCCCGGATTAACAAACACCCTCATTGCTCTGCCCCCTTTTTTCTGCTTTCTTTATTTATATTTATTATCATTCAACAAAAATTTCATCAATGTATCGGCAAAGCTTTGGCCCGGCACCCTTTTCCATGCGCCTTGGCTGTTTCGCTCGTCCACCAGCCTGCCACCATTAGTATATACCTGCGTCTGCACAGTCTTGTAAAATTGCCGACGCAAGTCAAAAACCAGCAGCATATCGCAATAAGCTACTTTTTCATCTGTTTCCAGCTTCGCCGCATAGTTTTTGTTCAACTGTTCTAAACCTTTAGTATCTTTAAAAACGGTGCGCATCAACACCTGCCTTTCATTTTTGCTTTTATTCCCCGCTGCATCTTCAACCGGTTTTATACTGTCATACTCAAACAAATAATTACCGGTTTCGCTGCTCATCAACGTCGTCCAGCGTTCTGCCTCAAGCTCCGCCTCGTTCTTTTTGGGCTGCACCGAAAGCTCAAACGTCCATGGGTCGGCAGGTATCTCTTCCTGCTTTTCAGCAGCATAAGCCGGAAGCATTAAAGAACAACTTAATAATACCACTGTAAAAAATCTATACACCACTATCCACTCCACTCATTACTTTTTTACCTATATTTGCTTACTGCACTAATAATACTGCACTAAGCAAATATAACAAGCTGCCGCATTACCCGCCAAAAGCAGGCAATGCGGTCACGCTTGTCACAAAATCAATTTTTAATTTACACAGGGCTCATTATTTCTTTGCTTTTTCAGCCAACTCACGAGCTTCTTTTGCCAAACGAATATGGGAAGCCATGGATTTAGCCGAGACAGCGAGGCTCAAGCCACGAGTAGTCGGGATAGACGGAGCGATGAAGCAGGCAGAGTTGAGGTTACCACCAGTATAATCGCTCATTTCGGTAATGCTAAAGGTTCTGCTTGCTGTTACTGCCGTAGTGGGAGTTCCGTCATAAACAGCGATCGGAGTACCTTTAACAAGCCATAGACGGCTACCGTCAGCATGAATGCCCCACAAATAACCAGGGTCATTAATTGCTACGATTTCTGTCCAGTTAGCCGGAGTAGTAATATTAGCCAAAGTGGTGTGATAAACGCTGCCTACCAGATTCGCAAAACCACTGTCATAATGACCTGCGAAAATATAAACATTATTAGCATCCAGAATAGAAATGTCGCGGAAGTCGCCTTTTTGAGTCGGGTTTGTGATATTGACTGTAGTTACACCAGTTTGTGTGAAGTTTGCCAAGTCAACGATGCACAGATTCGTATCAGCATTGCCGCTGCCTGCATTTTGCATACCGCCCAGCGAGCAGACATACAGCTTATTGCCATACAGGTCAAGAGTAAACGAATTTTTACCAGCGGTTACATAATCAACAAAACCTAAGCTACCATCGAAAGGATCAATTTCGAATCTTGCAATTATACTATTATAGTATGTACCATAACCGCTGCCTTTATTGACATAGAAGAGAGCATAAAGATAATCTCCAACTACAGTCAAAGCTTCACCATGATAAACGCCATCACTGTAAGGATTAACAAAATCTGGGAAAGATGCCGGAAAAGTATATTCTGTAGTTTGAACATAATTATTGTCCATATCAACAACAGCAATTTTCGACAAATCATAGCCTGTACCGAACAGGAAATTATCATAAGTAGCTACACCATGCAGATTGGCAACAGCGGACCACCCCTGGCTGTATAGCGGCATGGCCCAGTTTCCCTGCGTGTCAATAATCTGATTTGGTTCAGAGGTAGGAGTATAGTTATATTGGCGCAGCACCAGACGGCTGCTATTTCTATCAAAATAATTAAAGAAAGCCGGATCACCATTCAGCCCTGTAATTTTGTTTTTTACAGCCGTTAAAGCAGTGGCAGCCGCAGCCCTATCACCGTTGATCGCACCTGCAGTACCTTGGGAATAACCGGAATTTGTAGCCGTATAGGCGAATAAATTTTCACTCATTTTTTACACGCTCCTTTAATTTTAAAATATTTTTGTAATAATGTTGCTTGATCTCTTTTTACAAAGCCTGCCTTAAATCATTGGCCTCACCTCCTTAATTCAGCATATTTTAGTAAGTATATTGCAAAGTCGCATAATAGGTGCGGCCCTGAATCGGATATAAGATATTTCTCATCTCACCATAAGTAGTTTCTAAATACATATCATTAGCCTTATTCAAAACATCATTGCACCCCACTGCCACCTGTAAGGATTTATGTATTTTATACTTTACGCCTACATCCATAGTCGTCAAAGACGACTGCCACGGAACCGCTCCTGTAGTTAAAGGAATAGCATCTGTAACTACTTTGCCTACGTGACGCATTTGTGTAAACAGGCTCCAATTTTTATCCGGGCGATAGGTAAACCGGGCCGTACCTTCCCATTTTGGCTGATAGGTCATAACGCCTTCAATTTTTCCATCTTTATTCCATACTTGCTGCCCAGGTATCGCACTCATGTCGTATAAAATATTGGAAGGATCGCTATATGTGGCCTGCAGATTGACGTCCCATTTCTGCCACGACAGATCTGCCTGCAGCTCAATGCCGTTGACTTTACCGCTGGCAGCATTATTGTAAACAAAGAAGAAACTGTTCCATGAAGATAATTGCAACAGCCGTTTAGAATCGCGCCCAAAATAAGTTATTTGGAAATTAGCTGTGTCGGCACCCAGCCACTTGCCGTCCCAAATGGCACTGATATCCCACTGCTTGCCTTCTTCCGGTAGAGGGAAGACACTGTCCGTTCCGCCCACATTGGGCATAGGCAGAATACCGGCGCCGTCGCCGGCGATCTCGTACATATTGAGCAGCCGGTAATAAGTGCCGCCTGTCGCCCGCATGGTGAAATGATCGTTAAATTGCTTTTTCAAAGCCAGCTGCCAGGTTACCTTGTCGTCCGTCTGTTCATCCGTTTGCCCCAGCCATTTGATATGCTGCGGGTCATTCTTTTCGTCATAACGGTCGCTGCGCCCTAAAATCTTAGAGCGATTATAACGAATGCTGGGCGTCAGCCAAAAATCGCCTTTTTTATTTAATGTTATCGTATCCTGGATCTGCGCATTAACGATCTCCTGCTCATAATAATTACGCCACCTGCTGCGAGTATCTTCGTTAGCATGGTCAAAGTCAAACATTTTCCAACCATCTATGTCCATTTTTTCTTTAGAAGCGTCTACCAAAAATTCAATCAGATGCCGGTCGCCGGCTTTATAGCTGCCGTCAATTTTTGCGCCCAGTCGACGGCTGTCATATTTGCTCCATAAGCTATTAGCCGCCAGAGTATTTAAACCGCTTGTTGCTTCAAGCACCTTTTCTAAATTCTGCCAATCATCAATATAATAATCTTTATCCTGCTTTAAATAGTTGATACTCCAGCCCCATTCCAGATTACCGACTGTATCACGCCGACCTAAAAGCAATTCCTTCGCCGTTAACTCCTGATTACGAAAATAAAACATATTAGGTTTGCCGTAAGGCATATTTACTGCCCAATCTAGGTCTACATCATAAAGAGGAGCATAATTTTTATCAACTGGATGTGGCAGATGCCGCCTAATGTTTTTCCAGGTAGCTTTAGCCAGCCAGTGGTCATCCTGCCATTTGATAATAGCATCTGTATTTTTATAATCATTGGCCTTACGCCAGCGGTCAGAACTTTCATAATATTTAACTACTTTTTGTGCCTGTATTATATTCTCAAAATTTCCTGCGATAGTAGTCTTAAAATACTGATCCCATTTTTTAGCTGCCGCACTACTTAAATATGGTTCTAATTCACTCTTCAAACTCTCTAATTTATCATTCATAGTATTGGGATCGCTCAAAATATCTAAACATTTATCTAATGTCAAATAGTTTGTTAAAGTACCTGAACTACCTCCCTTTGTATACTTTTCTATCTGTTGATTTACATATAAAATCCCCATTTTACCACCAGGATCAAGAGCTGTAGAATCACCATAAATATATCTATTTAACCGTTTCAATTCCATCTGATATTGGGTATCATTCGCAAAATTTTTATATTTAAAATCGCCGTCACTTTGGTCACGGTTGATACCGACCATCAAAGCGCCGCCACCCAATGGAGCATCGATTTGTAAATTACCCTTGTAGCCGCCAAAGGAACTTTTGCCGAAGCTGGCCTGTACGTTAGCTTTGGTAGGCCGTTTAGTAACGATATTGATAACGCCACCCATGAAAGTGCCGCCAAAGCGCGCCGGAATATAACCGCGGTAGACCTCGATCCGTTCGACATTATGTACCGGGATGGTTGAAATATCGGCCGCTGCATCGCCACCCAAATTGAACAATACCCCGTCAACAAAAACACCGACCTGTGCAGCCGTTGAGCCACGCACACTGACCGTGGTATACTGACCTTTACCATTTAATTCGCGTACATGTACGCCGGGAACCATTTTCAACAGGTCGGGCAGGTCTTTCTGCTCGCCTTTGTAGTCATCGGGACGAATAACCGTTACCGTGCCCGGCGACAATTTTGCTTCCCAATCAGGGCGCTTCGCCTCAACCGTTACACCCTCCAAGTCAAAATCCATGCCATCGCCAGCAGCAGCTTCAGCAGGCTGGACATCCTGCGCAGCTTCTGTTTTAGCTTCGGCTTGCGCTGCATTGTTAGAAGGCTCTGCCGCCCACAACGGCTGCAAGTCCCCCCCTAATGTACAAACACCCATCGCAGCTAAAATGCCAGCTGTTATGGCTGCTTGCCGCAAGCTGTTTCTTTCCTCTCTCATGCAAATCCACCTTCCCACTTTTGTAAAAAATAACGCCGCACTTCTACCAGTGTATCAGGTGAAAGTGCGGCGTTTATTTTTAACTAAACAGCCTGCTTCGCCTTTCTGGTAGAAAATACTAAAAAATTTCCGCGCGGTTTTACTGCGCATAATAATAATAGCTGCGGCAATTTAGGCATAGGTAAACTATGCTTAAAACGCTCTGCAAAATTTTCTCCCAGTCTGTCGACGCAGGCTGTTCAAAGCAAAATCAGTCAGCACTCTGACTTAAGATCATCACCCCGGCATCCCTTTGTGAGAGGACTGCGATGCTAAGGCTCCCTAATACAGTTGCGTGACAGCGCCGGGTTCACACCGGACTTCCCTGTAAAATATTGTGACTATCGTTCACAATACACCTAATTTCAATTTAGATAAAATTTTAAAATAAAATTTTCAAGGTTCATTTTGCCGCCTTGCACCGTTGCCCGCGAGCAGTAGGTGCCGCCACCCCTAGCGGCACCATGCCCGAAGGTCTGAGTAAAGGTGGAGTCGATAGGTTATGACCGACCTATCTTAAAAATAAGAACTGCCTCCCTGCATTAGCAGGGAGGCAGAAAAACTTGCATAACAAACGTATACCCGTTTTTCTAACTCTCTGTCGCCCGCAGTAGTCAGATTATCAGGTTGATTGCTGGCTTAGGCTTTTTAGCCCTTACAGCGCCGGGAGCGCAGCGGATTTACACCGCTTATCGTGCGATTATTCGCACCTGATAACTATTACTATTTCTTTGTCTTGTTTAAATCATACACACTACTTCTGCGTATGTCAACCTATTTTTCAGGAAAGTATACAGTATATTTTCAATTCACCGGGCACACTTTAGGTAAAAATAGTTTAGCAGACAGCGCCTGTGCGCTGTCTGCTGATTGTGTTAAAAGGTTCTGGTGTAGGTTATTTTCCAGTTGTATGGTAAATCAAGGTTGCCATATCTGTTAGAATAGTTATCCCTATCCAGCAGGTTATTCATCGTCAGAGTTATGTTATCGTTCTTAGTCAAATCATACGAGGTATTCCAGGTCAGCCTGCTTCTTGACGGTACGTCATGCCCGCCATAATATTCACGGTCGCCCAAATATTTATAGGTAAGGCCGCTTGTCAGCTTGCTGATAGAATAAAACACCGAAGCCGATGCGTCTATCCTGCCGTCATCCTGCACCCATTTTGGGTTAGCAACGGAAGGATCTTTTACTTCGGGGTTGCCATAGCCGATACCTAAGGAATAACGCCATTTATCATTCACATTATGGGTAAATTCTGCTTCGATACCGGTGTTTCTAAAGTCGCCTTTGTTGATGGCGTACTGCTCGCCGGTGCCGGGGTCTTTATCGCTCCAGCCTATTTTATTTTCAAAATCCATATGGAAGACTGCAAGCTTGATACTTTTGTTATCGTAGATTTTTTTGATACCTGTTTCATAGGTCCAGCCTTCTTCGGGCTTTAAGGTACCGGCAGCGGCTTTTTTACCATAGTACGAATCTACTGTTGGCATTTGGAAGGCTTTGCCGATGTTTATGTACCACGAGGTGGTATCGTTGATTTTATATAGGGTTTGGAACTGCGGGTTCAGTATATTTTCGCTTTTTACTGGGTCGTCGATTATTTCGCCGCGCAGCCCCAGGGTAGCGCTGAATTTATCGCTGAACACGTTGTTATATGAAATGTAGATGGCATTACTGGTTCTATGGGCTTTATTGGCTTTGGTGACAAGGTTTTCATAGTTTTCGCGCCTTAGGCTGTAACCGGTTATAAGGGTGTTTTTACCCAGATTCCAGGTTTTTTGCACATCGCCGATGTAGCTTGATAAATCGGCTGATGAGCTTACAGGACCTGGTGTGGCTGCGGCAAAGTCGTAGCCTTCAGTACGGCGGTAGTTATAACCTACCATGGCTTTGATGCCGTTATATTTGCCATTGTAGGTCAGTCCTGTAGTAATGCGTTTGTCATCATAGCGATAATCATATTTTTTATAGACCGAGCCTACTTTTTTGGCATCGTTATTGCTGCCACGGGTAATATTGCCGTCCTGATAGATAAAAGTAAAACCGATCTCATCTGTCAGCGCGGCGGAGATCCCTGCTCTGTTTTTCTGCCCTTTGCCCACCCACCAGTCGGTAGACGAGCCTTCCGGGTAAGCGTTGCTGTGGGTAAGCTTGTTGGAGTATTCTTTAGATGCGGTTACGATAAGCTTTTCGCCAGCATAGGTAACGCCGTAATCTTTATAATAGTTGCCGACGGTGCCTTTTACTTTGACCTGCGTTTTGCCACCGGGGCGTTTGGTGATGACGTTTACTACGCCGCCCATAGCTTCGCTACCGTACAGGGTTCCGGCTGCGCCTTTAATGATTTCTATTTGCTGTACCATATCTATGGGGATGCCGTCTAAGGAGTTATAGTTTTTCAGGTTCATGGGGATACCGTCTACCATGACCAAGGTGCCACGGTCGTAGCCGCGGATAACGGTGCGGCCTGCGCTGAAACCAAAATCCTGACCGGCATCGCCGTAGCCGGTGCTTGTTAGGCCTACTTGATGCTCGACGGCGTCAAAAACGTTCTTATAGCCGGCTTCTTTAATATTTTGTTCGGTAATGATATTAGTGGTTGCTGGTGTATCCAGGTCTCTGGTTTCTGTTCTTTGGGCAGTTACGATCATCGGATCGAGCGTAAAGGCCTGATTTGGATCTTCAGCATGTACTGTAGTGCCCCCCCAGATGACATTGGTAGTTAGAAGCGCTACCATCAGTGCACTTTTGCTCAAATTCTTTTTTAGCATACTCAACTTCCTTTCACTACATTTTTATTATTGAAATAAAGGCGTTTCCTGTACTCATTCTTTATGACCGCACATTATTTACCTTTACTTGCAATCCCCAAAAAATAAAAATACCTTCTGCGCTAAGGCAAAAGGTATTAAACAGCTTAATCAAAAATAAAAGAAGCCGACAACATTACCTAACTGTCTCACGCAGTAGTAAAGTAATTATCAGGCAGTTCTTCTGACTCAAGTTCATCATTCATCCAAGCCTTCCCAGATAAATTCCAGTGGCATATTTTGGACGAACTCACTTTTACAGCGACGGGATCGTGTGGGCTTTGCACCCAGCTTCTCTATTAAGACCTGCGTCACCTGACAATATCAATATGCATTTATTTTGCAAGTATACTACAAATAATTCTACAATGCAATCTTTTATTCATATTTATTATTTAGTTTTCTTTATCATCAACTCTTTTGTTGCATAAAAATAACCCGCGCAAGCTGGCTTGCGCGGGTTATTTTGGTATTCTATATTTTATTTTACAACTTCAGCGATCACATCGCCAGTCAAATCCTTACCACCATACAGCATGGCGCTACTGTCTACCACACTGCTTATTCCCTGACGTTTAGCTACAGTGGCGATGGCTTTTTGTACTTTCTTTTGGATGGGGCCCATCAGATCCTGTTCACGTTTGGCAACCTGCTCCGAAAGTTTTTCGCCCAGTGCCTGTCTGCCGTTATCATCTAATGCTGCTGCTTTACTTTCAAATTCCTGCTGCGCTTTTTGGCGTTCCAGGTCAACTGCACTCATGGTAGTTTTAATATCGGGATAACTTTGAAATACCTGCTGAACATTGACATAGCCTACAAGGCCGCTTGTTTCGGCTGCCGATGCGGCGCCACAGATACCTAAAGCCATAACTACGGTTAAAATAAAGGTCAAAAACTGTTTTTTCATCATTTACTGCACTCCTTAAATTTTATTGTTTATATAATTTATTTGTCAGCGACCTTTTGCAGGTGCGCATCAATAAATCTAGCGGCGGCGATGTCTGTTAAACCATAATCTGCAAATCGCGCCATTAATTTGTATAGCAGCTCCTGTTTATCAAGGGCGCTGTTAGCGGCGATATAGGCAGTTATCCTGTTAGCTTCTTTTTTATAATCAAGGTACAGTTCAATACCTTTATTAAAATAGCTTTTACTGGCATCAAAGGGCTGCCGGTTTACCAAAACCTGCTGGTAGCATTCATTATAGATGCCCAATTTTACAGGCCAAGTATCAATAATATCGGCACCGCCGTTAGCTTCCAGCAAATAAAAATTGATCTGGCCTTTGTATTGGGCCTGCTCTAAAAAGGCCAGCAGCGTTATAGTATTTACTACGCAAAACATATCATAATCAAAATACAGGTTCAAAGCTTTATAAGCTGGCAGCATGGCGTTTAGCCAGCCACCCGGCGACTTAAGCAGGTAGCTTTGCAATGTTACACCATAGGCCGCTGCCCGCAGTTGATAAAATTCGTTTGTAAATATTTCAGCGCAGGCGCTGCCTTCGCACATGGCTTCGTTAAATGGTATAATATCCGCCTGTGGCAACTTGTGGCGCAGGGCCTCAGCAGCTGCTTCACCGCTGGTAATATGCAGCGTATGCGGTTTGGGTTCTATTGATATTTGCATAACAGGCCGCTTCCTTTGCTGTTTTATTTTGCGGAACTTACATATGTTGATTATTATAAACGGTTTGGCAAAGCCAGTCAATAACGGTTGCTATTTATATTTTTATATCATTTGGTTGACTTTTAAATTAAATAGCAGTATTTTATAGTTAATAGTATCGTTAAAAAATTAAAAAGCTATCTCAATTTAAAGGAGGTTCATTTATGTCTGGTTGCGTTTCCGACTCCATATTTAAAGCCGCTTTTAAGCGGACGGCACTGCATTATATCGACTTATTGGAGCTGCCCGACCTTCCTCGAAACCGTGCTGTAAATACTGTCAGCACCGATTCTGCCGCTTGCATTAACAACAGGATGCTACAAAGCTTTGCCGCTGATTTAACAGAACAGCAGAAAAGCGATGTTTTGAACTCGACCCTGCTGGCACAGCTGGCAGCGGATAAAGCCTATCCCAAGGATGCGAGTGGCCGCTATGACGTTAAAGGCTGGTACAATAAATTTTCTGAAGTTCTGCTTAATTTAGGTTGGGTTACTCAAAGCACCGCTTTCTGGCAGTATAAAATACACGGTAAAAGCTTTAGTGTTGATAGGGCTATTTTAGAAATCATCAACGGTTTGCTGCAAAACAATGCTTTGTTTTTGGCACAGGCTACGATCAACGCTTTAAAAAATCTACCTGAAACTGATAATAAGCTGACAATATTTAAGTTTAATACCTGCTCTGACCAAATGGGTAACATCAGCTTAGGCGTATGTACCCAAAAAAACAGTTTAGTCGAATATAATTTTGCTGCTTTGTACCTTGATACTAAAAAACAATTCAAGCAGATTTTATTTATCGATTTTTCCACTTCTGATTTTAAACTTTTTGCCGGCACTAATACGATAACCCTTAATTCTGATGTTTATAGCCTTGTTCGCGAACAGGTAGCTAAAAAATTGCAGGATAGAGTAGCTGCTTATATGGCGGGACTGGATATTTAAAAATAAAACCTTTGGCAAATTATTTTTACCAAAGGTTTTATTTTTTATTCAGTTACTGCAACAGCACCTTGCTCAGTAAAGCTGATAACCGTATTAGCAGGCAACTCTATCTCAACGCCGTTGTTTTTCCATTTTAAAGCATCTTTTACTGTGCAATTTGTTACCTCGCCGTTAGGCATCAGGCTAACCGTGCTTTTGGCTTTAAACTCTACAAAACCGGCATTTTCCATATCGACAGCGTTATTTTTCCAACCGATCGGGCGCAGCTTGGTATCTTCGGCCAAGGTACCCATTTTAACAGCGCCACTGTCATAAAAATCAAGTATCGTACCGCCTTTAAAAGCTACAAAGCCATATTGGCCCTCTCCAAGGCCTACGGTAGTTTCATCGGCAATGGTGCCATTAACTACTGTGCCCTGCTCGCTGAAGGTTACGGCAGTGCCGCCTTTATAACGGATATGCCCGTAGCTGGAAAGCGCTATGTTGTAGGTGCTGTTGTTATTCCAATAGCGGTAATAGCGTGGAAAAAAGGGGGTGCGGTCTGTATAGGCCGAAACAAAGTAATAGTCGTTAATGATGCGCTGCCAGCCCTGTGGGCGCAGGTAGGTATCACTGGCCAGCACACCGCTGATAACTGCTCCGTCGGCGTTAACGCTGGCGGCGGTGCCTTTTTTAAATTTTATCTGGTCGCCAACCGACCAGCCCTGGGGGTAAAGTTCTTCATTTTTTGTGAGAGTTTTGCTTGCGGATGCTGCAAAAGCACTGCTGCATAGTGCGCAGAGACTGATGACGACCGCTGTTTTTGCAAGAATGTTTTTGGTTTGCATACTGATCATTCCTTTCTGCATTTTACTTTTTTAATTTATCACGTTTAATTTTGTTATGCCAGTTACCTTACTTGTAAAAACTGTTAGGTAAACTTTGTTTTATTCTGTAAATTATTATAAATAAAGTGCAAATGGCTTTTGTTACTTATATTGTAGCATTATATCAAGTCGTTTATTTCAAATTTTTTGCAAAAAAATACTCCCGGCACTTGGGCGCGGGAATATTTATATTATTTGCTATGTTTTTTATTTTGTTTTTTGCTGAATTCGTTTTTGTTCGTCTCTGAATGCAGCTTCCTGCCACAAATACCATACGCCCAAAGATCGCCATGGCCGCCAGTTTACAGTTAACGTGGTTATTTGGGCACGTTTAGGAATATCCTTCAGCCCTCTCAGTTCCTGCAGGCCTTTCTTAAAAATAAAGTCGGCAGACGGCATTACATCTGTACGGCACAATGCCAGCAGTAAGAACATCTCGATGGTCCACTGTCCTAAACCACGCACCTGCATTAATTGTTTAGTTATTTCGGAATCTGTCATTTCGGTAAACTTCTCTATCGTGATGCTGCCCGAAACTGCTGCTTCGGCAAAATTCTTCAGATATTCGGCCTTTTGCAGCACCAAACCTTTTTCACATAAGGCTTCGACGCTGACGTCCATTACCGCTTGTGGTGTTAAGGGTGTGCCTAAAAGCTCGCCTAATTTTTTTAGCAATTGCAGGCTTACGTCCGGTGGCAATTGCTGTGAAACGATACCTGTGACCAACGTACCGAAATATTTGCTTTCCGGTTCAGGTTTCAATTCGCATACGGGAAACCTATCGATCAAGGGAATCAGCTCAGGCGCATGTTCACGCAGATATTCGGCTCCTGCAGCCCAATCTGGGGTTTTGAGCATGATACATCCTCCTTATTAATTTTATTTTTATAGCAGTCATTACTGACTACTGATATTACTTATGATTATACGCTAAAACATGTATTTTGCAAAGCCGCCAAAAAGTAATTTGCTAAATTCACAGAAAATCCTTGCATCATTGACGGTTTTATGGTATTATTTATATCTGTCAGGACTACTGACAAATGGCCCGGTGGTTCAGTTGGTTAGAATGCCGCCCTGTCACGGCGGAGGTCGTGGGTTCGAGTCCCATCCGGGTCGCCATTTGCGGAAATAGCTCAGTGGTAGAGCACCTCCTTGCCAAGGAGGGGGTCGCGAGTTCGAATCTCGTTTTCCGCTCCATTTTTAGGGGTATAGCTCAACTGGTAGAGTAGCGGTCTCCAAAACCGTTGGTTGTGGGTTCGATTCCTACTGCCCCTGCCACGCAAAAGTAAGCTGCAGACAATGTCTGCAGCTTTTTTATTTATCTTGGCACCAAATAAACCGTTGGTTGTGGCACCAACGCGGCACCAAAGGCTTATTTAGCTGTTTCCATAACACTTCCTATTGTATATTCATAGAAATACAATCATAAACTACTCTAAAAACGGGCTGTCTTTGCTCTGATAGTCGATTTTATATTTCTCAGGATCGCCCTTGACTAAAGCCACTAAGGCCTTACCGGCGCTGCCATAAGCTTCTGCCTGCTCTTTTACTTCTGTCTGTAAATCAAGCATCCACGGAACCAGCGGCGGCATCCATCTTAGTAAACAGGCTGCCATTTCCTCAATATTTTCTCCTTCTATGATGTGGTCTCTTAGTACAACAAACATTTTCTCTACCCCTTTCGCACACAAATTATATTATAGCAAAAATTACATAAAAATAAAGGCTGATCACATATTTTCTGTGATCAGCCTTTGTTTTTTATTTAAGAATTCAGGATTATTACTTATTTACCTGTACGTCCACGTTTAGTAAAAGGCTTCCCTTCTTTGCAAAGCGGGCAGTCCCCTTCTTTAAAGGTGGGTACGTCAAGATGCAGTAAGGCTTCGGTACGGATGCCAAAATCGACTTTGCCGCCACTGCGGTCGACTAAAAGGCCTACGCCTACAGGAATACCGCCGTGTTCTTTGACAACGTCCAGCACTTCCATAACACTACCGCCAGTAGTTACGATATCCTCTACGATCAGCACACGGGTACCTTCAGGTATCTCAAAACCACGTTTTAAAGTCATCTTACCATTGTCACGCTCGGTAAAGATAGCGCGGGTATCAAGGGCCTTACCAACTTCATGCGCCAGCAAAATGCCGCCGGTCATCGGTCCTACTACCAATTCTACATTATCGGCAGCATAACGCTCTGCCAGCTCCTGGCACAGTCTTTCGGTATATTTAGGATGCTGCAGCACATTAAATTTTTCTACATACATCGGGCTGTGCAAACCGCTGGTCAGTAAAAAATGACCGTGCAGCACTGCTTCGGTTTCTTCTAAAAGCTGCATTACTTCTTTCTCTTGCAACATATCAAACACCTCTGATTTCTGCTACGATACTTTGAGCCGCAGCGATTTTATCTTCTGCTTTAGTAATGGGGCGCCCTACTACGATGTGGCTGGAGCCATTTTTAAAGGCACCTGCCGGAGTAGCGATACGGCTTTGGTCATCAATAGACGCACCTGCCGGGCGCACACCGGGAGTAACGATCAAAAAGTCCTGTCCGCAAGCCTGACGAATAGCCACAGCCTCCTGCGGCGAAGCAACAACGCCGTCCATACCGGCTTCCTGCGCCAGCTTAGCCAATGCGATAACCTGCTCGGCAATGGTATTTTTATAATTCAGGTCAGCAAACTGTTCGTCGTCCATACTGGTTAAAATGGTAACGGCAATCAGCTTCGGCGCCGGGCGGCCTGCTTTCTCAGCAGCCTCACGCACCGATTTTACAGCAGCCTGCATCATTTTTTTACCGCCGACGGCGTGGACATTCATCATATCGGCACCCAAGCCTGTTAGCACTGCTAAAGCACCGGCCACAGTATTGGGGATATCCTGCAATTTTAAATCAAGGAATACCTGCTTGTCATGCTCTTTTAAAAAGCTGATCATTTCGCTGCCTGCAGCGTAATAAAGCTCCATGCCTACCTTATAGTGGCTAACACTGTTGCCCAGCTCCAGCACCAAAGCTTTGGCCTGCTCCAGCGTGGGGAAATCCAAGGCTACGATCAAACGATCATCGTGGTTCATTCTGCACCCCCTTAGCGTTTTGCAGCGCGTTTCAGGTGTATCTTACCTTCCGGCAGCGCCAAACCGATCATGTCTTTAAGCTTTTTGATTCCGTGTCTGTCCATATATTCCAAAATACCATGTGAAATAGTTTCGGCGATACAGGGATTAGTAAAATTGGCAGTACCCACAGCAACCGCGCTGGCACCGGCCAGGAAAAACTCGATAGCGTCTTCTGCCGTCATAATGCCGCCCATACCAATAATAGGCACCTGCACCTTCTGCGCTACCTGATAGCACATACGGACAGCCACAGGCCGTACGGCAGGGCCACTAAGGCCACCGATAACATTGCCTAAAACAGGTTTTTGACGCTCGATGTCGATCTTCATACCGATCAGTGTATTGATCAGCGAGATTGCATCAGTACCAGCAGCTTCTACCGCCTGCGCCATAGCTACGATATCCGTAACATTAGGTGAAAGCTTGGTGATGACCATTTTTGAAGTGTTAGCTTTGACTGCCTGCACTACTTCAGCAGCACTGTCGGGGCAAGTCCCAAAAACAAGGCCGCCCTCTTTGACGTTAGGACAGGAAATATTGATCTCCAAAGCATCTACGCCATCAACGTCCAGCTTTTTAGCTACCTTGCCGTAATCCTCGTAAGAATGGGCATAAATATTGACGATCACCGGGACGTCGTATTGACGCAGCTGCGGTAATGTTGTTTCCAAAAAGTAATCTACACCGGGGTTCTCCAAGCCGATGCAGTTCAGCATACCGGCAGGTGTCTCCACAGCACGCTGGCCTTTGTTGCCCGGCTGCGGTTCCAGTGAAGTGCCTTTGACAGTAACAGCACCAACTTTTTCCAAGTCCAGAAAATCGGTGAATTCCAAGCCAAAGCCAAAAGTTCCCGAGGCAGTAGTGATAGGTGTTTTCATTTTCAAGCCGGCGATATTAGTCGCTAAACGGCCATCATACAATGCTTTTACCATTCGCCTACCTCCTCGGCCCAAAATACGGGCCCATCAGCACACACTTTTAAGCGTTTGCCGATGCCGCTGCAAGAGCAGGACAGGCAAGCGCCCAAACCACAAGCCATATATTTTTCCAGTGAGACCTGGCATTTGATATTTTTAGCAGCAGCCACTTCAGCTACGGCTTTCATCATCGGCACCGGGCCGCAGACATAGACGCAATCAAATTTGCCGCTGTCCAAAAGCTGGGGCAGCAGAGCGATAACTGTGCCGTGAGTGCCGCAACTACCATCGTCCGTAGTGATATGCACGTTTTCGCAGATATCTTCATACAGGTCAGTCCAAAACAGTTCTTCCTCACAGCGCCCGCCCATCAGGATCTCGATTTTTTTAGCCTGGCCGCAAAAACCTTCAGCCAGATATAACAGTGGTGCCAGCCCCAAGCCGCCGCCAACTAACAGCGGACGCTTGGCCTCCATAGCAAAACCATGGCCTAAAGGGCCTACGATGCTCAGCTTATCGCCGCTGCAAACTTCGGCCAAAATATGGGTGGCTTCGCCAATAATGCGGTAAATCATAATGAAGGTGCCGTTATCTGCATTAACTCCTGCCACGCCGAAAGGACGACGCAAAAGCGGCGCAGCGTTCTTGCAGACCTGCACATTCACGAATTGTCCCGGGACCGCCGTTTTGGCGATCTCGGGAGCATAAACTTCTATTAACTTAGTAGAAGCATTCAAAACACGCTGGCCGATAACGGTAGCGTTGACTATAGTTTTTGGCATGGGCTTATCCCTCCCAGGCTAAATCCTGCAAAGCAACAATGCTGACCACACGGCGGCGGCGCATTGCTGACATAACGTGCTGCAATTCGCGGGCAGTGTCCATCGAAGTCAGGCAGGCGATAGCATGCTCAACTGTTGAACGTCTGATCTTGAAGCCGTCACGTTCGGCATCGCGGCCGTGATTGGTGGTATTGATAACCATGCTGATACGGCCATCTTTGATATCGTCGAGGATATTGGGGCTGCCTTCGCTTACTTTTGTAGCAACGGTAACTTTAACGCCCTTCTCCTGCAAATATTCGGCAGTACCGCCGGTAGCCATGATCTCATAGCCAAGGTCAGCAAAGCCTGCCGCGATATCTGCGGCTTCAGGTTTGTCCATATCGGCAACGGTGATCAGGATAGCGCCTTCGTGCGGTACATTGATACCGGAAGCGATACAGGCTTTATAGAGTGCGCGGGAATATTGGTAATCGACACACATTACTTCTCCTGTAGATTTCATTTCAGGCCCTAAGGTGATATCGACATTGCTCATTTTGTTAAACGAGAACACCGGCGCTTTAACTGCATAATAGTCGGGGAAGAAGCCCAGACCAGGCTTGTAGCCCTGTTCGCGGATAGAATGTCCCATAGCGGCTTTGGTAGCTACATTAATCATTGGCACATTGGTGACCTTGCTCAGGAACGGAACCGTACGGGAAGAACGCGGGTTTACTTCGATAACGTAAACCTCGTTATTACGCACGATATATTGAATGTTGATCATACCCTTTACTTCCAGTCCCAAAGCCATACGGTTGCTATAATCGATGATGGTTTTGATAACGGACTCGGACAGGTTGCGCGGCGGATACACGGCGATAGAGTCGCCGGAGTGAACGCCGGCGCGTTCGATATGTTCCATGATACCAGGGATCAGTACGTCAGTACCATCGCAGATAGCATCGACTTCGACCTCTGTACCCTGCAGGTAATGGTCGACCAGTACAGGATGCTCGCGGGAAGCCTTAACTGCACTGGACATATAGTGTTTAAGCTCTTCGTCGTTGTAGACGATTTCCATTGCACGGCCGCCTAAAACATAGGAGGGACGCACCATAACAGGATAACCTACATCGGCTGATGCTTTTAAAGCGCCTGCCGTATCAAAAACGGTATGCCCTTTCGGACGCGGGATATCACAATCAGTCAGCAGCTGTTCAAAGCGCTCTCTGTCTTCGGCACGGTCGATACTTTCGACGCTGGAACCAAGGATCTGCACACCAGCTTCAGCCAGCGGACCTGCCAGGTTGATAGCAGTTTGGCCACCAAACTGTACGATAACGCCTTCCGGCTGTTCTTTATCAAGAATATTCAAGACATCTTCCAACGTCAGCGGTTCAAAATAAAGGCGGTCAGAAGTATCAAAGTCGGTACTTACTGTTTCAGGGTTATTGTTGATGATAATGGTTTCGTAGCCAAGCTCTTTCAGTGCCCAGACAGAATGTACGGAGCAGTAGTCGAACTCGACGCCCTGACCGATACGGATCGGGCCGCTGCCCAGTACGGCAACCTTCTTTTTATCACTGACGCGCACTTCATCTTCAAGAGCATAAGTTGAATAGTAGTACGGAGTTTCTGCTTCAAACTCGGCGGCACAGGTATCGACCATTTTATAAGTCGGTATAATACCCCAGTCCTTACGCATAGCTCGTACTTCCATCATCGGCTTGCCAATATATTCGCCAATCACCACGTCGGCAAAACCCATTTTTTTAGCTTTACGCATGACGTCCGGGGTCATCGGTTCCGTTTTCAAAACAGTTTCCATCTTCACGATATTCACTATTTTTTGCAGGAACCATCTGTCGATCATCGTGATCTCGTGGATATCTTCCAGGGTCACACCACGGCGGAAAGCTTCGGCGATAACGAAAAGTCGTTCATCGTCGATCTTGGAAATGCGTGCGCGGATCTCTGCGTCGCTCAGTTCCTTCAGTTCAGGCATTTCCAAATGGGTCAGGCCGATCTCCAAAGAACGGATAGCTTTGAGCATTGCAGCTTCCAGATTGCGCTCGATAGCCATAACTTCGCCGGTCGCCTTCATTTGCGTACCCAGGGTACGGTCGGCAGTGACGAATTTATCAAAAGGCCAGCGCGGGAATTTTAAGACCACATAGTCGATAGAAGGCTCGAAACAAGCAGTCGTCTTTTTGGTTACAGCGTTTTGGATCTCGTCCAGGTCGTAACCGATAGCGATTTTACTGGACACCTTAGCGATAGGATATCCGGTCGCTTTGGAAGCCAGTGCCGAAGAACGGCTGACGCGCGGATTGACTTCGATTACATAATAGCGTTCAGAGTTAGGGTCCAGAGCCAGCTGTACGTTACAGCCGCCGCGAACGCCCAGCTCGCGTACGATATCGATAGAAGCCTGACGCAGCAGCTGTACTTCACGGTCGCTCAAGGTTTGTGCCGGAGCAACAACGATAGAGTCGCCGGTATGCACGCCTACAGGGTCAAGGTTTTCCATCGAGCAGACAGTGATGCAGTTATCTGAAGCATCACGCAGCACTTCAAATTCTATTTCTTTCCAACCTGCTACGCTGCGCTCTATCAAAGCCTGACCGATCAAACTGTATTTCAGGCCTCTATTAACGATCTCATCCAGCTCATCTTCGCTTTCAGCGATACCGCCGCCGGTGCCACCTAAAGTATAAGCAGGACGGACGATCAGCGGGAAGCCAACCTTGCGGGAAAATTCCTTAGCTGCTGCCATTGTTTCAACGATAGCGCTTTCAGGGATCGGCTGGTTGATTTTTTCCATAGTTTCTTTAAACAGTTCACGGTCTTCCGCTCTCTTGATGCTGGAGATCTGAGTGCCCAAAAGCTGCACATTATATTCGCGCAGAATGCCTTTTTCTTCCAGATCGATAGCAAGATTCAGGCCAACCTGACCACCAAGTGTCGCCAGCAGGGAATCAGGACGCTCGCGTTTGATGACGCTCTCCAAAAACTCCACATTGACAGGTTCGATATAAACACGGTCAGCGATATGTACGTCAGTCATGATCGTAGCCGGGTTACTGTTGACCAGTACGACCTCCAGCCCTTCTTCCTTCAAAGAACGACAGGCCTGAGTGCCAGCGTAGTCAAACTCAGCAGCCTGACCGATAATGATCGGGCCGGAACCGATAACAAGAACTTTTTTGATATTTTGCAGCTTTGGCATCAGTTTTGGCCTCCCATCATTTTAACAAAGCGTTGGAATAAATATTCGTGGCCGCCGGGGCCGGGGCTTGCTTCTGGGTGATACTGTACTGCGAAGGAAGGATGATCGAGATAACGCAGGCCTTCGATAGTACCGTCGTTGAGCGATACATTGGTGATCTCTACGTTCAATCCTTCCAGCGATTTGGTATCAACAGCGTAGCCGTGGTTTTGCGAACTGATCAGCACTTTGTTTTCCAGCAGGTCTTTGACCGGATGGTTGACGCCGCGATGACCGAATTTCATTTTAAAAGTATCAGCGCCATTGGCCAAAGCCAGGATCTGATGCCCTAAGCAGATACCGAAGATCGGTTTTTTGCCGATAAGCTTTTTAACTTCCTCGATGATAGGCTGCAAATCCTTAGGGTCTCCGGGGCCGTTAGCCAGGAAAATACCGTCAGGCTGAGCCGCCATGATCTCCTCGGCTGTAGTATAAGCCGGGAAAACCGTTAAATGGCAATCAAAGCTGGCCAAATATTCAAGGATGTTCTGTTTGATACCAAAATCCATTACAGCAACGTGATATTTGCCGCTGCCAAGAGTATAGATTTCGGGAGTGGTAACTGTTGCTACCTGATTATGCATTTCAGGAGTAGCCAGCAGCTTTTCTACTTCGTCCTGCGGCATTTCCGCTGGTACGATAACACCCTGCAATACGCCGTAGTTGCGCAGTTTACGAGTGATAGCTCGTGTATCGATGCCTACAAGCACCGGCACGTCCTGTTCATCTAAAAATTGTTCCAGTGTTTTTTCGCAGCGCCAGTTGCTGGGATGATCGCACAGCTCGCTGATCACATAGCCCTGGAAGAAAGAGCGGCGTCCTTGATTAAAAAGATCATTAACACCATAGTTACCGACCAGAGGATATGTCATAACGACGATCTGCCCGCAGAAGGACGGATCGGTCAGAGTTTCTTGATAACCGCTCATGCCGGTAGTGAAAACAACCTCACCTACCGCGTTGCGTTTACCGTAAAGGTCGCCTTCGTAAACACTGCCGTCTTTTAATACTAATTTACCTTTTCTTGCTACCGTTTGCATACTTCACCATCTCTCATCACGAATTTACCTGCTACCATCGTAGCTACGGCTTTGCCTTTGCATTGTTTGCCATTGAAAGGAGTTACCTTGCCGCGTGTATAAAATTTCGTATTATCAACAGTCCATTCTTTCTCAAGGTCGATAATAGTTACGTCTGCCGGATAGCCGACTTTTAAACTTCCAGCTTTTAATGCAAAAATATTCGCAGGTTCCGTACTCATTTTACCAATAATTTCGTTAATTGTGAAGATGTTTTTGTGATAAAGATCTGTTAAAACTACACCGATGGAGGTTTCCAAGCCTGTAAACCCGCAGGGGGCATAGCGGAACTCAACATCTTTTTCTTCAGGAGCATGCGGTGCATGGTCGGTAACGATGGCATCCACCGTACCGTCTTTAACTGCTGCCCGCAGTGCTTCCACATGATCCATGCTGCGCAGCGGCGGTGAAACTCTGGTCGCACTGCTGTAAGTGGCACAGGCGTCGTCAGTCAGCGTCAAATGATGCACAGTTACCTCACTGGTCACGTTAACACCTTTTTTCTTAGCCTGACGAATGATATCGATAGCTCCTTTACTGGCGACGTGTGCGATATGCACATGCGCGCCGGTATATTCGGCGATCAGGCAGTCGCGGGCAACCGCAATATCTTCTGCAACCGCAGGGATGCCCGGTACGCCGATGCGTGCGGAAACAACGCCTTCGTGCATATAGCCTTCATGGCCCAGCTCCGGCTCGATAGCGTGTGAGATCAAAACTTTATCAAAAGCGCCGATATATTTAGCGGCCAGCGTGAAGAGACGCGGGCTGTTGACAAAATGGCCGTCGTCAGAAAAGGCCATAGCGCCTTTTTCAGACATATCCGCCATCTCGGCCAGCTCTTTACCTTCTTCGCCTTTGCTGATAGCGCCGATAACTTCTACATTTACATAACCTTCACGGGCGGCACGTTCTTTAATGCCCGAAACAATGATGGAGTTGTCGATAACAGGTTTAGTATTAGGCATGCAGGCGATAGTAGTGATACCGCCGGCAGCGGCTGCCATAGTGCCTGTAACGATATCTTCTTTAGCTTCCAGTCCGGGCTCACGCAGATGTGTGTGCACATCTACCAGTCCGGGGGCTACAACAAGGCCCTTAGCGTCATATACTTCATCGGCAGCGGTTTTGATACCTGCCGCTAATTCTTTAACTACGCCATCTTCTACTAAAACGTCCATTACAGCGTCAATATTTTGGCTGGGGTCGATTACGCGACCGTTTTTAATCAATGTTTTCAATTTGCTTACCCCCTGTCAAAGTCAAGAATAAGAGCGCCATACGTACTGCCACACCGTTTTGCACTTCGTCACGAATTGCGGCGTTGTCGCAGTAGCCGACCTCCCAGGAAATTTCCAGGCCACGGTTCATCGGGCCGGGATGCAGGACCGTAACATCGGGTTTTGCCATAGCCAAACGTCTTTCGTTCAAACCAAAAACACGTGCATATTCACGCGGAGACGGGAACATGCCTTTTTGCTGGCGCTCTAACTGGATGCGTAGCACATCGATAACGTCAGCGTCCTCGATCGCGTCTTCAACACGCTTGTGCACAGTTACACCCAGGCTCTCGATATCGTGAGGCAGCAGTGTCATCGGTGCGGCTACGTGCACATCGGCGCCCATTTTAGTCCAGGCAGCGATATTAGTGCGGGCTACGCGGCTGTAAAGCACGTCGCCTAAAATTGCCATTTTCAGGCCTTTCAAGTCTTTGCCCTTCTCGCGGATAGTGAACATATCCAGCAGGCCCTGTGAAGGATGCGCATGAGCACCGTCACCAGCATTGATGATGACCGGGTCAGCGATCTCGGCAGCGTAAGCAGCCGCGCCTTCAATAGGATGACGCATAACGATAGCGTCACAGGCCATCGACTGCACAGTAAGGATAGTATCGCGCAGGCATTCGCCTTTAACTACGCTGGAGCTGGCAGTGGTGATGTTGACCACGTCAGCGCCCAAATATTTACCAGCCAGCTCGAAAGACGTCCTCGTTCTGGTGCTGGGTTCATAAAAAAGGTTGATAATGGATTTGCCCCGCAGTGACGGCACCTTCTTGATATCACGTTTCATGATTTTTTTCATTTCTGCTGCTGTCTGCATAATCAGTTCATACTCCTCGATGGAAAGAGAATCCAGATCAAGGATATCTCTGCCACCCAGAGATGCGTTTGCTTTTGCCATTGTTCTACCTCCTATTTAATTACATAAAAAAGCCTTCTCTGCCTGTAAGATGGCAAAGAAGGCTTGTAGTACAAGTTACCTAAAAGTCTACCTTACAGTCTCACAGGACCGCTTTAAAGGTAATATTCTATTGGTAATATTTTACCACCGAATAGGTGTGACGTCAAACCCAAATCGTAATTTTTTACAAGAAAATTTGCCGGATTTTACCCCGCTTTTACCAACGCCTGCTGCTGCCATTCTTGCAATATCTGCCGCTTTAGTGTAAGATGAAGCCATAACCTAATTATTTGAAAGGGGGATTGTCTTATCAATCCTTTAATGAACAAGGACGGGGTATTCGTCAGGTAGCAAAGGCTATTTGGCATTGACCCGCTAAAATCCATAGCCTTTGCTCCTATCCTAGGCAACCTAAAGCTAGGAGGAAGCAATATGTGCTATCTGAACGGTAAAAAAGTATTACCGCAGCATCTTTTAACTGCGATCCAGGAATATATCGACGGCGAATATATCTACATTCCCCGTAAAACAGACGGCAAACGTCCCTGGGGCACTGCCACCAGCAGTAAAATGCAGACACGGCAGCGTAATCAGGAAATTTATAGCCGTTATAACAACGGCACTTCTATCGGCGAGTTGGCCGCAGAATATTTTCTGGCACCAAAAACTGTTTATGGGATCGTAGCTAAATTAAAAAGCTAAACAGAGAACGTCATTTTTATGACGTTCTCTTTCTTTTTTCTTAAACAACTCCCCGAAACATTCTGCCGAGTCTTATAGTATAATAATCTTAGCAGCAAAAGAAAGCAGGTGTTACTGATGAAATTTATCAAAAGCGCGCAATATGACAAGCAATTTCTGCTTGATAATATGATGGGCCCCAATGCCCTGAAAATTCTGGAAGAACTTACCGTAGGACTGGATCTGCATCCCGGCATGAAGGTTTTAGACCTGGGCTGCGGCAAAGGCCTCACTTCCATCTTTTTAGCTAAGGAATTCGGCGTGCAGGTTTACGCTACCGACCTTTGGATAACAGCGACCGAAAACTATGAGCGTTTTAAATCGCTTGGACTAGATGAACTTATTACCCCAATCCATGCCGACGCCACAGAGCTCCCCTATGCTGAAAATTATTTTGATGCTGTTATCAGTGTCGACTCCTACCATTATTTTGGGCATACAACCGAATTTATGGACGCCAAGCTGGCACCGTATGTTAAACCCGGCGGCTTTATTGCTTTGGCCGTCCCCGGTTTCAAAGAAGAATACCACAGTAATTTGCCCCCCGAATTCCTTATTTCCTGGGGTGCAGCCGACTTGGATACCTTCCACTGCTGCGACTGGTGGCAAACCTTACTTAGCCACGCCAGTACTATCAAGGTCGACAGTGTTGCCGAACTAACCTGTATGGACGAAGCCTGGCAGGATTGGCTGGCCTGTGATGAAGAACACGCCATCAATGACCGGGGCTCTATGAATGCCGGTGCCGGAAAATATATGAATTTGATCGCAATCAAAGCAACAAAAATTTAAACTGCTGCTACATAACAAAACAAAAAACCACTGCTCTAAGAGCAGTGGTTTTTATTATCAGTAATTATTTCCAATCCAGGTCTTCGACTTCTTTGCGGCCACGGCCGGTCAAAGCGTCAAGCATAACGCGTTGTTCCACTTGAGCGACCAGTTTCTTGGTAAATTTAACAGTATCAGGATTTACCGAGATGCTGTCGATGCCGCTCTTAATAAGGAATTCGCAGAATTCAGGATAAACACTGGGAGCCTGACCGCAGATAGAAACGGTCTTGCCTTCGCTGTGAGCGACCTCGATGAGGTGGCGTATCGCACGGCGAACTGCCAGGTTACGTTCGTCATAAATATGAGCAACGGTATCATTATCACGGTCACAGCCCAAAACCAGCATGGTCAAGTCATTAGAACCGATGGAATAACCGTCAACAAATTTATTGAACTGGTCAGCTAAAATAATGTTGGAAGGAATTTCAGCCATCAACCAGACTTTAAAGTCTTTGCTGCGAGCAAGGCCTTCGCCAGCCATGATGTTGATTACTTTTTCACATTCTTCCACATTGCGGCAGAACGGAATCATAACATTGAGGTTTTTCAGACCGAATTCTTCACGTACTTTAAGTACAGCCTGACATTCCAGTTTGAACGCTTCGATGTATTTAGGATCATAGTAGCGGGAAGCGCCACGCCAGCCCAGGAGTGCGGAAGGTTCGTAAGGTTCGAACTCATCGCCGCCTTTAAGGTCACGGTACTCGCTGGATTTAAAATCGCTGAAACGCAGAGTAACAGCTCTCGGAGCCATAGCCTGGCAAACCTGACGCATGCCTTCTGCCAGTTGGTCAACAACTTTTTCAGGATGGCCGGTTTTGATGAGATACAGCGGATGTTCATGGATGTAAGTAGTCCAGATGAACTCTTCGCGCATCAAACCGATACCGTCGCAGGGCAGGCTGGAATATTTTTCAGCCAGTTCAGGGTCGCCCAGGTTCATATAGACCTTAGTGCCAGTCGGCGGGAAGTATTCGGCAACGGCAACGCCGCCAGCCTGTTCCTGTTTTTTAGGTTCTTCAAGAATACCTTCGTAAACTACGCCATGAGTAGCGTCAACAGTTACATCGATGCCATCGGGGATAGTAGTAGTAGCAGCCTCGCCGCGGCTCTTAGTGCCAACGATACAGGGAATACCCAACTCGCGGCTGACGATGGAAGCGTGGCAGGTCATACCGCCGCTGTCAGTGATGATAGCTTTAGCTTTTTTCATAGCCGGAACCCAGTCGGGAGCGGTCATTTCAGTAACGAGTATCTCGCCCTCTTTGAATTCGTCAATGCGGGAAGGATCGAGGATAACGTGGACGTGACCGGAAACCTGACCCGGGCTTGCGGGCAAGCCTTTAACAATAACTTTACGGTCGGTAGTGATTTGAGATTTAGCCTCCACTTTTGCTCCTCCTTCTTTATTGCGACGGCTCCAAACTGTTTCAGGGCGGGCTTGCAGTATCCAGATCTTATTGGTGCGTTCGTCTACGCCCCATTCCATATCCATATAGCAGCCATAATGTTTTTCGATTTGTTTAGCATATTCTGCCAGTTCCAAAATCTGCTCGTCAGTCAAAGTCTGAACCTTGCGCAGCTCTTCGGGAACCTCTACTTCTTCACAGTCGCCGCCTTTTTTGCGTACCAGCATAATATCCTGATCGTTTACGCAGCGGTCAATGATTTTATGGTCACTTTTAGAGATAGTATAATTGTCGGGAGTAACAGTGCCTTGTACAACATATTCGCCCAGACCAAAAGCAGCCTCGATCAAAATATTGTCGTCGTCGCCTGTAGCAACGTTAACAGTGAACATAACGCCTGCAGATTTTGAGAAAACCATCATCTGTACAACAGCGCTCAAAGCAACTTCGATATGATCGAAGCCTTGTTTTTCACGATAGTAAACAGCACGATCAGTAAAGCAGGAAGCATAACATTCCTTAACTTTAGCAATAATAGTTTCAGCACCCTGCACATTCAGGTAAGTGTCCTGCTGGCCGGCAAAGCTTGCATCCGGCAGATCTTCGGCAGTAGCACTGGAACGAACTGCTACATAAGGGTTTTCTTCACCAACGCGTTTGCCAAGCTCTACATAAGCCTCAGCAATAGCGTCCTGCAGGTCCTGCGGCATTTTTTCAGCCATAATGGCTTCGCGCAGGCGAGCGCAGACATCACGCAGCAAAGCGCTGTTTTCAACGTCAGTCAATTCAGCCAAAATAGCGCGCATCTTTTCTTCAAGACCGCTTTCTTTAATAAAGTATCTATAAGCGTAAGCCGTAGTAGCAAAACCATAAGGAACGGGAACATCTGTTTTTGCAGTCATTTCACCCAGGGAAGAGGATTTACCGCCAACAATATCGACGTCTTTTCTTTCTAATTGCTCAAACCAGAGAAGAAACTGTTCTTCTTTTTTCATGATTGTAGCACTCCTTTATATTATACTTTTTGGGCTGCGCCCTTAATATAGTGTATACTATATCACATTCGTACATCACATTCAAGAATTTTTTCGTTGTTTTTTAAATTTTTGTGTTAAATTTTACAAAAACGGCTTGTTTGCAGCACTTCCCCCTTTCTGTACCTAAAACAATCTTTTGACGACCATAAAAAACGATTATATATATTAGTATACACTAAATAAAGCCCAGAAAAAAGGAAAATCAGCAATGTAATATAAATCAACCAATTTGTCGTAAATACGCTGCCCGCAAATATGGTAATCGCAGATTTTATTCAACTTCAACAGTAAAAACGGCATAGTTTAGTCCAGATATGCGAAAGACCCGGTTTCCTAACTGCTTACAAACATAAATCAAACAGTTTGCCGCAGATACGCTGCCCGCAAATATGATAATCGCAGATTTTGCTCCGCTTCAACAGTAAAAACGGCATAGTTTAGTCCAGATATGCGAAAGACCCGGTTTGGCAGCCGCACCGCGTACTAAGTGTACGCAAGCGGGTGCAAAACCGGGTCTGACAAAATAGATGGGCTGAAATATGTCGTTTTACAAAACGATGCAGCTCAAATCGCCCACAGCATTAGTAACCTCCTTAGCCTGCTCCAGCATAGCTAAACGGTTATTCTTAACATCGACGTTTTCATCCATGACCATGACGCTGTCAAAGAACTTATTGACCGGATCAACAACTTGCTCGGCAAGCTTTAAGGCGGCTGCATAGTTGTAGGTCACGATATCGGGAATCAACTCTTTGTTAAGACGAATCAGTACATCGTGCAGCTCCTGTTCTGCCGGGTCGGCAAAAAGGGCGCTGCTGATAGCGACTTCAGTGTCGATTTTTTTGCAGAGGTTGCATACACGGATGGAAGCCTGGATAACGGCTTCTGCTTCCGGCAGGGCAACATAAGCGTTGAGCGCCTGGCAACGGGTATAGATATCAACAAGGTCGTCGTTGCGTTCTTCGGCCAAAACAGCGTCGATAACGTCGTAACGGATACCCTGCTCAATCATCATATTTTTCAGGCGCATTTTAAAGAATTCCAAAATCTGCGGAATCAGTTTGCCGGTGTCTTCCGGTTTGATATTGAGCAGATAAAGCGCGCCTGCCAGGATTTTGATCAGTGGCAGATGATAGTTGCTGTTGATGAGGATATTGATAATGCCGAGAGCCTGACGGCGCAGAGCATAAGGATCCTGGGAGCCGGTCGGCGCAAGGCCGCGACTGAAGGTGGCCACGATGTTATCCATTTTATCGCTGATACCAACGATACGGCCTATGGTACCTGCGGGCAGCTCATCACCAGCAAAGCGCGGCAGATAATGCTCGTAGATGCCTTGAGCAACTTCATCAGCTTCGCCGTCCAATTTGGCATATTCGCGGCCCATAACGCCCTGCAGCTCGGTAAATTCAACAACCATACCGGCAACAAGATCAGTTTTAGCTAAAAGTGCGGCCCGTTTCAGATTTTCATCATTAGCTTTAACATTGATGGCAAATTTCACCATTTCTGCCAGCTTAGCAAGGCGTTCACTCTTATCATACATATTGCCAAGGCCTTCCTTGAAAGAAACTGTTTTCAGTTTTTCCAAGCGGTCTACCAGTTTGATTTTACGGTCTTCGTTAAAGAAGAATTCAGCATCGCTCAAACGTGCGCGCAGCACGCGTTCGTTACCATGGGTAACCACGTCGAGGAACTCTTTGCCGCCATTGCGGACGGTAATAAATTTATTCAGCAATTTACCGTCAGCGTCTACTACGGGGAAATAGCGTTGATGCTCACGCATCGGCGTGATGATAGCTTCCTTCGGTAGCGCTAAGAACTTCTCTTCAAATTTACCGCACAAAGCAGTTGGGTATTCAACGAGATAGTTTACTTCTTCCAGCAGATCTTCGTCTATCTGAGCAATGCCGCCTTCGGCTTCTGCCAATTCCAGCACCTGCTGCCGAATCAATTCGCGGCGCGCATCCTGATCTACAAGCACAAAATTATCGTTCAGCACCTGCACATAAGCGTCGGCGCTGGGTATCTCGATAGCGCCCTTCATGCCCATAGCGGCAGAATGGACAGCGCTGCCAACTTTATCAAGAGCAGCGCTCAAAAGTCCTTTTGCACCGACTGCGTCTTTGATGGATTGCTGCATAAAACGGTGCCCCAGGGAATATTTACCGGACTTAACGCCGGTGATCTCAACGGGAATAACTTTTTCGCCAAAAAGTGCGACCAGCCAGCGGATAGGACGTACGAAACGGAAATCGTAATCGGCCCAGCGCATAGTTTTTGGGAAAGAGAGGGATTCAAGGATATCAAGCAGCAGTGCCGGCAGCAAATCAGCAACAGGCTGGCCTGCCAAATGTTTGACAGCGTAAACATATTCGCCACGTACTTCCAGGTCGTTAACATCAACACCCTGTCCACGGGCAAAGCCAATGGCGGCTTTGGAGGGAGAGCCACTCACAAAAGCAATCTTCACAGAAGGGCCTTTGGCTTCAACAGTGCTGTCAGCCTGAGTCTCGGCCACACCTTCAGCAATAAAGGTCATGCGGCGGGGTGTGCCATAAACTTTGATTTCTTCAAAAGGGATACGCAGCTCCTGCATTTTGCCGGCAGCCAGTTCTTTTAATTGTTTAAGGATACCCGGCATAAATTTTGCGGGGATCTCTTCGGTACCGATTTCAAATAATAATTTTTCCATTATTTATTCTCCCCTTTCAGTAACGGGAAGCCAAGGTTTTCCCTTTGTTCAACATAAGCGGCGGCACACAAACGCGCCATAGCACGCACACGGCCAATGAAGGCAGTTCTTTCGCTGACGCTGATAGCGCCGCGTGAATCGAGCAGATTGAAGGTATGAGAGCATTTTAAAACGTAATCGTAAGCCGGGCGGATATAGCCAGCTTCAATAACGCGTTTCGCTTCGGCCTCATATTTGTCAAACAGGTCAAACAGCAAGGCTGTATCGGCCACTTGGAAATTGTAGAAGGACTGCTCTACTTCGTTAGTATGGAAAACATCGCCATAGGTCACGCCGTCCACCCATTCGATATCAAAAACATTCTCAACGCCCTGAATATACATGGCCAGACGTTCCAGCCCATACGTTATTTCAACGGTTACAGGTTTTACATCGATGCTGCCGACCTGTTGGAAATAGGTGAATTGGGTGATCTCCATACCATCCAGCCAAACCTCCCAGCCCAGACCCCAGGCGCCCAAAGTCGGAGATTCCCAGTTGTCTTCAACAAAGCGGATGTCATGCTCTTCCTGACGGATACCCAATTCAGCCAAGCTTTGCAGATAAAGCTCCTGAATATTATCGGGCGACGGTTTAATGATGACCTGATATTGATGATGTTGGAACAACCTGTTGGGATTGTCACCATAGCGTCCGTCTGCCGGACGGCGTGACGGCTCCACATAAGCCATGCTCCAGGGTTCAGGTCCTAAAACGCGCAAAAAGGTGGACGGGTTCATAGTACCGGCGCCTTTTTCAACGTCGTAGGGCTGGCCCATGATGCAGTTTTGGTCTGCCCAGAATTTCTGGAGCTTCAAAATAATCGTTTGAAAATTCATGTTCTGCCTCCTATTTTATCAGTTACAGCTACAAAAACAAAAAGTCTCCGTCCCTGTAACAATTAAGTTACAGGGACGGAGACATAAATTACTCCGCGGTTCCACCCTGCTTGACCGCACTCGCGGCCCGCCTCGATGTTTATAAAATTGCAGCTCCCGGGTGCCTTTGTTTTCTAATCTGCCGGCTTCCACCCTCCCGGCTCGCTAAAACAGAAAACTACTTATCCCTTTCATCGCTTAAATGAAAATATATCAAATCAGACGGTCTTTGTCAATCTTTTACAGCCCTAATTGCGCCAAAAAGCTTAAACTTTTTAATGGCTTGTCGATCTGATAAACAATAAAGCGATACAATATCTGCTCCAGCTGCATCAAATCGCCGCCGCGCACCGTAAAAGGCTGCGGGTCATTAAAGTCAAGTACCAGCAGTTCCTCCAGCATTTTTCGGGCACCGCTGTCAAAAAGCAGCTCTTCCCCTCCGTGGCAATCCTCACAAATCAAACCGCCCTGAACTACGCTGAAAAATGCGTTTCCAGTAACTTCTTTGCCACAGTTAACGCAAACATCATACACAGGCGCAAACCCCGTCAGCACCAGCAATTTGCATAAAGCCGACAAAGCAACCAGGCGCGGATTGTTGCGCACTAATAGATTTACCGCACTGACCAGCAGCTCATAAACATCCTCCTGCGGCTGGTGCTCCTCTGTCAAAGCTTCCGTTACCTCGGCGACCACCGAAGCATAGGCCATCTGCTTAATATCCAGCTGCTGCGGCAGCGCGATCAGTTCGCAGGTTTTAAGACTGTCTAAACGCTTGCCCGAATACAGCTGTACATCAAGTAGCGCAAAAGGCTGGATCAGCCTGCCGCCTGTAGTACGAGCATAGCGGGCGCCATAGGCGATAAACGGTACTTTGCCATGCGCACGCGAAAAGCAGACTGCGTATTTATCCGCAGTCTGCCAGTCTTTTACTTTTAAAATGATTACTTCGTCCTGATAAACAGTGCTACTCATTATTTTTTGCCGCAGTACCATCTTCCGGCAATCTGGTCGCCTTAACCCTCGTTACTCTGAAGCCTTCGGCTTCCATAACCTCAAAGCGCCAGCCACCGGCAGCGACCTTGTCGCCTTCTTCCGGTTTGCGCCCTAACAGGCCAAATACAAAACCGCCGATGGTATCTTCCTCCGGTTCTTCAAATTCAATATGTAAAAGCCCAGAAACCTCATCTAACAAAACCAGGCCGTCAAATTCATACGCATCGTCGCCCAAACGCAAAATCTCTTCTACTTCATCGGCATCATGCTCGTCCTGAATATCGCCAACGATCTCTTCTAAAAGATCTTCCATAGTTACCAGTCCTGCTGTACCACCGTATTCGTCGGCAACAACTGCGATCTGGATACGTTTATGCTGCATAGTCTGCAACACTTTGGCTGTTGACATCCCTTCGGGCACGACGACGATATTGCGCATCCTGGTCTGTAAATCAAAATTCGGATCGTCATCATCATCCAGGTCCATCAAATCACGAACATGGATAACGCCCAAAACATGATCCTTATCCTCCATACACAGAGGATAGCGGGTATGCCGGCTTTCGCGTACAGCCTGCAAATTTTCCTGCAAGGTATCGTCCGTGTACAAGCAAACCATATCCTGTCGCGGCACCATAACCTCACGGGCCACACGGTCAGCAAAATCAAAGACATTGTCGATCAGGCGGCTTTCCATATGGTCAAGCTTACCACCCCGTTCACTGGCACTGACAATCATCCGCAGTTCGTCTTCGCTGCGTGAGATATCTTCGTCAGGTACAGGATCGACACCCAAAAGGCATAATACCGCATGGGCGCTGCGATTAAAAAACACTACTAAAGGATATAAAAGATAATGGAAAAAGACCAATGGATAAGCAACCGCCATCGCCACTTGCTCTACCTTGCCCAAAGCGATGGTGCGCGGCACCAGTTCGCCAAAAACAACGTGCAGAAACACAATGATAAGAAAGGCGCAGGCAAAAACCAGCGAATGATCATACCAGCTGCCGCTGGAAACTCCCAGTATCTCTCGGAAAGCCTCGGCCAGCAGAGGGCCGCCAAACCAGCCCAATAACAGCGACGAAGCCGTTATGCCCAGCTGTGTGGCGCTCAAATAGGTATCCAGACGTTCTCTCATTTTCAAAACCGTATTAGCTCGGCTTTTGCCTTGCCGAATCAATTCATCCAGTCTGCTTTTTCTGATCCTGACCAAAGAATATTCGGCCATAACGAAAAAGCCGTTCAATAAAGTGATAAGTAATGCGATAGCCAGCTTTAATAAGCTTGTCATAGCGGGGTCGCCGTCGATAAGTCATCTCTCCTTATAAATAAACTCAATAGATCAATATTGGAATAAGCATACCATATCTCTCAAGTATGCGTCAATAAATCAGCCCTGATAGCCAAACTGCCGCAGAGCCTTGTCTTTATTGCGCCAGTCAGGTTTCACCTTCACCCACAGGTCAAGGAACACTTTATTGCCCAACAGCGCTTCGATGTCCCGGCGCGACTGTTCGCCGATTTTTTTGAGCAGACTGCCTTTAGCGCCGATAACTATACCCTTTTGGGATTCACGTTCCACAAAGATATTGGCGCGGATATAAATATCGTCGTTGTCGCGGACTTTGAATTCGTCCACTTCCACAGCGATGGAATGCGGGACTTCATCACGAGTGGCACGCAACACCTTTTCACGGATCATCTCCGCTGCGATCACCCTCTCCGGCTGATCAGTGATCATATCGTCGGGAAAATAAGCAGGACCTTCGGGCAAATGCTTAATTATCTCGCCGACAAGTCCGGGGAACTCGATATCCTGCAAAGCAGAAACAGGCACTACTGCCACAAAGGTAAAATCCTTAGTATAGCTTTCAATGATACTGAAAAGTTTGCCTTTATCAGCCAGCTTATCGATTTTATTGGCGACGAGGATGACCGGTGTTTTTACCTTGCGCAGCTGCTCCAGGATATAATCTTCACCGGCGCCACGTTTTTCCGAAACATCGACAACGAATAAGATCACGTCGACTTCGTGCAACGTACTCTCAGCCGCACGCACCATATACTGCCCCAGCTTATGCTGCGGCTTGTGGATGCCCGGCGTGTCTAAAAACATGATCTGGGCGTTTTCGGTGTTCATGATGCACATGATCTTATTACGCGTCGTCTGTGGCCTGTCGCTCATAATAGCGATTTTTTCGCCGATCAAACCGTTAGTCAATGTGGACTTACCTACATTAGGACGGCCAACAATAGCCGCAAATCCTGCATAATGCTTCTGTTCCTGCTTATCTATGGTAATCTCTCCTTTAATATAGCCTACTTATTTTTAGTTAAAGCAGCAGCGCCAAAACCATACGGCAACAGCTCGTCTGCCGTAGTTATTTTGACCTGCCCTCGGCAATTTGCCAAAATTATTTTTTCAAAAGGGAACTCTGCCAGTACCTGTCGGCAGGCTCCGCATGGTGCAACAGGCGCATCGGTATCGGCAACTACGCACAAGGCTTTAAAACTGCGCGCACCGCTGCTGACAGCAGCAAAAATTGCATTACGCTCAGCGCAGCAGGTCAATCCATACGAAGCGTTCTCAACATTACAGCCTGTAAAAATACGCCCGTCATCCGCGAGCACAGCAGCCCCAACCGTAAATTTTGAATACGGGGCGTAAGCATTCTCACGCGCCGCCAGTGCTGCTGCCAGCAATTTATCATCTATTTTTGCGTCCATACAGCAACTCCTTTTACTGTGCCAGGAATTCTTCCGAAAGCCTGATCTCCCGCAAAGCTTCTTCTTCTTTAGCCCGCATCACAGCTTTGTCAGCATCGTTCATATGGTCATAACCTAAAAGATGCAGCAATCCGTGTACTGCCAGATAAACTATTTCCCGTTCCAGGCCATGGCCAAATTCCTCGGCCTGCCTTGCAGCCGTTTCGGCGCTGATAACGATATCGCCTAAAAGATGTTCTTCCGGTCCGCCCACAAGCTCGGGCTCGTCTTCGCTCTCTTCGTCAAGCGCAAAAGAAAGCACATCCGTAGACCTGTCCACATTGCGGTAATCCCTGTTCAAAGTATGTATTTCGGCGTCATCGACGATAGTTATATCGACCTCAGTCTGTACTGGCAGCTTATGCAGCCTGGCAACAACATTCAGACCTGCTGTTAAAAGTTCTTCCAGTTCTTCGCTGATCCGTAGTTTATCCTGATCATTTTCCAGCGTTATTATCATAGCCGTCCTCCCGTTGTTTCTGACGTTTGCTATCATAATTTTCATAAGCCCTGATAATAGCGCCCACGATCTCATGCCGGACAACATCAGCTTCTCCGAAGCGAATAATGCCTACGCCGGGAGTTTTTTGCAGAACATAGGCCGCCTGTTTCAGTCCGCTGTTTTTGCCACTGGGCAAATCAATCTGCGTAATATCGCCGGTAATCACCATTTTCGAGCCAAAGCCAAACCGTGTCAGGAACATCTTCATCTGTTCCGGCGTCGTATTTTGTGCCTCGTCTAAAATGATAAACGAATCATTAAGCGTGCGGCCACGCATATACGCCAAAGGTGCAACTTCAATAGTACCGCGCGCCACATACTTTTGAAAGGTCTCGCTGCCCAGCATATCGTATAATGCGTCATATAATGGACGCAGGTAAGGATCGACCTTATCCTGCATATCACCGGGCAAAAAGCCCAGTTTTTCGCCGGCTTCTACGGCCGGGCGCGTCAAAACGATGCGTTCTACCTCTTTATTTTTGAGCGCTTTAACTGCCAAAGCCACAGCCAGATAGGTTTTACCAGTACCGGCAGGCCCGATACCAATAGTTATATTACTGCGTTTGATAGTCTCAACATAATCCCATTGTCCCAGCGTTTTAGCCTTTACCTGACGGCCACGGTTGGTAACGATAATAGTATCGGCATACATCCGGTGCAGGCTTTCCAGCCGTCCCTCTGCGATCATACTGATACTGTACCGTACATCGTGGGTAGTCAGCGGCATTCCCTGCCGATATAAAAAGAGCAGTTCTTTGAACAAGGTCTCGATCTGGCCGACCTCATTATCTTCACCGCTAAAAACAATCACATTGCCGCGGGCTACTATCATACTTCCGTAATGTTCTTTGATCACCCGCAGCAGCTCGTCGTTACGGCCTAAAACACCCACCATTTCCTGCTGGTCTTGTACCTCAATAATACGTTCACTTTGTAAAAAGGACAAATTAGTGCTCCTTTCTCCTATTACCCCTCTTTAATAATAATGGTTTTGATAGTCACAGGTTCTACCGGTTTATCATTACCGTCTGTTGCTACTTTACCGATTTTGTAAACTACGTCCATCCCTTTAGTCACCTTACCGAAAACGGCATGCTTGCCGTCAAGCCAAGGGCAAGCGCGCAGCGTGATAAAAAACTGGCTGCCGCCAGTATTAGGGCCAGCATTGGCCATAGACAAAATACCCGCACCCTCATGGGTCAATTTGCTGCTGAATTCATCTTTGATAGTATAACCGGGCCCACCTGTGCCAGTTCCAGTAGGATCGCCGCCCTGGATCATAAAGTTATCAATAACACGATGGAATACAACACCGTCGTAAAAACCTTTTTTGGCTAAAGTTATAAAATTCTCACAGGTCTTGGGCGCCATATCCGTAGCCAGCTTTACCTCAAAGTTACCCATCGAAGTTTCAAAAACAGCAGTCGCCGGTTTTAGCGGCGTTGCCGCCGTTTCACTTTTAGTTTCGCTGCCGCAGGCCACAACGCTGACGCTGCATAAAATCAATAAACATAACAATAATAATTTTTTCAAAATATAAACCTCCTACTTCTGACTATATATATTATACCACAGTTAAATCTAACCAGTAGTTCAAACCATTCTTGCCTTCAGCCAGTTTACCACCTCGGCTGCTGCTTTATTGCCGTGGTTGGTAAAGCTGTGGTCACCGCCACTGATGATAACCAGCTTTTTAGGAACGCCAGCCAGCGCAAATGCCAGCCGCGCCTGCTCTACAGCAACCGTTTCATCCTTTTCCCCGTGCAGTATCAATAGCGGCCGCTTTCTCCAGCTGCGCAATATCCCCTGCAAGTCATATCTGGCAAAATCTGTCACAAAGTCAGGCGTTAATGTCAACTCTCCACGCTCATCATTCAAATACAGTGTTTGCCCTGCCACCAACGCCTCGTAGCCTTCGCTGCCCAACGCCTTTTTAAAGGTCGACGGTAAATCGTTGGGCGTAGCCCATAAAACCAGCCCTGCAATATCCTCCCGCCGTGCCGCCGTTACCAGTGCAGCTGCACCGCCCATACTACGGCCCAGTAAAAATATCCTGCTGTCAGCAAATTTTTGTCCTACATAGGCAAGTACCGCTTCCAACTCTTCTATCTGCTTTGATAAAATCTGGCTGCTGCTAAAATTAAAACGAATAACATGACAGCATTCCGAAGCCAGTTCGGCCAAAACAGCCGCCCTGCCACCGCCTTCCATAGAGCCGCGAAAGCCATGCGCTAAAACCAGCACCGGCACCACAGTATTTTCTTCAACGCACGGAGTCAACACTCCTTGTATTAAGCCATAAGGCCCTTTCAACTGCCACTCTTCTTCAGGTTTGATTTTCATTTTCCTACCTCGTTATTAACAAAATATACCTATATTATAACAAGAAAAATTAAAATTGACGTAAAAAACAAAAAACCTGCCGACAAAATCAGCAGGTTTTTTTGAGAGATGATTCCTATGTTAAAAATTTCCGGCTTATTTGCCAGGGAAGAAAGGCCATATGATAGGAATTACAACCAGGGATACAACAAAGGATACGACAACGAGGCCAGTACCAGCTTTGACATAATCCATAAATTTGTAACCGCCAGGGCCAAGAACCAAAGTGTTCGGAGGGGTACCTACCGGAGTTGCGAATGCACAGGATGCTGCAACTGCGATAGCCATAATAACAGCCTTCGGATCAGCGCCAAGCTGTTTAGCGATAGCAACACCGATCGGGCACAGCAGAGCTGCGGATGCAGTGTTGGACATAAATTGGGTCAAACCGCAAGACAGGATGAAGAGCACAGCAGTAACGATCAACGGAGAAGGAGAGCCGCCCATCAGGCCAACAGTCCATTCAGCGATCAATTTACCAGCGCCGGTTTTATCCATTGCAGTAGATACAGGCATCATACCTGCGAACAGGAAGATGGTTACCCAGTCGATAGAAGCATAAGCTTGTTTTTCAGTCAAGCAGCCGGTCAGTACGCAAACCAATGCGCCGATGATTGCTGCCATTTCCAAGGTAACGCCTTTGATATCCAAAGCCATTACCAAAACAACTACGAGCAAAATGATACCAGAAATCATTTGTTTGCTGGAAGAAGTAGAAGTAGCTTCAACTTCCTGCTCGATTTCCTGGTCGGCATCCAATTCTACTTTCGGGAGTAAATGTTTACCGATGAACATCATGTACAGCATGCCTGCAATAGATACAGGGATACCGATCCATGCGAATTCAAAGAAACCAAAACCTTGCAGACCGGCAGATGTTAAAGCACCGGTAGCAATAATGTTAGGCGGAGTACCAACCATAGTGATGATACCACCCCAACCGCAGGCAAATGCCAAAGGCATCAACTGGCGGGAAGCAGGGATCTTTGCAGCTGCGCAGATACCCAAAGCAACCGGCAGCAAGCAAGCTGCGGTACCAGTGTTAGAAAGCACCGAGGAGAGCACAGTACCTACGAGCATCAAGCCAAACATCAAACTGTTTTCACCAGTGCCGCAGAACTTAACTACGGTGTTACCAATTTTTTGGGCCAGGCCGGTGTAGAACATTGCTGCACCTACGATGAACATACCTGCAAACAAAACTACTGTAGAGTTGGACAAACCGGAAAATACCGTTTTGGCAGGGATGAAGCCCAAAAGGCCGCACGCAATAGCGCCGGCGGTAGCAGTGATTGCGAGAGGTATAAGTTCAGTAACAAAAAGCAAAGCAACCACAGCTAACAGAATTAAACATTGTACTGCTTGGGACATAATAAATTCCTCCTTTTTAAATTTTCTTGTATTGTTCGATTAACCGTACAACACCTTAAGAACTCAAAGGAATCACAACTTAGCAATCCCTTTATTAGTTACATTATAGCAATGGCAAATGCAAAATGATGTTGCCTGCGCAACACTATATTTCTAAATTTGTAATAAACAAAGCAAAAGCCGAAACCACGTGTGGTCCCGGCTTTTCATCACTTTAAATATAAAATAAAATTGTATTGTTATGTTATAAGTCCGTCAAAACTATTCAAACTGCAAAATTTTAAAATTCCGCTTTTCAAAATCTATCAGCCCACACTCTTTCATTCTTGCCAATTCACGTGTCAAAGCACTGCGGTCAGCATCCAAATAATTGGCCATGTCAGTTCTGTTAAAAGGTATTTCAAATTCAGCGCAACCATTGCGTTTTGATTCCTGTTCCAAGTAAGTCATAATTTTGCCGCGCAAGGTTTTTTTACATAGTATTTCTGTTTTCTCGATCAGCTGCGCATTATTACTGGCCATGATCGAAATCATATTCGTCAGCAATTTATTGCGGCACGGGTCGTCGTTATTTATATCACTCAGCACCTTGCCAAAAGGGACCATCAATACTTCACTGTCACTGGCAGCAAAATAACTGACATTAGTTTTTTCGTCAGGCTTATCATGACCCAAAAAGTTTTCCGCAAAGATGGAACCCGATCCCATGGTCGTAATAATGGATTTATCACCCATAATATCTTCTTTGATCATCTGCACTGTACCGGCTACAACAATGCCAATACTTTCTACTGCGTCACCGGCTAAATAGATATAGTCCGACTTTTCAAAATGCTTAACAAGGGCATTTACTTTTCCTAATATCTTATCGACTTCATCGCTGGCTAACCCTTTAAATAAAGGTAAGCTCAAAATGTTTTGCATTGCCGCTTTCATAACTGGCCTCCTTCTCATAAATTCCCAATCATCTAAATATAAAACACACAAGTTTCTTCCTATTTAATATATGCCCTTGATCTGTCTCTATTATAAGTTGTACTTTTAGTTTCTACCAGTTTACTTTATTTACTTTATTATGATAATATTTTCTAAATCATTTGCTGTTGCCTTAGCAACAACATTAATCCTTTTTTACTGATATAATTCAGACAAAGCAAACGAGACATTTGCTTGGGACATTAGTCTTCCTTTAATCTTTTTCCAATCATTTGACCGTCACTGAGAGGGTTCGGCTCTCATTGACGGTCACCTTTTTTTGCTCAAATATAAGTACAACTTCTTTACACACCACAGTCTTGTCAAAACAAATGTCCAATCAACCTGCTCGATCTTTACACTAACATCACAAACCGATGGGCGGCACCAAGAATAAAAACCTCCCGTTAATTATTCCTGGCGCTGTGGTTAGCGATGACAGTCCAACCGGTTATGCACGCGGATTTATTATCAAAAATTCTTATTGCAATGAGAACCTGCTCAACTTTAATAAAATAATTAGAACAACGTTTTTTGTAATTTTTGACATCGCTGTTTTAAACTTCACTATCATATTATAGCACTTTTATCACCATTAGATTCAACTTTAATAATTAATTTTATTATTCTTTTTCAATAGTTGTTAATTATGATTTGTAAACTATGAGCCGCAGTTATGATATAATGAAAACGAGTTTATTTCTAAATTACTTGAAAGCAGGTGATTTTATGCAGACACGCGTCGTATTATTGGGCATCATCGTTGAAAACACTGCCGCCGTCGAGCAGCTCAATACCTTGCTGCACGCCCATAACGAATATATCATCGGACGGATGGGCCTGCCCTATAAACAAAAAAACATCAATATTATCAGCATAGTGCTGGACGCGCCCGCCGATATCATCAGCACTCTTTCCGGTAAAATAGGTATGCTCAACGGAGTAAGCGTCAAGGCTTTATACGCCAGAGCTCCACAAGAATGAACCTTTAGCAGCATTGCCAAAGGAACTAACTGACGGGAAAGGTACGCCTGCCCCGAAAGAAAGAAGGTAAAAAATGTATAATGTAAAATCAATGCAAGCCAGCGAATTCATCGACCACGATGAAATTACAGCAACCCTCGCCTACGCCGCAGCCAACAAAAATAATGCTGTACTTATCGACAGCATCATCGCTAAGGCCAAGGAACGCAAAGGGCTATCCCATCGCGAAGCAGCAGTTCTATTGGACTGCGAACTTGAAGACAAAAACGCTGAAATTTTTGCTTTAGCCGAACAGATCAAAAAAGATTTTTACGGCAACCGTATCGTAATGTTCGCGCCTTTGTATCTCTCCAACTATTGCATCAACGGCTGCGTTTATTGTCCCTATCACAGCGTCAACAAAAACATCACTCGCAAAAAACTTACTCAGGATGAGATCCGCAGCGAAGTTATCGCCTTGCAGGATATGGGGCACAAGCGTCTGGCACTGGAAGCCGGCGAAGACCCTGTCAATAATCCTTTAGACTATATTTTAGAAAGCATCAAAACAATCTACAGCATCAAACATAAAAACGGCGCCATACGCCGTGTCAATGTCAATATTGCTGCTACCAGCGTCGAAAACTACCGTAAATTACAGGAAGCCGGTATCGGTACTTATATCCTGTTTCAGGAAACCTATCATAAAGCCAGCTATGAACGCTTGCACCCCACCGGCCCCAAAAGCAACTATGCCTACCATACCGAAGCTATGGACCGGGCCATGCAAGGCGGCATCGACGATGTAGGACTGGGCGTGCTCTTTGGCCTCGAGTTGTACCGCTACGAATTTGCCGGACTGCTGATGCATGCCGAGCATTTAGAAGCAGTACACGGAGTAGGGCCGCATACCATCAGTGTACCGCGTATCTGCCCTGCCGACGATATCGACCCAAGCAGTTTTGACAACGGCATCAACGACGATATTTTTGCCAAGCTGGTAGCCTGCATCCGTATCTCCGTACCGTACACCGGCATGATAGTTTCTACACGAGAAAGCCAAAAATCACGCGAACGTGTTTTACATCTTGGCATCTCGCAGATCAGCGGCGGCTCACGCACCAGTGTCGGCGGCTATGCTGCCCCTGAACCGGCAGCCGAAAACTCTGCCCAGTTCGACGTCAGCGATACCCGCAGCCTGGACGAAGTAGTTGCCTGGCTCATGGAGATCGGCTATTTACCCAGCTTCTGCACCGCCTGCTACCGCGAAGGCCGTACCGGCGACCGTTTTATGAGCCTGTGTAAAAGCGGCCAGATCCAAAACTGCTGCCACCCCAATGCTTTAATGACGCTGAAAGAATTTTTGACCGATTATGCAGCGCCGGACACCAAAGCAGTTGGTGAAAAACTTATTCAAAACGAGCTGCCCAATATCCCAAACCCCAAAGTCCGCGAACTGGTCATACGGCATTTGGCAGACATAGAGCATGGTGAACGTGATTTCAGATTATAAAAAACTGCACATAAAAATAAAATCCGCCTTAAAAAGGCGGATTTTATTTTATCTTTTTACATTTTCTTAAAACAGCTTTTGGGTTGTTTGCAGACCGGGCACCTATAGCTATCAGGCTCCTTCGTGATGTCGCCCTCGTAAACATAGCCACATATCTCGCAAACATAACTAACCTCTATCGCACGCTCCGGCATCCGCTTTACTTCCTGATAAGTAGGTGCATTTTTAGGAGCCTTACCCTTCATGACTCTATGATAATATTCATATGTCATCGGGGCTTCCTGCACGCCCTCCATTACATCAAGCAACCTTCCCATGATCACGCAATGAGTTTCGGCATCATGCATAGCGATAACCTCGCAAAAAAGATATCCACAGGCATGCTCACTGACGATTGGCAGTCCATACACAGCATCTAAAGTAAACTTGCTGCCACAAAATTTATCGCGATCACGTCCGCATACAAAACCAAGCTCAGCGATCACATTGCGGTCTACCGCTTCAGATAAAATAGAAACACTGAACTGTCCCTGTTTTTTTATGGCCTCATAAGTAAAATTATTTTTATTCATGCTCACAGCAATAATCGGATTTTCACTGGTCACCTGGATCAACGTATTGACGATACAACCGGCAGGCCTTGTGCCATCAAGAGTGCCAATAGCATACATCCCATAGGAAAGTTTGTTTAAAACAGACATATCCATGTCAACATACCCTCTTTCATTTCTTTTATCATCTTAAATTATACTAAAATGTCTTATGAAAAGGTAGAAGCCTGTCCGTCCTATTGGGCATAGATTATTTACAAAAGCATTATTTTTAATTTGGATAAAATCAATCTGTTTCTTTAAGCGTAAATTTCCACGCACAATTACATGACTCATCGGTTACATCAGGATAACAACTTACAGCCTCGCACTCAAACCTGTCATCAAGCTCTTTGGCGAAACCTGTATATTCAATAACGCCTACCGGCTTACAAGGGTGAAACTCCATGCCCTTGCGTTTACGAGCGTTCTGCACTCTACAGTCCAGCGTCCTGTAGATCAAAGTACTGCCGTCGATAATTATTTCATCTGCGTTGATATTGGCATACATCCGTAAAGCTAAAGCTCTTTTTAATCCTTCTATCCCCGCCCGCTGCGGCAGCTTTAAAAACTCTTTGATTTTTCTGGCTTCTATTTTGGTAAAAGCTTCCCAGATATTGCAGTCGTGTTCCATCGCCTCATCCATACCAAACTTTCGTTCTACAGATTGAAACCAAACCCCATCCATCGCCAGCCAGTTTTTACAATAGATCTGAATAAGTTCCAGCAGCTGCTCCCTGCTGAACTGCTCTAATGCCTTGTTTACCATTGCCATTCCTCCCTTAATCTGCTGGTTACTCTGTTTATCACTTGTTTTGATTATATCATATTAAATTTTCATACACTATAAATCAAAGTATTCATCTAAATAAAAAATAACAGCGGTTACTTACTGTAGCAAGTAACCGCTGTTATTTTTTATTTAGAGTACACCGCACTGTACGCCGGCGTTCTTTCAAAAACTTTTTTCGCAAAGGGGCACAAAGGAATTATTTTCCTGTTATTCGCTATGGCAAAGTCAACCACCTTCTGTACCAGCTCGTTACCAATAGAATGGCCCTTCCATTTAGGGTCAACATAGGTATGGTCTATTATAAGCAAATGCTCTCCGGTTTTAACAAACGAAATCTCGCCTATTTCATCGTTTTCATAGTAGACCGCAAAGCGGCTCTTCTTTTCTTCCAATTTGTATTCAAACATGCCGTCGCCTCCTTATTTGCTTTATGGTTCGATTTCGTCCGATCCCTTTAATTTGTATTTTAACGCTCCCGACGGACAGCCTTTGATCGCCGTCATTACCGATTCCTTTTCGCTGGTCAGTGGCAATACCCAAGGCCTGCGCTTTAACTGAAACACTGTCTGGTTAGAATTTACGCAATGACCAGAATGCTGGCAGACATCCTTATTGAAATAGATATCGTAATCATCGCCTTCGTATTTTTTATAACCCAATGCCAATAATTCTTTTTCTTTCATAATAGCTTACCTCTTTTTGCAACAATAATGTTTATTAGACAGTATTCAATCTGTCTAATATTAATATAGCATTAATGTTTACAACAGGCACTTTTCTTAATTTAGAAATTCAATATCTTTAAGTCAAAAATTATAAGTCTGGCAGTCCTGCCTCAGCAAAGCCTCTTTTGCAAGTAAAGCGTTGTGCACACTTTTAACATTATGCCGCTGCTTCAAAAAACAAAATACTGCTGAATTAAAATTTCAGCAGTATTAAGCGTAACTATATAAACAAGAAAAATTCATAAAAATACAGCCGTAAAATAACAGTTCTCACAACTATTTTGGCAAAAATAAAAGGCTTCCGAGAAATCTCGAAAGCCGTATATTCGTTGGTGCCGAAGGCCGGACTCGAACCGGCACGAGCGTAAACCCGCTTGATTTTGAGTCAAGTGCGTCTGCCAATTCCGCCACTTCGGCGACTCAGTGTTCCGTAACGGAACAATAACAATAATACCGTATCTGTATATAATTGTCAAGCATTTATTCAAAGTTTTTTAGGAATTATTAAATACTATTATCATTGCCGCAGTCAGCATTTGCTTATGGTCAGCCAGGCTGGTTGGGAAAGATACGTTTTTGCAGTTTATAAGCCAAAACCAAGCCTAAAATACCTGTTATCATTTGCGGCCAGCCCATAATAAACAAAATAAACAGCGCCAGCTTATCCGGCACGGCTACCAGCCACAGTACCAGCAAACTACTGCAATACAGGATAAATGTTTTAAACAGTGGTGCGGCAATAATAATGCCTTTACCCCAAAAACGCGAGCAAAGATATACCATTACTAAATTACCTACAGCCACGACCGGGATCAAAAAAGGCAGCGGCAGCTGACCTTGAAAATAAGCCATCACCGGCAGCAGTACCGCTATCAGCATCGCAGGCAACAGCCCAACGGTGCGTGCGGATAAAACTAAAACCATATTGACCAGAGTGCCAACAACAAAAACCGTCCACATGGGCGGCATTGGTATCACTACACGCAATGCCTGTAATACCAACCCTACTGCCAACAGCATCGCGCCTCTGACCCAGTTATTATTTTCCATAATTATCTCCTATTTAGCCGGGCACTCACGTGCAACAAAAGCTTTGAAGGCCGCTTCCAGCTGCGGTACTATTTTACCCACACCACTGCCGATAAACTTACGGTCGATTTTGGTCACAGGTATGATCTCACAACGAGGGCCACATAAAAATGCTTCTTCAGCTTTCAGCACAAAATCCATATCAAAGGCCTTCTCGACCACCTGCATGTCAATATCAGGCGCCAGCCGTTCTTTGATCAGGCGGCGGGTAATGTTTTTATGTACCAGATTGTTATCGGGATGTGTCCAGATCATTTCGTCTTTGATGACCATAAAGCAGTTTTCTGTAGTTTCGGTGATTTTACCATTTTCACGTACGAATAAAGTATCAAAAGCATTGCTCTCGCGTGCTTTCTGACGTGCCAGCACTTCTGGCAGCCTGTTTAAAGTGTTGATATCGCAGCGTTGCCAGCGGTTATCCTCGGCAGTGATAATGTTGACACCTGCTTCACGCCTGGCCGCTAAAGCCTCACGGTCAGTTTCTACGATCGTCATCGTCAGCTGCGGCACCGACATTTCGGGGAACGCCAGTCCATAACCGGCACTGCCACGGGTGATCTGAGTATAGATCTCACCGTTTTCGATACCGCTTGCAGCGATTAGGCGCTCGTGGAACTCAATCAGCTCTTCGATAGTATAAACGGCAGGTATCTTAACCTTGATAACAGACTCAAATAAATTATCCATATGCGGCAGCAGGGCAAAGCAGCGGCCGTTATAAACTGGCACGATCTCAAATACGCCATCGCCGAATTGGTGTCCTCTGTCGTGTACAGAAACCACCGCTTCTTCAGCCGGTATGATCTCGCCATCTACAAGAACTAGATTTTTGTACATAATTAAAACCTCCATATGCAAATTTTGTATGAAAATTCACTTTTTTTTCACTTGAAATATTGTATAATATAAAAGTAGCTGCATACTATAGCAACTATAATATTATACAACATTTTGCTAAATTTGTCCGCAAGGTTTGAATAAATTAGCATGCGTACAATGATTTTATGAAAGAAGGTGACTGCCTATGGCTCATTTACCGCCGATAGTCGCTGATCTGGCGATGATACTTTTAGTGGCGGGTATCACGACGATCCTGTTTAAAAAACTTAACCAGCCTTTAGTATTGGGCTACATTATCGCCGGCTTTATTACCGGTCCGCACTTCAATTTTTTCCCTACTGTATCCGACACTGCCAATATCAATGCCTGGTCTGAAATAGGCGTTATTTTTCTTTTATTCGCGTTAGGTTTGGAGTTCAGCTTCTATAAGCTTAAAAGCGTAGGCAGCACGGCCTTTATCGCAACCTTCGTCGAAATAGGCGGCATGCTGCTGGTAGGCTACTTTACCGGGCATCTGCTGGGTTGGGATCATATGGACAGCCTGTTTTTAGGCGGTATGCTTGCTATGTCGTCAACAACCATCATCATCAAAGCCTTTGAAGACCTGAAGCTTAAAGGCCAGCGTTTTACGGAAATGGTCTTTGGTATCCTGATCGTAGAAGACATCGTCGGTATTATCATGATGGTACTGCTCTCCACCTTAGCGGCGGCCAGTGCCGATATTTCAACCCTTGAACTTATCGAAAGCGTTATGCGCTTATTATTCTTTTTGGTTTTGTGGTTCGTACTGGGTATGTACCTTGTACCTACCTTCTTTAAAAGGGCCCAGCGCCTGATGAACGACGAGACCCTGCTGGTCGCTTCCGTCGGCCTGTGCCTGGGTATGGTAGTGCTTGCTACCCATATGGGTTTCTCGGCAGCTTTAGGCGCCTTTATCATGGGCTCCCTGATCGCCGAAGCACCTAATGCAGAACAGATAGAGCATCTTATCAAACCGGTCAAAGACCTGTTCGGCGCGGTATTCTTCGTATCAGTTGGTATGCTGGTCGACCCGGCCCTGCTGGTGCAATACGCGCTGCCTATTTTCGTTCTCATCATCGTAACTTTAGTAGGCAAACTGCTGCTTTCCGGCGCAGGCGTCCTTCTTTCCGGGCAAAACCTCAACACTTCCATGCACTGCGGTTTCAGCCTGGCGCAGATCGGTGAATTTTCGTTCATCATCGCCTCGCTGGGTATGAGCCTGGGCGTTATCAGCGACTTTTTATATCCCATCATCGTCGCCGTCTCCGTAACGACCACTTTCACTACACCGTTCTTTGTTATGGCAGCCGAGCCTGCCTATCAGGCTGTAAAAAAGGTTTTGCCTCAAAAAACACTGGAATGGCTTGACCGTTATACCGAGGCAAGCCCCGATAACGACGGCAAAGACAGTGACTGGCGTGACTTCCTGCGCGAATATTTTGTGCGCATCATGATCTTTACTACCATGCTTTCAGCAATAGCCCTGGGCTCATATTATTATTTACAGCCTTATCTGACTGAAAACATCAACGCGCCCTACGGCAACCTGCTGACGGCGCTGCTGACTCTGATAGTTATGGCACCCTTCTTGAGGGCTGTCCTTGTTAATAAAACTAACCATCCCGAGCTGTTCTCAACCCTGTGGTTCAAAAAACGCTCTAACCACATCCCGCTAACGCTTCTGTTATTCCTAAAAGTTTTGGTCGCAGCGGCCTTCCTCTATTTCGTTTTTGCCAAGCTGGTAGGCTTGCAATCGCTGCTGGCAGCTTTGGCAACAGCGGCAGCCGCCTACTTCATCTCGTCTTCCGACTGGCTAATGGGCGAATACCTGCGGATGGAATCACGTTTTCTGGTCAACCTAAACGAACGCCATATGCTCAAACACCGTGAAGCTTTGGCCGCAGCAGGCGAAGAACATCTTTACGGCTGGTTTGACGAAGAACTGCAACTGGCCCGCTATAAAATCTGCGAAGATTCTCCTATGATCGGCCAGACGCTGACCCAACTTGCGTTCCGCGAACTTTACGGCTGCAATATTTTGCAGGTCTCAACAGCCGACGAAGTTGCCGATATGCCAGGCGGACACCATATCCTGCAAAGAAACTCTACGCTGCTGATGATCGGCACCGATTCCCAGTTCAAACTTTTCGATACGGCCATCAACACCCAGCGGCTGTGTATGACCCTGGTGGAAGAACCTGTGACCATGCGCGAATTTATGCTGCGTGAGGACGCTGACAAGGATAACATCTCGGCTTTCCTCTCCTGCGCCATCACCATAGACAAACACTCTCCCGTCCTTGGCAAATCGCTCAAGGATACCAATATCCGTGACGACTGGCATTGCCTCGTTATCGGTCTCGAACGCGGCAGCTATACCATGACCAATCCCAATGTTTCGCTGGTATTCGAAAAAGGTGACCTGCTGTGGGTACTGGGCAAACAAAAAATGATCAACCAATTAGTTCGCGAAGAAATATTATAATCTAATATGACAAAAAAACCTTCGGCAAATTGCCGAAGGTTTTTATTTTATTTACCCTGCAGATCTATCACTACTATTTCCGGCTTCAATTCAGTTCGCACCGGAGGGCCCCAAAAACCATAACCGTTGCTGACGATAGCCGTCAGACTGCCAAACTGCTTCAAGCCGTAATCCAGCTTATACATTTTTTTAGTTACCAAACGGTTGGGGAACAGTTGCCCCGTATGGGTATGCCCAGCCACATACATATCGTATCCCGCTGCTTCGGCTGCGTCGATACGGCGCGGCTGGTGATCGATCAGGACACTGTAATATTTATCGTTACCCTCGCTCAGCTGCTGCAAAGGCACAACGCTGGTCGAGACCCGGTAATCATGCAAGCCTGTTATTTTCAGTTTGCCATCTACTACAGTGCTCTCGTCCGTCAAAACATGTACCTTATGCGCTTCCAGCAGCTCTCTCAGCTCCTTGGGGCCGTCCAGGTAATCATGGTTGCCAAAAGCTGCATAAACGCCCAGAGGGGCCTCTAAACGGCTCAAGGGCTCCATTGAATTCTCTTCGGCGATATATTTCAGCCGTTCATCCATAATATCGCCGGCGATCAGTACCATATCGGGACGCTGGGCATTTACCAGATCCACCAGCCCGCTGCTGTATTTGTAGCCCAATTCGCGGCCTAAATGGATATCGCTCACCAACACTATTTTATAATGCTCGCCCTGCGCCAGCTTTTGGGTAACCACCGTCTCGTTGCGCACCACCGGGCTAAATGCCCGCCAGCTGCCCCAGGCGATAAAAACTACCAAAAAAGCTGCGCCCACTGCCGCAAACTGGGTAAAAGGCAGCCGCACCGAAAGTAGACGCAGCGCTGCGTATAAAACGCCGTGCCCCACCATCAATAGCAGCGAATAATATAAAAAAGCTACCCAGTAACCGCTCAGCCATGCCGAAAGCTTTAAAACAAATGCCGGCAGCCAGTCGGGTAAAACCCTGCTGCCAACAGTATTAACCATCAAAAAAAGATATAACAGTATAAAACCTGCCGACTTTATAAACGGAAAGGCGTGGCTATAATAAAACCATGCTAAAGCGCTTAAAATAAAATCTATCAATGAAATAAAAATAACTACACTCAAAAAATATTCCCCTTTCAATTGTCTGTATAATATTATACTACATTTGACGATTTAAAACCTTTGCTTAATTATACAAGTTAAAGCTGGCTCCAAGTCAAGGGCTTACACAATTATTTCAAATATTTTAAGCATAAGTTTTCAATAAGTTCAAAAAGCAGCTGTTTTTATCAGCAACCTCCGCCTTTCACAACGTTCTGCTCCGCTCATTCCTCCACCGCTCCTTTCAGTCCCGCCCCTTCCACATACAAACGCCCACTCACTGCTACCACACAAAAAACCAAAAAGACCAAACCTCCCACCAGCACCATTTTTATTCCCAGCAACGTAATAAACCAGCCGCACAGCAGTGTGCCGAACATAGTGCCCAAATTAGCAGCCGTCAGAAACAAGCCGTTGGCAAAATCAGGCGCTTCCGGCGCGGCCGAGGCGATCCAGTATTGATTGATGTTAGCATTGACGCCGCCTAAAACGCCCCACACCAAAGTCAAGGCTACCAATGGCGCCGCATATGCTCCTGCTAAAAAAATAGCCACATAGGCCAAAGCCAAAACACATGGAAAAAACAGCACTGTTTTAAGAGGGGCACATGTCAGCAGCCTGCCGCCCACAAAATTGCCGATGATGTTTGCCAACCCATAAACCAGCAAAACGGTACTTATCCAATTCCACGAAAAGCCCGCGACCTCTTGCAGATAAGTAGAAAAATAACCAAAAACACCAAATACGGCGCCATTCATAAAAATAACCGCCAGGATGGCCAACCACATAACTGGCTTTTTAAGCACGCTCAACTGCTCGCCACAGGCTGGCCTATGTTCAACCGGCAGCGACGGTATAAAAAACAGCGTCGCTAAAAACACTGCGCCGTTTACTACGGCAAATAAAGCCAGCGCCACCGACAGCGAAAAATTACTTGCTAAAAAGCTGCTCACCGGCACGCCCAACACCATCCCAGCCGAAACACCGACGATCACCTTCGCTACAGCCTTAGGCGCTTCCGCCCTGCTGACAGACGCCACCGCTACGGAAAAAGCCAGTGAGCAATAAACAGGGTGCAGCACTGCCGGGATGAGCCGCGTCAGCAACAGCACCGAAAAATCATCGGTGACCAATGCCACAATATTACTGGTCACAAAAACTCCCAGTACCAACAGCATCACCTTCTTGCGGTCAAAGCCCGCAAAAACCAGCGGCATAACCGGCCCTGCCAGCGCAACAGCCAAAGCAAACAAGCTTATCAACAGCCCCGCTTGGGTTATGCTTACCGAAAATTTTTTGGCCAGCAGCGGCAAAATACCCATCACACCCATCTCCGTATTGATGATCCCAAAAACACCTACCGTCAGTATAAATATCAGCCAACTATTTTTAACAGCCACAGTACATACCTCCATTTTGATTAGCAGCCAAACCATCTTTTCTATCAACATTCCTGCTTTAGCCTTATTATAAAAACAGCGGTCTGCAATATCAAATACATATATCAATCACTTTCGTATACTTGAAAGGTATATAAAAAGCAATTATAATAAAACCAGAGGAGGTGGAACTAATGGACATCCGCATGCTGCAATATTTTCTTGCTGTAGCCCGCGCCGAAAGCATCAGCGGAGCGGCAGAACGGTTGCATATGACTCAGCCACCCTTATCCAGACAGCTTAAAGACCTGGAAGAAGAACTGGGAAAACAGCTGCTTATCCGCGGTAACCGTAAAATAACACTTACCGAAGAAGGTATGCTGCTGCGTAAACGCGCCGAAGAAATAATTGAACTGTTTGAAAAAACCAAAGCCGAGCTTAGCGTCTCTGACGCCAACATTACCGGCGACATTTATATCGGCGGCGGCGAGACCGAAGGCATCCGCACTATCGCCAAAGCAATCTGCCAGATGCAGAAAACATACGAGCATGTCAATTTTCACTTATTCAGCGGTCAGGCCGAAGACGTTGCCGAACGTTTGGACAATGGTCTCTTGGACTTCGGCCTTTTTATCGAGCCTGCCGATTTGAGTAAATATGATTTTATTAAGCTGCCCGCCACCGACATCTGGGGCGTACTGCTGCGCAAAGACAGTCCCCTGGCCGCCTGTAAAACAATTAAGCCACAAGACCTTTGCGAACTGCCCCTCATTATTTCCAATCAGGCTATGGTCAAAAACGAGATATCGGGCTGGCTGGGCGGCGACTACGATAAACTGAATATCGTCGCTACCTATAACCTTTTATATAACGCCTCACTACTCGTCGAGGAAGGCGCAGGCTACGCCCTGTGCCTGGATCAGATCATTAAAACAACAGCGGACAGCCCTCTGTGTTTCAGGCCGCTGGAGCCAAAATTAGAAGTGGGTATGAATATCGTCTGGAAAAAATATCAGGTCTTTTCCAAAGCAGCCGAAAAATTTTTAGAACAACTGCAAAAAGAATTTATTTGAACCCCCATTACACAGCAAAACAGGGAGAGCCGAAGCTCTCCCTGTTTTATTATTAACAGCCTGCGTCAGATGCTGCTTTACTATTTTTTTAAGCCTAAACGGTTCAACCATGCATTAACGTCGCTTTGCGCTCCTTTAGCATTGCTGCCGCTGATAACAAGCGCGTCTAAAAATTTAGCGTTAGGTGCCGTTTTTTGCAGGTCGCTGACGCAGTTAGCCACGCCACCACCACCGTGGGTCACAAAAGGAACTATAGTTTTACCGCTAAAGTCATATTGCTCCATAAAGGTGAACAGCGCCATCGGCATCGTGCTCCACCAGTTAGGGATACCCACATAAACAATATCATAATCCGCCATATTTTCAACACGGCCATTGATCTCCGGACGGGCGTTATTATCTCTTTCAGCCCTCGCTACCTCAGTAGTTTCGCGGTATGCTTCAGGATATGGTTTCACCGTAGTCACTCTAAACATATCCGCCCCTGTTTCCGCACTGATCATATTTGCGATCGCCTCGGTATTACCTGAACGGGAATAATAAACTACTAACGCTTTACCTGCATTTACTTTTTCTGCCTGCATCACTTTACCTCCATTATCAGTTGCAATAGCCTCGGCATTACTGCCGCCACAAGCTGCTACCAGCAGCAAAAATGCCGACATCATACCTGCCAAAATCTTTCTCATACTCATCCTCCTCATCTGTTACAAAAACATATTCATTGCCAGGCAAATACTCTTGCCGTTATTGTGATTGTACAGGTTAGAGTTCACTTCAGGTCAAGTGCTTTCGAATAAAGTTTGCAAAAAGTTCATATTTCACCTTTTGTCAACACAACAGAAAAAAGCCGTATATCCTTGACTACAAAGATATACGGCTCTTTTATTTACTTGGCCAGTACTGCCCGAATCTTTTTAAAAGGTCCAGCGTGCACCTGCATTCCACTGCCAGTCTTTTTTAAAGTCACTGCCTGTACTGCGTTCCACATCAAAATAGATATGGCTGTTAGTGCCTGTCGTAAAAGTGGCACCCACACCATACTCAAACCAGGTATCGTTAAAGCCGGTGTCAGCCGTAAAGCTATTGCCCAGGCTATCGGTCATCGTAACCGCATGGCTGCCGCCAAACTCGTGCAGCAAATTAGCCTTCACATAAACATTAGCCCTGTCCGATACATCGCGGCCCAGGTTAAAGCCCAATCGTCCTACCGCACTGTTGATACCGCTTTGGCGCACCGTCAGGTCATTGCTGGTTTTATAAGTGTCGCCACCCAAATACCCCAACGTCAACTGGGCCTGCGGTTCTACATACCACCCACTGCCCATGGCATTTTTGCGTCCATATTCGGCACTAAGCGCCACGCCCACGTTCTCAAACTCGCCCGTTATGCGCCTGGCATTGCTGTCATACACCGCAAAGTCATTATCCAAATGGCTTATTTTAAAAACCACGTCTAAATAATGCCCTTTGCTGCCTATCTGCGTGCCATAAAAACTTATACCCTTAGCGTGATTCTCACCACTGCCGCTGCTGTAACTGCTGCTGCCATCGGTATAATTAAGCGCCACACCGTTGTAGCGGGTAAAAGCTTCGGTACGCTTGACTACCTCATCATAGCCCAGCTCGTAATTAGTATATTTGTTGCCAAAGCCAAAAGCACCACTGCGCCCTATCTTACTGCCGCTCACTCTAAACCAGGCACCCTTAGCAGCATCGCCATTATGACGCAGCTCGCCTATGCGCTGCAGCATTTTATCATTCTTCGTCCGCCAGGTGTAGTAGTTCAAAGCCGATCCAGCCTGCACCGTCTCCACGCTGGTCGTCGGGTTTTCTACCGGGTCACGATTCACGATCTCTGCCAAATACCAATCAGTAGTAAAACCAGCGCTTTCGCTAGCCTGCTGCCCCAGCTCATAACGCTGCCAAAACAGGCTGCCCTCGCCGTCCACAGCAGTAAATGTGCCACTGTTATTATTAACGCTGGCTAAAACAGTTCCCAAGGCATCGTTGCCCAGCGTCGGGTCATTATCCCGTCCATTTATCTCGTGCAGCTGCAAAGCCTGCGTACCCGTAAAAGTATCCGTCACATACAGCTTATCACTTTGCCCCACTGCCGTACCGTCGATATCCAACACGATCGTGCCGCCACTGCCGCTTAAACTCTCAGTCGTCAGCGAACCAAAAGCATTGCCGTCAGCCGTCATATCTACCCGGCCACCGTCAAGGTTCAGGTCAGTCAACTCCGAACTGTCAGTCATCTGCCACACGGCATCCTCACCAAAGTTCATCCTGCTCTCCGAACCCTTGCCGCTGTCAAGCTTCGCCGCGCCGGTCCAAACCGACCCGGCCGCCAGCTCCAAATCAACAAGTCCGCCGTTGCTGACGTCAATACTGCCCTGCATAACAAAAAGTGCCGAGCCGCTCACAACCGAGCGATCTCCCGTAGTACTGCCGGCACCATTCACCCGGATAGCATTAGACGCAGCATCGCCGTCCGCGATGATAGTAGCTGTCTCATGCAGCTCAACATTACCACCGCCATAAGCATAAATACCCTGAGCGCCGCTGCCCTGTGCCACAATCCCAACACCGCCATTTAAAACCACCTTGCCGCCATTATCGGCATAAATGCCGTTCGACCTGTCACCATTTATCTCAAAATAACTTTTGCCATCAACAGTTATCAACCCGGTAGAAGCATAGATACCTTTGCCCGACTTGCCTTCTATCTTCACAAAAGTATCGCCATGCAAATTGACAATACCCTCCACCCGACCGTTGCCATCTCTCGAAGTATGGATGCCCGATACATTATCGCCATACATATTCATTACAGTCGTACCGGCAACATCAACCAACCCGCCGATAACACGAATAGCATAAGCCGAATTCCCATGGCTTTCAACATTCAAATTGCCGCCCAGCATTATTGAGCCATCCTCGTTATTAGAAGCCGAAAATATCGAATGGCCGATAGCCGAATTATTAGTTATATAAGTATCCTTATCAACTGTCAGCGTTCCGCCGCTGGTATTATAAATGCCATACCCACGCTGATCGCTTTCGATATTCACAATCAAATTACCCTTAACATCAAGCCTGCCGCTGTCCGAATTCACCGTAATCGCCCTAATGCCCGAAGCCGGAACCGTATCGCCCCGCACCGTAACATTCAAATCGCCGGCAACCTTCATCTGCGCACCAGTGTTTACATTCACACCATAAATATTGTTGCCGCTCACATCAACACTCAAATTATTGATATTCACTTCCGTGCCCATGCCCTTGGCATAAAAACCATTCACATCACCGGTACGGTCCTCACTTATAATACTCAAGTCATTTAAATTCATTTTAGCGCCATTTTCGATAATGCTGCCATATCTTATATCGCCAATGCCTCTTTGCCCATTGATCTTTATCACAACCGTCGCATCAGGAGTGGCAGCATCCAAAGATACTTCTTTGTTTCCACTCAGCTTGATGCCGGTATTAGAACTTGTATCTACATTTATCGTTTTATCGCCATTTATAACGGTGGTATCAGTAATCGGTGCATCAGCATAAACCGAACCCGAAAGGGACATCAAAACTAAAGCCGTCAAGCCCAGATTTTTTTTCATTGATCTCATAAAAGACCTCACTTTCACCTGTTGAACTACTATCTTTAAAGCTCCTGACCGCAGCGTAAATAACTAAATATTTATCTGCGCCAGTATCTCGAAAATCCAGCTCAATATTTTCACTCATTTTGACATCTCCTTTCGTTGCTTATTACATGTAAAACCTGATACAAACTGAACCCTCTCCAGTTTGTTTTTTTCGTTAGTTATTTTTAACAAAACAATTTAATTTAATTGAATGTTTAAAAATAATTTAACATTATCTATTAAGATATTCCCACGAGTTATGATAACATATAACTTTTGCACTGGCAAGATATAACTTATACTTAATATAATTACTTTATCCGTTATGAAAACTTAGTGTAAAATATATTCAAAATAAACGTGAAATTCAAAAAAATATATTTTTTGTTCACATTATTACATAAATATCGCAATAAATTTTTATTGCGATATTTACAAAAAAAAAATATATCCCGTATGCCAAAGCATACGGGATAAAAAACACCAACTATTCAATTCTTATTTAAGCATGCGGAATATTAGTATAATCAGAAATTTCTCTATTGATAGTACACAAATCACCCACATTCAAATCGTGCAGCCGCTTATGCCCCGTGATCCTGGCATAAGTCTTCAGTTCAGCCAACGAACAGTTCAGGAAATTGCCCACCCGCTGCGCTGCCGATTCTATCTTCAGCCTTGCACGTAGCTCGGGGTCCTGGGTAGCTATGCCCACCGGGCATTTACCAGTACCGCAAATGCGGTACTGCTGACAAGCCGCAGCAATCAACGCCGCCGAAGCCACTGCCACAGCATCGGCGCCCATTGCTAAAGCCTTGGCAAAATCCGATGACACCCTTAGCCCGCCCGTTATCACAAGTGCGATATCATTAGCACCTACAGCGTCCAAGTACTTACGTGCCCTGTGCAAAGCATACACCGTCGGCACACTGGTCGAATCGCGTACCAGCTTCGGGCTGGCTCCGGTCGCGCCGCCGCGTCCATCAATAGTAATA
>OGZE01000006.1_pt1 | contig 157931 bp, 140 predicted proteins | sample 1576731 | NCBI WGS metagenome assembly OGZE01 (sample SAMEA3541503, study PRJEB24748) | human gut metagenome | biome: human gut; feature: human-associated habitat; material: faeces | place: China | collected 2012 | reverse complement strand
GCTGAAAAGCCAGTATTTATAAGGCTTTGAGAGGATATGAGGAGATAAAATGGAGGAAATAAAGGTACTATTTATTTGCCACGGCAACATCTGCCGCAGCACCATGGCTCAATACATCGCACAACATTTAGTAACCCAATCTGGCATGGAATCTAATTTTTACATTGATTCTGCTGCCACCAGCCGCGAGGAAATCGGCAACCCTGTCCACTATGGCACGCGCCGGAAGTTGGAAGCGGAAGGGATTTTCTGTGGGGATCATCGTGCCCGACAGCTTAAGAAAAGCGACTATGACGAGTTTGATTTTTTAATTGGAATGGATACGCAGAATATTCGGAATATGTACCGGATTTTAGGAGAGGATCCGGAACAGAAAGTGTACAAGTTGCTAGATTTTACAGAACGGAAAGGAGATATTGCAGACCCATGGTACACCGGTAACTTTGATCTGACTTATGGGGATGTTCTGGACGGATGCAGAGGGCTTCTGAAATTTATCGAAGAACAAGAGAGTGTTTAACGAACAAGAAGATTTTATGTAATATTATTGTGGCAGAGGAGAATTATTCATCCTCTGCCACAATGTCTTCCAACACTTTGATCAAGTCGTGGATATTTTGGATCCGCACATTTCTTTCTAAAATAGTATTTTTCAGATTTACCGATAAGGATTCAAATTTTTCCCGTATTTCAGGAGCAATATAAGACATGTTTCTCACCTCGTAGATAGGATAGGCAAAAAGGAAAGGACTTATACAGTTTTCCTGCAAAAAGTAAAAGAAATTTATTCAGATATTTACAAATGGAAATGAAAATCGCTATAATATTGTCCAGAGTAGAGTTGCCTTTTCGGGAACTCTTTAGAAAACATCAGACATATATGAGAGAAGTATTTGAAAGCAGGGTACAAGAGGGCTACCGGGAGAAAGAAGAAAATAGAGTAATGGGATAAAAAACGTTAAAATAGAAGGTATAGACTAAATGCGAGTGAAGCATCCGCCGATGAAGATAGAGGGCATTATTTTTTCTGAACTATAGGTAGAGCGAACTTCTCAAAGCAGGATAGCAGAAATCTATTTTCCCTCGGTGCTGATATTTAGAACAATAAATTTTGCGTGTACAGGATGTGCAGGCGGATAAGAAATAGAGAAAAGAAAGAGAGAATGAGCATGAAAAGAGAATTAGAATTATATATTCATATCCCGTTTTGTATGAAAAAATGTGCATATTGTGATTTTTTGTCCGGTCCGGCTCCGAGGGAGACGATAGATCGCTATGTAACAGCGCTTGTGGCAGAAATCAGGCAGTATCAAAAGTTGGCAGAGAATTATCGAGTTACAACGATTTTTTTTGGAGGAGGAACACCATCGATTTTGTCGGGAGGTCGGATGAAAGAAATTTTTGATGCGCTCCGGGATGTGTTTGAGATCCAAGCAGATGCGGAAATTACGATGGAAGCGAATCCGGGTACGGTCACAAAAGAAAATTTGCAGGCATACAGGGCATGTGGGATCAACCGGATCAGTTTTGGACTGCAGTCGGTCGATGATAAGGAACTGAAGCTGCTTGGGCGTGTACATACGATGCGGCAGTTTGAAGAGAGTTATGATCTGGCAAGGAAGGCGGGATTTCAGAATATTAATATAGATCTGATCTCGGCAATCCCAGGGCAGACAGTGGAATCCTGGGAGCACACATTGGATACCGTGATCCGAATGAATCCGGAACATATTTCTGCGTATAGTCTGATTATTGAGGAAGGGACGCTATTTTACGAGATTTATGGGGAGAACGCAAAAGAAGAGCAGGATAATCAGTGTGAGAAATGTTTGGCTGATGACGGGAAACAGATGGATACAGGCAAGAACTTCCCAAAGCTTCCGGATGAGGAAGCAGAACGCCGCATGTATGAATTGACCGCAGAGAAGCTGGAAGCGGCAGGATATCTACAATATGAAGTTTCTAACTATGCGAAGCCGGGATATGCGTGCAGGCATAACAAAGGATACTGGCAGAGGGTGGAGTACCTTGGGATCGGCACTGGGGCGGCATCTTTGATTGAAAACGAGCGGTATCAGCATATTTCAGATACGGATCTTTATATCCGGGCAAATGGAAGGTTGGATCAGATCGAGGAGGAAAAAGAGACGCTAGATTGGAATGCACAGGTGGAGGAGACAATGTTCCTTGGCCTTCGGATGAAAGAGGGGGTAAACAAGCAGAAATTTAGAGAACGGTATCACAGAGAAATACAGGAAGTATATGGAGAGGTATTGGAAAAACTCAAAGAAGAAGGATTGCTTCGCGAAGAGGAGGAGCGAATCTGCCTGACAAAGAGAGGAAATGATCTGAGCAACTATGTACTTGCACAGTTCTTGTTATAACCTATAAAAATGTTTCAGATAGAAAGGCAATTGAAAAATTTTCAGAATGATAGAAAGGTTCCGGAAATTTTTTGATTGCTTTTTTGGATTGAAAGTTTCTAAAAATGTACATAATCTCGATAGAAAATAGTTTTTTACAAAAAATATAAAAAATATGTAAACTAGGTTGACAAACGAAAAGCATAGTGCTATCTTAATAATCGTAAGGTGTTAGCACTCGTAAGAATGGAGTGCTAATAAAGAAAAACGAGGAGGTGTGAGATGAAAGCAGATCATGGATTGGATGATCGGAAACTTAAGATTTTGCAGACGATCATTAAGACCTACTTAGAGACCGGGGAACCGGTGGGATCCAGAACGATTTCCAAATATACAGATTTGAATCTAAGTTCTGCGACGATCCGCAATGAGATGGCGGATTTGGAAGATCTGGGATATATCATACAGCCTCATACATCGGCGGGAAGAATTCCTTCAGACAAAGGATATCGGCTTTATGTAGATATGCTGATGGAGAATAAGGAGCATGAGATCACTGAGATGCAGGAGAAGATGCTTCAGAAGGCCGATAAGATGGAACAGCTTTTGCAGCAGGCTGCGAGAGTGCTGGCAAATAGTACGAATTATGCGACGATGGTTTCTGCTCCTACTTATAATAGGAATAAGTTAAAGTTCATCCAGCTTTCGCAGGTGGATGCCAATCAGATCATCGCGGTGATCGTCATGGAAGGCAACATTATTAAGAATAAGATTGTGGCGGTTGCAGAGCCGCTTGACAATGAGACAATGCTGAAGTTGAATATGCTGTTGAATACCAATCTGAATGGAATTGCGGTCGAAGATATCAATCTTGGAATGATCGCCAGACTGAAGGAACAGGCAGGAATTCACAGCGGTGTGATCAGTGATGTGCTTGATGCAGTGGCAAATACGATTCAGCTTGATAATGACCTTGAGATTTACACAAGCGGAGCGACAAACATTTTTAAATATCCAGAGCTGAGCGACAAGCAGAGTGCACAGGAGATCATCAGTGCTTTTGAAGAAAAGCAGCAGTTGGCAGAACTTGTGACACAGACGCTGGCAAGCGATGAGAACAAAGGAATTCAAGTTTATATCGGAAGTGAGACACCGGTACAGACGATGAAGGATTGCAGTGTTGTGACAGCGACTTACGAGCTTGGGCAGGGCATGCAGGGGACAGTTGGAATCATTGGTCCGAAGCGGATGGATTATGAGAATGTCATGAAGACATTAAAGACGTTGATGGTAGAACTGGATGCGATATTTCATAAAAAATCATAAGAAAGGTGGTACGACCATTGGATAAGAAGATGACACAGGAAGAAATGGTAAAAGAAGCCGTAGAGGAAGCAAAGAAAGCGGCAGAGGAACAGGACGTCGCTCAGGAAGCAGCGGGAGAAGATACAGAAGCGGTTGCAGAGGAAACCGTTGAGGAAGAAGCTGACAGCGAAGCATCTGAAGAGGAAGCTTTGGAAGAGACAGCAGAAGAAGGTTCCGAGAAAGGAGCAAAAGGGCTGTTTAAAAGAAAGCCGAAAAAAGATAAAAAAGATGAGCAGATCGAGGAATTAAAAGATAAGCTCACACGTCAGATGGCAGAGTTTGATAACTTCCGCAAGCGTACGGAGAAAGAAAAATCAGCGATGTACGAGATCGGGGCAAAAGATATCATCGAGAAGATTCTTCCGGTTGTAGACAATTTTGAGAGAGGACTCGGAGCTGTTACAGAAGAGCAGAAAGAAGATTCCTTCGTTTCCGGTATGGAGATGATCTACAAACAGATTATGACGACACTGGATTCTGTCGGAGTGAAAGCGATTGAGGCAGTTGGAAATGAATTTGATCCGGATTTCCACAATGCAGTGATGCATGTAGAAGATGAGGAAGTCGGGGAGAATATCGTTGTAGAAGAGTTCCAGAAGGGTTACACATACAGAGATACGGTAGTAAGACATAGTATGGTAAAAGTAGCAAATTAAAAATTCATTTAAGATGCATAAAGCATTTTGAATTTTATCAACAATAGATAGAGTAAGTAAACTTAGTATAAAATATAGGAGGATTTCATCATGGGAAAAATCATTGGAATTGACTTAGGAACAACAAATAGCTGTGTAGCTGTTATGGAAGGTGGACAGCCGACAGTCATCGCAAATACAGAAGGAGCAAGAACAACACCATCGGTTGTTGCTTTTACAAAGACAGGAGAACGTCTCGTTGGAGAACCTGCAAAACGTCAGGCAGTGACAAATGCTGATAAGACAATCTCTTCTATTAAGAGACACATGGGTACTGATTACAGAGTAACGATCGATGATAAGAAATATTCTCCACAGGAGATTTCTGCAATGGTACTTCAGAAACTGAAAGCAGATGCAGAAGGATATCTTGGAGAGAAAGTAACAGAGGCTGTTATCACAGTTCCGGCTTACTTTAACGATGCTCAGCGTCAGGCAACAAAAGATGCTGGTAAGATTGCTGGTCTTGATGTAAAACGTATCATCAATGAGCCAACAGCAGCAGCACTTGCTTACGGACTTGACAATGAAAAAGAACAGAAGATCATGGTATACGACTTAGGTGGAGGTACTTTCGACGTATCTATCATCGAGATCGGTGACGGAGTTATCGAAGTATTATCAACAGCAGGTGACAATAAACTTGGTGGAGATGACTTTGACCAGAAGATCACAGATTACATGTTAGCAGAATTCAAACGTGCAGAAGGAATCGACTTATCTACAGATAAGATGGCACTTCAGAGATTAAAAGAAGCAGCGGAGAAAGCGAAAAAAGAACTTTCTTCCGCAACAACAACAAACATCAACCTGCCATTCATCACAGCAAATGCAGAAGGTCCAAAACACTTTGATATGAACCTTACAAGAGCAAAATTTGATGAATTGACACATGACCTTGTAGAAAGAACAGCAGAGCCTGTAACAAGAGCGTTATCTGATGCAGGAATCTCAGCTTCTGAACTTGGAAAAGTATTATTAGTAGGTGGATCTACACGTATCCCGGCGGTACAGGAAAAAGTACAGAAATTGACAGGACATGAGCCATCCAAATCATTAAACCCAGACGAATGTGTTGCATTAGGAGCATCTGTTCAGGGTGGTAAATTAGCAGGAGATGCAGGTGCAGGCGACATCTTATTACTGGATGTAACTCCACTTTCATTATCTATCGAGACAATGGGTGGTATCGCTACAAGACTGATCGAGAGAAATACAACGATTCCTACAAAGAAGAGCCAGGTATTCTCTACAGCAGCAGATAACCAGTCAGCAGTAGACATTAACGTTGTTCAAGGTGAAAGACAGTTCGCAAGAGATAATAAATCTCTCGGACAGTTCAGACTTGACGGAATCGCACCAGCTCCACGTGGAATCCCACAGATCGAAGTTACATTTGATATCGATGCAAATGGTATCGTAAATGTTTCTGCAAAAGATTTAGGAACAGGAAAAGAACAGCACATTACAATTACAGCAGGTTCTAACATGTCAGACAGCGAGATTGACAGAGCAGTAAAAGAAGCAGCTGAATTTGAAGCACAGGATAAAAAACGAAAAGAAGCAATCGATGCAAGAAATGATGCAGATGCGATGATCTTCCAGACAGAGAAAGCACTTGGAGAAGTCGGAGACAAGATTGATGCAAATGAAAAAGCAGCAGTAGAAGCTGACATCCAGGCATTAAAAGACGTTCTTGCAAAATCTACACCAGAGAGCATGACAGATGCACAGGTAGAAGAGATCAAAGCAGGAAAAGAAAAATTAATGACAAGTGCACAGCAGTTATTTACAAAGATGTACGAACAGGCAGGCGCAGCAGCTGGAGCACAGCAGGCAGGACCGGCACCGGAAGCTGGACCGGCACCAGAAGGATTTAACGGTGACGATGTGGTAGACGGAGACTACAAAGAAGTATAATAAGACCAGATAAGTGCATTACCTGCACGGATTCTGCGGGATCTGAAGACTCACAGACAGTGGGAAATCAGGTTTCGCAGAATTTCCTTATGAAATGAAAGGTAGAAGAACAATGGCTGAAACAAAAAGAGATTATTATGAGGTGCTCGGAGTAGATAAAAATGCAGATGATGCGGCATTAAAGAAAGCTTACCGTGCACTTGCAAAAAAATATCATCCGGATATGAACCCGGGAGATGCGGAGGCCGAGAAAAAATTCAAAGAGGCTTCTGAGGCATATGCAGTACTTAGTGATGCTGAGAAACGGCGCAAATATGACCAGTTTGGACACGCGGCATTTGAAAATGGCGGTGGAGGAGCCGGCGGATTTGGCGGCTTTGATTTTAATGGTGCGGATTTCGGGGATATTTTTGGAGATATTTTTGGAGATCTGTTTGGCGGCGGCCGCAGAGGCGGACGTGCAGGCAATGGACCGATGAAAGGTATGAATATCCGCAAAGGAGTTCGGATCACATTTGAAGAGGCAATCAGAGGATGTGAAAAAGAGTTAGATCTTGTGATCAAAGATCCGTGTCCGAAGTGTAATGGAACTGGTGCAAAGCCGGGAACCAGTCCGGAGACTTGTTCCAAATGTGGCGGAAAAGGTCAGGTGGTATATACTTCCCAGTCATTTTTCGGTACAGTTCAGAACGTCCAGACTTGTCCGGACTGTGGCGGAACCGGTAAGATTATAAGAGAGAAATGTCCGGACTGTGCGGGAACTGGATACGTATCAAACCGGAAGAAAATTCAAGTATCGATTCCGGCAGGAATTGACAACGGACAGAGTATCCGCATCCGTGATAAAGGAGAACCGGGAACGAATGGCGGTCCGAGAGGAGATCTGCTTGTAGAGGTAACAGTATCCAGACATCCAATTTTTACACGTCAGGATATGAATATTTTCTCAACAGCTCCGATTACATTTGCACAGGCTGCGCTCGGTGGAGATGTGCGCATCAGCACTGTGGATGGCGATGTGATCTACAATGTAAAACCGGGAACAAAGACAGATACAAAAGTGCGCTTAAGAGGGAAAGGTGTTCCGTCTCTCCGCAACAAACAAGTTCGAGGAGACCATTATGTCACACTTGTGATCCAGACACCGGAGAAATTAAGTGCAGAGGCAAAAGAAGCGCTTAGAAGATTTGATGAACTAACTGGAAATTCCTTACATCAGGAAGATGGAACTATGGAAAAAGCTGAGAAAAAGGCAAAACCGAAGAAAAAAGGATTTATGGATAAGTTGAAAGAATCTTTTGAAGAACAGTCGGATAAATAAGTATCTGGCTTCAGAAAAAGAATAACTGACAAAAATAGGACAGACAGAGAGGAGAAACTCTTTGGACTGTCCTATTTGTCTGTCTACAAAAGTGTTTTGTGCCAGTCATGATTTTCTGTAAGAGACAGTCGGGATCCGAATGGGAGGAATATAGAAATTGTCCCTTTTCATATAGTAAGCATAGCGGAAGGTATCTGCATTATTGAGTGGTGAAAAGTTTTCCCATGCGCTGAAAAAAGCAGAAAAATTCCGGGAAAGGGGCAGAAAAATGTGTGAAAGATTTTTGTTAAATGAACTAGAACAAAATCAGACAGGGGAAGTCCGTAAAATTTTATCCGAGCCGGAGATGAAGAGGCGTTTCCAGGACATTGGTCTGATCTGCGGAACGAAGGTGACCTGTGTGGGAAAAGGACCTTTTGGTGATCCGAAGGCTTATGAAATCCGAGGCGCAGTCGTTGCGATCCGAAACAGCGATGCAGAGCAGATCGAAATATGTCCAGAAAGAATTTCAGAGAAGGGTGTGTAAGGCAGATGGCAAAGCGAAGAGAAATGACAATCGCACTGGCAGGGAATCCGAATGTGGGAAAAAGTACATTGTTTAATGCACTGACAGGGATGCATCAGCACACAGGGAACTGGACCGGTAAGACGGTGAGCAATGCCAAAGGCTATTGCGAGCGGGACGGAGTGCTGTATACATTTGTAGATGTTCCGGGATGCTATTCTTTGATGGCACGTTCCCCGGAGGAAGAGGCGGCAAGAGATTATATTTGTTTTCAGTTTCCGGATGCTGTGATTGTTGTCTGCGATGGAACATGTCTGGAACGGAATCTCAATTTTGTGCTGCAGGTGATGGAAGCAACAGATCGAGTGATTTTATGTATCAATTTGATGGATGAGGCGGAGAAAAAAGGAATTTCCATTGACTTTGAGGCATTGGAAAGCATGCTGCAGATTCCTGTGATCGGGATGACGGCGAGAAGTGGAAGAGGGATGGAACAACTTTTTGAGGTACTGGGGAAATTTGCGGAAGGAACAGGGGAAAAAGACATAAAAGAAGCGATCGTGTCGAGAAAACAAGCGTTTGGGCAGATTGAGTATCCGGAAGTGATCGAGCAGGAGATCTTCCATCTGCTTCCGGTTGTAAGAGAAGTGACAAAAGGGTGCTTAAAGGAACGATGGGTAGCGGCGCGGCTCATGGATCAGGATCCAGGACTATGTCAGGCAATTATGGATTGTCTGAATCTAGAATTTTCAGAAGCAATGCAACTGAAAAAAGCAGGAATGCAGGCAGAAAATCGGGTGAAAGAAACAGGGCAGCGTCTGGAGGATACAAGAGAACAGATGGCAGAAGCGTTTGTCAGAAGCGCAGAGGAGATTGCAGAAAAAGTGGTGAGCACTAAGGAGGACACTGGAAAGAAAAAGGGACGAATGGCAGATCAGATCTTAACAAGTAAGCTGATGGGATTTCCAGTTATGATTTTACTGCTTTTAGTGATCTTTTGGCTGACGATCAAAGGGGCTAATTACCCGTCGGAAGTGCTGAGCAATTTCTTTGGTGCGATTGAGGGACATTTGCTGGAATGGTGTCAGAGAGGAAAGCTGCCGGCGGCTATCTATGAACCACTGCTTTTCGGGGTATACCGCGTGACCGCATGGGTTGTTTCTGTCATGCTGCCTCCGATGGCGATTTTCTTTCCGATGTTTACGATTTTGGAAGATCTGGGATATCTGCCGAGAGTAGCATTTAACCTTGACAAATGTTTTCATTGCTGTCATGCCTGTGGCAAACAGGCGTTGACGATGTGCATGGGATTTGGATGCAACGCAGTAGGAGTTTCTGGATGTAAGATTATTTCTTCCAGAAGAGAGAGGTTGATCGCGATGCTGACCAACTGTTTTGTTCCTTGTAATGGGAAGTTTCCAACCATTCTTGTGATCCTTACGATTTTCTTTGCGGGAAATCAGGCAGTTTCCGATTGGAAGCTGGCATTGCTTCTGACAGGCGTGATCACTCTTGGTATCGGGATGACATTTCTTGTATCGAAAATCTTATCGGGGACGATCTTAAAAGGGGAACCTTCGACGTTTCTGTTGGAGCTTCCGCCGTATCGCAGACCACAGATCGGAAAAGTGATCATCCGTTCCGTGCTGGACCGGACTTTGTTTGTTTTAGGAAGGGCAATCATCGCTGCTGCTCCTGCTGGACTTTTGATCTGGTGTGCGGCAAATATTACAGTTGGTGATCAGACCATTCTGATGCATTGTGCCGGTTTCCTTGATCCACTTGGACGTTTCATGGGGATGGATGGCGTAATCCTGCTTGCGTTTTTGTTGGGGTTTCCAGCAAATGAGATTGTACTGCCGTTAATCTTTATGGGATATCTGTCTCTTGGCAATCTGACGGAATTTACAGATCTCCATGCAATTTCACAGGTTTTATATAGAAATGGATGGACACAGGTGACGGCATGCAGTGTGATTTTGTTCTCTCTGATGCACTGGCCGTGTGCTACCACCTGCCTTACTATTTACAAAGAAACGAAAAGCAAAAAGTGGACGTTGGCGGCTATACTGATTCCTACCTTTGCAGGGATACTCTGCTGCGCGCTGTTTGCACAGATCACGAATTTTGTATTGCGGTAAATAGAAAGAAGCTATATAATAGCAGTCAGAGGCGCGCGGGCGCAAAATACAAAAAGAATGATCAGAAAGGGAAAGAAAATGAAATACATTTTATTTGAAGCAGGTCCGGTCACAGTGTACAGCTATGGGCTGATGATTGCCCTCGGTGTGATCCTGACCTTTGTTGTGGCACAGAAGAGAGCGAAAAATTACGGATTAGACCCGGATGCGATTTTCTATATGGGAGCCTGGGGATTGCTGGCGGGAATTCTCGGGGCAAAGCTGTTGTTTTATCTGACAGAGATCAAGGAGATCATCAAAGATCCATCGCTGCTGCTGAATGTATCCGAAGGATTTGTTGTATATGGCGGGATCATCGGAGGAATTTTGGGAGCATACATTTATGCAAAGATAAAGAAGATAGATATTTTGGCTTACTTTGATCTTGCAGTTCCGTCCATCGCATTTGCACAGGGATTTGGAAGAATCGGATGCTTCCTTGCAGGATGCTGTTATGGGCGTGAGACAAATGCATGGTACGGAATTACGTTCCACAATTCTCCGTTTGCACCAAATGAAGTTGCACTGATTCCGACACAGTTGATTTCCAGTGTAGCTGATTTTGCACACTTTTTTATCTTGATCTTTTTGGCAAAGCGTGTGAAACACAAAGGAGTTGTCACAGCGATGTATCTGATCTTTTACAGTGTCGGAAGATTCCTGATCGAGATGTTGCGAAATGACCCGAGAGGAACGATCAGCGTAATGTCTACATCACAGTTTATTTCTATCTTTACGCTGGCCGCAGGAATCTTTATGTTTGTGTTCTGCCGCAGAAAGAGACAAGGAGAAGAAAAACAAGAAGCGTAGCAATTATTTTCTCAGTGCACAGTCTGCTTCCAGAATGGAACCGGAGGAGGGATCCTTCGTCTTCAGAAGAATTTCGCAGGACGGATTTACCGGATAGAGGAGAGGGTTGACGGCAAAATCACGGACGACAAGCTGTGAAGCCAGTTTTGTAAGGTCTTCCTCAGACTCGTAGAGAGCTTCGCTTGCGCGGTAGCCATTTTCTAAAATGCGGAAACGTTCTGCGCTGACCAGTATATAGTTTTCAATTGTATTTTGGACAGGGATCTGGTGGGCCTTCAGGTAGTTGATCGTCCGGTGAAAGGAAGGGTAGATCAGACCACCATCCCCGGTGTCTGTGCGAGGGTAAGCAAGCGTTAGAGAGCCACAGGGAAATTCTGTTTGCAAAGTAGAAAGGGAGAGCGATATCATTTCCTCAGAATAGATGGAAAGGAGCTCTTCCTTTTCTTCTGTGTTAAGATCCAATACATAATGAGAAATACCATCGGACCAGATGAGATTTCTTTTGGCAGTATGTCCGATACCTGACAGAAGAGGAAACATTCCTTTTTTATATTTGTCCGACGTATAGACTGGATCAAAAGCGAACAGAACATCGGGATCGGCAATTGGATAGCGTCGGTAAATATTTTGCCCGGAAGTAGTACGATATAAAATAACAGCGGAAGTATAGCTAGTTTCTGCTATTCGTTCTGAGGCGGATAGTGACTGGCACCAGGTGTAGGCTGTATTCAGAGAATCTCCTTGAAGATGCATTTCCTGCAAAGCAGCTTCTGGCGGAGCTGCATAGGTATCGTTTGTGTCAACTCCGTCAATGCTTACTGCCATGGAGGCGACGTTCTTTCGGGATGGAAGAAAGCTGTCATAAGAAAACAAATCAAATATAAAGATGCAGGCGATGGCGGCAGAAAGCGAAAGACTGAAGAGCAGAGCCCTCTTATTTTGCAAAAAACTTCTGACGTTTCCCAAAAAGCTGATTTGGAAAAGACTATGGGCGGTTACTGCGCCGAATGCAATCCCGACAAAGAGCCAGACATAAGAGGCAGGATCCGGTGCCGATTTCTGAAGAAAGAAACCGCAGTAAAGTGCCGCAGGGACTGCGAGGAGGGGGCGGATGTATTTGGCATAGGTAGGAAATGCAAGAGTACTTTCGATAGATTCTGCTGAACGTTTTTGGAATAAATATACGTCCAATACAAGTGAGCAGACACAGAGAGACAGCAGAAGAACCATTTGTGCCAGATGAGAAGAAAGCTGCCAACTCCCATCGGTTGCTGTCCGCACAAGAGACTGATAGAGGCAAAAAGGCGAGGCGTTATCTTTGAAAGTCAGTAACAGTTCCGAACGGTAAAAGGTCTGGAAAAACATCCGGCAATAGAGTTCTACTGGAAAAATCACCGCATAAGTGCCATAAAAGAAAAGAAGCAGAATTGCCAGAAGACTGACTGCCAATTTCCCGCACAGCAGCATCCCGAGAATAACCGTATGATAAAGTAACAGAAACCCCCAAAAAGAAAGAAGCAGGGAGCAGGACAGATGAAAAAGTGCTGTGTTCCTGCTTAAAATCTGCCCACTGACATCAGCAATCACAAAGGAGATCAGTTTGTAGGCGGCAAATGGGATCAGATAAAACAGAATCCCGTTCCAGTAAGAGGCGAAAAACAACTGTTTTCTGGAAAGTGGGAGGCTGAGAAAAAAGTCTGCTTTTTTTCGGGAGTGCAAATATAAAAATCCGTGAATTCCACAAAAAACAGCGGAAAATACTGTAAAGCAAAAAGAACGCACATCGGGCACTCCGATCATATCGGAAGTGACGGCATGGTAATCCGATAGAGAGAACATTTCAAAGGTAAAGGAAAGGACAGACATGGCTGCAAGGTAAAGAAGGAGCCAGAATGCCCAAAGTCTCTGTGTACGTTCTAATTTTTGATAGTTAATAGATAAGTTCTTTGATGTCATAGCCAATCCTTTCTGTTTCGTAAATAAATATTTCTTCCAGTGACAAAGGGAGCGATTCATAGCAGACAGGAGAGCGGGATGCAAGGATGGTCTGTATCTCGCTGAAATCTCCGCGGACAAGCATGGTTGTCAGGAACCCACGCTGTTCGTAGCGGAGGATGGTAAGTGCGTGGAAAAGAAATTCTCGTTCATCCGAAGAAAAGACGCACTGAAATTTGTGGACTCCATATTCAAGTGCTGTGATTTCTCTGGAGAGAAGAATCCCACCCCGGTGCAGGATTCCGATATGGTGGCACAATCCTTCCAGTTCTGAGAGATTGTGGGAAGCAATGACAGGAGTAAATGGACGGCAGCGGAGTTCATTTTGCAGTAAATTTTTCACAGATTGTCGAACAACAGGATCCAGACCGTCGAATACTTCATCGCAGAGCAGGATAGGGGCATTGCAGCAGATTCCGGCAATCAGGAACACCTGTTTTTTCATTCCCTTGGAGAAGGTGTGGAGTTTTTTTGTGGAATCCAGCTGAAAATCGGATAACAGTTTCAGAAATCGTTCCCTGTCAAAACCGGGATACATCTTTTCGTAAAAAAAGAGCATTGTCTGTGGGGTGGCGCCAGAGAAATAGTATTGGTCATCGGACAGATAAAAAATCATCTGACGCACTTTGGAAGTATCAGTAAGTTTTTCTCCGTCTATGAAAATTTCTCCAGAATCCGCGTTCAAAATTCCGGCAAGAATACGGAGCAACGTACTTTTCCCTGCACCATTTGTGCCAAGAAGCCCGAAAATAGCATTGTCAGGAATTTCCAGATTGACGTTGGACAGAGCAGATGCCGAGCAAAATGTTTTTGTGAGATGGGAAATATGAATCATAACTATTCCTCCTGTAGTTGTATGAAAAGCGATTTCATCTCCGGACACAAGGCAAATCCGCAGAATACAAAAATAAAATATGACAAAAATATGACAAAAATATTACAAATAAAATTATACAAAATATACCATCAGAATGACAAAGTGTCAATAAAAATATGAAAATAAAACAAAAAGTAGCAATTATAAGCGAAAAAAGCATGCTGTTTCGTGCGTTATAGGAAAAATCTGTTGATAAATGCGAGGAGAAAGTGCTACAATAAAAAGAGTAATAGCGAAGCAATGGGAAGCCATTTTTGTGGCGGACTTTGCGGAGATAGAGTAAGGAGAGAAGTAGAGATGGCAGAAGAACAAAATAATGGTTCATGTTCTCCGGAAAGCTGTTCCAGCTGTGCACATGCAGACAGCTGTCCAAGCAAACAGAAGGAGAGCATGAAGGTAGCTCCAAATGAGTATACCCATGTAAAAAAAGTAATCGGTGTCGTAAGTGGAAAAGGCGGTGTCGGAAAGTCGATGGTGACAGCTTCGCTTGCCCGTATGATGCGCGAACAGGGATACTCTGTCGGAATTCTTGATGCAGATATTACAGGACCGTCGATTCCAAAGATGTATGGAATCCATGAGCATGCGGTGGGAAATGAACTGGGAATGTTTCCGTGTATTGCGAAAGATGAGACGAGAATCATGTCAGTCAATCTTTTGTTAGACAGTGAGGATACACCGGTGATCTGGAGAGGTCCGATCATCGCAGGTGTTGTGACACAGTTCTGGAATGAAGTATTATGGGGAGATTTGGATTATCTCTTTGTAGATATGCCTCCGGGAACAGGTGATGTGCCGCTGACAGTATTCCAGTCCCTTCCGGTAGATGGAGTCATCATTGTTACATCTCCGCAGGATCTTGTACAGATGATCGTAAAGAAAGCCTACTACATGGCGAAGCAGATGGATGTGCCGGTACTTGGAATCGTAGAGAATTATAGTTATCTGGAATGCCCAGATTGCGGGAAGAAAATTCCGGTTTTTGGAGAAAGCCATGTGGAAGAGACCGCAGAAGAACTTGGAGTAAAGGTATTAGGAAAAATGCCATTAGATCCGAAGCTGGCATCTGTCGTAGAAGAAGAAAAGTTCTATGAAGTGACAAATGATTATCTGAAAGATGCAGCAGAAGTATTAATTTCATAAGGAAGAGTTACATAGGAAGCTGCGCCGCTTTTCGACAAAGAAAGGCTGCGCAGTTTCTTTGTGCAAAAAACAAAACAACTATTGCAAACATATGTTCCTTATGATAAGATAAAACAAACAAATGTTCCGAACAGATGTTTGAAAAAGAAGGGAGAGGAAGAGTCAGATGCAGGGACAGATACTAGGAAAATCAGAGATACAAAGGAGTATGACCACACAGCCGATAGGAAGAACTTTCGGGACAGCTCCGGCACTCTTTGGTGGGCAGAAGTCGCTATATGAGAAGCTGAGGATTTTGTCAGATGCGGCGAAGTATGATGTGGCATGCACATCTAGCGGAACGAGTCGGAGGGGTGATGGAAACGGAATCGGGAGCTGCGAAAAAGCAGGGATCTGTCACAGTTTTTCTGCGGATGGGAGATGTATCTCACTTCTGAAGATTCTTTTTACAAATGAGTGTATCTATGACTGCAAATACTGTATCAATCGTGCATCCAATGATGTAGAAAGGACTTCCTTTACCCCAGAGGAGGTATGCCGGCTGACGATGGAGTTTTACCGGAGAAATTATATTGAAGGATTGTTTTTGAGTTCGGGAATTTGGAAAAGTCCCAACGAGACGATGGAGCAGATTGTGACCACACTCTGGAAATTGCGAAATGAATTCCACTTTCAAGGATATATTCATGTGAAGGCAATTCCTGGAGCAGATGAGCGCTTGATTGCCCGTGCGGGATTCCTCGCAGATCGTATGAGTGTCAATTTGGAGCTTCCGACAGCAGAGGGGCTCAGGCAACTTGCCCCACACAAATCTAGAAAAAATATACTTACACCGATGCGGTTAGTACAGAATGGGATGTCAGAGAATCGGCAGGAGATTCAGCTATACCGCAGCGCGCCAAAGTTTGTGCCGGCAGGACAGAGCACTCAGATGATCGTTGGTGCGACACCAGAGACTGATTTTCAGATTATGCGTGTGGCAGAGTCACTGTACCAGAAGTTTGATCTAAAGCGAGTATTTTATTCTGCATTTGTACATGTCAATGAAGATAAGGCGCTTCCGGCAGCAGGGGAGCAGGGGCCTCCTCTTTTGCGGGAGCATCGTCTTTATCAGGCAGATTGGCTTTTGCGGTATTATGGATTTCAGGCGGAAGAACTGTTAGATGAACAACAACCGAATTTCAATGTTTTACTGGATCCGAAGTGTAACTGGGCACTGAAGCATTTAGAGTATTTTCCGGTAGAGGTAAACCAAGCAGATTATTTTACATTGCTTAGAGTGCCGGGGATTGGTTACAAGTCAGCGGAGCGTATTGTAAAAGCAAGGAGAATGGGCAGCCTTTCCTTTGAAGATTTAAAGAAAATGGGAGTTGTATTAAAAAGAGCGCTATATTTTCTGACTTGTAATGGCAAAATGTTTGGTCAGGTACGGATAGAAGAGGATTATATTACAAGAAATCTCCTTCAGACAAAAGAGAGCTTGCCGGATTCTGTCAGAAATATGAATTATCGTCAGTTATCATTGTTTGATGATGTAAATTTTCGGGAAATCAATCGGATGGACGGAAGTCTTGGATGTTTAGCTGTTTTGGATGAGAGTGAATTAAAGGAAAAGGTGGCAGGATGAGAATTATTTACGTTTGTGAAGATAGCCTGACCGGGATCTTTTCAGGCATCTATGAGGTGTGGAAGAGAAAAATGACAGCGGAAGAGGCGGGGCTGGAAGTGGGAGATAGTTTTGAAAGACGATTGTTCTGCGAATATATTTTCTGTAAGGCGGAGAAAAGAAAGGCCCTTGCTGTTATCCGCATGATTCAAAAAAATCTTGGGGTGGACGTCTATGAGAAAATCTCTTATGCATTGTTATCGGCGGACAGAAGAAAGGCGGAGATGGTATTTCGTGCAATGCTCGAGGCGAAGAAATTGTCCAGGAAAGATCGGTTGATGGAACATTTGGGAAATGAGGCAGTCAGAACTGTTTTTGGAATGTACCGGCAGGTGGCAAACGAAGCACATCATTACAAAGGTTTTGTGAGATTTCGGGAATTAAAGAATAAGACACTGTTTGCAAAAATTGAGCCAAAGCATGCAGTACTTCCGTGTATTGCAGAACATTTTGCAGATCGCTTTCCACAGGAAAACTGGGTCATTTATGACAAGACCCATGAGGTGTTTCTGATTCACGAGAAGGGGAAAAGATATTACTTTTTGCAGCAGTATATGTGCATGAAGGGAGATTCTGGGAGTGATCAGAATATTGCCGGTGGATTTTCAGAAGAAGAGATGGACTATGAGGCATTGTGGAAAGAATTTGTCCAGAGCATCAGTGTTGCAGAGAGGGAGAACCGCGCATTACAGAATCAAAATCTTCCGCTTCGTTTTCGAACAAATTTGGTGGAGTTTAGTAAAGAAGAACGGTCGGATTCCCCAAATTTTGGAGAGTTTTCTAGTTGACTTTCTGAGAAAATGGTGACATAATGGGTTCCGTGCTATACAAACAATCCATTGGAAAGGGGTGTTGGTAATGGAACAGAAATGGAAGATTAGATTATCAGCAAATGAAGATGTGAGAGACTTTGTAAGAACAGCAGAAAAATGTGATTTTGATATCGATATATTTCATAATAGAAGAATTATAGATGCGAAGTCGATTCTCGGTGTGTTAAGCCTTGATTTGACGCAAGTATTGACGGTTCGCTTTTACGGAAAAGATACAGCATTTGAAGATGTTCTTCAGAGATTTTGTGTTGCATAATACATCACATCAAAGTTCACAGGTGGCGGGATATTCCGATAGGAGTATGCCGCCATTCCTGTATAGAAATGTCCATGGATAAGAAAGAGGCGGTAGAGAGGGATGAGTGAGACAGTAAAGATTTCTGTCCGGAATCTTGTGGAGTTTATTTTAAGAGAGGGAGATATCGATCAGCGGCGGACGGCAGGAGCGGATAAAGAGCAGATGCAGCTTGGGGCAAGAATCCACAGAAAGATCCAAAGACAGATGGGATCGGATTACCATGCAGAAGTACCTTTGAAAATGGAAGTTTTGTGCGAAGGATTCACACTTTGTCTCGAAGGAAGGGCAGATGGAATTATTAAGCGGGAAGATGAGATTGTCATTGATGAGATCAAAGGGGTTCTCAGAGAGTTAAAGTATATCGAGGAACCAGTCGCAGTGCATCTGGCGCAGGCTAAGTGTTATGCATATATGTATGCATCACAGAATCATCTGGAAGAGATTCGGATCCAAATGACATATTGTCAGATGGAGACAGAAGAGATCAAAAGATTTTTGCAGACGTTTTCCATAGAAGAATTGAAAACCTGGATGGAAGATGTGATCAAAAGATATGAAAAGTGGGCAAAATTTCAGATTGAGTGGAGAAAAGTTTCCAGAGAGTCCATCCGACAGATTCAGTTTCCATATGCATACCGGGAAGGGCAGAAGGAACTTGCGATGTCTGTGTATCGGACTATTTTAAGGAAAAAGAAACTTTTCATACAGGCGCCTACCGGGATCGGAAAGACGATGGCGACGGTGTTTCCGGCGGTGAAAGCAGTCGGAGAAGGGTTGGGAGATAAGCTTTTTTATCTGACAGCGAAGACGATCACAAGGACAGTAGCGGAGCAGGCCTTTCAGACACTGAAAAAGCAGAAGCTGCGCTATAAAGTGATCACGTTGACGGCGAAAGAGAAAATCTGTTTCTGCGAAGAGGCGGTGTGCAATCCGGAAGCGTGTCCATATGCCAAAGGGCATTACGACAGAGTAAATGATGCAGTTTTTGATCTGCTGACAGCGACAGACGATATGAGCAGATCAAATATAGAGGAATATGCGAGAAAACATGAAGTGTGCCCATTTGAGATGTCTTTGGATGTGGCGCTGTGGGTAGATGCCGTTATCTGTGATTACAATTATGTGTTTGATCCGAATGCCCATCTAAGAAGATTCTTTTCAGAGGGAGGAAAAGAAGACTACTTATTTTTGATTGACGAGGCGCATAATCTCGTGGAACGTGCCAGAGAGATGTACAGCGCCGCCCTTTATAAAGAAGAGTTTCTTACAGCGAAAAAGCTGGTGAAGGGAATGGACCGGAAATTGACGAGAAAACTGGAAATATGTAATCAACAGTTTCTTGTACTGAAGAGAGAATGCGAGTCATATCGAGAATACACTTCGGTGGGCCATATCGCAGTCAGCCTCATGAACTTGATGTCGGAACTGGAGCGTTTTTTGGAAGAAACAGAGGCAGAGGAAGTGAGGGAGCAGTTACTGGAGTTGTATTTTCATGTGAGGGCATTCTTAAATATTTATGATATTTTGGATGAGCACTATGTCATTTATACAGAGCTGGAAACAGACGACAGTTTTCTTCTAAAATTATTTTGTGTCAATCCGGCAGTGAATCTCCAGGAGTATTTATCCAGAGGAAACAGTACTATCTTTTTTTCTGCAACGATGCTTCCAATCCGCTACTATAAGAAGCTTTTGAGTGTGGAAAAGGAAGACTATGCGGTCTATGCACCATCGCCATTTCAAAAAGAACGGCGGAAGTTGTTTGTTGGGACAGATGTCAGTACAAAGTATACGAGACGAACAGGGCAGATGTATGAGCGGTTTGCGTCCTATATTGCAGCTGCGCTTCAGGTGAAGAAAGGAAATTACATTGCATTTTTTCCGTCGTATCGTTTTCTGGAAGAGGTATATGAGAAGTTTCAGCGTTATCAGACGGAGGATGTCATCTGCATTGTCCAGGAACAGTCGATGGATGAAGAGAAGCGAGAGGCATTTCTCCAGGCATTTGATCAAGATCGGAGCGAAAGCCTGATTGGATTTTGCGTGATGGGAGGAATCTTTTCTGAAGGAATTGATCTGACAGAAGAACGGCTGATCGGGGCTTTCCTAGTTGGAACAGGGCTTCCGCAAGTGTGCAATGAACGTGAAATTTTAAAGCAATATTTTGATCGGAACGGGGAGAATGGGTTTTCTTACGCCTATCTCTATCCGGGAATGAATAAAGTGTTGCAGGCAGCCGGGCGTGTCATACGGACGGCAGAGGACAGAGGTGTTATTTTGCTGTTGGATGAGCGCTTTTTAGAAAGGCAGTATCAGGAGGTGTTCCCAAGAGAGTGGGATGATTATGAAATTGGGACACTTAAGACTGCAGAGAAAAGTATGATGAAGTTTTGGGATCAGGAAATGTAAAGAGAGCATGGGAAGAAGAAAAAATACTCCTCACTTGGATGGTAGATTGGGAATCCAAATGAGGAGCAGAAATATATAAGACGATACCAATAGCTCTTTTAGGTTTTAGGAAGAGACCAGTGCCTTAGACTTCTTCCAGTGGTGTAAAGTAATTGAGAAATTCCAGCGCTGCCTTGGAAGAAGGCACGTGATGATTGTGCGCGATGACAAGCTGTCTTGTCGGAAGTTCTTCATCAGTTTCTACAATAAAAAGATTGTCGGATTTGTGCGGAATACAGTAGTCCGGGATGAAAGCGATGCCAAGCCCGATGCTTGCAAGGTCGATCAACAGATCATTACTGCTCAGCTCGATCTCCGGTACAAGATCCAGCTGGTGTTGCTGGAACAGGCTGTGCAGGAACTCACTTGTCGTACTTTTGCGGTCCAGCATTAGAATCGGGTATTGGAGGAGTTCTTTCAGGGAGAGTTTCCGCCCTTTCAGTTCACTGAAAGATTCATTGGCAATAAAAACATCTTTAAAGTTTTTGATTTTTTTGACTGTAGTCAGACTGCTGAGATAGCTGTTCGGATAGTTGGTCACGATCAGATCGACTTGTCCGGTCTCAAGCAGTTCCACACATTTGATGGAAGTCTGGTTGGTCACCTTGATATGTGCGTTTGGAAATTCCTTGTGGAAGCGCTTCAAATAAGGGACAAGAAAATAGCGGCAGATCGTATCACTGGCGCCGATGCGGATCTGTCCTCCGGTTGTGGCAGAATCCATCAGCTGGGATTCTCCGCGCTTGATCAAATTCATTGCTGGTTCTACATGGCGCAGCAGGATCTCACCTTCCGGGGTGAGCTGGACTCGTTTGGTACTCCGGATGAAAAGGGTCTGATCCAGCTTTTTTTCCAAAGCTTTGATCGACTGGCTCACTGCCGACTGGGAGATAAAGAGCTGCTTGGAAGCTTCTGAGAAGCTGAGAGTCGTTGCTACATAGTAGAAGACTTTATATAATTCGTAATTGATGTCCATCATTAGTTCTCCTTATAAGTATTTTATATTTATAAGAATAAGAGGATTTTAGGAAAATGTCAACAGAAGTTTTCGAGAAAGTAAACACAGCATAGTCCATTTTTCTGGAATTCGATGCCAAAAACTGGTATACTTAAGAAGAAAGCATGGAACTATATTTGAGAAGGATATAATGTCTGGCAGAGAGATGAGGTGAAGAATGCAAAAAATTTTTGGTCTGGTGGCGGCAATGGCGATGATCGTGGTCATGTTGATCACAAGTTTTGAAATCGCAATTTATAGCGATTATGGATGGTACCAGAAGGAATATGAGAAGTATCAAGTACTGGATGATCTGGAGATGGAGATGCAGGATGTGATGGATGTGACTGAAGAGATGATGGCATATCTGAGAGGAGACAGGAAAAATCTGGAAGTAAAGACTGTGATCGCCGGAGAGGAAGGGATGTTCTTTAATGAACGGGAAAAGCTTCATATGGAAGATGTACAAGGACTGTTTCTCGGAGGAATACAGATCCGCAGAGTCGCCTTTGTGATTTTCGCAGCAGCAGTTTTGCTGATTCTTTTTCAGAAAGGAAATTTAAGAGAGATTTTACCTCAGATGTATGGATGGGCAGTCAGTCTGTTCCTTGGGGTGGCAGCAGTGTTTGGAGGGTTGGTCGCGATTGATTTCAATAAGTATTTCGTGTTGTTCCACAAGATCTTTTTTAACAATGATCTGTGGCTGCTGGATCCGGCTACGGATTTGCTGATCCGGATGCTGCCGGAAGGATTTTTCTTTGATATGGTGATTCGGATCGGAGTGATTTTCATAGGGAGTCTGTTAATTCTGTGGGGTGCCGGGGCACTCTGGAGACGGGGCAGAGCAAAGAAAAAATCATAGCATTAATATTTCTTATAAGTAAATTAAGTTATATTAATTATACTAATGATTTGAATTGTGGTAGGATACAAATAGAAGAAAGTATCAGACGAAATGGAGGATATTATGAGTAGTGTAAAACGTGTATATGTAGAAAAGAGACCGGAATTTGCTGTGCAGGCAAAGGAATTACAGCACGAAGCAAAAAGTTATCTTGGCATTCAGACAATTACAGGAATCCGTGTGCTGAACCGCTATGATATTGAGAATCTTTCTGACGAGACTTTTGAGACAGCCTGCAATGGTATTTTCTCAGAGCCGCCGGTAGATATTTTATACAGAGAAGAATTCCCAATGAAGGAAGGAAGCAGAGTTTTTTCCGTAGAGTTTCTTCCGGGACAATTTGATCAGAGAGCCGATTCAGCAGTACAGTGTGTACAGTTTATCAAAGAAGATGAGACACCAGTGATCAAGACTGCAACAACATATGTGATCGAAGGAGAGATTACAGATGCTGAATTTGAAGCGATCAAGAGTCACTGCATCAATCCAGTCGATTCCAGAGAGACAGGGATGGACAAGCCGGAGACACTTGTCACAGTGTTTGAGGAACCGGAAGATGTGAAGATTTTTGACGGGTTCAAAGAGATGCCGGAGACAGAATTAAAGGAGTTATATGATTCTCTTGGGCTTGCAATGACGTTCAAAGATTTCCTTCATATTCAGGGATATTTTAAAGGGGAAGAAGACAGAGATCCAACGATGACAGAGATTCGTGTGTTAGACACATACTGGTCAGATCACTGCCGCCATACAACATTCTCCACAGAATTAAAAGAAGTTACATTTGAAGATGGAGATTACAAAGAACCTCTCGTAAAGACTTATGAGAGATATCTGGAAGACCGCTCAGAGATTTTTAAAGGGCGTGAGGACAAATTCGTATGTCTGATGGATCTTGCCCTGATGGCAATGAGAAAACTCAAAAAAGAAGGAAAATTAAATGATCAGGAAGAGAGCGATGAGATCAATGCGTGCAGTATCGTTGTTCCGGTGGTCGTAGATGGAAAGGAAGAGGAGTGGCTTGTCAACTTCAAGAATGAGACACACAATCATCCGACAGAGATCGAACCATTTGGAGGAGCTGCAACTTGTCTTGGCGGAGCAATCCGTGACCCGCTTTCAGGACGTACTTACGTTTATCAGGCAATGCGCGTAACAGGTGCGGCAGATCCGACCGTATCTGTGAAAGATACGATGAAAGGAAAGCTTCCACAGAAAAAACTGGTGACAGAGGCTGCCCATGGATATAGCTCTTATGGAAATCAGATCGGACTTGCCACAGGAGCAGTCAAAGAGATTTACCATCCGAACTATGTTGCAAAGCGTATGGAGATCGGAGCAGTATTAGGAGCTGCACCTAGAAGAGCGGTGATCCGTGAGACATCTGATCCGGGAGATATCATTGTACTGCTCGGTGGACGTACCGGACGTGATGGATGCGGCGGTGCGACTGGTTCTTCCAAAGTACATACAGAAGAATCTATTGAGACATGTGGAGCAGAAGTACAGAAGGGAAATCCACCGACAGAACGGAAGATTCAGAGACTGTTCCGCAGAGAGGAAGTCAGCTGCCTGATCAAAAAGTGTAATGACTTCGGAGCAGGTGGAGTGTCTGTTGCGATCGGAGAACTTGCAGATGGTCTGCGGGTAGATTTAGATAAAGTACCGAAAAAATATGCAGGGTTAGATGGAACAGAGATTGCCATCTCAGAATCTCAGGAACGTATGGCAGTTGTCGTAGATCCGAAAGATGTGGCACAGTTCCTTGCATATGCGAAAGAAGAGAATCTGGAAGCCGTGGAAGTGGCAGTTGTGACAGAGGAACCACGTCTGGTACTTTCTTGGAGAGGAAAAGAGATTGTCAATATTTCCCGTGCGTTCTTAGATACAAACGGAGCACATCAGGAAACAGCAGTTACTGTGGAAATTCCGGACAGAGCGGGAAGCCTTTTCGTAAGAGAAGAAGTAAAAGATGTCAAAGAAAAATGGATCGCAACATTAAAAGATTTAAATGTATGCTCGCAGAAAGGTCTTGTAGAACGGTTTGATGGTTCCATCGGAGCAGGCTCTGTCTTTATGCCACACGGTGGAAAATATCAGATGACAGAGACACAGAGTATGGTTGCAAAACTTCCGGTGCAGGAAGGAACTTGTGATACTGTGACAATGATGAGCTATGGATTTGATCCATATTTATCTACTTGGAGCCCATATCACGGAGCAGTCTATGCAGTGGTAGAATCCGTTGCAAAAATCGTGGCAAATGGTGGAGATTACAGTAAGATCCGTCTTACGTTCCAGGAATACTTCCGCAGAATGACAGAAGATCCAAAGAGATGGAGCCAGCCGTTTGCAGCGTTGCTCGGTGCATATGATGTACAGCTTGGTCTGGGACTGCCGTCGATCGGTGGAAAGGACAGTATGTCCGGAACGTTCCAGGATATTGATGTTCCGCCAACATTAGTTTCTTTTGCAGTGGATGTGGCACACGACCATGAGATCATTACACCAGAGCTTAAGAAAGCAGGAAATAAGTTAGTATGGCTTCGGATGGAACAGGATCATTATGAACTTCCAGTATATGCAAGCTTAAAAGATCAGTATGCAAAATTTGCAGAAGATATCCACAGTGGCAAGATTGTTTCTGCCTATGCGCTGGACAGACACGGAATTGCAGCAGCGGTAAGTAAGATGGCATTTGGAAATGGCATGGGTGTAAAACTGGAAGAAACAATTGATAAGCGTGAACTGTTTGCACCGGCATTCGGGGATCTGATCGCAGAAGTACCGGCAGAAAGACTTGAAGAACTTTCTATTTCTTATACACTCCTTGGAGAAGTGACAGCAGACAACACAATCTCCTATGGAGAGATGCAGCTTAGCTTGAATGAAGCAGTGACTGCATGGAAAGGAACTTTGGAAAGCGTATTCCCGACTGTTTCAGAAGAAAAACAAAAGATGCAGAACATCGATGTGCAGCCGGCATCTGAAAAAGCAGTGATCGAAAACGGACTGTATCGTACAAGTGATATCCATATCTGCACACATAAGATTGGACAGCCTACAGTCTTCATTCCAGTATTCCCAGGTACAAACTGTGAGTACGACAGTAAGAAGGCATTTGAGCGTGCAGGGGCAAAGGTGATCACAAAAGTATTCAAGAACTTAAATGCAGAAGATATCCGTGACTCTGTAGCAGAGTTTGAGAAGGCGATCGCACAGTCACAGATGATCATGTTCCCAGGTGGATTCAGCGCCGGAGATGAGCCGGATGGTTCTGCAAAATTCTTCGCAACAGCATTCCAGAATGCGAAGTTAAAAGAAGCAGTGGAAAAATTATTGCATGAGCGTGACGGACTTGCACTTGGTATCTGTAACGGATTCCAGGCATTGATCAAACTTGGTCTGGTGCCATACGGAACAATCTGTGGACAGACAGAGAATTCTCCGACATTGACATACAATACGATCGGACGCCATATTTCCAAGATGGTATACACCAAAGTCGTAACAAATAAATCACCATGGCTGCAGCAGGCAGAACTTGGCGGAGTTTACACAAATCCGGCATCTCATGGAGAAGGTCGCTTTGTAGCTTCCGAAGAGGTATTAAAACAGCTTTTCGCAAACGGTCAGGTGGCAACACAGTACTGTGATCTTGATGGCACAGTGACAATGGATGAGGAATGGAATCCAAATGGTTCTTACTGTGCGATCGAAGGAATCACAAGTCCGGATGGACGTGTGCTTGGTAAGATGGCTCACTCAGAACGAAGAGGAAAATCGGTTGCAGTCAATATTTACGGAGAACAAGATCTGAAGATCTTCGAATCTGGTGTTGCATACTTCAAATAAATAACGAAGAGGAAAGTCAAAGTGAAAAATTGCTTGACTTTTACAGAGCATAACATTATAATGTCAAAGTAAACAAGGCAATGAGGCCGCGCAGGAGTTTTTCTGTGCGGCTGATTTTATATCTGAGGAGGTAATGAAGATGTCATATGTAGATGAAGTCATTGAGTTAGTAGTGAGAAAGAACCCGGCGGAGCCGGAATTTCATCAGGCGGTAAAGGAAGTGCTGGAATCTCTCAGAATTGTAGTAGAAGCAAATGAAGAGAAGTTCCGAAGAGAAGCCCTTCTCGAGAGATTGGTAGAGCCGGAAAGACAGTTTAAATTCCGGGTGCCGTGGGTAGATGACAAAGGACAGGTACAGGTGAACACTGGGTACCGCGTGCAGTTCAACAGCGCGATCGGACCGTATAAGGGAGGACTTCGTCTGCATCCATCTGTGAACCTTGGGATCATCAAATTTTTAGGATTCGAGCAGGTATTTAAAAACTCTCTGACCGGACTTCCGATTGGCGGAGGAAAAGGTGGATCTGATTTTGACCCAAAAGGGAAATCAGATCGGGAAGTGATGGCATTCTGCCAGAGTTTTATGACAGAATTATGTAAATATATTGGAGCCGATACCGATGTACCTGCCGGAGATATCGGAACAGGAGCAAGAGAGATCGGGTATCTGTTTGGACAATACAAGAGAATCCGTGGTGTATATGAAGGCGTGCTGACTGGAAAAGGATTAAGTTACGGGGGATCTCTTGCAAGAAAAGAGGCAACCGGATATGGTCTGTTATATTTGACAGAGGAAATGTTAAAACTCAACGGAATCGAACTTGCAGGGAAAACTGTAGCAGTGTCAGGTGCGGGAAATGTGGCGATCTATGCGACAGAAAAAGCACAGGAACTCGGGGCAAAAGTTGTGACGGTCAGCGATTCTACCGGATGGGTGTATGATCCGGACGGAATTGACGTAGCAGCATTAAAAGAGATCAAAGAAGTGAAGCGGGAGCGTCTGACGGAATATCCAAAATATCGCCCAAATGCGAAGTATCAGGAAGGAACCGGAGTATGGTCAGTGAAGGTTGATATCGCTCTTCCATGTGCAACACAGAATGAACTGCATCTGGAAGATGCAAAGATGCTTGTAGCAAATGGCTGTATCGCGGTGGCGGAAGGAGCAAACATGCCGACGACAATGGAAGCTACCGAATATCTTCAGAAGAATGGTGTGCTTTTTGCACCGGGAAAAGCAGCCAATGCAGGCGGAGTTGCCACATCTGCGCTTGAGATGTCCCAGAATAGCGAGCGGTTAAGCTGGACCTTTGAAGAGGTGGACAGCAAGCTGAAAGGAATCATGATCAACATTTGCCACAATATGACAGACGCAGCGAAAAAATACGGTGTGGAAGGAAATTATGTGGCAGGTGCCAATATTGCAGGCTTTGAGAAAGTAGTAGATGCAATGAATGCACAGGGAATCGTGTAGAAATCCGGCAGTTTAGTAAAATGTAAAAAAGTTCTAGGTGCAAGAATATAAAAATTGTGCTAATATAAGAGTATTGATAAAAGAAATCTGACAAAATAGTGTTTGGGAGGGAAGCACAATGGAATTAAAGTTGAAAGATTTACGTTCATCTAAGAATCCAAAGGCGCGAATCAAAATCCTGCAAGGACATTTTGCGACGGGAAATTCACACATCAATACCTATATTGATATGTCTACAGTGAAGACACGGCACAACAATGCCCGCGAAGCGGCGAAAGAACTTGCAAAGGAATATTTGACGACAACTATGGTCGATACGATCGTCTGTCTGGATGAGACGGAAGTAATTGGAACATTTCTGGCAGAGATTTTGTCGGACAGTACCACGATGTCTATGAGCAGCAAAAACAATATTTCTGTAATCACGCCGGAATTTCATCAGGCAGGACAGATCGTGTTCCGGGATAACAAGCAGCGGATGATCAAAAATCAACAGGTATTGATACTGGCTGCCTCAGTGACATCAGGGAAGACCATTTCCAAAGCGATTGAGTCCGTGCTGTACTATGGAGGCAGTGTCTGTGGAATCTGCTCTATTTTCAGCGCTGTGACAAAAATTGCGGGAATGAAGATCAATACAATTTTTACGAGCAGCGATGTTCCGGATTACCGGGCATATGCTCCTCATGATTGTCCGATGTGCAAAGAGGGAAGACCGGTGGAAGCGATTGTAAACAGCTACGGGTACTCTAAGGTAGATTGATGATCTGCTGAGGAATATTGGGAAGAAAAAAGAGACACTGGAACTAATTATTCCAATGTCTCTTTTAGATATACAGACCATTCTAAGATCAGTCGTTCCAGAGAATATGCCGCATTGGCAGGACTGGTAGAAGGGAGCCGGATCGCTTTTTGTCTGGTGAGAGGCAGACAGTATTTTTCATAAAGCTTAAAGGCAGTACCGCCGTTTGTGTAGATCTGCCGGATCGGAGCATCCCGCAGAATTCTGGAGATGTCATTTGGGATCACATTACGGATACTGCTGTCACTGGAACCTTCAATCTCACAGGAGGCGATGACATCCCATATTGCAATACGGTTCCTGAAAAGAAATGCTTTCTTGTCTGCAATCGTAACCGGAACATCCTCATGAGAAAGCGCTGCCAACAGCTTCCAGAAGCGATTCTGTGGATGATGATAGAAGAACTGTGCTTCTCGGGATTTGACAGAAGGGAAACTCCCTAAGATTAATATTTGTGAGTCACTGTTATAAATCGGTGAAATGTTATGGATTGCATGTTCCATAGAAGAAACACCCCTTTCGTATAAAAGTTGTAAGTTCAGATTTATTGTAGCATTTGGATGAAGAGGGGGCAATCAAAAAATAGATACGGAAAAGAGAGGGAAAGATAGATGACAATGCGAGAATTTTGTGAAAAGATCGGAATGGATGAAGCATCCATACAGCAGGTAGAACAGTTTTCCATAGAGGATACGGTGTATACCAGTTACAAAAGAGAGTTTCAAGAAGACAAAAAGAGGTTTTTTGCCCGCTTAAAAGAGGAAGAAAACTGGCGTGTGTTTGCACTTGTCCTTTACATCCGCATGGCAGTGGAAGTATATGAAACCTTTCAGGAGAAAGGAATTGCTGACCAGGTTTATTTTGATACGTTTTCCGATTTCCGGATTTGGAATGAGGAATGCAAAAAAAAGTATGGTATTTGTGGACTGACTGAGTGTGAGTGGCTGAGCCTTCCGCTGGAATTAAAAATCTTCCGGCTTGGCAGACTTCAGTTTGAACCAATCTGTCTGGAGAAAGCGATTGAGACGGAGAAGTATACCTTACCGGAAGGAACAAAAGTTTTAAATGTACATATACCGGAAGATGGAAGGTTAGATATAGAGACATGCATGGACGCCTTCGAGCGGGCAGAAAATTTTTTCCAGGAAACATTCGAGGCATTTGTCTGTGAGTCCTGGTTGGTTTCCCCGAAATTAAAGGAGCTGTTAGGAGAAGATTCCAATATTATAAAATTTATGGGGCTATTTGAAAATTATGGGATTGTCTATCCGTTCCGTCAGGCGGAACAGCGGGTGTTTGGGGTAATTTGCGAACAAAAAGAGGAATATCCAGAACATACTTCTTTGCAGAGAGCATTAAAGAAATACGTTCTGAATGGAAAGGAACCGGGAATGGGACAAGGGGTGCGCCTTCGCGCAGAGAAGCGAAACTGATCACGGAGTCAGAACAATTCCGTGACCAGTTCTGCTATTGCTACACCAGCTCTGCGATACGGGAAACACCAACATAAATCTCGGAGATTTTATACCATGTCCGATAGTCTACGGTTCCTGTTGCCGGAAGACCGAAGACCGATTGGAATTTTTTTACAGATGCAGCGGTGGCTGGTCCATAGATGCCATCTACGGTGATCTTCGGAATGGCCGGATAAGCACCTGCAATGACATTTAATTCCTCCTGCATCTGTCGCACTTTATTGCCGGAAGAGCCGTTTTCTAACACATATCCCGGCCAGGAAGAAGGGATGCCGGAAATCTCCTGTGCGGTATTGATATACATATTGTCACCGTAATAATAACGGAGAATTTCGATTGGGGAATAGCCCTGGTCTCCAAGCGCTTTCGATCCCCATTGGGTCATCCTTATGGAAGCGACATGCAAACGACTTGAAAAGCCGGCAGCCACAGTATTTTACGAATCTGGGAGATGGTAGTAAATCGTAAGGACATCCTGCGGTTTGTCATAAACCATTTTCTGGATGATACTTCTGAGCACCTCGTTCTTCTGTGAATCTGAAAAGGTCTCAGAAAAAAGCACATCGCAGATGGTGTGAAGCTTCTGGCAGGCTTGCTCTTTTTTGGGAAAATTTGCCGGCGAAGAAGGCTGGTAATCGCTGAGACGTAGTTCCAGCTGTTTCTGCTCATTTCTAAGGAGCTCTTTGTTTTCTTTGTATTCGTCCAAAGTATCAATGCCGTTTTGATAGGCTGCCTTGATTCGCTTTTCTTTTTGTTCCAATTGCTTTAACTGTTCGGATAAGAGTTTTCGCTCATCAACCATTTCTTGTTTTCGTGTCGGTTCCCTTTTCATATAAGTGATTTCCTTTGTGTGGAAAACATCCTGCAATGCTTGAAGGACAACGGGCTCCAATAGAAGAGAACTGACACTGTTTTTGGCAGTACATTTGCCCTTGATGACACCATAACAAACAAAATAGGAATAGGCTTCTCCATTGGATTTCCGATACATCGTTTTGGCGATCATAGTGCGGCCGCATACCGGACATTTTAAGAGCCCGCCAAGCCAGTGGTGGTAAGTAGAGGAAGGGCGGGCTCCTTTTGGCATGTGGGCAGAATGCAATCGCTGCTGGGCGCGGTCAAACAATTCTTTGCTGATGATCGCTTCGTGCAGCCCATTGGCAATGATCCAGTCTTTCTCCTCTTTGATTTCATTTGTCTCGCTTGTCGTCCGATTCCAGCGGATCATGCCGCAGTAGGTTGGGTTTTGCAGGATATACTCGATCGATCTCCGCTCAAAAGGTTCCTTCCGGGAAGTTCTATACCCGAGTTGATTCAAAAATTTTGCAATTTCAAAGCATCCACAACATTCTTCCACATACTTCTGAAAGATGATCCGGATGATGGCAGCTTCCTCTGGGACGATCACCGGAGGTTTTCCACGCTCGGTAATCTTATATCCGAGTGGCGGTCGCGCCTGATATCCGCCGCGCAGTGCTTTTTCGGTCATTCCTCGCTTTACTTCATCCGAGAGACGGATGGAATAGTATTCATCCATCCATTCGATGATCCGTTCGATCAGAGAGCCGAAAGGACCGTCTACCAGTGGTTCAGAGACACTTAGGACATCAATCCCGCACTGTCTGCGAAGCAATGATTTATAGACGATGGATTCTTCCTGATTGCGGGCAAAACGACTATACTTCCAAACGATGATGACAGAAAAGGGACGAGGCTTTGTCTTGGCAAGACCAATCATCCGCTGGAAATCATGGCGCTTTTCTGCTTTTCTTCCGGAGATGCTTTCCATAAAGATGTATTCTTCTGGGATGGTGATATTATTTTTTTGGGCAAATTCTTTCCCGAGCCGGATTTGTGCATCGGGAGATAATTCATCCTGATTATGTGTGCTGACACGGACGTATAATGCGCCGATTTTCATGTGCGATCACTCCTTCTCTTGATTATATATGCAAAAAGAGAGAAAAATAACAGACAACTTCGCATGCGGGACAGGCTGCGCTGCATATCTTTTGGAAAGAAACGCGGGGAGAGAAAAGAAAAGTGAAAGTAAGACAGATCCTTGTGATGGATGATAAAGAGATCGACTTGGAACAGTTAAGTAAAGAAGAGCAGAAACAGGTGGAAGCGCGATTGAATGCGGCAGCTTTGCGTCAGGCGGGATATGAGCCTTCGCCGAGGCGAAAAGATCCCTAGATTTTTGTGCAAAGGCTATGGTATAATCATGAAAGAGTTCTGTATCAATAATTAGCAGAAATAGATAAGGAGAACATGTGGATGATAAAAAGAAAATTAGCGGCAGAGGAAATACAGGAAATGAAAGACGGGTATATTCCTGCACCATACCAGCTGAAAGAGGGAGAACAGATCAATGATGTTTACCTGGAACCAGTATTTTTTAAAAACGAAAACGGACCGACAATCGGTGTGACGACATGTGGGGTGATTGTGAAAGATGGATTGTTTTTTAAAGATATGGACAATTCTGGAGAACTGTCACCGTACAAGGATTGGAGACTGGATCATGAGACACGCGCCAAAGATATGGTTGCGCACTTGCGGTTAGATCAGCAGGCGGGTCTGGTGTTGAATACACTGTGGAATTCCCCGATGGTGATGACGCGCGAGGAGGCAAAAGATGAGAAGGGAGAGATCATTCCATCGAAGATTTTCAAGCGGTTTGATCCAGAAGAAAAAGAGGGACCTTCGTTTCTTCCGGGTGTCACGATGAATGTCAGTGATGCGGACGTACTGGAACGGAAACTGACGGGCGGAGTGTACAGGGGTGATATGCGTGCAGAAGCGGGCATGAGTGCACTTTACCACAATTTAGGGACACAGATGCTGGAGTATGAGGCATGTCAGGATGGCGTGGCAATTCCGTATTCTCTGCATACGAATCCAATCAATATCGGTTATCCGGATTTCCTCGGAATCGGTGCAGCCGTGATGGGAGATGGTAATTTTGATCTTGTATATGAGATGGCGGATACGGATCGCAAGATGATGAAGGCAGCAGGGCAAAACATTATGTATGGTCCTCAGGTAGATGTGGCGACAGATCCAAGATGGCCTCGCAATAGTGGGACATACGGGGAACGTACGGATATCACTTGCGGAATCATCAAAGAATTGGTTCGTGGATATCAGAATGGAGAAGATGGCCTCAACGAAGGATCTGTCGTGATCACGGTGAAGCATTTCCCGGGAGATGGACCGGCAGAGAATGGATTTGAGCCACATATGCCGATCGGGCAGTGGAGACTTTATCCGACGGAGGGATCGATGGAAAAATATCACCTGCCGCCATTTCAGGCTGCTTTTGATCTGAAAGCATCGGCAATCATGCCGGATTATTCCAGAATCTGTGCAGATAGCCGCAGCAAAGAGCAGTATTATCGCGGAAGACTGACTTCGCGTGAGACGGTTGGTTCTACTTACAGCAAGGAACTGATCACAGATCTTGCCCGCGAGACAATGGGATTTGAAGGATATGTAAACTCAGATTCAGGAATTACGACGGTACAGACATACGGGGTGGAAGAACTTACAGTACCGCAGCGGTATGCGAAGGCGATTTCTGCCGGAACAGATGTAATCGGAGGAAATTCAGACTCCGAAAATATCGTAAAGGCAGTGGAAGAAGGCTATCTTGCAAAAGAAGAGTTGGATCGCGCTAATTATCACAGATTACTTAGTCTGTTCCGCGTAGGACGGGTGGACAATCCATATCTGGACCCGGATTATGCAGACAAGGTTCGGGAGGAGAATCTGCACGATGCGAAACAGGCGGCATATAAAGCGAATCAGAAGGCAGTCGTTCTGGCAAAAAATCATGCAAACGTACTTCCGATGGAACAGGGCAAAAAAGTTTACATTGCATGCTTCAAAGGAGTGGATCCGGGAGCAGCTCTTGCGCAGGCCATGGGCGCTGCCGTAGGAGGAAAGGGAGATGAAGAAGCATTTGCAGCGCGACTGAAGGAGTTGTTCACAGAGAGAGGATTCTGCGTGATAGATAATCCAAAAGAAGCTGATTACGCATATCTGCACGTGTGGCCGATCAGCAACGGAATGGTCTTTCGCCAGTATGCAATGCCGGTGATCGAGATGGTAGATGAAGAATTGTTTGAGGAAAGAGAAGTCAACCAAAGCCAGAAGAAAACTGGAAAGATGGTTCCGATCACGACATTGAGAGGGATATCAGAGATTCCGAAGCTTGCAGAAATGGTTCATCAAAATGGAGGAAAAGTGATTGCGACCTGCGTAGTATGTAATCCGTGGATACTTGATAAGTTAGAACCATATGTTGACGGACTCACGTTCCAGTATACGGTCAGTCCGGTGGCGATGGAGAATGCGCTGGGAGCACAGATGGATGTTCTCTCCGGAGCGTACAATCCAACTGGAAAGATGAGCCTGACAATGGTATCTTCTCCAGAGGTGATCCGCATCGAAGAAAAGGAACTGGATGGCGTTATGCGGGAAGTATGTGTTTCTCCAAATGATGTTCCGGGATATGACAAAGATGCATATATCGATCCGGAGATTTTGGCGAACGTGAAGGGCGGAAGTTACGCATACTGCGATGAAGATGGTAATTACTATCGGTCAGGATTTGGTTTGAGCTATTAGTCTCATCATAGAGAAAGTAAAAAGCGGCAGGGGGATACACAGGTCAGGTGTATCCTTCTGTCGCTTTTTGGGAATGAGAAGTTTTGTCAATTATTTTCAGGAGGGAACTATCATCCCCATATTATGCCGGATAAAATCCGCTTGGGCTGTCGTTTAGATTGATCATAATATTCTTTTGCTGGCTGTAAGCATCGAGAATTGCCTTGTCATTCTCGCGACCGATGCCGGATTGTTTGTAGCCTCCAAATGGAGCGCCTTCCGGAATCTGATTGTATGTGTTGATCCACATACGGCCAGTCTCAATACTTCTTGCGACGCGCAGGGCACGGTGGATATCTTTTGTCCAGACAGCTCCGCCAAGACCATAGTCAGAATCATTTGCAAGGGCAATGACTTCTTCTTCTGTCTGAAATTTAATCACGACAGCTACTGGTCCGAAGATTTCTTCCTGTGCAACACGCATATCATTGGTAACGTCTGTGATCAATGTCGGCTGGATGAAGTTTCCTTTCTCACATCCATGTTCAGTATAAGAGTGACCGCCGCATGCGATGGTTGCCCCTTCCTGTTTCGCAGATTCGATGCAGGATAAGATTTTCTCCGCCTGTCGCTTACTGATCTGAGATCCCATCTGTGTCTCAGGATCCAGCGGATCGCCGATAGTTACTTTCTGGAATGCAGTCACAAGTTCTGAGACAAACCGGTCGTAAATCGATTCGTGTACGAAAACGCGGGATCCGGCACAGCATACCTGTCCCTGATTAAAGAGAATACCAAGCTGTACGCCATCGATAGCTGCATCCCAGTTACAGTCGTCAAAGATGATGTTAGCACTTTTTCCGCCCAGTTCCAGTGTAGCCGGGATGAGTCTTTCGGCAGCGGCAACAGCAATGTCCCTTCCAATCTCTGTGGATCCGGTGAAAGCAAGCTTGCTAAGTCCCGGATGCTCGAGAAGGTACTGACCTGATTTTGAACCAGAACCAGTGATAAGGTTTAGTACACCTGCCGGGAGCAGATCCTGGATCAATTCTGTAAATACAAGCATACTTAACGATGTCTCAGAAGAAGGTTTAAATACGATACAGTCGCCGGCTGCGATTGCAGGAGCGAGCTTCCATGCTGCCATGAGGAATGGGAAATTCCACGGCACGATCTGTCCGACGACGCCGATTGGCTCGCGGAGCACAAGGCTCATCATATTGCCGTCTAAAACAGAGGCGGTTCCTTCATCTGTGCGGATCAAACTTGCGTAGTAGCGGAAATGGCGGATGGAATAAGGAATATCGATCGTGGAAGTTTCGCGGATCGGTTTTCCGTTGTCCATCGTTTCCACCTGTGCCAGCCATTCTTTATTTTCTTCAATGCGGTCTGCGATTTTTTCTAAGATAAGTGCGCGAGCCTCTTTTGTCTGTGTCTTCCACTCTGGGAAAGCTTTCCATGCTGCCGCCACAGCAGCATCCACATCTTCTTTTGTTGCCTGTGCACACTGTGCAAGAATTTCTCCGTTTGCCGGATTGGTACTCGTATAGACTGCTTTGTCTGAAGCGTCTCTCCATTGTCCTCCGATAAATAATCCATAGTGTTCTTTTAATGTATGTTTTTGATTGTTCATAAAAATTACCTCCAAAATTCAATTCAAAATCAATTGCTGTCACCAGCGCTTTACTTTTGTCTGCCCTTAGTCTACAATAGAAACTGATACCTTGAAATAACCAAAAAAATGTTTTTATAGGAGACCAGATTTTGCTTATTTATGATTTGGAACAGAGAGACGGAAAGTCGAAATATGAATATTTGTATCAATGTCTGAAGGAAGATATTTTGAACGGAAAACTTGCAGAGGGTGAAAAAATGCCGTCAAAAAGACAACTTGCAAAGGAAAATGGAATCAGTGTGCGGACCGTGATCAATGCGTATGAACAGCTGCAGATGGAAGGATACCTGCAGTCGAGGGAGCGGAGTGGATATTATGTGGTATCTGATTTTGATTCACCTTTAAGGTACCAGAAGATTACAATCCCCGATCCGACTCCGGAAAAAGAAGAAAAATGGGTGGCAGACTTTGCCTCAAATACAACAGTATACGAGAAATTTCCATTTTCGATGTGGACGAAAGTCATGCGACAGGTGCTTGGGGACTACAATCTGCATCTGATCATGCGTGGAGAATTTCTCGGAAGCCCGGAACTTCGGTATGAGATTGCAAAATATTTGTATCACAACCGAAGCATGGTAGTATCCCCGGACTGTATTGTGATCGGAACCGGGATTGAATATTTGTATTCAAAATTGATCGGGCTGCTTCCGGAACATGCAGTGTATGCGGTGGAAAATCCCGGATACAGAAAAATCCGGCTGATCTATGAAGAACTCGGAGTAAAGTGGACTTGGACGGCTATGGCGGAAAACGGAATTCATATGGGAAGTCTGCGAAGCAGCCAGGCAACAGTTGTCCATACCTCGCCCGAACACCATTATCCGCTTGGGACGGTGATGTCTGCAAGACGCAGGCAGGAATTGCTGAAGTGGCTGGAGGAATCGGAAGAACATTATATTATAGAAGATGATTACGACTGCGAGTTCCGCTATAACGGGCATTCGATTCCGGCGCTTTTTGGTCTGGATACAAGCGGGCGTGTTATTTATATGAATACGTTCAGTAAGACATTAAGTCCCGGGATCCGGATCAGCTATATGGTGCTACCGCCAAAGCTTCTGGAACGTTATGTGAACTCGGCAAACTTTTTTTCGAATACTTCGTCGAATCTGGAACAGCATACACTGGCAAGATTTTTGCGTGATGGGTATTTTGACCGCCATCTGAACCGGCTGCGTAAGTATTATCTAAGTCAGGGAGAAAAGTTGAAGCATGCAATTGAATGCACACCGACCATTCCGGTGGAAGAAATTGTCGGAATGGAGACGGGCACGCATCTGCTCGTAAAACTTCATACAGAGCTTCCCGATGCGGAAGTGAAGCGGCGGGCACAAGAAAGGGGAATTCATCTTTGCTGTCTGTCGGAGTTTTGTATCGAAGAGCAGAAGCGGTACGAACATGTGCTGGTACTCAACTATTCTGGCATGGAAGAAGAACGGATGCAGGAGGTTGCAGAGCTTCTTGGAGGAGTGTTTGATTCTGAGATTGCAGAGAAGCGGGAATAAAAAGCAGAGGGGAAAGGATTGACGGTATTTCCTGTGAATTGTATAATAAAAGCGCCAAGGTTGCAAATAAGAAAAATAGGATATAGGTAAAAGAGATGAAGACGATCATTATTGGAATTGCAGGTGGGACCGGATCTGGAAAGTCCACCTTCACAAGAAAGTTAAAAAAAGAATTTAAAGACGATGTGGCAGTGCTCTACCATGATAACTATTACCGGGATCAAAGTGATATTCCGCTGGAAGAGCGCCGTAAGACGAATTATGACCATCCGGATGCGATGGAGACAGAGCTGCTTGTCAGACAGTTGCAGGAGTTAAAAGAAGGAAAGACGATACAGTGTCCGACCTATGACTACACACTTCACACAAGGTCAAGCGAAGTTGTGACTGTAGAGCCAAAGAAAGTAATTTTATTAGAAGGAATCCTTGTCCTGGCAGACGAACGGCTGAGAGATCTGATGGATATCAAGGTGTATGTAGAGGCCGATGCAGATGAGAGAATTCTCCGCAGGATTATTCGTGATGTCAAAGAGCGTGGGCGCGATATGGAAGGCGTTGTGGAGCAGTATCTTACAACTGTCAAACCGATGCATTATCTCTATGTAGAACCGACAAGGAGTACTGCAGATATCGTGATCAACAGCGGTATGAATCCGATCGCCTTTGAACTGGTGAAAAATACGATTCAGAAGATACTGGACGAAGAGGCGTAGATACAGATCTGTAAAAAGAATGTGGAAACAGATGCAAAGGAGTAAATGGGAAAGATTTATACAACGAGGTGGACAATGGGACGGGGAATATTTTATACGATGATCGGGTATGTTTCCGGAAGTGTGTTATATGCAAAGGTGTTTGGGAAGCTATTCTGCCAGAAAGATGTGACGGAAGATACGATTGACGGGAATCCCGGAACGACAAATGCATTTCTAAATGGAGGAATATGGTGTGGCATCTGCACGTTGTTGTGCGATCTTTTAAAAGGAATTTTGCCGGTGTATGCTTACATGCATGGACTGCCGGGGGCAGATATCTGGATTACGTTTGTGCTGGTAGCACCGGTTGCCGGACATATTTTCCCGGTATTTCATCGTTTTCGTGGAGGAAAAGGGATTGCAGTTTCTTTCGGGGTGCTGCTTGGACTCTATCCATATATGAAACCAGTGCTGCTGCTGGCAAGCTGTTTTCTCTTATTCTCCTTTGTGATTGTGATCACGCCGAATTATCATAAGACATTTGCGACGTATCTTTTTGCGACGATTCTCGTATTGTTTTTTGGAAAAAATTCTTACGTCAGCCTGGGAATGATTCTGATCTCTGCGCTGGTACTTGGCAAGCTGATGCTTTGCCGGGAAGAAAGAGAGGAAATTAAGGTGAAACTATTATGAATGTACTGATTTTGTCTTGTGATACCGGTGGAGGACATAATTCTGCTGCCAGATCCATCCAGAAAGAACTGATCCGGAGAGGACATCAGGCGGTCTTTTTAAATCCATTTGAACTGTCCGGAAAGCGCGTTGCAGGAGCGGTAGGTGGAGCTTATGTAAAATTGGTCCAGAAGCATCCGCGGGCATTTGGGATGCTGTATAAGCTCGGGGCATTTGTAAGCAGACTGCCCGGCAGATCTCCGGTTTATTATGCAAACAGCCTTGTGGCAAGGCATCTGGCAAAGTATCTGGAACAGAAGTCTTACGATGCCATTGTGATGCCACATCTGTACCCTGCGGAGATGATCTCCTACTTAAAAAGAAAAGGATGGAACTGTCCGAAGTCGGTCTATGTGGCGACGGACTACACCTGTATTCCTTTTACCGGGGAGACAGAGTGTGATTATTATGTGATCCCCCATGAGGAGTTAGAACTGGAATTTGTCCGAAAAGGGATAAAGAAACAGAAGCTTCGCGCATTTGGCATTCCGGTAGATGAGACATTTTGTTCCAAGGAAACGAAGCAGCAGGCGCGAGAGAAGCTTGGGATGAGCGAGGACGGCATCTACTATCTCGTAGCAGGAGGAAGCATCGGTGCCGGGAAAATCCAACAGTTGCTGGATTTGATGCGAGAAGCGCTGGAAGAGGTGGAGCAGGCGGTGGTGATCTGTGGAAGGAACAAGAAGCTGGAGAAGAAGCTTCGCAAGCGCTATGCCGGTTATAAAAATATTTCTATTATAGGAAGTACTGACCAGATGGCAACCTATATGCGGGCATGTGACGTTCTCTATTCGAAGCCGGGAGGACTTTCCTCCACCGAAGCGGCTGTGATCGGAATACCGTTGATCCATCTGACACCGATTCCGGGGTGTGAGACAAGAAACCGCATATTTTTCCGGAAACATGGCATGTGTCTTGCTCCCCGTATGATCGAAGATCAGTTGCTTGCGGGGCGGAAACTGATGAAAAATACAAGACCGGCAGGAAGGATGATCGAAAATCAACAAAATACTGTACCGGCAGATGCTGTGGAGCGTATTTGTGATTTGCTGGAACAGATGTAAAAAGAATAAGAGAATCGCCCACAGAAGATCAATCATGTACGGATCTTCTGTGGGCGATTCTCTTCTGTTATGATTTTACGATCGTGGAAAACCGCTGCTGTAATGGAGTTTGTAATCTTCCGTAATAAATACGGCCTCCGTATCCGGAAGATCTTCGATGAATCTCATACCTTCTTCGAGACCAAGGGAAAAGCAGGCAGTGCTGAGTCCATCTCCATCTACGGATTTTTCGGACAGGATTGTGACGGACACAAGTGCGTTGTCATAAGGGTATCCCGTTTTTGGATTTAACAAGTGATGGTAGAACTTGCCGCCTTTTTCAAAAGAACGCTCGTAGATCCCGGAGGAGACAATGGATTTGTCCCGCACCTGTATTGTCGACACGGTCTCACTTCGTTTTGCAAAAGGCTTCTGGATTCCGATTTCGAAAGCATCTCCATCTGGCTTTTCTCCGACACAGAGGACGTTTCCACCAAGGTTGATTACGGCGCTTGTTACCCCATGCTCTAACAGAAATTCTTTTATTTTGTCAGCGATGTAGCCTTTGGCGATCGCTCCCAGGTCAAGCTGCATTCCCTCCTGCAAAAACCGGACACGGTTTTCTTTTACAATGACCTTTCGATAATCTACCAGCGGAAGTGCAGCAGAGATCTCGGCATCCGACGGCACCACCTTTTCTTCAGAAGTAAAATCCCACAGAGCAGAGACCGGACCAATGGTGATGTCGAAGGCTCCGCCCGATTTCTCACAGTAGGAGAGAGCGGTAGTGAGCAGTTCTGTCATCTCCGGTGAGATACAGAAAAAACCGTCTTCCTGTGGAAGAAGACCGTGATTGAGTTGGTAGAGCTCGCTTGTCGGGAGTGTGCGGCTGAACAGATTTTCGTATTTGTCGCAGAGATCGATCGCTTCTGCAAGCAGGTTCTCATCTGTAGAGTCATAGAGCGTTACAGTAACAACGGTATTCAGTTTAAAAGCAGTGTCAGAAATAGGAGTTTTTGCAGTTTCATCCGTTCCCGAAGATTGCTTTTTCTGCTGCTCAAAAGAGAAAAACAGGAGCAGCAGGAAGACAAGAAGCACAATTCCTGTCTGGAGTATTCGTCTGTGAAAGTTAGTCATTGCTTCTATGAGCCTCCTTCCATGAGTAGAGGAGTGCATCAGAAGATTGGATCGCATAGTCAGCAATCTGTTCATAAGGAATCTTTAGCCCATCGTGGAACCATTTCCGGATGATTCCAATGATTCCGCAGACACGGAACGTATAGAGATAATCAAAAGAGTCCGGATCAAATGCATCGCAGCTTTCTTGCATCAAAGTGCGACTGACATCGTATTGCAGTGCGAACAGACGCTCGAGAAATGCATCTTCCGAATGAAGGATCAGTACACGGCAGGAGTCCATGTTTTCATAGAGAAAACGAAAGATATCGCAGATCAGTGCACGGTTGTCCGCATAAGGTTTCTGCTGTTGGGTAAACAGTGCCATCTGTTCGAGAAAATCGTCCTGGACCTGCCGGTACAATGCAAAGATATCTTCAAAGTTCGAATAAAATGTAGTGCGGTTGACGTCGGCAGTCTGACAGAGCTTCTGTACGGTAATCTTGGAGAGCGGCTGGTCGACCAGTAATTTGAGCAGAGCTTCCTTTAGTACTTTTTGGGAGTAAGCTCTCTTCCGATGTAATTTTTCCTGTTGCATAAAAACACCTTTCTAAACATTCAAAAATGGTTTATTTGTAAATCATAACACAAAGAAAGGAAAACGACAAAGAAAAATAGAAGAAAAACAACAGATATAGGGAAAGTGTCGGTTTCAAAACGGAATGTCCATGATTGTTGATTGAACGGAAAAATCAGATATGCTATGATAAAACAAATTGATAGGAAAAGGAGAAGATATCATGAGAACTGTAATAGAATTAAATAAAAACTGGTATTTTCAAAAAGAAAATGTCGGACTTCCGCAGGCACTTCCTTGTGACTGGGCAAAAGTAGATCTGCCTCACACATGGAACGCTGTGGATGGCCAGGACGGAAGAGGAGAATACTACCGCGGAGCGTGCTGGTATGCAAAAAGTTTTGAGACACCGGAGTGTATGGATGGATACCGTGTCTATGTAGAAGTGCTGGCAGCAGCATTGTCCGGACGCGTGTATGTAAATGGACAGGAAGTGGCATATCACGAAGGCGGATTCTCTACCTTCCGTGCGGATGTGACAGAAGCATTGCACGCACAGGGAGAAAATCTTCTTGTGATCGAAGTGGACAATGGCGAGAAGAGCCACATCTATCCACAGGTCGCAGACTTCACATTCTATGGCGGATTGTACCGCGGTGTCAATCTGATCCTTGTGCCGGAAGTTCATTTTGATCTGGATTTTTATGGGGCTCCGGGACTGAAAGTAACTCCGGTTGTCAAAGGAAAAGATGCAGAGATCAAGTTGGAATCCTGGGTGAAAAATGCAGATGAAAATTATACTGTCAGATACCAGATCAAAGATGCAGATGGAAACGTTGTAGCAGAAAGCTGGAGACCGGCAGAGCAGCCATCAGTCGTTCAGTTCCTTCCGGATGCACATCTGTGGCAGGGTGTGGAAGATCCATATCTTTACACATGTACAGCGGAACTGGTACGCCGCAATGAAACGGTCGATGAGGTTACTGTACGTTTTGGTATCCGTGAATTTTATGTCGACAAAGAAAAAGGATTTTTCTTAAATGGAAAACCGATGAAACTGCGTGGAGTTTCCAGACATCAGGATAAGCTGTATCAGGGAAATGCACTGACAAAAGAAGATCACCGTCTTGATGCGGATCTGATCCGGGAAGTTGGAGCAAATACGATCCGTCTTGCACACTATCAGCACAGTCAGGATTTCTATGATGTATGCGATGAGTATGGATTTGTCGTATGGGCAGAGATCCCGTACATCAGCAGCCAGAGCGATGATCCGGCGGCACATGAAAACTGCCGTCAGCAGATGAAAGATCTGATCTATCAGAACTACAATCATGCATGTATCTGCTTCTGGGGAATCTCAAATGAGATTACGATCCACGGTGAGAAACCAGGGCTTGTGGACAACCACAGAGATCTCAATGCCCTTGTCAAAGAGCTGGATCCGACCAGACTGACAACAATGGCACATGTGACATTGCTCTCCCAGGACAGCGATCTTCACAGTGTGACAGATGTAGAAAGCTATAATCACTATTTCGGATGGTACGGCGGAAAATATGAGCAGAACTCCGTATGGTTTGACGATTATCATAAGAAATATCCAGATCGCTGCATCGGACTTTCTGAGTATGGTGCAGAAGGAATCATTACTTATCAGCCGGATGAGCCGAAGTGCAGAGATTACTCTGAGGCATATCAGGCAGAGTACCATGAGTTCATGGTGAAAATGTTGATGGAGCGCGACTATATCTGGAGCAGCCATGTATGGAACATGTTCGACTTCGGTTGTGCAGCCAGAGATGAAGGTGGAGTGGCAGGAAGAAATAACAAAGGTCTTGTTACTATCGACAGAAAGATCAAAAAGGAAGCCTTCTACTTATACAAAGCATACTGGAGCAGCGAACCATTTGTATACGTTTGCGGTCGCAGATACGCACAGAGAGCCGGGGAGACTACAACGGTAAAAGTGTACTCGAACCAGCCGGCAGTGCAGCTTTATGTAGACGGAGAATTATTTGCAGAGCAGAGCGGAGAGAAGATTTTTGTATTTGAAGGAGTTCCGCTTCACGAAGGATTTACACAGATCACTGCAAGATACAACGACTGCACAGATTCTCTCGCACTTGAAAAAGTAACAGAAAAACCGGAGATCTACACACTTCCGAAGAATGAAGATGAGGAAGGAATGGAAGGAGCAGCCAACTGGTTTGATCAAGCGGCAGCAGAAGCAGCAAACGCAGGCGAGATGGTATTCCCGGAAGGATATTTCTCTATCCGCGACAAGATCACAGATATCATTGAAAATGATGAGGCGGCTGCAATTCTCAGCGGAGCTTTATCTGCAATGTCTGGTATGAAATTAAACAAAGGAATGTTAAAGATGCTCGGCGGAAAGACATTAGAAGAAATGATCCAGATGGTAGGACAGATGGGACAGGAAATTCCGGAGCAGGGCGTAAAAGTCTTAAATCTTCAGTTAAATAAAATCAAAAAATAAATCAGAATTCGTGAAATGCATTTGCGAAATCAGAAAGAGATGCCGGTGGACAAAAACAAGACCGGCATCTCTTTTTTGATTGGGGGATAAATCACCGTTTATGCGAATAGAAATATTTACCATAAAAGCAGGAAAATACTTTTAAATTATAATCATTTAAAACAAACTTTTTCATGCCAAAACAAAACCGGGTAGGGGTACTTGAATTTCGTGAAAGAATGTGCTATATATAATGTTATATATTATATAGGAAATTACAAATGAGAAAAGAGTGGGAACATGAAAAAAACAGAAAAACATGCATTGACAGTCCGGATAGCTCTGCTTGTGATGTTAGACATTTTATTTATGCAGGTGGCATCTTTTGCCAGTCTGTGGATTCGACATGAGTTTGACTTTCAGGCTGTAGAAGAGACGTTTATCCATACCGTATGGAGATATATGCCGCTGAATATTTTGGTGACACTGGCTGTATTCTCCATGTTTCATCTATACACCAGCCTTTGGAAATATGCGAGTATCACAGAGTTATCCTGTATCGTTGCTGCTGTGGCAATTTCCAGTCTGCTGCACGTTCTGGGAATGGCAGTGATGGGACTTGAGATGTTTAAAAGCTATCTGTTGCTATACTTTTTGCTTTTCCTATGTATGGTCGTGGGATTGAGGTTCTCTTACCGGTTTTTCCGGTTTGTAAGAAATAAGTGTAACCGTGGAATGGTGGAGAAGCGGGAGAATGTCATGATCATCGGAGCCGGTGATGCGGGGGCTGCGATCATCAAGGAGAATCGCCTGAGCAAAGCTGCTACGAGAAAGGTCTGCTGTCTGATTGACAAAGATCCGAAGAAATGGGGAAGATATATTCTCGGATGTCCGGTTGTCGGTGGGGCGGACAAGATTATGGAATCTGTAGAAAAGTATAAGATCCAGAAGATCGTTATCGCTATTCCTTCGGCGACAAGCCAGCAGATCAAGGAATTGGTGGAGATCTGTAAAGAGACAAAATGTGAGCTGAAGATTCTCCCTGGAATTTACCAGTTGATTGACGGAGAAGTCAGCATCTCACAGTTGAGAGAAGTTGAGATCGAAGATCTGCTCGGAAGAGAACCGGTCAAGGTGGATCTGGAGGAAATCTTAGGATATATCCAGGGAAAGACAGTGCTTGTCACCGGAGGAGGCGGATCAATCGGAAGTGAGATCTGCCGTCAGCTTGCGGGACACGGCGTGGGGAAATTGATCATCTTTGATGTCTATGAGAACAATGCCTATGCGATCCAGCAGGAATTAAAGAGAAAATATCCAAATCTGGATCTGGAAGTTCTGATCGGATCTGTCAGAAATACAAGCCGGATGAACGATGTGTTTGCCACGTATCACCCAGAAATCGTATTTCACGCAGCGGCACACAAGCATGTCCCATTGATGGAGGACAGTCCGAACGAGGCAATTAAGAATAATGTGATTGGTACTTATAAGACTGCGAAGATGGCAAGCGATTACGGGGTGAAGAAGTTTATTTTGATCTCTACAGACAAAGCGGTCAATCCGACCAATATTATGGGGGCGAGCAAAAGACTCTGCGAGATGGTCATTCAGACGATCGGAAAGAAGAGTCAGACAGAGTTTGCGGCAGTCCGTTTTGGCAATGTCCTTGGAAGCAACGGAAGTGTAATTCCGCTTTTCAAAGAGCAGATTAAAAACGGAGGTCCGGTCACTGTCACACACAAAGACATCATCCGGTATTTCATGACGATTCCGGAGGCAGTCAGCCTCGTACTTCAGGCCGGAGCTTATGCTAAAAACGGAGAGATCTTCGTATTAAATATGGGAGAGCCGGTGAAGATCGTTGATCTTGCCAGAAATCTGATCAAGCTGTCGGGATATGAACCGGATGTAGATATTAAAATTGAGTTTACCGGACTGCGTCCCGGAGAGAAGCTTTACGAAGAGCTTTTGATGGATGAAGAAGGAATGCAGACGACGGAGAACAAGAGAATCTTCATCGGAAGACAGATTGACGTAGATGAGGAGACCTTTGAGAAAAATATCGAGGCATTGGATGAAGCGTCCCGGAGAGAAGATAAGAACATTCGCGAACTTGTACACAAGATTGTTCCGGAATACCGATATCAGGCATCCCCAAAATAGAGCGCTTCGTGTGTAGGGCAACATGTAGTAAAAAAGTGGGGCAAAAGGATATTTACAAACAGAAACAGATGCGATATACTGTTTTCGTATATAGAAATTATAAAGCAATTCATATTTCGAATGAAATATCCGTGTAAATATGAGATGTGTGTGATGTTTGGAGGGAAAGAATATGAGGAACCAAAAGAAATTTGCTGCAGTATTGGCCGCAGGTGTACTTAGTGCCTCTATGTGCATGCCGGCATTGGCAGCCTCAGGAGTCAGCGCAGAAGAGCAGAAGATTCTGAATAAGATGGAAAGCTCTGCAGCTGGATTTGGAGTGACAGATGTTTCTCTGTATGCAAGTTATTACAGTCAGGCAGAGAGCTGGATCGCTTCCGGAGAAGTGGATCTGACAGCGAGTCAGGTAGATGCAGTGTTAAAGGCAATCGATCAGGCAGCTGGCCTTTTACAGCAGGCAATTGATGCGAATGGCGCTGCAAGTGCAAAAGATTTGTTAAATATTATCGGAAAAAATGGTATTATGCAGATCGCACAGCAGATTGTAGATGCGATTGCACCGGGACTGAAAGAAGTCGGAATCATTATCACAGCGGACATGCTCGCAGGAGACAACGGTGTGATCAATGTAAAGCTTGCAAAAGACGGTACAACTATCGGATCTTCTGACAAGGTGATCAAGAAGACTGGTATGAATGCCGGAGCGACATATGCGGTAGCAGCCGGATTTGTGATGGCTTTGGTAGGATGTGCTGCTGTGGCAAAGAAGAACAACTATAGAGAGACTGCAGAGGAATGCTAGATTGATGAAACAGCGTAAAAGCAGAATAGTGGCATATGTGATCGTGCCACTATTCTTTACCATGATAGGTTACGGAGTTGTATATGTTGCGGCATCCCCGTTTATAAATATAGTAACGACTGCAGGCAGCATGTTTATGACTGAGAGCCTTCCTGAATTTTCTGAGGAATTGGGCTCTATTTTTTCGGAACCAGATAAAGATGCAGAGGCGGAAGAGATTCCGCTTGCGGATGTAACCTGGCCGAAGTTTGGGGAGCATTATGCAAATGTGACTTGTGAGCAGATTGGTCTGGATGTACCGCTCTACTACGGTGACAGCATGGAGATCATGCGTGTGGGAGCCGGACAGTACCAGGGCAGCTTTATCCCGGGGTATGGCAAGACGATTTTGCTCAGCGGGCACAATACAACCTACTTTTCTCCGCTGCAAAAGATTGCAGTGGGAGACGAAGTGACAATTAAGACAAGTTACGGGATCTACCGCTACCAAGTGCGGGAGACGAAGATTTTAAACGAATCTGATCCGCAGGCAGTAGACCTGCTTCAGAAGAAAGAAGAACTGGTCATGTATACCTGTTATCCGTTTGACATGCTGTCAAGTACGGATCAGCGTTTCTTTGTCTATGCAGACAAAGTGAGTGGACCAGTATTAAAATAGGAGGAAGAAAGATGGAATATCAGAAAACAAAGAAGCAGTCTTCCTCCAACAGAAAAGGAAGAACGATCGTGAGCATGATCCTGTCCTTTTTGATCGCGGTGACACTGACGATGGCAGCGCTTCTTGGAAGTCTCCGGTTAGGGTTCCTGAATGAGAAGATGATCGTTCGCAGCTTGAATGTGAAGGATTATTATGGAGTAGTCTGTGATGATTTTTACGAGCGAGTGGAAGACTTATCCATTCCTCTTGGGATTCCGAAAAGTGCACTGGAAGGAATTGTAGATACGAACAGTATGTACAACGATATCCGGGCGAGTCTGGAGGCATCTTTGACCGGACAGACTTACCAGCCGGATACCGGGAAGCTTCGAACAAAGTTAAAAGAGAATGTAGAAAATTATGCAAAGTCCCGGGAGATTGAGCTGGGGGAAGCACAGCAGACGGTACTGAATACTTATCTGGAACAGGCAGCAGAGCAATATGTAAGGGCAACGAAGATTCCTTTTATTGAATATTATGGAAGGATTCACAGTTTTGCAGAGAAAGTAATTACAGTTGGCATTCTCGGCTGCTTAGTCTTTGCGGTGCTGGCAGGAATTGTATTGTTCCGGATGTATATCTGGAAACATCACGCGATGCGCTATCTTGTGTACAGTACACTGGCATCGGGGCTGATGATCGGTCTTGTTCCGGCGTATTTGCTGCTTGCACAGGACTATCGGCGGCTTGTGATCGAACCGGAATATTTGTACCAGTTTATGGTGACGTATGTAACGAACGGTCTGATGATCTTTGAGGGATTTGCGATAGGATTCTTTGGAATTGCCGCATTATTACTACTGCGGATTGCAACTCTGCGAAGACGGCTGATCAAAAACAGCAGAGGATAGAAAAGATGAGGTGAACATAGATGAAAGGGCTGATTGATATTCATGCACACATCCTTCCGGGGGTGGATGACGGAGCTTCGGATTTTCAGGAAAGTGTGCGGATGTTAAAAAGTGCATATCGGCAGGGGGTACGGTGTGTGATTGCAACGCCCCACTATCATCGGAATCACTTTCACCGCAACCCGGAACGGACCATGGAAGCTTTGCAGAAGATCCGCGGATGGCTGCGAGAACATCTGCCGGATATGATCGTACTTTTGGGGACAGAGATCTATTATACAATCGATTTTGCGGAGGAGATTGCCGCGGGGAATATTTTCCCAATGGCAAAGAGCAGATATCTGCTTGTAGAATTCTCGCCACTGGAAGATTATGCGTATATCCGCAATGCAGTTCACGTTCTGGTCAACAGAGGATACTGCCCGATCATCGCACATGCCGAGCGGTATCGTGTCTTCCATCAAAATGTCAGCAGAGTTTCTGAAGTGATCCAACTGGGAGCCTATATCCAACTCAATGGAGACAGCATCGTAGGGAAAAACGGTCTGCGGATGAAGCTTTTTGCTCAGAAGCTGATGAAAAAGGAACTGGTGCACTTTGTGGCATCGGACATGCACCATATGGAATCGCGCAGACCGAATCTGAAGGAATGTGCCGAATATATGGAAAAAACATATGGATTTGCGCGTACAAAAGAACTGCTGTATGACAATCCACGGAAATTGATCGAAAATAAACTCATAGAGGAACTGTGACAGAGAAAAGAGAACATATAGGAGAAAATGAATGAGACAACGAGAAGAACAGATAGAAGAAAACGGGATCGATCTGCTGGAGATATTAGCAGTCCTGTTAGATAAAGCGTGGGTCATTATTCTGGTCGGTGTACTGACAGCCGGAGCTGCATTCGGTTATACGAAATTTATGGTTACACCAATCTATCAGGCGACCACACAGGCATATGTATTGACAAAGGCAGAAGATGCGGCGGTGACGTCCGGGGACTTGAGCCTCAGTAATCAGTTACTCGGAGACTGCGCCTCGCTCTTAAAGAGCCGCCCAGTCACAGATAAGGTGATTGAGGAGCTTGGACTGAAGATGTCCAGCACCGCGCTTGCAGATGCAATTACAGTGACAAATCAAGAGAATACATTGATTCTAAATATTTCTGTCAGCAATCCGGATCCATACCTTGCAAAAGAACTTGCAGATAAAGTAAGAGATGTCGGTGCGAATCATGTGACAGAGGTCATGAACTTAAAAGCAATGAACACGGTACAGGAAGCATTGATTCCGTCAAAACCTGCAAGTCCGAATATTATGAAAAATACTGTGCTTGGAGGCGCGGCAGGAGTTGTATTGACAGCAGGAATCATTTTACTGATCTTCCTGATGAATGATAAGATCCGCAGTCAGGATGATGTAGAAAAATATCTTGGAATCGGAGTACTTGGAGCGATTCCGTCCACGGAGGACAAGACAAAGACGAAGAAAAAGAAATAGAACACAAGGGAGAAAGCGATGCAGAAGATTAATTTGGTCATACCAGACAACATGGACTACAGAACGAGCGAAGCATATCGCACCTTGAGAACAAATGTATTGTTCTGCGGGGAAGAGATCAATGCCATTGCAGTGACAAGCTGCACCCCTGGAGAAGGGAAATCAGAAGTATCATTTCGGTTGGCAGAAAGCCTTGCCGAGACAGACAGAAAAATTCTTTATATCGATGCGGATCTTCGCCGCTCGGTATTCTCAAAACGATATCAGGTCACGCAGGAAGTAAAAGGGCTTTCCCATTATCTGTCCGGACAGGAAGAACTGGGGGCAGTCGTATGTGCTACGAATATTTCCAATCTGCATGTCATCCTTCCGGGGCCGGTACCGCCAAATCCATCCGAATTACTCGGGAACGAACATTTCAGACAGCTAATGGAAAAGACACACGCACTTTATGACTATATTATTATTGACACACCGCCGCTTGGAAGTGTGATTGATGCAGCGGTCATCGCGAAAGAATGTGACGGGGCAATGCTCGTCATTGAAAATGATGCGATCAGTTATAAAATGGCACAGAAAGTAGAGCGACAGCTGGAACGATCCGGATGTCGGATTCTCGGGGCAGTGTTAAATAAAGTAGATGTCAGAGCAAAAGGGTATTATGGAAAGTATTACTATAGTAAGTATTATGGCGGGGATTATAGTAGTGCTTATTATGGAGTGCAGGGAGTAGAAGAGGGGAAAGAAAGTACCGAAGTATAGGGATGAAAAGGAATGAGAGAATGGAAAATTATAAAAAATTTTACAATGTGCATATGAAAAGTAAGTTGGATTTTCTTCTGGCACTTGTATTTTTAATTGTGCTTTTACCAGTTTATATTATTATTTCGCTGGCCATTATTATTGACAGTGGATTTCCAGTTTTTTATAAGGCAGATAGAGGCGGATATAAGGGAGTGCCTTTTAAAATTTTCAAATTTCGTTCGATGGTAAAAAATGCAGATAAGATTGGCGGAGGCACAACTGCTTTAAATGATCCACGCATTACTCGTGTAGGAGCATTTCTTAGAAAAACAAAACTAGATGAAATTCCACAGCTATTCAACATTTTAAATGGAACAATGAGCTTTATCGGTCCAAGACCAGAACTATTAAAGTATACAAATCAGTATGAAGGAGAAGAAAAACTTATTTTAGAGGTACGTCCGGGAATTACAGATTATAGTTCAATTGAATTTATTAACTTGGATGAGATTGTAGGTGGAGAGAATGCAGATGAGATGTATGAAAAGCATGTTCTCAAGAAAAAAAATCAATTGAGAATCAAGTATGCGAGAACAGTTTCCTTTGCAACAGATATTAAGCTATTCTTTTTGACAGTATTTAAAACGATTAAGAAGGCATTGACATTTATGACGAAATAAGGGGAAGGGAGTACATATGGAAGAAATTGTATTAAAGAATTCTGATATAAAGGTTTCAAGGATTTGTATGGGTGGTTGCCCGATGGGAGGATATGGTTGGGGAGATACTCAGGAAAATGAACTAATTGGAGCGGTGCATACGGCTCTAGAATGTGGAGTGAATTTTTTTGATACAGCAGATACTTATGGGTTAGGACAGTCAGAAATTACTTTGGGGAAAGCCTTGGAAGGAAAACGTCAAGACGTAGTGATTGCTTCTAAGTTTGGGGTGAGAATAGAGAATGGTAAGACATTTTATGATAATACTCCGCAATGGATAGAAAAAGCCTTGGAAGGAAGCTTGAGAAGGTTAGGAACAGATTACATAGACTTGTATCAAGTTCATTATAGAGATGGAAAAACAGCGTTGGAAGATGTTGTGGAAACGCTGGAAAAATTGAAAGCAAAGGGATATATCCGTAGTTATGGATTATCCAATATACATAAAGAAGACATGGAAGAAATCATTCCATTTACAGGAAAGTTTGCAAGCTTTCAAGATGAGTATAGTTTGGCTTGTAGGAAAAATGAAGCAGATTTGTTAGAAATTTCTGAAAAACTTCAGATGACACCATTTACATGGGGAAGCCTTGGACAGGGAATTTTGACAGGAAAATATACGAAAGAAAATGTTTGTTTTGAGTCAAATGACCGCAGAAGTCGTGATATTTATGTAAACTTTCACGGAGAGAAATTGATGAAAAATCTTGAAATTGTTGAACATATGAAAGAAATTGCTGAAAAATACGAGAAATCTGTTGCAGCAGTGGCAATTAGATATATTCTTGATTTTATTCCAGAATCTGTGGTACTTTGCGGAGCAAAGAGACCGAGTCAGATACTTTCCAATGTAGAGGGCAGTGGATGGTCTCTCAATAGGGAAGATGTTGAAAAATTGGATGGAATATCAAGATGAAAAGTGTAAAAAAATATCCATGGATAGATACATTATATACAATAGGAATCATGTTGGTAATTCTTGGACATTCTCATCCTAGTGATTGGACATTATTTAGTGGCACTATTTTTGAAAAAGTAATTTTGTTTATATATACATTCCATATGCCTTTATTCTTTTTTATTTCCGGATTTCTATTTATGAATTCTCAGTCATTAAGGAAACTTGGTTATAAAAAGTGGATTCAAAATAAGATGATAAGGCTTCTTACACCATATGTGTTCTTATCTGTCATAGCTATAGTGCCAAAATATTATTTAGAATACCACTCTTTTGTGACATTGGAATATTTGGCCAAGGCAATTTTTGTACCGAGAGTAGGAGTATGGGGACATTTTTGGTTTATTCCAGTATTGTTGTGGTGCTATATATTGTTTGGAATATGTAGAAGTTGCTTATTTCAAAATGAAAGCTATATGGTGTGTAGTTTGACATTGATTTCTTTGATAGTGTATTTTTTGCCTATTTCTACTCAATGGTTTGGAATAAGCGATTTGAGAAAAGCTCTATTTTATTTTTGTATAGGTATGGGAGTAAACCATTTTAGATTATACGAGAAAAGTGTTAAAAAGTGTACTAGATTAATAGAATTTGCAGTGGCATCAATTATTTCTATTATATTAGTGAATTGTTTTTATGGAAATCAAACACTTATGTTTTGCGTGGCAATGTTAATGATATTTGCGTGCTATCAGATTGCAAGAGTGATTCCTGAACAGAAAATCTCTCTTGAAGTTAGTAAGCATAATTTTACAATATATATTTATTCATGGCTATTTCAAGCGGTGATAATGGGTATTTGTGGAAAAATAGGAATGATGTGGGAAGTTACATCTATATCAATGTTTTTGAGTGGATTTTTAGATCCGATGTTTATAGTATGGATATATAGAAAGTATCTAAGAGTTCATAATAGATTTTTTGAGTTATTATTAGGAATAAAATAGGAAAGAGTTGTAGAGGGTTTTATTAAGAAGGAGATTAGAATGAATAGTGAAGAGTTAGCATGGAAAATAAGACGTCATGGAATTGAAATGACGCATTTATCTGGTGGTAGTCATATTGGGGCAATTTTATCTGTGGCAGATATTATTGCAGTTTTATATAGTGGAGTTATGAACATTGACCCGAAAAATCCCAAAAAAATGGATAGAGATCGGTTTATTTTAAGCAAGGGGCATGCAGGAGCATCTATCTATGCTGCCTTAGCAGAAAATGGTTTTTTTGAAGTAGAGGAGTTGAAGACTCATTATCAGAATGGAAGCCGTTTGTCAGGACATGTTTCTCATCATTTGCCTGGAGTAGATTTTTCTACAGGTTCTCTTGGTCATGGGTTATCAGCTGGTGTTGGAATGGCATATGCAGCGAAGAAGGATGGAAAAAGTCATAAGGTATATGTAGTATTGGGAGATGGGGAGTGCGATGAAGGATCTGTGTGGGAGGCTGCCTTGTTTGCAAATCACTTCCGATTAAATAATTTAGTGGCTATTGTAGATCACAATCATATGCAGAGCATGGATTTCCAAGAAAATACACTTGAAATTGAAAATTTTGGTGAAAAGTGGAAAGCATTTGGTTGGAATGTTATTGAAGTAGATGGAAATAGCCATGAAGAATTGAATGTTGCTTTTGAACAGGAAGAAAAACTTAGCAAGGAAGAAGCTCATAAACCTACAGTAATCATAGCCAATACAATCAAGGGATGTGGTGTGTCCTTTATGCAAAATGATATTTTATGGCATTATCGTTTTCCGCATGAGGGATGGGAATATGATTGCGCGGTGGCAGAATTGCATAAATGCAAGCCGGAAGGAGTAGAGGATCCATATACACCAGATGGAATTGAGAATCCGGTTCAACCAACAGAAAGAGATGACATTGGGAATGATCATACGTTTTCTTATACATGGAACACAAGTTATCCAGAGAAAATGCGACGTGTAGAGGCAAAATCTGGAAGTAGTGAAAGAGAACATACGGTATAGGGAGAAGAAAAGAAATGAGAGATACATTTGTAAAAACTTTAGTTGAGTTGGCAAAAGAAGATAAAAATATTGAATTAATTACAGGCGATCTCGGATTTGGAGTGTTGAAGCCATATTGGGAAACCGTTCCGGATCAGTTTACAAATGCTGGGATTGCGGAGCAGAACATGACAACAGTTGCTGCTGGCATGGCATTAGAAGGAAAAACAGTATTTACATATTCGATTGGAAATTTTCCTACTTTAAGATGTTTAGAACAGATTCGAAATGATTGTGCATATCACAATGCAAATGTAAAAGTAGTTTGTATTGGTGGAGGATTCGTATATGGATCACTTGGAATGAGTCATCAGGCAACAGAAGACTTAGCGATTTTGAGAGCATTGCCAGATGTTGTAGTTATGGCGCCGGCGGATTTGGTGGAAGCGGAAGAATGTACAAAAGCATTAGCTGCATATCCGGGGACAGCATACTTACGACTTGGACGCGGAGGAGAAAAGCGAATTCATGATCATATTGATAATTTCCAAATAGGAAAGGCAATTAAGGTAAGAGATGGAAAGAAGATAGCGATTTTTTCTACGGGAGCGATTTTTGAAGAAGTAAATGCCGCATATAATGTGTTGGTGGAGAAGGGGTATGATCCGGCAGTATATACTTTCCCAACAGTGAAGCCGATTGATACAGAAGTAATTAAAGAGTGTGCGAAAGAATTTGATGTAGTTGTTACATGTGAAGAGCACAATATTGTAGGTGGATTTGGGAGTGCTGTGGCAGAAGTCATGGCTGAAATGAAAGAGAAGAAAGCTTATTTGCTCCGAATTGGATTGAATGATGAATATTCTATTAAAGTTGGAAATCAGAATTATCTGAGGCAGCAGTATGGAATGGACAGCGCTTCGATAGTGAAAAAAATAGAGGAAACGATCCATGAATAGAAGAATTCTTGTTACATCTACAGATTTGATGATGGTGCAGTTTTTGTTGCCACATATTAGAAACTTATCAGAGAATGGGTATGAAGTAGAAATTGCCTGTTCAGAGGTAGGTGGACGCATGAAAGAAGTCAGAGATAAGATTGAAGATTGTGTAAAAGAAATTCACTTAGTAAAGCTTCATCGGAGCCCCGTTGCCTTAGATAATTTCAAAGGATTCTATCAGATGAAGACAATCATTAATGATGGAAAGTATGATATTATTTGGACAAATGAACCCGTTATGGGAGTTGTCACAAGATTAGCAGCAAAAAGAGCGAGAAAAAATGGGACGAAAGTCCTTTATATGGTACATGGATTTCATTTTTACACAGGAGCACCAAAAATAAACTGGATGATTTATTATCCAATAGAAAAAATGATGGCTTCGAAGGCAGATATAATTTGTACAGTAAATCGAGAAGATTATGCACGGGCAAAAGGTTTTCAAGTAAAAGACGTAAAATACATTCATGGAATCGGAATTAATACTTCGCGACTAACACTTGGAGAAAAGAAAAATGATATTAGAGCTGAACTTGGATTAGAAAAGGACGATTTTATCGTGATTTCTATCGGAGAATTGAATGAAAACAAAAATCAAAGGGTAATCATTCAGGCAATTGCTATGCTTAGAGATAGTAAAATACACTATGTGCTTTGCGGGAAAGGTAATCAGTTAGAAAACTTGAAAAAGTTAGTAGCAGAGAAACGGTTAAATCAAAATATCCATTTTCTTGGTTATCGAAAAGATGTAGTAGATATTTGCAGCCAAGCAGATGTATATGTGATGCCTTCCAAACGAGAAGGATTACCAGTGGCTTCGCTGGAAGCAATGTATTGTGGGCTTCCGCTTGTAACATCGAATATACGAGGATTGACAGATGTAATGGAAAATGGAGTGTCTGGGTATATGTATGATCCTGAAGATGTTCAGGGATTTGGAGAAGGAATTCGAAAATTAAAGGAATATCCTGAAATGAGAAAGCATATGGGAGAGCATAATAGAGAAGCTGTAAGATCTTATTGTATTGAAGAAACGAAGAAAGAAGTACTAAAGCTTATAAATGGATTATAGCAAATTGATAGATAAAAGAGGATATTGACATGATTATATATGTTTCTATGCTAGTTGTAGTTTTTATAGGGTTTTGTTTGCAAAAAATGGTTGTAGATGTGCGGGGGCATAAAACAAGAGCTGCAAAATTTCTAGTATTTTTAACTTTTGGATATATTATCTTTTGGGCTGGGATAAGAGATAGGTTCATAGATACAGCTTCATATATTGTGCAGTTCAAAACATGTCAATGGAATGACTTGAAAGGTTTAGAGTTTTCTTTTGATGATGGATGGGGATTTAAAGTTTTAATGATCTTTTTTAAAACATTTATTTCTGAAAATTATCATGCATGGCTTATGTTTATAGCAATTGTTAGTGGAACTTGTGTTGCATATATTTTTTGGAGGTATTCACAAAATTATTACTATACATTGTTTCTTTTCATTACCTTACTTGGATTTACATGGATGATGAATGGGATTCGTCAGTTTTTAGCGGCTACTATAATTTTTGCGTGTACACCCTGGATTGAAGAAAAAAAGAGTGTTCGATATTGTTTGGTTGTCTTGCTGTGTGCAACAATACATCCAACTTGCATTATTATGCTACTAATATATTTTATAGTGCGTGGCGAAGCTTGGTCAAGGAAAACCTTATTATTCATCGCTTTAACATTAATAATTATTTTTTTTACTGCAAAATTTACAAATATTATGGATGCTATGTTGCAAGAAACAAAATGGGCAAATGTAACACAGGAGTTTGCAAATGATGATGGAGTAAATCCATTGAGGGTTTTAGTTTTTTCTGTGCCTGTATTTTTGGCTTTTATAGGAAGAAAAAGATTAAAAAGGGAAGATCTGATAATTCATATATTTATAAATATGTCAATTTTAACAGTATGCTTATATGCTATTGGAATGGTTACAACAGGAATTTTAGTTGGGAGATTACCAATTTATATTGAATTTTATGGATATATAATATTACCGTCAATAATAGAAAAGTGTTTTACTAGAAAAAGCCAAAAATTACTGTATGGAATGAGTATTGTGTGCTATTTATTTTATTTTTATTTGATGACTCGGGGAATGTATTATTCTAGTGAGTTGACGGGTATTATTTGGTGCTAGGAGGAGTTTATGATTAGAGTATTGCATGTATTTCATAATATGGGAAATGGTGGAATTGAGCATTTTGTAATGGAATTATATCGTCACATAGATCGAGAAAAAGTGCAATTTGATTTTTTGACTTCAGTTGATGAAAAAGGATATTTTGATGATGAAATAGAGATGTTAGGTGGGAAAATATTTCATGCATACCCTTTGAAAGCTAATCCAATCAAAAATTTTAAGGATATTTCTAATATCGTTAAAATGAATCAATATGATATTGTACATCGGCATACAGGCAGTGCGTTTGGATATTATGATTTAAAAGCTGCAAAACATGGGGGGGCAAAGAATTTAATCTTGCATTCCCACAATCCGCAAGCTGGAAATATTTATTTGCATCAAATTTCTAAGCTATTATTAAAAACTGATTGTATCAAATTTGCTTGTTCGAAAGAAGCAGGTGAGTTTTTATTTGGGAAAAAAGCAGATGTAACAATTATAAAGAATTCTATTGATTGCGAAAAATTTAGATTTAATAATAAAATTAGAGAAAGTATGAGACAAGAGCTTGAAGTGGAAGGGAAACTGGTAATTGGGCATATTGGAAGATTTGAAGAGCAAAAAAATCATATAAAATTATTGCAAATATTTAAAGAGATATATGAGAGACGTCCTGATAGTGTATTACTATGTGTGGGCGAGGGAAAATTACTTGAGGAACGAAAAAAGCAAGCAAGTCAGTTGGGAATAGAAAAAGCAGTGCATTTCTTAGGGGTTAGAGATGATATTGAGAAAATTATGCAAAGTTTTGATTGTTTTTTATTCCCATCTTTATATGAAGGTTTTAGTATTGTGCAAATTGAAGTGCAGGCGAATGGACTGTCGTGTTTTACATCAAAAAAAGTTGTTCCTGAAAATTCAAATATTACAGGAAATGTCACATTTATTGATTTAGAAAAAAATCCTGAAACATGGGCTGATATTATTTTGCAGTCTAATTTCGGGAGAGATAAAAATGCAATTAATATAGTAAAAAAGGAAGGATATGACATTAATGACAATGTAGAGTATCTGTGTGAATTTTATGAAAGGTTATCTAAAAATGGTAGAGGAAGATAAAAAAGTTTCCATTATAATGGGCGTATATAATGCAATGAATACACTGGAAGAAGCTATTGAGTCCATTGTAAATCAAACATATTCAAATTGGGAATTGATTGTATGTGATGATCAGTCAACAGATGAAAGTTTAAATATTTTAAATAAATATGCATTGAAAGATAGTAGAATCAAAGTAATAACTAATTCTCAAAATAGCGGATTAGCAACATCATTGAATCAGTGTTTGAAATATGTAAGTGGCTCGTATATAGCACGAATGGATGCGGATGACCTATCAATGTCGGATAGATTGGAAAAGCAAGTAAGATTTTTGGATAAACACCCTGAAATTGATTTAGTAGGAACTGAAATGCAGGAGTTTTCTGAGAAGGGTTATGGTGCGGTTGTAAAAAACAAAAAAAATCCAACAAAATACGATGTTCCTAAAGGAGCCCCATTTTGTCATGCAACTATTTTGGTTAGGACAGAAACTATGGTAAAACTTGGTGGATATCGAATTTCTAAACATACGATGAGAACAGAAGATGTTGATTTATGGTATCGTTTTTTTGCAGGTGGATATAAAGGTGAAAATATTGAAGAACCTTTGTATTTGGTAAGAATGGATGATGAGGCCTACAAAAGAAGAAAATTAAAGTATATGTTTCATGCATCATATATTATTTGGTATGGAACATCTATGCTGAAATTACCAGTTTACTATAAAATATATTGTTTAAAACCTTTATTATCCTGGTTATTACCTCCAAATACAAAAAGGAAATTAAGAAATTTATTAATACGTTAGAAAGAAGGAAAGTTATGATTCCTAAAGTTATTCATTACTGCTGGTTTGGGGGGAATGAACTACCTAACTCGGCAAAAAAATGTATTGAGTCATGGAAAAAGTTTTTTCCAGATTATGAAATTAAAGAATGGAATGAAGAAAATTATGACGTGAGAAAAAACATATATATTTCACAAGCGTATGATGCAGGAAAATACGCATTTGTAAGTGATTATGCACGCTTTGATATTTTATATCGATTTGGGGGTGTGTATTTTGATACTGATGTAGAGGTAATAAAAAGTTTTGAGGATATTTTAGCTCGGGGCGCATTTATGGGATGTGAAATAGATGGTGAGATCGATTCTGATTTTGGGAAATATGTAGCACCAGGCTTGGGATTAGCTGCGCCTTTAGGATTACCATTATATGAAGAGATATTGGATTTTTATAATAAACAAAGATTCTTAAATCAAGATGGTTCATTGAATATGGAAACCGTAGTAATTAAGACAACACAAATATTGTGGAAATATGGATTGAAAAATGGCAATGAAATTCAAAAAATCAAAGATATCAATATTTACCCTAAGGAATATTTTAATCCGAAAGATAGTAGTACAGGAAAAATAGAAATCACTCAGAACACACATTCTATTCATTGGTATTCTATGACGTGGTTATCTAAAAAACAAAAAATTAGAAAAAGGATACTTGACCCATTTCACAGAGTGTTTGGTGTAGATTGTTTTAGATGTTTAAAAAAGATATTACGATTGAATGAATAGGGTGGGGAAGAAAAAGTGCTTTTTAAAGAATTGATAAAAAAATATAACCCTGTCTATAAAAGAGTTAGGGAAAAAAGAAAAGAAAGATTGCAAAATAATAATTTCACTATTTTATGTTCAAATTGCATAGGAGGAGTGATATATCATGAGTTAGGATTTAAATTTTTGTCTCCTACCATTAATTGCAGAATGGACTCACCAGATTTTATTAAGTTTGTTTTAAATATAAAGTATTATCTTAGTTGTAAGTTAGAGTTTGTAACTACAGATAATAGTTTTCCTGTAGCAAAATTAGATGATATAACAATTTATTTTGTCCATTACTTAACAATAGAAGAAGCGGAGAAAAAATGGAATGAAAGAAAGCAAAGAATAAATTGGGATAATGTGTATATTTTAACAAATGATCTGGATAATGTTACTCGAGATGAACTTATAGAGCTAAAAAAAATCACTTGGGCAAAATCTATTGCAGTATTTTCAAGCAGATATTATGAAAATTTACCATTTGTATATAAATTAAGTGAATTAGATATGGAAAATTACCTGAAAATTAATCCATTTACTGGGAAAAGAATATTTGAAAAATATTTTGATTATGTAAAATGGCTGAATCAATAAAAGGGGAAATAAAGTGAAGAAAGTATTGTTTATTGGAATGACTACTAATTATGGTGGTGTTGAAACATATATTTTAAATTTGTTCTTGAATATAGATAAAACAAAATATGAATGTTACTTTCCTAAATTCAATGGAAAAGTTGCTTACTATGATGTGCTAAAAAAGGAAGGTGCTCAGTTTGTTGAATTAGCATTTAGCAGGCGCAATTATATCAAATATAGAAAATGTTGGATGGATTTATTAAGTAAATATAAATTTGACGCAATCTACTTTAATACTTGTGATATTGTAAGTATTGATAAACTAAAATTTGCTAAAAAGAAGAATGTGCCTATTAGAATTGTTCATGCGCATAATTCTGGAATTCAACAAAAAGTTAATATTTTTCATAAAATTTCTGAAAAAATAAGCAGGCGAAATTTAGGAAAATATGCAACGTGCTATTTTGCTTGTTCTCAATCAGCAGGTGATTGGATGTTTGATAAACACAGTTATCAAGTCATTCATAATGGAATTGATCTTTTAAAATATAAGTTTGATGTGGGAAAAAGAAATAATGTTCGTAGCCGGTATGAAATTAATGAGGGAAAACTAGTTGGATGTGTGGGAAGATTATCCCCTCAAAAAAATCCATTATTTGCTGAAAAAATAGCTGAGGTTGTCACAAAACTAGATTCAGATGCAATGTTTGTATTTGTAGGTGATGGCGAATTGGCAAATCAAGTAAAAGACATTGTAAAAGAAAAGAATCTTGAAGATAAAATTATTTTTGCGGGTGTAGTTGATAATGTCAATGAGTGGATGTCAGCATTGGATTGTCTTGTAATGCCGTCATTATTTGAGGGATTACCATTTGTTTTGGTGGAAGCACAGGCTGCTGGATTACCATGTGTTGTTTCCTCTACTGTATCGAAAGAAGCTAATATTACGGGGCTACTTCAATTTATAGATTTAGATTCTTCAGAAAAGGTTTGGGGAGAAACAATTCTTAAGGCATGCAGAAATGATAGGAAAGACTATTTAAATCAATTGGTTGCAGCAGGATATTCGATTGAAAATACAGCGAAAGAAGTGTGTGAGATTATAGAAAGTGTGGAATCGTTAAGTGATAAATAGAATCATTAGAAAAGTTAGGCTTTTTGTATGGCATAAGAATCGTGTAAAGATTGATGAAAGGGATAGAAAAAGGCTTACAGAAAAAATAAAAACTACGTCAATAATTTCTATGAATTGTACGGGGGGGATAATCTCACATAATTTAGGACTTCAGTTTTTATCCCCAACAGTGAATTTATATATGAATGCTGAAGACTTTATTAAATTTTGTGAAAACCTTTCATTCTATATCGAAATCGATAAATTTCAAATGTGTACAGATGAAAATGTAATTGGGGATAGAATGTATCCCATTGTATATTTAGGAGATTTGACTTTATATTTAGTTCATTATGCATCGGTAGAAGAAGCGGAAAAGAAGTGGAATGAAAGAAAACGAAGAATTAACTGGAAAAATATAGCAATTTTTAATACAGACAGGGAAGGTATGACAGAAGAATTAAAGGATCGTTTTGAGAAATTGCCATACAGAAAAGTGATGTTTGTAAACAAACCAGATGAGAAGCATGCAAGTTGTTATTATCTTCAAGGATTCGAAAATGAGGACTGTGTAGGAATTATTACTGATTCGGTAGGGTGGAAAGGCATGAGGCCAATAGATCAGTTTGATTATGTGAATTTTTTAGATGGAAAGGATTGAGAGCAGAATAGAGTGGATTGATATTGCGAAAGGATTGGGGTTCTTTTTGTGATGTTGGGGCATTGTTATTTAGATACAAAATATACTTTTGGGTTTATTTCGTTCTATATGGCCTTATTTTTCTTTTTGTCAGATTATATATTTAGAATAAGGGGAAAATATTTTAGCTTTTTGAGTAAAAAGACAAAGTCACTGTTCCTTCCATATTTATTTTTCGTTATTGTTACGATGCTTTGCAATGGACTTTTAGCGGTAATTTACGGAAATAATTATGATGTAATAGGAATAGTAAAGTTATATTTAATTCAGAATAGATATACATTATTATGGTTTCTTAATTGTTTGTTCTTAAGTGAGCAGTTTATGTTTCTTTTAGAAAGATTATATCTAAGATTAGGAAGCAAAAAAGAATATTGGATAATTGCAAGTAGTGTTGAATTTATCTTGTTTTATTTTTACAGGACCAAAATAGGCATTGATTTACCATGGAATGCCGATTTAATATTAATTGGATTAGCGTTTATGAATTTTGGAAAATATATTCATGAAATAGAGTTGATGAAAAAGATGCAAAAGAAGGCCTTACTACTAGGAAGTATGTTACTTTTTTATGTGTTTGCTTTTCTGGATATAATTATTTTTATTTTGGTAAAGTTGATTGGTATTCTGATCAATATGGTAATGTTTGGCTGTACTTAGTATCAGCATTTTCAGGAATTTTCGCGACAATCTTTTTGGTGAGCAGGATTAAATGTAAAAGTTTAGCCATATTGGGGAGAAACTCATTGATTTTTTATGGCTTACATAGATTGATTATTAATAATTTAGTTTTTGTAGTCTATCCTAAATTGGGACTTCAGGCAAATGGAGAAATGATTGTTTCATTGATATTTGCAATTATGAATGTCTTAATAGCTGTTATTATATTAGGGATATTTAATTGTTTTGTTATAAAATATGTTCCATGGTGTATAGAAAAAATAAGAGGGAAATGAAAAATGATTAGTATTATTGTACCAATTTATAAAGTGGAAAAATTTTTGCCAAAATGCATTGAGAGTATTTTAAATCAAACATATCTGGATTTTGAATTGATTCTCGTGGATGATGGCTCTCCGGATAAGTGTCCGGAAATTTGTGATGAGTATGCAGCAAAAGATCAACGTATTATTGTAATTCATCAAAAGAATAGTGGTGTATCAGCGGCAAGAAATGCCGGACTTAAAAGAGCGCAAGGTCAATATATAGGATTTGTTGATCCAGATGATTTTATTGCATCGGATATGTATGAAAAAATGGTACAAGCTATGGAAACGTCAGATGTACAATTGGTGATTTGTGGATACGATTATGTGGATGAAGATGGTAAAGTAATTCAAACTTATTCTGAAAGAAAAGATGAAGTAATTACACAAAAAGAAGTGTTGAAATGCTACTTTGATATGCCTCCTTCCATACGTCTTGGCGTATGGAATAAACTATTTATAAATAGTTTATTACATGGAATTGAATTTACTGAGGGAATTAAAGGGGCAGAAGATGCTGAAGTTTTAGGAAAATATTTGCAAATGGTAAATCAAACATTTTTTGTACATAAACCTTTATATAAGAACTGCGAAAGGCAGGGAAGCGCTACAAGGGGAGGTTTAAAAGGAGACAGTGTCACACCGGCTTTAGACATATATTTGAAAACAAGAGAATATATTCGTCAAAATTATCCGGAATTAGAATGCCATGCACAAAAATATTATATGGATGCTTGTCTCCTAAATTATGGTATCCACTGCAAAGGAAATATGAGCAAACAAAATATTTTAGTAGCAAATTTGAGAAAAAGAATTAGAAATGAATTTCCATCTGCATTTTTTAATAGGGAAATATTTTGGAAAACAAGAGTATATTATATCTTATTTGCTTTGGGGATGAAAGGATAATTATGATGAGAGAAATTGAAAATTTACAGCAGGAAGAATTTAAAATATTATGTCAATTTCGAGATTATTGTGAAAAACACAATTTAAAGTATTATCTTGAAGGGGGAACATTAATAGGAGCTATTCGACATAAGGGATTTATTCCATGGGATGACGATATTGATACAATCATGCCTCGTCAAGATTATGAAAGATTAATAGAATTAACAAAAACGGAACCCATAGGAGAAAATCTTATTATTGTAACTAGGGATAGTGGTTATCCATTTAGATACCCATATTTAAAAATATGTAATTGTAAGACGATTCTTTATGAAGGAGATCAATTAGAAGAAACAGGGATTTTTATTGATGTATTTCCAATAGATGGTGCTAATAATTCACCTAAAAAAATTTCTGTTCAATATAAATTTATGGATGCAATTAAAGTTTTGGAAAATTATGCATGGATGTCAGAAGAAACTTTATCTAAACTCCCGCTAAGAAAAAGATTTCGTGCGAAAATATGTCAATGGCTAGGAAAAGATTTTTGGAGAAAATGGCTAGATAAAATTTTTATGAGATATGAATTTGGGAAGACAGAATATGTGTCACAAATAGCTTGGTCTGACATTCTAGTTTACAATAAAACAGAGGAATATTTAAAACAAATACAATTAGAATTTGAAGGAGAATATTTTACAGGACCTTCTTGTTATGATGAAAGATTAACGATGATGTATGGGGATTATATGACACTTCCCCCAGAAGATAAACGTCAAGCAAAACATTCAATAAAAGCATACTGGAAAGAGTAAAGTGAGGGAAGGAGTACAGAATATGAAAGTAGTAATTTTAGCTGGTGGGTATGGTACAAGAATTTCAGAGGAATCACAATTCAAGCCAAAGCCAATGCTTGAGATAGGAGGAATGCCTATTTTATGGCATATTATGAAGGAATATTCAGCATTTGGGTTTAATGAATTTATCATTTGTGCAGGCTATAAACAACATGTTATAAAAGAGTGGTTTGCTGATTATTACTTACATACAAGTGATGTGACTTTTGACTTTACAGAAGAGAATAAGATGATTGTACACAATAGTGTATCAGAACCATGGAAAGTTACGATTGTTGACACAGGATTAGATACCATGACAGGGGGACGAGTGAAACGGATTCAGAGATTTGTCGGTGATGAGCCATTTTTCTTGACATATGGTGACGGTGTGTCTAATGTGGATATTTCAAAACTCTTAGAGTTTCATAAAGAACATGGGAAGTGTGTGACATTAACAACAGTAAGTATTGCACAGCAAAAAGGTGTTCTTGACATAGATGATGACAATTCTATTCTTTCATTTAGAGAGAAGCAGGATAATGATGGAGCTATTATAAATGGTGGGTATATGGTTTGCAATTCAGGAATTTTTGAATATCTTGAAGATGATACCACTGTTTTAGAACAATTACCAATGCGCCGTCTTGCGGAAGCAAAGGAACTGAAGAGCTATTATCATGATGGATTCTGGCAATGTATGGATACAAAGCGTGAGAAAGATTTATTGGAAAAACTTTGGGCATCAAACAAAGCTCCGTGGAAAGTGTGGGAAGATTAATGAATTTTAATTTGGATTTTTATAAAGGGAAAAAAATATTTTTAACAGGTCATACAGGATTTAAGGGAGCTTGGTTATGTAAGATGCTTGCAAATGCAGGAGCTATTGTTACAGGATACTCTTTAACACCTCCAACAGATCCGTCTCTATTTAATATTGCTGAGATTGAACAAGATATGAATTCTGTTATTGGTGATGTTCGAGATTATGCATCTATGAAGAAAGCTTTTGATGAGGCAGCGCCTGAAATAGTGTTTCATTTGGCGGCACAACCAATTGTTAGAGATAGCTACAAGGAACCGGTTTATACATATGAAACAAATGTGATGGGAACGGTTAACATCTTAGAGTGTATACGCAGTGGTAAGAGTGTGAAATCTTTTTTAAATGTTACTACGGATAAGGTTTACAAAAATAAGGAATGGATGTGGGGATATCGAGAAAACGAAGAACTTGATGGCTTTGATCCATATTCTAATTCAAAATCTTGTTCTGAGCTAGTGACACATAGTTATAAAAATAGCTTTTTTGAAGATAAGAGTGTAGCAATTTCAACTGCTCGTGCAGGTAATGTAATTGGAGGCGGTGATTTCGCAAATGATCGCATTATTCCAGATTGCGTACGTGCTGCAATTAATAAAGAGAATATTGTAGTAAGAAATCCATTTTCCACAAGACCATATCAACATGTGTTGGAACCATTATATGCATATTTAATGATTGCTGCAAAACAGTATGAAGATGAGAAGTATGCAGGATATTATAATGTTGGACCAGATGATACAGATTGTTTTCAGACAGGTAGTCTTGTAGATTTGTTTGTTAGCAAGTGGGGAGAAGGAATGAAGTGGATTAATCAATATGATGGGGGGCCTCATGAAGCTAATTTTTTAAAATTAGATTGCGCAAAATTAAAATCTACTTTTGATTGGAAGCCTCGTTGGAATTTGGATATTGCAATTGAAAAAGTAGTTGAATGGAATAAATGTTGGATAACTGGTGGAAATATCAGAGAGTGTATGGACAAGCAGATAAAAGAGTTCCTTATGATGGAATAATTTAGGAGGGAAATAAAAGATGAGCAATTGGAGAAACGAAACAGAAGCGAGAAATGAAATTAAAGATCTCGTAACGAAGTATTATTATGAATTTAAAGAAAAGAATGAAGACTTCAAGCCAGGAGATCGTGTCAGCTATGCATCGCGTGTATTCGATGAGAAAGAAATGTGTGCATTAACAGATGCAATGCTCGATTTTTGGTTGACTACTGGGAGATTTTCAGATCAATTTGAAAAAGAATTTGCAGAATGGATTGGTGTGAAATATGCACATTTAGTAAATAGTGGATCTTCAGCAAACTTAATTGCATTCATGACATTGACAGCACCTGAATTGGGAGATAGACAGATTAAGCGAGGTGATGAGGTTATCACAGTTGCATGTGGGTTCCCTACAACAGTTACTCCTGCAATTCAGTATGGAGCGGTTCCAGTATTTATAGATGTTACTGTTCCGCAATATAATATTGATGTTACAAAGCTTGAAGATGCACTCAGCGAAAAGACAAAAGCAGTTATGATTGCACATACATTGGGAAATCCATTTGATTTAAAAGAAGTAAAATCATTCTGTGACAAACATAATCTTTGGTTAATCGAAGATAACTGTGATGCATTAGGAACACAATATATCATTGATGGAGAGACTCGATTCACAGGAACATGGGGAGATATTGGTACATCAAGTTTTTATCCACCACACCATATGACGATGGGAGAAGGAGGATGTGTTTATACTAATAATTCTAAATTACATCGTTTAATTTTGTCTTTCCGTGATTGGGGAAGAGACTGTATCTGTCCATCCGGACAAGACAATTTCTGTAAGCATCGTTTTGATGGACAATATGGTGAACTTCCAAAGGGATATGATCATAAATATGTATATAGTCATTTTGGATACAATCTTAAGGTAACAGATATGCAAGCTGCGATTGGATGTGAACAGTTAAAAAAATTCCCGTCTTTTATTGAACGTCGTCGCCATAATTGGGAAAGATTGCATAAAGCGTTAGAGAAAGTTCAAGACAAAATTATACTGCCTGAACCAGCAGAAAACAGTTGTCCATCTTGGTTTGGTTTCTTAATTAGTGTAAAAGAAGAGACTGGATTAAACCGAAATGATGTCACGCGTTATATTGAGGAGCACAATGTACAGACAAGACTTCTTTTTAGTGGAAATTTAATTAAGCATCCATGTTTTGATCAAATTAGAGGAACGGATCAGTATAGAGTTGTTGGTGAATTGACAAATACAGAATTTGTAATGAATAATACATTTTGGGTAGGCGTTTATCCAGGAATGACAGATGAAATGATTGATTATATGGCAGAGGTTATTATAGAGGCGATGAATCAGTAAAAGATAGAAAGGTTCAACATGAAAGTATCAGATTATATTGTAGAATATTTAATATCAAAACGTATTTCGGATGTATTTGGATATCCGGGTGGAATGGTAACACATTTTATGGATTCATTTTATAGATATTCAAGTAAGATCAATGCACATATCACTTATCATGAACAAGGAGCTGCCTTTGCTGCGTGTGGATATGCTCAAGCAAGTGGTAAAGTAGGCGTAGCATATGCTACTAGTGGGCCGGGAGCAACAAATCTGATAACAGGTATTTGTAATGCGTATTTTGATTCAATACCAACACTGTTTATTACGGGACAGGTAAATACATTTGAATCTAAAGACAATTGCAATGTCAGGCAAAGAGGCTTTCAAGAGACAGATATCGTATCTATGGTAGAAAGTGTCACAAAATATGCAGCTAAAATCAATAAGCCGGAAAAAATAAAATGGTTTCTTGATTACGCTTTTCATGTAGCTACTCATGAAAGAAAGGGACCTGTTTTACTTGATATTCCCATGAATGTGTTTAGGGCAGAAGTCAATCCAAATGAATTAGAGGGCTATGAATACGTGAAGCCAAATAGTGTTACAGAATTTCCATGCTTATTAAATATATTAGAGACAGCACAAAGACCAGTTTTTTTGATAGGAAATGGTGTGAAAATTTCAGGACAAATTTCAAAGTTACGTGCTTTAGTGGATAAAATAAAAATTCCAGTGGTCACAAGTATGGTTTCTGTTGATGTTTTGGGTAATAGAGGATACGGTTTTATAGGGGCGTATGGAGCAAGGGCAGCAAATTTTATTGTCGCTAAAGCAGATGTAGTTGTGTGTTTGGGAAGTAGATTAGATGTCAGACAGGTTGGAGCGAAAAGAGAAAATTTCGCTCCAAACGCAAAAATAATAAGGATTGATATTGATGAAGGGGAATTAGGATATAAAGTTCATGAGAACGAATTGCAGATTAATGCAGATGTGAAGTATGTAATTAGATATTTAGATGAAAATTTTGTCCCAAAAGATTATTCTCATTGGAAAGATGTGTGTGATGTAATAAAAATAGAACTAGAAGGAGTGGATGATAAAATTCCCAATATACTTGTGAAGGAACTAGGAGATAAAATTCCGGATGATGTGTTAATCACAACTGACGTTGGACAGAATCAAGTATGGGTTGCTCAATCTATCGAATTTAAAGAAAATCAAAGAGTTTATTGCTCTGGGGGGCATGGAGCAATGGGATACTCACTGCCAGCTGCAATAGGATGTGCGTTAGCTTCTGGGAAAAATGTATTTAGTTTTAACGGTGATGGCGGTATTCAAATGAATATTCAAGAGTTACAAACTGTTGTTAGAGAAAATTTACCTATTAAAATTATTGTATTCAATAATTATGCATTGGGTATGATACGTCATTTTCAAGAAATGTACTTTGATAGTATTTTTTATCAAACAATGCAAGATACAGGATATACAGTTCCTAACTTTCAAAAAATTGCTGAAGCCTATGGAATACCTTATAAATTGATAGGTGATTTAGCAGACATACCAAATGATATTTTTAGTGAAGAAGGACCTCAATTTATAGAAGTTTCAATCCAAGAACCAACTTATGTTTTTCCAAAACTAGAATTTGGAAAGCCAAATCAAGATCAAGAGCCGTTATTAGACAGAAATTTGTATAATAGATTAATGGAATTATAGGTGAATAAGATTATGAGAATAGTTGTTACTGGGGCAACAAGTTTTATCGGAAAACGATTTGTTTTAGCAGCTTTTGAAAAAGGTTGGGATGTGGTTGCGGTTGTTAGAAAAAATAGCGAAAAAGCGCTAGAGTTAAAAAATGTAACTAATCTTCAAATTGTTGAGTTAAATATGGATGAATATTATCAGATTGGAGTGCTAACAGAAAAATGTGATTGTTTTGTTCACTTCGCTTGGAATGGAACAAGGGGAGATGGACGAAATAATCAAGTTATGCAAGAGAATAATTATAAAAACAGTATGGTGGCTATTGAAAGTATGCTTGATATTGGATGTAAACGAATCATAACAGCTGGAAGTCAAGCAGAATATGGGTGCTGTGAGGGAGAAATTACAGAAGAAATTGAATGTGTCCCAAACACAGCATATGGAATATACAAACTAAAAGTATTTGAGATGACAAAACAGTTGTGTGAGAAAAGGAATGTAACATATATAGAACCACGTATTTTTAGTCTTTATGGACTAGGTGATTATGAAAAAACACTAATCATGAATTTGATTGATAAAATGAAAAAGAATGCATCTTGTGATTTGACGCAATGTATACAAATGTGGGATTTTTTGTATTTGGATGATGCTGTGAAGGCGATTATAAATTTATGTGAACAAGAATGTACAAGTGGAGCATATAATCTAGGAAGTGGAGATGTAAGAAAACTGAAAGCTTATGTTGAAGAGGTGAAAAAAATTCTGCATAGTTCAAGCCAAATAAATTATGGAGCGGTTCCGTATCCAGAAACAGGAATGGTAAGTATTGTTCCTTCTATTAATAAAATAAAGAAAGAAATTTCTTGGGAACCGAGGGTTTCTTTTGAAGAGGGGATAAGAGCTATTATTGCAAATGCAAATTAAGAATACATGCTATGATCGATTTTTACATAAGGAAAGTTAGATTTATAATACTGTTATTGGTTGGAATTAAGTACTGTTCTTAGAAAAAATTATGTTTCTAGAAGGGGTTAGAAAGTGAATAAGAAGAAAAAAAGTTTAAATATATTGATTACAGGTTTGATTTCGCAAGTAGTTATTCTTTTATTAGGGATACTTATTCCGAGATTATTGATTGTTAGCTATGGCTCAGAAGTAAATGGATTACTTTCTTCGATTAAACAAATCTTTGTATATGTGGCCTTATTAGAAGCAGGAATTGGAACAGCTGCATTACAGGCGCTGTATGAACCAATTGCGAAAGATGATAAAGAAAAAGCTTCACAGATTATGGTTGCAACAGATCGATATTTTAGAAGAACAGGATTTTTTTATGGGATTGCAGTCATTTTATTAGCAGTTTTCTATCCGGTAGTAATTAAAGTTGAAATAGAATATTGGATGGTTGCAATAATTATTTTATTACAGGGATCCGCAGGAGTTATTAAATATTTTTTTCAAGGGAAACTTACTATTTTATTGCGTGTGGATGGGAGGAGCTATGTTACAACGAATATTGCGACGTTAGTAAGTGTACTCACTAACCTGACACAAATTATATTAATTTCATTGGGTTTTGACATTATTGTGGTTCAGCTTGCATACTTTATAATTAATTTAGCGCAAATGTTATATTTGACGTGGTATGTTCGTAAACATTATGAGTGGTTGGATTGGCATGCAAATCCAGATTATAAAGCTCTTAGTCAAAGTAAATTTGTGATTATTCATCAGATTTCAGGGCTGATATTTAATAACACCGATGTTTTGATTTTAACTTATTTTTGTGGGCTGAAGGTTGTAAGTGTGTATTCACTTTATAGTCTGATATTTAGTTGTGTGTCAAATGTTATTGATACTCTTTGTAGTAGTGTGGAATTTATATTAGGGCAAGCATTTAATTCTGATAAAGAATATTTTATGAAATTGCAGGAGACGTATGAAACATACTATCTAGGAATTTCATTTGGATTTTTTACGATTACGTTGATTATGTTTCCGTCTTTTATAAAATTGTATTCTTCAGGAATTACAGATATTAATTATGTGGATCCGATATTACCATATTTGTTTGTTGCGCTAAATGTTTTGATGTACGCAAGAAGGACATCAAGCCAAATTATAAATTTTGCGGGACATTTTAAACAAACACAATGGAGATCTATCTTGGAAAGTGCAATTAACTTAACCGTTTCTTTGGTAATGGTACGTTATTTAGGAGTCTATGGAGTATTAATTGGAACGATTTTCGCATTATTCTATAGGACAAATGATGTGATAATTTATGCAAATTGGAATATATTAGGAAGAAAGCCGTGGAAAACATATCGCAGATGGGCTATTAATTTAGTAGTTATGTGCGTATTAACAGTGGGTATTAAATCGGTTTTAGGGCCGATATCCAATTATATTCAATGGTTTGCCAATACTGTATGGGTAGGGGCTATTTGTATGGCCGGATTTGTTTGCGTGGATTCTATCTGTGATCCTAAAAGTTATAAACTAATAAAGGAAATGGTGGTTGGTTTGCTTAAAAAGAAAAGAGGTTAAGAGATGGAAATATTAATTTCCAATTTAGATAAGCACTTAGAATCTGCCATGTTACAAGATATTGTGTGTATTTGAGATTAGACGGATTAGTAGTAAGTTAAACAAGGAACTAGTTTGGCGAAAGTGTCGAATTAAGGCGTAATAATATTTGATGTCTAAGTTTGCGGTGAATATGATCATTATATAATAATGTTTGGTATGGTAGAAAATAATATAATTCTCTTGACATATCTTCCATTAAAATATAAACTAAAATAGTAGTAATAAGTTTCAGAAGAGAGGTTGTGTAGTATGAAATTAAAGTATAGTGAACCAAAAATAGAAATTAGAAAATATGAGATTAGTGATGTTATTTCAGCATCCAATAAAGCAACGCAATCAGAAACAAACGGACAAGCACAGACAGATAGTATAGATGATTTTGCTGGTGTAACAGGGGAGCCAGTAGCTTCTGAAGAATAAAAGAGAGATAAAGCAGACGGGCAAGAAGTTTCTTGCCTGTTTTTTGTAATGAGGATTAGCATGGAACGAGTAAAGATAGCCGATCAGATTATTGATCTAGAAGTTTCTGATCAGGATTTTTTTAAGAAGCGCTTGCAAGAATATGCAATTGTCGATACGAACCAGAAAAGCGATATGAATCTTACTACATGTATTTTAGAGGAGATTCCGGCGCCAGAAGGAACTGTGATCAAAAAAGTGCGGGATGCGGAAGTGCTTTGTCTACAAGACGGGACTTTTTGTCGTGTATTATATGATCAGGAACGAAGCAGGATACTTCATGCCATTTATTTTGATAAACAGTATACATCTGTGAGAGCTGAAATTAGAAGAGACCGTAAAATGGAAGAATTACAGGCAACAGACTTTGAATATATTTTTTCCGGGAGTGCGTTTAGTGATCGCTTAGCAGTGCTCGGAGATGCTGTGCTACATGGATCTGCCATTGCTTTTCAAGGGCGAGGTGTGATATTTTCTGCAATCAGTGGAGTTGGAAAGTCTACTCATACGGGACTTTGGAAAGAACGGTTTAAAGAAAAAGTGGAGATTGTGAATGATGATAAACCGGCGATTCGTTTTCGGGATGAAGTGCCTTGGATTTATGGAACACCATGGAGCGGAAAAACAGACTTAAATCGGAATATATCAGTACCGCTTGTAGCAGTTGTATTTTTAAAGAGAGATATAAAAAACTGGATAGAACCGATGAATATTTCAGAGAGAATGTATAATATTACAAATCAATTGATGTTTCCATTCTATGATGAGGAAGCAGGAAGGAAATTAGCAGCGTTTGCGGCGAGACTGGCACAGAGTGTTCCAATGTATTATTTGCATTGTAATATTAGCCAGGAAGCGGTGGAGATTGTAAGAAAAGAAATATTTTGTGATAATTAGTAGAAAAATAGAAGTGGAAATGGAGAAAATAGGATGAAGATTAAAGATACTTTTCAGCTTGTAACAGTAGCAGGGGAACATATGGTCATTCCGATTGGAGAGCAAAGTGTGGATTTTCAGGCAATGATCACACTAAATGAGACAGGCGCCTTTTTATGGGAAAAATTGCAGGAAGAAATGTCAGAAGAACAATTGGTTTGTGCGTTGACAGACGTATATGAAGTTGGAAAAGAAATAGCAGAAGAGGACGTTAGAAAGTTTCTTTCTATTTTAAGAAGGAAAAATATTTTGGAATCATGATGGAAGAAAGAACAGTAATACTTTCTTTGGAAGAACTTTCTCCGATATTGAATAGTCTGTTAGAACAAGGACAGACCGTCACTTTGCAGGTGACAGGGACAAGTATGATGCCGTTGTGGATGCATAGAAGAGATCAGGTTGTTTTAGAACATTGTCAGGAAGGAAGTTTAAAGAACGGAGACATTGTTTTATATCGGCGAGAAAATGGTCAGTATGTCTTACATCGGATTATAAAACTTTATGATCGACAGATGAGTTTATGTGGGGATGCACAATCAAAGCTTGAGAAAAATGTTTCAACAAATGCAGTGATTGCAAGAGTTGTGAAAATCTGCAGGAAGGGGAAATGGTTTTCATGTGATCATAGGGGATATTTATTGTATGTGTATCTGTGGGGAATAATGCGACCTGTTCGAGGGAAGGTGCTTGGAATTGCAGGCAGAATCAGAAGTCTTAAAAAAAGCAGGAAATGAGGATGAATATGAATACGGTGCAGACAGCTGTCATACAGTTATTGCAAATTTACATGGGAATGGATGATTGCGTAGACACATTCCCAAAGCAGGTAGATTGGGCGGAAGTATATGAATTGGCAGTCAAACATAATATAGGCGGAATCTTATATACAGCGATCAGAAAACTTCCGGAACAGGAGTGCGTACCGAAAGACATTCAGAAAGATTTGCAAGTGCACTTTTATGCATCGGTTAGCCGAAGCAAGGAGCAGGATATGCGGATGGTTCAAGTAATGGAATGCCTAAACCAAAAGAAAATTTTTCATGTTTTAATGAAAGGGTGGGTTTTGAAACGATATTATCCTATTCCGGAATTGAGGACGATGGGGGATATTGATTTTCTCATTCGGGAAGAGGATAGACAGCGTACACATGAAGCACTTTTGCAGCTTGGATTTCTCTGTACATCCGATACGGGGTTTGTGTGGTGCTACGAAAAAGGAAATACTCTTTTAGAAGTGCATAGTCGAATTGTTTCTCAAAAAGTTGGAAGAGGAGCAGATACGGAGCAGTACTATTTAGATGCTGTTTCTCATACAGAAAAGGTTCGGGGAGAATACACACTATGTTTTATTAAAGAGTATCATCTTGTATATTTGTTTGTGCATGCAGCGAAGCATTTTCAATATGCAGGATATGGATTGCGCGGACAGTTGGATTTTGCATTGTTTATGGAGAAATATGGAAATGAATTGGACTGGGATTACATTTGGCAGGAACTAGAGAAGTTAGGACTATCTGCGTTTGCAAGAGCAACTTTGACTTTGTGCAAAGAGTGGTTTGGTACGAAAATAGACTTTCTTCCAATGCAAATGGAGGCAGAGAACTATGAAAAGATGAAGGAGATTATTTTTGCGGGAGGGGTGTATGGCTATTGTGGCAGAAACATGGAGGCATCCCAAGTGCGTGATCAGTTGGAGGGAGCAGAGAAATCAGATTTAAAAACATTGAAATGGAAAGCGATGATAAAGATGATTTTTCCAGATCGACAGTGTATGAGAATGTACTTAAAGAATGTCGAGAAGCACCCGTCACTTCTGCCGGCAGCGTGGGTAATCCGCTGGTACCAGGCTATATTTAAAAGAGGAAGCAGAAATACACAGAGAATGAAGCAGTTTCTGTCAGTGGATGAAGGGGTTCGAGAAGAATACACACTTTTGAAAGAACTTGATCTACTTCAATAGTGAATGCATAGAAGATGAGGGGAAGGAAACATATGGGTAGATTTTTTCGGGATATAAAGAAATATTATAAATATGCCATTTACTCTGGCAGAGCGGGATTGAAGGCAGAGGTGGCAAATTCCCGCTTAAGTTGGCTCTGGTGGATTTTAGATCCTCTGTTATTTATGATCATATATTGGTTCCTGTCGCAGATTGTTTTTGGGCAAAGAACAAGATATTATATGGTCTTTGTATTTATCGGATTAAATATGTGGGACTTTTTTCAGAAGAGTATTGTGACCAATGTAAGAGTTGTGACGAATAACAGTTCGATTGTAACGAAAGTCTATCTGCCGAAATTCATTCTCGTTTTGATTGAGATGTTTAAATACGGATTTCGAATGGCAATTGCATTTGGACTGGTAGGCGTGATGATGATATTGTATCGTGTCAGAATCACTTGGAAGATTTTATTTGTGCTTCCCATTTTCTTTGCACTATTTCTGCTTGTATTTGGAATCTCCTGTATAGTGGCGCATTTTGGTGTATTTATCGAGGACTTGCAAAATGTGGCGGCAGTAGGGATGCGGCTTTTGTTTTATATATCAGGAGTATTTTATGAAATTGAACCAAAGCTGAAAGGAATCAGCCGGATTCCGGGAACGCTTGCGGACATTATGATACAGTGGAATCCGATTTCTTTTTTGATTACGCAATGCCGTGAAGCACTGATTTATGCAGGAAATATAAATCTGACGATGCTGTGCTTTTGGATGGCTGTCGGATTTTTATTATCTGCAATCGGTGTTTTTTTAATCTATAAATATGAGAAAGATTATGTGAAGGTGATTTGATGGACGATAGAAAAAATGCAATTGAGGTGAAGGACGTTCATCTTTCTTATCAGTGCCTCCAGGCTTTTCCTCTGCGGAAGAGTATTTTTAGTTTGAAAAAGAGTAAGGTAGAAAAATATGAGGCGCTCCGCGGTATTTCTTTTGGAGTTAAAAAAGGAGAGATTGTAGGGGTGATTGGAAGAAATGGGAGTGGAAAATCTACTTTGTTAAAAGCAATTGCAGGAATTTTTGCACCAGATCAGGGAACAATCACAATTGCAACCCCATCTGTTTCGCTTTTATCTATTGGAGTAGGATTTCAGCGTAAACTGACAGGGCGTGAAAATGTGATGCTTTCTGGAATGTTGCTGGGCTTTAGTGAGCAGCAGATTTTAGAAAAGATGGATGAAATCATAGAATTTGCAGAAATTGGTTCTTTCATCGACCGCCCGGTGAAGACGTACTCAAGTGGAATGTTTTCCAAACTGGCATTTTCCATTACTGCAGTTCTGGAGACAGATATTATGCTGATCGATGAAATTCTGAGTGTAGGAGATACCAAATTTAAGAAAAAAAGTTATGAGAAGATGAAAGAACTGATTTTTGATAAGAATCGAACGGTAATGATCGTCTCTCATAATCCAGATACTGTTAGACAACTTTGTACAAGTGTATTGTGGATCCACGAAGGAAAGGTTAGGATGCAGGGAGATGTGGAAACTGTGTTGGAGGCATATGAGGGGGAAGCATAAGGATTTTCAATTGCGGAACAGCACAGAGTCTGCTATGATAATTTTATGTTTGGTGCAGTGATGATGGATGAGAATACTAAAGTATGTAAAGGCAGACCTTGCAGGAAGTATTTGATGATTCCTATGTGGAACAGCTGCAGAATTTTATCCACAAGATCAAGGGAAGCCGGGAAATGGAGGAGCGCTTTATGATTTTTGAAGAGATGTTGCGAGAAGAGCGTGAAGAAGGATATGCAGAAGGATTTGCGGAAGGATATGCAGAAGAATTTGTAAAAGTATTTGCAGAAGTATTTGCAGAAGGACGAAGTGTTTTGAAAGAACCCCTGCTTTTGTGTTTGAAAAGATTCGGAGACATTCCGGATGAGATTTTGGAGCAGGTTCAGTCTCAGCAGGATATGGAAGTGTTAAAGAATTGGATACAGACCACCGTTCGGTCAAAGAAGTTGGAAGAGTTTGCACGGAAGATGTAAGAATTTTCAATTGCGGAACAGCACAGAATCTGCTATGATGAATTCATAGAATTCCTCTGTCAAATGGAGGAGTATCATGAGAAGAAAACATCGTTTAAAGGAACTTACGATCAAAGATAATTTCATGTTTGGTGCAGTGATGATGGATGAAAATAACTGCAGGGGACTTTTAGAAAGAGTGCTGGAGATACCGATCGATCGGGTGGAAGTCAGCCGGGAGAAGAGTATCGTATATCATCCGGAATACAAAGGTGTCCGATTGGATGTTTATGCGAAAGATGAGTGCCAAAGTCATTATAATGTAGAGATGCAGATGAAAAGAAAGGCAGCGCTCGGGAAGCGAAGTCGTTACTATCAGAGTCAGATGGATATGGAACTATTACTATCAGGAGAAGATTATTCAGAACTTCCAGATACTTACGTTATTTTCATCTGCGATTTTGATCCATTTGAAGAAGAAAAATACCGGTATACCTTTAAGATGAATTGCAAAGAGTCCGTGCAGACGAATCTGGAAGATGGAAGGACTATCGTATTTTTGAACACACATGGAAAGAATGAAAGTGAAGTTCCAAAAGAACTGGTAACATTTCTAAAGTATGTAAAGGCAGACCTTGCAGGAAGTGAGGAAACGTTTGATGATTCCTACGTGGAACAGCTGCAGAATTTTATCCGCAAGATCAAGGGAAGCCGGGAAATGGAGGAGCGCTTTATGATTTTTGAAGAGATGCTGAAAGAAGAGCGTGCAGAAGGATTTGCAAAAGGACGTGAGGAAGGACTTCAAGAAGGGCGAAGTACTTTGAAAGAAACTCTGCTCTTGTTTTTGCAAAAGTTCGGAGACGTTCCGGATGAGGTTTTGGAGCAGATTCAGGCCCAGCAGAATATGGAAGTGTTGAAGTATTGGATGCAGACTGCCTTTCAGTCAAAGACGTTGGAAGAGTTTGTACAGAAGATGTAAGAAAAATCTATTTCTGATCGATGATCAGATCTAAATCTTCGGAGGTTTCACTGTTCTTGTGAAATCTCCGAGATAGGAAACAAGTCGATGCCGTTTCAGGCAAGTATTCAAGAATAGACAGAGGAATTCTAGAATAATAGATAATGTGGAAGAGAAAGTTTTGGGGAAATTGTACAATTACTTTATATGGAAACTTCCATATTTTTTGTAGCAGCCTTCCGGTAGATGTGGTATGATAAGTTTATATCTTACATAGGAAGGAGGGGTATGTTTCCAATTTGGATTCATACAAAAGAAGAAGTGAAACGTTTATTAATTTTAGGTGCCGGTGGTTTTGGCCATATGATCCAGGAAACAGCAAGATTGTTGGGGTACGAAGAGGTTGTGTTTTTAGATGATGCCGTAAAGGGAGCGGATGTAATTGGAAAGTGCTGTGACTATAAGGCATTTTTAAATGAGTACGATACGGCAGTGGCAGCTCTGGGAGACAGCGGAATGCGGCTATACTGGACAGAGAAATTGATGGAAGCGGGCTATCAAGTTCCGGCGATCATTCATCCGTCAGCGGTCGTTAGTCCTAGTGCGGTGATCGGCAATGGAAGTTTTATTATGCAGAGTGCGATTGTCAATACCAATACAGTTGTGGAACATGGTGTGCTTGTCAACAGTGGGGCGGTTGTAGATCATGATTCTCATGTTGGATGTGGAGCACATATCGGACTGGGCAGTGTCGTAAAGGCGAACTGCGTAATCCCTTCCAGAAAGAAGGTTGAAGAGGGAGAAGTGATCTTCTCTACGAGAAGAAAGATTGACGGTGTGACAAGCAGAAATCTGGAGGATGCACTGTATGCGTTTGGGTTCGGTCTTCAGTGCAGCTATGTGAAGCCGTTTGGAGAGGGACATATTAACGAGACGTATGCGGTCTATATGCCGACGGAGGAGGGCGATGAATTTGCCTATATTCTTCAGCGGGTGAATAATAATGTCTTCAAGGATCCGGCAGGTGTGATGGAGAACATCTTTGGAGTGACAGAATATCTAAGAAATGTCATTCGAGAGGAAGGTGGAGATCCGGACAGAGAGACACTTTCCTGCATTAAGACAAAGAATGGATGTACCTATTTCGAGGACAATGAGGGACAGCCATGGAGATGTTATAATTATATTTCGAATTCGGTATGTTATCAGCTTGTAGAGGATCCGGAGCAGTTCTATCAGTCTGGAAATAGTTTTGGACACTTCTTAAAACAGCTTGGAAATTATCCGGCATCCAGCTTAAAGGAGACAATCCCAGATTTCCACAATACGGTGAAACGGTTTGAAAATTTGGAGAAAGCTTTGAAGCGAGATATCAAAAACAGGGCGATCACTTGCAGACCGGAGATTGCATTTGCTCTTGATAGAAAGCAAGATTGTAAGGTATTAGTAGAACAGCAGGAGAATGGAACGCTGCCGCTTCGAGTGACACACAATGATACGAAGTTGAACAATATTTTGTTTGATGCAGAGACCGGAAAGGGACTTTGTATCATTGATCTAGATACGATCATGCCAGGGCTTGCTGCAAACGATTTCGGAGATTCCATCCGGTTTGGTGCGGCGACAGCGGAGGAAGATGAGCGAGATCTGGATAAGATGCATTTTGATATCTCTTTATATGAGCTGTATGTGAAAGGATATTTGGAGGCGACAAAAGATGTGTTGACACCGGAGGAAGTCGAGAGTCTTCCATGGGGAGCGCGTCTGATGACGTTTGAGTGTGGAATTCGGTTCCTGACAGATTATCTGGAAGGAGACACTTACTTTAAGACGGCTTATCCAGAACACAACCTTGTCCGTGCGCGGACGCAGTTCCGTCTGGTGGATGAGATGGAGCAGCAATTTGCAAAGATGCAGGAGATTGTAAGAAAGTACGCATAAGAAAAGAAAGCCGGGGTGGAAGAAGCTCCGGCTATTTGATTGGAAAGAGAAACGACAGATCGGAGGTGGACGATGAAGAAATTTGGAAAGATAGTTGTATTTAGTTTCTTTTTGCTGACAGGAATTTTTTTGGTCAGTCTTCTCTTATCACAAAAATGTCTCATTGTTCGGCAGTATACTTACCGGAATTCAAAGATTGCAGCTCCAATTAGAGCTGTGCAGCTTACAGATCTTCATAATTATCAGTACGGCAGGGATAATCAAAGGCTGATTGCGACGATTCAGAAGCAGAAGCCAGATGTAATCTTTATGACGGGAGATATGCTCAATGAGGAGGAAGACCGCACGGATATTCTTCTGCATCTGGTTCGGGAAGCGTGCGCGATTGCGCCGGTGTATTTTTCACTGGGAAATCATGAGGTGGGTTATGAGAAAACTTATGGTGAAGGCGATCTGACGGAACAGCTTGAAGCTGCCGGGGCAGTTGTGCTAGAGAAAGAATATGTGGATACCAAGATTGCCGGACAGGAAGTAAGGATTGGGGGAGCCTACGGATATTTACTGCCGGAAGACTGGGGAGATGGATCAGAGCAACGATTTCTGGAAGCGTTTGTGCAGACGGATCGGCTAAAGATTTTGCTGAGTCATGTACCGGAAGGATTACTGTTGTGGAAGAGCATGGAATACTGGGATGTAGATCTAGTTTTTAGCGGACATGTGCATGGTGGTCAGGTAAGAGTTCCGTTTGTAGGAGGACTGTTTGATCCGGAGGAAGGATTTTTTCCAATGTATACGAGAGGAATGTTTTCCTGCGGAAATGGAACGATGATCTTGTCGGCTGGTCTTGGCAGTTCCAGAGGGATTCCGCGAGTCAATAATCTTCCGGAGATCGTTGTGTGTGACATCGTAAGATAAATTAAAAAGAAAGAGAGAAGTAGATGAGAAGAGAAAAAGAACAGAGGGCACTCTTTCAGTTGATCAAGAGTGTTTTACTGGAAGAACCAATAACGATAGAGGTCGAAGGACTTGACTGGAAGTATTTGCAGCAGTTGTGCAAGTATCAGAAGATTGACAATCTAGTATCCTATGGAATTTTACCACTGCAGGAACAGGAGAAAATCCCTGCGGATGTGGTCTGTGCAATGCAAAAGGCGCAGCAGAAAGGGATTGCGAGAGAGGCTACCCAGTATTTTTCTTTGCAGGAGATCCAACAGAAGTTTGAGGAAGAACAAATCGAGCATCTCCCATTAAAGGGAGCTCAGTTGAAAAAGGAGTACCCTTCTCCTGATATGCGTTTTCTCACAGATCTTGATATTTTGTGTCAGAAAGAGCAGCAGGGCGAGATTCGGGCGATTCTGGAGTCGCTTGGATATACTTTGGAACATGGAGGAGGGCATCACGATGTCTATGTGCGGAATCCTTTTATGACGGTTGAGATTCATTGGGACTGCTCAACGGAGAATCGGGAGCTAGACGTACTTTTAGAGGATATTTGGAGCAAATGTATCCGAAAGGAAGGTTTTGCGTTTGCGTATCAGATGCCTTGGGAAGAGTATTATGTATATATGATCGGTCATATGGCAAAGCACTTGAAGTACGGAGGAATTGGAATCCGGATGCTGTTGGATCTTTTTGTGTTTGCACAGAAGAAAAAAGACAGTTGCGACTGGAAAAAGGTCGAAGCGTATCTGGAGCGAGGGAGACTTTTGAAGTTTTCCGAAACGATGCAGCGCTTTTTACAGCAATGTATGGAGGAAGACGAATCGTTTTTTGAGGGAAATATTCTTTTGGAACATATCATTGGCAGTGGGGCATACGGCACGATGGAAAATCATATGGGAGCGAGACTCTTAAAAGAGGGCGGGGAGAAAAAACAAATCCGAAGGACACGCATACGGTTGGTGATGACAATGCTTTTCCCTCCTTTGGAGGCAATGAAAGAACTTTCTCCGGCAGTGAGACGACATTCATTTTTGTTGCCCGCAGCATGGATCTGGCGTTTGGTCACGAAGACCATTTTTGCAAATAGAAAAGGGCTGGAGGCCTTAAAGAGCGCTACGGTGACCGAACAGGTAGACCAGATGGATCGCGTGTGCAGGGCAGCAGGACTTTATGAGTAAAAGCATCTGTGAAAAAGAGCAAAAAATAAGAAAAATAGGAAGAAAAAATGGTGAAAAACACGGATGAAAAATAGTTGCAGAGATGTAAAAAGATAATGTATAATTTACCGGAAACTAAAATGAAAAGGAGCGTAAAAATAATGAAAGAAAGATATGAGGCATTAGAACTGAACATTGTAAAGATTCCGGTGGAAGATACGATTATGATGATGAGTAATTTGGGAAATGACAATGACCATGAAATTCCGCCTGAATGGGGAGGAGTTCCGGATTAGACAGAAGCAGTTTTTCTGATTTTACCTATTTTCAAAGAGGTTTATATGAAAAAGAAAGCAATAATTATTTTTATCGGAATTATTTTAATCTGTAGCATAACACTGTTTTTATCTGCTTTTTTTTCAGGAAAAGATTCGGATAAACTAGGTGAGGACACTACAAGAACTACAGAGAATGGACAGGCGGAGGACCTGGATATCGATTCTGAAGAGGAGAAGGAATCGGAAACAATCGGGGAGGATGCAGGCGGCCCTGCATCGGAGAAACCGAAGGAAAGAAGTACAGAAGATTCATCAACAGATACCAAGATGGATATGGGAACGGAACAACCGTCAGAGAACCTTGATAATGAGGTGACAATTCCAGATGACTGGGAAGAATAAAGACTAGAAGGAGAAAAGGAATGCTAAAAAGACTAAATAAGATATGGAAAGTATTGTTATTAGCCTTAACATTCGTATTGGGCAGCACAGGGTTCGCGTTGGCGGCAGAGAATGAAATACATATTTCTACTGAATCCATGGAGATTCGATCAGAAGGAAAGACAGGACTTCGGACGATTTCGGCAATCGATAAGGCTTATCTGGAGCAGCTGAAAGCAGAAGGGAAAGCAGTTACTTACGGAATCGTGGCAATACCTGCCAGTGTACTTGAGGGTTCCGGAGGGGAACTTCAGGTTGGCGGAAGTTATATGCTAAAAGGGAAAGCTTACAAAGCTCTTGAGATTCCGGCAGAGAAGAATTGGAAGACAACAGAGGAGAAGGTTTACTATACCGGAGTTCTTACCGGGATCAGTGGAGCAGGGTTTAACACCAGATATGCAGTCAGATCTTATATGAAAGTAGACGGACAGGTATCCTATGGGAATACACTTGTACAGTCTGCTTATGTGACGGCACAGGAGATGCTGAAGTCTTCAGAAGTGTCGACGGACCAGAAGAAATGGCTTGCCAAAAATGTGTTGGATGCGTGTGACACCGCGAAGAAGATGACACAGGATACACTGACAATTACGGCGGAGCAAGTAAAGGGCGGTATTTACACAGTGAATGCGACTGAGAAAGTGCGAAATTATAACAAGGTCGTTGTGGACAGCTCTGTACAAGGTGGAGAGATCGTATTGAATCAGCTTCGTGTAAAAAATTTGGAAGTGGCAGCAGATGCGGACTGTACTGTGACAGCAAATGACACAGTATTTGATCAGATCGGGAAAAGTGCTGCCGGTGCAGGCAGGGCAGCGGGGAATTTCACCCTGAATCTTGGAGCTGGATCCAGTGTTGCGAAACTTGTGGCGGGAAGTAATATGACGATCAATGGATCATTGAAAATTGCAGAAGTGGAAGTTGCAGAAGTGGTACAGGGATTTACAGTGAATGTACCTGCGGAGGAATTACTCGTATCTGAGGCTGCAGGTGGATCTATGATCACTGTCAATGGAACCGTGGAGAATGCTATTTTAAATGGAGACAATTCTACGATTGGCGGAAGCGGAAAGCTTGATAAAGTGCAGGACAATGGAAATAATCAAGTAGAAGTGGAAGTTGGGGAAGAAATCTTGACCAACAGCATTGTATCTGTGGAAGTACGTGGAATGAGTCGGATGATCGTTACTTTGGAGAAAGCGACAACACAACCGCTTGCAGTAGAAGATATGAGAATTATCTGCCATGGCGGGAAGGAAATGACACTTTTAAGCGCAAAGACGGAAGACAATCGCGTGTACGAAGTTTCTACTTCGGTGTTTGCAAAAGACGATACCTACACATTCTCGATGGAGATTGCACCGGGCAAGATCATTTCCAAATATTTCAGTTACAAAGTAGACTGCCCGACTGTCAGCGATGCAACGGTACTGAGAAGTGAGGCGACAAGAGCAGAATTTGATTTGTTTGATGTGGATGAGGGAGGATATGTATATGTATACCTTCCGGGGCATACACAGGTCAGTCGTGCGGCAGAGGAAATTCCTTCTGTGGATACTGTGAAAAAAGGATACCGTAAGGAAATAAAGACGGGATTCAATAAGGTGTTGATCAGTGGGCTGGAAGAAGGAATCTCTTATTCGTTATATTATGTGATGGAAGCTCACGATGGAAGAACATCGGATGTTCTGGGGCCGATCACTGTTAGTGGAAATGTGCAGGAAGATCCAAACATTTCATCCGAATATCAGATCGTATCTGTCGGAGAGAAACCGAAAAACACAATTACCGTAGAGTTAAATAAAGCTCCGGCAGAAGAGTTGACACTGGACAATTTCTCCTTTATCTGTCCGACCGGTTCACCGATCACAACAGATAAAGCACAGCTTTTTGTCAGCGAAGACAGAAAAGTCTATACGATTGTGATTCCGGAAAATTATGGACATAAAGATAATCAGTATATTGCAAAGGTGACATTTTCTGATGGAACCGTTGCAAAGAAATCTTTTGTAGTGGAATACAATCCGCCGCGGATTACAGAGCAGAAAGTAGAGCGGATCTCGGAGACTTCTTTCCGATATAGTTTTGTATCGGATGAGAGTGGAACACTTTACTACGGAACGTATAACTTTAATGGTTCCTATAACTGGGAGAACAATACACCGACTGGAGATAAACTTGTGGGTGGCGAGATTGCTTCGTCGCAGATTCAGATGCACAGTGGATATAACCAGGTGGAGATCTCCTATAATGGAACCGATAAGGACTATTTTGCGCTTCCTGTAGATGTTTACGGCAACTATGCGGGCTATACAGAACATGATAAGATTCCGGCATATGTGCCGCAAGTTCCGGAAGAACCAAAACTTGCAATTGAATCGATTTTCTATAATAAAGAAGAGTCGGATTATGGCACCTGTCTGGATGTTACGTTTACAACGGCAATCGATGACTTTCCGAATCAGGCACTGATTAAGTTTACAGTGATCCAAGGGACATCTGTAGGGAAAGTGTTGTTGGAGACAAGCTTTTTAGATGAAAGCCATACAAAACTTCGCATGCGTACACTGAATGGAGCATTTGGTCCGGGAACTTATAAAGTCAGCATGTATGTATCGAAAGATGGACAGCTGCAAAAAGTAGAAAAAGAATTTAGCATTGACTGATCACAGGAGGATCTGGGAGCAATACTTCCAGGTCCTTTTTCGGAAAGGAGAAGAGGAATGCGATATCAGATTGCGGATTGCATTGTAGAGTATGAGCCGATCTATGAGTTTCTGAGAAAGAAGATGGAGTCATACCGCTTTGATGGGGATGCGAAGACGCAGATCACACTGACGATGACAGAGGAACTCTGTATACAGAAACAGGCAGAGCAGCCTCATCTGACATTAGAAGAGTGTGAATATATTTTTGTGGGATTGGAATTTTACCGCAAGCTTCTTTTGCAGGGCGGGATGATGATCCATGCATCTGCGGTGGAAGTGGATGGCAGAGTTTATCTGTTTTCTGCGGACAGTGGAACAGGAAAATCTACACATACAAAACAGTGGCAGAAATATTTTGGAGCTGAGCGGGCATTGATCATCAATGACGATAAGCCGGCAGTCAGAAAAGAAGCGGATGGCTGGGTCGTGTATGGGACACCGTTTAGCGGAAAGACAGATGAGCAGTTGAACCGAAAGGGGAAACTGCAGGGAATCTGTATGCTGGAGCGTGGGAAAACAAACGAGATCAGGCGCATGGATCCTCAAGAAGCGGTGCTGCTTTTGATGCGGCAGACACTCGTTCCGCGCAGGCAGGAGATGGCAGAGAAGCTGCTGGGGATGCTGGATGAACTTTTTCGGGAAGTCCCGGTCTATCAGATGCAGTGTACGATTTCAGAATGTGCGGCAAAGATGGCATATGAAAGTATGAGAGGAGAAGGAATATGAGAATCAAAAATGGATTTTTTATGCGGGAAGTGGCAGGAAAATATGTTGTAGTCCCGGTTGGAGCACAGACAAATGAGTTCAAAGGAATGATTCAGATGAACCAGACAGGGGCTTTTCTCTGGAAAGCGCTTGAGAGGAATCTGACAGAAGATGCGCTGACAAAGATGATGCTGGATCAATATGAGATGACAGAGGAACAGGCGAAAAACGATGTACATACATTTGTCACCAGACTCTTAGAGGCTGGCATTTTAGAAGCGTAGGCGGAACATACGATGCGCAAGAAAATGGAGCAGATTCTTTTAGAAGACGGGGAATTGTTTACAGCGGCATCTGGAATCAGTATGCTTCCCTGTATCAGACCGCAGAAGGATATCTTGCATCTCGTTCGGCCGGAGGGAATCGTGGAAAACAGTGAGGTGATTCTCTATCGAAGGAAGAATGGATCTTATATTCTTCATCGAGTCATCGGAAGAGACACGGAAGGGTATATCCTCTGTGGGGATCATCAGTGGATACCGGAGCACGGAATTCATGAGGAACAAGTGATTGGAGTGCTGCGAGGATTTTACCGGGGAGAGGATTATGTCGACTGCAGAAAGGATAGGAGATATCGGATCTATGTAAAGATTTGGTGCAGTTCAATCCGAGCGAGAAAATGGATCATAAGACTGGCAGATTTTGTGTGGAGAGGGTGGAAAGGATTGAGAGGGAAATGGAACAAAAACCGATAAGCTGGATCTATCGATGCAGCAAAAACCATCTGTGGGCAGTTGCACTGTTGGCAGGTGTCAGCGCAGCCATTGCCGGAAGTTTCCTTCTGCTTGCACTGATCTCCAGCGCACTTCTTGATGTGGCATCCGGCAGCCGACAAGGAAGCCTTTGGAGATATTGTCTGATCCTTGTAGGGCTCATTGGCCTTCAGGCGATTCTGAATATCGTAAACAGTAATATCCGTGTCCGTGTCTCAGGCAAACTGGAGATGGAACTGAAGCGCAGAATGTTCGCGGCGATTTTAAGGAAACCGTATTTGGAGATCAGCGGTATTCATTCCGGAGAGATTATGAATCGACTGACAAGTGATGTAGAACTTGTAGTTGCAGGGATTGTCGGTATTTTGCCACAGCTGATCTCCCTTGGGACAAAACTGTCTGTGGGGCTGCTAATTCTATTTCAGATTGATTTTCGATTTACGCTTGTGATCTTGCTGATCGGGGTTATGGTATGTATCGGAAATAGGATTTACAGTGAGAGATTTCGCCATTTTCATAAGGAAGTGCAGGAAAGTGGAGGACAGGTACGTGCATTTTTACAGGAATGTATCGAAAACCTTATGGTCATCAAGTCTTTTTCCAATGAAGAAATGATGGAACAAAAACTCACCAATTATCAGGAGATCCATTATCAGATAAAAAAGAAGCGGAATGCAGTCAGCAATCTGGCAAATACCATCGTCTATGTCATGTTTACGGCAGGATATTATGCGGCTCTGGCATGGGGTGCGATTCAGATTTCCAGAGGATTGCTGACCTTTGGTACATTGACAGCTTTTCTGCAGATCATCGGGCAGATCCGGGCGCCGTTCCGAAATATTTCCGGGCTGATTCCTCAATATTATAGTATGATCGGATCGGCGGAACGATTGATGGATTTGGAGCAGATCGAGGAAGAAGAGGCATTTTCCGTGGAAGAGGAGTTTGAAAAAATTTCTGAAGAGATGCAGGCGATTGTCTTTGAAGAGGTTGGATTCTCCTACGAGAACCGAAGCGTGCTGGAACATTTTTCTGTACGTTTGGAAAAGGGAAGTCTGACGGCAGTTGCCGGTCCTTCTGGTGCAGGCAAAAGCACGATGATGAAGTTGCTGCTCGGTTTGCTTCAATGTGAGGAAGGACAGATTTATTTTGATCTTGGGAAGAAAAAGATACCCGCGGATGCCGGGACGAGAAAGATGTTTGCCTACGTGCCGCAAGGGAATATGATCTTATCAGGAACCATCCGTGAAAATCTTGTTTTTTCCGGAAGACAGGTATCGGAAGAGGAGATTTGTACGGCGGCAAAGATGGCATGTATCTGGGAATATATTCAGGAGCTCCCTGATGGATTGGATACGGTGCTGCGGGAAAGAGGGAATGGGCTTTCCGAAGGGCAGATCCAGCGAATTGCAATTGCGCGGGCACTCTTAAGTGATGCGCCGGTTCTTCTCTTGGATGAATGCACCTCGGCGCTGGACGAGAAGACAGAAGAACAAGTGTTAAACAATTTAAAACAGATGAAATCAAAGACCATTTTATGCATTTCCCATAAGGTGGCAGCATTCGCATGTTGTGATCATAAAATCGTATTAGACGGATCCGGCAATGCTGATGGAAATTAGACAATCTTTTGGATGGGAAAGAAAAGTGATAAGAAGGAGAGACAACGAATGCAGAGAAAAAAGAGGATAGCAGGTGCAATCGCCGGAATTGGCTTTTGCATACTGCTTGGAAGTGGGATCGCTTTGTGGGAACACTTCCAGGGGGATGAGAAAGAACAGCAGAAGAAAACACCGGTGTCGGATGAGGTAGCAGAGATTGAGAATCTCAATGCACGTGATCATGTGTTGGATCTAAATCATCTTTTTGAAGAAGAGGATGTTACCTGGAAAGAAAAGAGAGCGCTGAAGAAAGATGCACAGAAGCAGGCAGAAATGTCTGACGGAAAGAAAAAATCAGCGGATAAAAAGAAAGACACCAAGAAAGATACTGAAAAAGAAACAGAGGGAAAATCAGAGGTGCCACAGAAGCCGAATGAGGAACCGCAGCAGCCGCAGGAGCCAAATGGGGAACCAGAAGTGCCGCAGCAGCCGCAGGGACCAAATGAGGAACCGGAAGCACCACAGGAGCCGCAGGGACCAAATGAGGAACCGGAAGTGCCGCAGCAGCCGCAGGAACCAAATGAGGAACCGGAAGCGCCACAACAGCCACAGGAGCCGGAAGTGCCGCAGAAACCGACATTGCCGCAAGTGAGTGAGCCGGGGTGGATTACAGGAATATACTAAGGAAGGATTAGAGTATGAAACAGAGGAAAAAGAGTTTGGGCATCTGGATTTTTTTGCTGCTTTTGTTCTGGGGACAATGGATAGTTCCGGTCAAAGCATCCGGACCTGAGCTGCGGGATGTAGATATGCAGATGCTGGGTGGACAAATCCGGACGATTACTCCGATGGGATTAAGAATGATCGGGTGTATCAAGAAATCTTATCTGCAAGAATTGGAGAGCAGTGGTGCAGTCGTAGAATATGGAATGGTTCTGCTTCCTAAAACATATCTAGGGGAGCAGGAACTGGAACTGGACCGCAAATATCTTTACAATGGTGCAGTGTACAAGCCGGCTAAAGTGACGGCAGTTAAAAAATTTTCAGAAGATGACGACAGAATCTATTTTACAGCGGTTCTGGCAAATCTTTCGAAAGAGCGATATAAAAATGATTATGCTGCCAGAGTCTATGCAAAGATTACAAGAACGATTTCCAATGAAGAAGGATCTTCGGAGAAAAAGACAGAGATTGTATACAGTGACGATACAGTCAACCGCCAAGTCTATCAGATTGCACAGGCGGCAGTGGACGGAACGACAGAGACAGAGGAAAATAAGGAGTGGCTGCGGGAAAACATTTTGAATCCGGTAGACCAGCCGGAACAACCGCAGGAAGAAGAAAAGAAAATTCCATTTGAACTCGGAACCGTTTCTGGTGTTACGCTGTATCACAAGACTGGAATCGGAGAAGAAGTGGGGGAAGTAGAAGAGGTCTCACACTTCCGTGTGGAGGAGTTTAAACCAGAGCAATATATTGTAAAGGTTGGGATGGAAGATCAGCCAGAAGTATTTTCTGAGATTACAAAGTTGATCGTCTCGGAGGATGGCAAAGTAAGCTTCGGGTTGAAATTGGACAACTATGTGATGCCGCAGCAAGGGCAGCCGCAGGCAGAGGTTGTTGTGGAGTTTGGAACTTTATCGGAAGGACAGGCATCCACGAAATACATTACGATGCAGGCACTGGTAGATCGAATCAACGCAGATCCGGATGGGACTTATACACTGGAGCATGATATCGATGCCGGCATGGTGCAGGGAGAAGACGTGCTGATCCCGGAATTTCGCGGAACTTTTGATGGAAAAGGATATAAGATCAAAGGGCTGACGACAACTTTGTTTGGAACGATTTCAGGTGGTACGGTAAAGAACGTGAAGCTGGAAAATGTATCCATTACAAAGCAGGGATCCTATGGAGATGCCGGCGGCGGAACGCTGGCGAACAAAGCGATGGCAAACGCAAGTGTGGAAGATGTCCATGTAAGCGGAAGTCTGAAAACACCGAACAGCAGACAGCTGCTTGGAGGTCTGATCGGTCGTATGGATTATGCAGCGGTCAGAAGATGTTCCGCCAACTTGGAGATTACCGGTACGTTTAATACGACAGGTGGATTGATCGGACAGATGTCAAATCTGAGAAGCGTCAACAATGGGAATGGCAGCAATATTATAGAAAATTCCTATGCAGTTGGAACAATTCGTGGAAACCAGACAAACGGTGCCATCGGAGGATTGATTGGATGGCATAATTCGAACTGCAGCACTTCGGTCACAAACTGTTATACAAATGTAAGTATGGAAGTGGCAAAATCCAATCAGAAAGAGTCTGGTGGATTTATTGGATACATTGGAAATGCAGATGGAACGGGTATATTGAAAAACAATGTTTCTTACAGCAGCGGAACCCAGGGCTATAAATTTGACGGAGCATCCGAAGACACAAAGTATAGTGCAGAAGGTGTTTCTGGATTATATTCTATGAAAGAGAGCCGATTGAAAAGGGAAAGCAGCCGAACCGGGGCAACAGCATTGACGAAGATTACAGAGAGTTCCGTCGATACCCTTTCCGGAAAAGAATTTTACACGGCAATGGCATGGTCGGAAGACGTATGGAATTTTGCACCGCTGCAGGAAGGGAAGACACCGGTATTGCAGAATGGGGATTCCAATATGACAACGATGCTGCAGATGAAAGAAATTTCATCGGTGGATGACCTTCGAAAGATCAAGGATGACCTGGGCGGCGCCTATGTTCTGACAACCGACCTTGATGTATCGGAGATCACAGAAGGCAATGCGATCATTTCGGGTAGCTTCCGAGGCCTGTTGCGGGGAAATGGACATCAGATCATCGGAATGAAGCTTCCGTTGTTTGAGACATTGGCAGGAGCTTCGGTGGAGGAGCTGAAGTTGACGCAGGGATCGATCGGGAAGAAAGATACCGATCAGGTTGCTGCACTGGCTAAAGTTTCGGAGAGCGGAACGACACTTAGACATGTCTATGTAAGAGATATGAGCATCACAGGAAGAACTACGGTAGGTGGTATGATTGCAGTGATGAAGCAGACGACGGCAGAAGCTTGTTCCGTTAATGCGGAGGTGACTGGAGGGAATGCAGGCGGATTTGCAGCGGAGATTTTGGAAGGCTCTGTCATTTCAAACTCTTATGCAAAGAGAACTGTGGATCTAGACAGCTTCCAGACGGCAGAGGGTCCGCAGGGCGGATTTGCGGCAATCGTGAAGCAGTCACAGCTGAGTAAAAACTTTGGACAACTTTCGTGGAAAAAGACGGAGGAAAAGAATGAGACTCCGGCTGCGGCAGGTGTTGTCGGAACTTTTATCGGGGAAAGTGGTACGGGAGACCAGACTCCGACAAAGATCGAACACAATATCTCTTTTGGACCGGCTTCCTATGCATTTGTAGGAAATCAGCAGGGGATTGCCGAAGGAGAGAACTATGTAGGAAACTACGAATATCGTGAGGGAGATCCGGTATCTTCGGTATTGCCTGGAAAAATCGAACAGGCATCTGAGGTACAGATCAAAAGCAAGGAATTCTATTTGCAGACACTGGAATGGCAGGAAGACATCTGGTATTTGGATGATGTTGTCGGAGGAAAGAGACCGCGTCTGCAGGCAGAAGGAGATGTGTACGGGACGGAAGAAAATCCAGTTTCGGTGGAAGCGCCGGAGATGATCCAGGAAGCGATCGCAGTGCGAAGTCAGGAAGAGGCTGCTTTGTCAAGATCACTGGAAGGGATTACAGGCTATCGGGAAGACCGGAAATTACTGTATGAAAATTTACAGTTGTTTATGCCGTTCTACCAGAGAGAACAGATTGTTCTGGATGGAAATCACGTAGATGTGTCACACATTTTAAATCAGAAGAGAGTGCTGGCAGTCTATCCGATGGATGAACAAGGAAGAAGGATTGTAGCGCTGTCAGATAAGACCGTGAATCAGGTAAAGAAACTGAGAATTCAATTTGCGGACGAAACGACACCGCTGATCTACAATATGTCTTATATAGATACGCGGGCGAACATTGCTTCTTATAAGGTGTCACAGATTCCGGTACACTTTAACTTTAAAAATTATGTAGTGAATACAACATCAGCGCAGTTCCAGAAGTTGCTGGAAACAGCAAAGACATATGAATTTGACCGGGATATTGAGACAAGAGTGGCACAAAAGGACAGTGGTTCTGTTTTGGATGTATATCGGAGAAATTATAATGAAGTTGTCAAAACGGAGATGGAGCAGGTTCTCGTTTCGATGTCGGCCACAAATGCACAGTATCCGATAAATCTGGAAAATGAGATAGCAAAGAAGATCGTGACCGATCACTTCCTTACCAGTGAGTATCTGAAAGATTTCCTCTATGCGTATAACTATCTGGATCGCTGGTATGACTTTGAGATCGGAGGTATCAATCTCAGGGATGTCGTCCTGTTTGACAATTCTATCTTAAAGACAGGGAAAAAAGTGAGAAATCTTCCTACAGAGATTGTGAAACTCAGCAGCAATGGCGGGCGTCAGGGAAATAATACGCCATCGTTCTATATTAACCGCCTCTCAGCTTATACAGGGATTTCTAACGTGGCATCGTTCGTGGAATACTTTATGAAAGAGTATGCTGGTTATGCGGACGTCAATGATTGGATCATCGATAATTTCCAGAGTGGATTTATTGTAGAGGCGCGGGCAAACAACCCGAAGATTCAGTCAAGATTATGGAAGATTTTGAAAAACAATACGGTGCAGCGGAATCATGAGCTGATCCTTCCGGTATTGTCATATAAAACTTCCAAAAACTTGTATCTGGCATCGTTCCCATCCGCGCTGATTTATGGAAATCTGGAAATCTACAGTGGATATCAGGATACAGAAGCATGGAGACAGCAGAAAAAGCAACAGGTGATTACGCAGGTGAATCACTTCAAGACAAGTTATGATAATTTTGTTGACGTTGCGGAAAATGGGGCAAATTCTATTAACAATAGTAAGTTTTTGATCGTGGATTCTTCTTCCAATAAGAATCATAATCAGGATGTGTTCAAGGAATTTTATAGGCCGCTGCAGACACTTTGGCAGCATAGCAGTGGTGCGGTAGCGGTGATTTTCGGAGATCCAAATCGGGATTACATTTATTATAATGGTTCGAATTTCATCGGAGACCTGACTGTCTTAAACCACGAGATGGGACATGTGACAGATATGTGGATCTGGATGGAGAACAAAGGAAAACGACCGGGACGAAATGGTGAGGACTATTCCAATGGATTTGCTAATCAGGCGAACGTAGACTATAATATGAACTTTATGAAAACCTATGCGAGAGACGGATCGATGATGACAAATCTGACACCAGATCGGATCAATTCTCCGGAGGAGTTTCAGAGTTATTATAAGGAAGTGTTCGATGTCATCTATACGTTGGATTATTTGCAGGGGAAGGCGTATTTACAACTGACTCCGGAGCAGCAGGCAAGGATTACACTGCAGCACCGATACGGAACAACCAACAATCACCAGAAGTGGAACAGTGCAAACAGTACCTGGCGGACGATTGGCGCCGGAGAATTAGAAAATATGAATCTGAAGACATTGGATGATCTGTGGGACAATCAACTGACAATCCGGCCGGGACATCGGTTGGATCTGAGAAGTTTCAATGAGGTAGGAGTCAACAATTTAGGTGCTTATCAGATTGACAGAGCATGTTATGCGAGCTGGTATGTCCCGTATGTAGATAATGGTACACCGAATGCACAGACATTTCGTCGAAATGGGTATGAACTGGCTGGCTTGTATGGATACAGCAACGGTCTGGTAGAGTACCTGAGTGGAAGAACAAGAACGGGGGATCTGCAATATTTCCGGCAGAAAACAGGAAATGCAGACTTTACGTTTGAGTCCTATCGAAAAAATAAAAACACAGAAATCGAGACAAAGATCCACGAGCAGAAAGAGCAGGGGAATGCGTACTTTGATGAAGAAGCTTTGATTCAATATTTAAAGCAAAACATGATCAATTATGGAAATGAGATCGGAAGTGGAGCTTCCAACGGAAACAATACACTGAATCATATCAAGGAATCCAGAGAGAATGTCTTCCGTTATCTCCAGAGGATTACGGATGAGTTCCGGACTCCGGTTTACGGTGGGACAGAGACGAGAAATGCCGTATCCATTTCTACAGCAGAAGAACTTGTCCAGAAGCTTAGAGAGAATCCAAATGGATTTTATGTGTTGGAAAAAGACATTTCCATGAAAGGCATCCAGGCAAGTGGAGAGGTGTATGTGGACACGACTTTCATCGGGAAACTGGATGGCAATGGACATAAGATTACAGATGCAGCAGTGCCACTTTTGCGCAGAACAGCCAACTCGTACATTGCAGACATAGAGATCAGTGACACAGCAGGGACAAAGAAAGACTGGGTTGCACAACAGAAGCAGTTTACGATTGTTGTAAAAGAAGAACAAGAAGAGACTGTACAGGAGATTAGAACATTAGAAGAGCTCCGGACTCTGGGAGAAAATCGCTATACGAAATATGTACTGAAAAATGAGATCGATGCTTCTTCGGTGACAGATGCTGCTGTGATCCAAGGGACATTCACAGGAGAGCTGGACGGAGGAGAGTATGCGATCACAGGTCTTCAAGTACCGCTTTTTGAAAAAGTACAAAATGCGACGGTTCGTAATCTGAAGCTTACTTCTGTAAACATTGCAAACAGCGAAAGCAAAAATGCCGCAGTGGCAAAAGAATCGAACCATTCGACGTTTGCACGGCTGAGTCTGGAAGATATCAAGATCAGTGGAAAAAGCTACAATGCTGCTGTCGTAGGATACGATTATACTGGTTCTGACTTTTCACAAATCCAGATTCGAAATGCGCAGATCCAAGGAACCGGAAATTACAATGCGGTCTTTGCAGGGCGCGCTTCTGGTTCAGAGATCAGTGAAATTGCAGTGATCGACAGTAAGGTGACACTGAGCGGAACGGATTGTGGAGGATTTATCGGAGCTGGGAAAAGCTTAAATATCCGTCAGGTGTACAGTGGTGCAGATATGGTGGCAGAGAACTATACGGATGAGAAGAATCGGACGAATAGTGCGGGATTCATTGGAAATCTCGGAGGAAAAAGCAATGTGGAAAATGTATTTGCGGCAGGAAAGGTAGACAATCGAACAGAGACGCCTCTTTATAACTTCCTGGGAACACCGGAAGTGTTAGAGTCGATGGTGAAGAATGCGTTTGTGCTTGAAACTGCCGGGGGAATCTCTCACACGACAGAAACGATAGGAATCCTTTCTGCAATTTCGGAAGAACGCACAAAAGAGGAAGAATTTTATCGGGCTTCTATAAACCTTTCGGAAGAAATCTGGAATCTCAGCTTAGTAGCTATGAAGGGATATCCGGAATTAAGAGGCATGGAGAAAAAAGAAATTATAGAGATTCATACACCGGAGGACTTTCTGAAGATGAAAGCATTCCCTGGACAGGAATATCATCTGAAAGCAGATATCGATCTGACGGGGGCAGAAGGCGAACGCGGTGTCATACCGGAATTTACAGGTGTGCTGGATGGACAGCACTATAAAATCACCGGATTGCAAAAGCCGCTGTTTGATCAACTGAAGGGAAGTGTCCGGAACCTGGCAATAGAGGGAAGTACTGTGGAGCTGTCAGACACTCCGGAGACGGTGAGTGGAATTTTGGCAAATACAATGGAAGATGCTGTTGTAGAACAAGTGCTGCTTCACGGAATCCGAGTGAACAGTGCAGCAGGAAAGGCTGCGGCAGTTGCGGGAACTGTACGCAATACAACGATGAAAAATCTTTTTGTAGAAGGTGCAGTTCAGGCAGCTTCTACGGCAGCCGGAGTTGCGGTGACGACAGAAGGAGTTGTCTTTGAAAATATTTATCTCAATGTGGATGTGACAGGGGCAGACGGAGCCGGGATGGTAGGAAACGGTGTCGGCGAAAATACCTACCGCAATATTTGTTCGGTAGGAGATGTGGCAGACCATATGCAGAAGCTTGGTGGAAATACTGCACAGTATAGCAATGCATATGAATTTGCAGCCGGAAATGGAATCAGTCAGTCTGGCGAAGGTGATTTTATAAGATTGATAGGCAAAGAAGTGTGGACAGCGGAATTTTATACAGAAACACTGGGACTGGATGCCTCTGTGTGGGATGCGGCGCAGGCAGCTGAAAGAGGATTTGCTTCGTTGAGAGAGTTTGCAGTCGAAATTAATCCGATGCGGTCGGAGATCCATACAGTGGCAGATCTCCAGAAGATGAACCGAGTGCCGGAAGGAAAATTTGTGTTGACAGCTGACCTAGACTTTGCAGAGGTAGAAACTGCTTATGCGACAGAAACCTTTACAGGAAGTCTGGACGGGCAAGCACATGCTGTGAGTGGAATCAGAGGTCCGCTGTTTGCGGTACTGTCAGGAACCGTAGAAAACCTTCGTTTCAGAAATATTTTTGTGAAAAGCGAAGACGCAGGCGCAAATGTTCTGGCGGCGGAGACGAAGAATGCCACGGTAAAGAATGTACATTTCAATGGAATTACTTTAAACGGTCAGAGTTATACAGGGCTAGTTGGAAAAGATCAGGGCTCCACCTTTGATCGAATCAGTGTACAAGGTGTGGATCTGACGGCAAACGCGGCTTATGCAGGGGTGATCACAGCCCAAGCAGCTGCATCCAGAATGTCCAATCTGCTTGTAGCAGAGACAAAGATACATACATCCGCAAATGAGGTGGGTGGACTTGTTGGAAGCGCAGATGCGGTGACGATTCAAAAAGTATTTGCAGATGCAGAATTGCACATGCCATATCAGGCGGTTCCACAAAATACAGCGGCATTTGTCGGAAGCGTGACAGGAGAAAGTGCAATTTCAGAATGTGCGGTGGCTGGCGGTGTGTACCCACAAGATCCGGGAAGCACTCGTTATAAATTGATGTATATGAACAATCCGGATGATCTCAATGAATTGAAGGCATTTAAAAACTGTTTTGTCAATACGGACACACCAGGGCGCCATGTCGTAGGGACAGATCCACAGGGAGTGACTCAGGATCGTCTGCAAAGTGAAGCATTCTATCAGTCTGATCTGAAACTGGATCCGAACATCTGGAACTGGGCTGATGCAGCAAAGACGGGTTGGCCGAGACTCCATGAGATGGATGCAGAGGGAATCAGACCTCCGGGGACAGAAGGAATACCGGCAGAAGAAACCCCATTACAGACGACGGTTCCGTCTGGATATGAGCCGATCCATACGGCCGAAGAACTTCTGGCGGCGAAAAACAGTTCCGGAAAATATATTCTGATGCAATCGATTTCTCTTTTTGGGGAAAAGGCTGAGGATGGCTCTTTCCTTGGAAACTTCAGTGGAGAGCTGGATGGAAATGGACTGACGATCCGTGAAATTTCCGGGGCACCGCTATTTGACCGATTGTCGGGAACTGTGAAGAACTTAAAGGTGACAGACGTAACAGTAGAACGGTGGAAGAGTGAGCAAGGAGCGAATGCGCTTGCGAAGTCTTTGCAAGATGCGAAGATTTCTAGATTGCAGTTAAAGAATATCCTTCTTGCAGGAGGAGACAATACAGGTGCACTTGCAGGAACGGCACAAAACACGACAATCAGTGAAGTGTGGGCAGAAGGATTGAACATCAACCCTTATGGACCGGCTTTTGCTGGAAAGACAGATTTGATGGTCGGAGGCCTGATTGCTCAGTTGAATGGAGGAGTTCATGTCAACGACAGCTATGCGGGAGGAGAAATCACTGTTCGCTCCAACACGCAGGGAGGTGTGTTTGGCTACAACAACTACGGAACGGAGAACACTGTCAAACAGGTCGTTTCAAATATGCGGACAAAATCCACGTCACCACAGACCGATGGAGCCGGCTTCATAGGAATGGTCGGTTTTGACGGAAGTATGGCAACGTGGATGGAAAATAACATTGCAATCGGGGAAGCAGGAGAAAACCGGGCACAGGGAAGTGTCGGGGAGGCCTACCGATTTGCAACAAAAGGAAATTCGAACACCGCGATCGAATTCGGGCTGAAGAATTGCTATGAGGCAGCGGTGAGCGGAAGGAGCGCCGCAGTTTCGGGATACTTGACAGAAACTACCGAGTATAAAAATCCAGATTTTTATCGGGATACTTTGAAATTTGACAGCACTAAATGGAACTTTTCTTCCGTGGCAGAACATGGATATCCTTCCCTTGTATGGATCGCAGGAGAAGAACCGCTTCTGCCATTGCCGGAAGGATCGGCAGTGACCGAACATCCACTGCGCACCGAACATCCATCTGCGGAATATATTCAGATTCGTACACCGGAAGACTTGATGAAGATTTCAGAGAATCCGGGTGGAAAATATATTTTGATGAACAATATTTCCATGGAGCAAGTGAGATTGCCGGAAAATCAGACTTCCTACATTATGAAAGAATTTTCAGGAGAACTGGATGGAAACAATCAGGTCATCCACGGCTTGCGTGCCTCTTTGTTTGACCTCATTCGAGGAAGGTCAGTCAATGCCAAGGCGACTGTGAGAAATCTCCGTATACAAAATGTCTTTGTAACTGCAGGCGAGAAGACGGAGTGGGGATATACAAGGAAAGCAGAAGCTAATGGACTTGCACGTTCAGTGGAGTATGGTCATCTGGAGACGATCTATATGAATCATGTAAAACTGAATGGAGGAACGAACACCGCATCACTTAGCGGACTTGTGTATGAATCCTATGTCGGAAAGATCTGGTTAGAGGGAATTGACATTAACCGGGAGATTGCTCCGGCAGAACTTTCGAATTTTAACCTGGTCGGAGGAGCCATTGGGCAGCTGTCAGGGTACCGTTCCAAATTTGAAGATTCCTACGTGCAAGGGGAAATTGTTATGGATAATAACCAGCAAGGCGGCGCTGTGGGAGAGATTAAGGCAGCCCTGATAAGAAATGTTATCAGTAACATGGAGGCGAGATCCAATCAACCGGCAACATGGAGAGATAAGAGTGGATTTTTAGGAAGCATAGATACTTTTGGTACCAACGGGAAGAATTGGTGGGTAGACAGATGTATTGCCATCGGAAATGCAGGGGCCAATTATAAGTTTTTAGGAAAATATCAGATTGAAACGATAGAAGCGACAAATCTTACAAAATGTTACGAGCTCTCCAGTGCAACAGGAACAAGTAATGTTTCGGAGGCGACGATTGCAAAAGGAACCTTGCTGGCTGCTGAGGAACATCAGAAATACGACGTCTCGTTCTATCGCGATGTCTTGACTTTCAACGGTAACGAAGGGGGAGCCGATCCAGACGCGTGGGATTTCGGTTCGGTATCCACAAAAGGGTATCCGACATTAAAATGGCTCTTGACCTATGACAATTTGCCGATTACTATAGAGGAACCAGAGCATTTGGAACTATCAGAAAATCAGGCGGAAGCGCAGCCAGGAGAAGAGCATACATTGGAGCTGCCGGAAGTTGTACTTCCGGAAGAGCAGCCGGTATTGCCAGAAGAGGAAGCGCTGCAGGAGGAGCTTTTTGGAGAAGAAGAGATACTTCCAGAGTAGGAAGAGATACAATCAGTAGAAAGGATGAAGCAGAATGAAAAGACAGTATGAAGCACCAGCATTAGAAATTATCGAGTTTGACGGAGAGAGCATCATTACGATGAGTGGAGTTGAGAGTCCGTCACAGAATGATAATATGCTTGATGTTGGAGGAACTGGCTGGGGAGAATAATCCTAGTCAGGAAGAGATGACATAAGAAGGAAAGTGAGACGGCGGCAGACTTTTGTCTGTTGCCGTCTCTTTCTGTGAGCAGCAGGCAGAACGCCTCACAAAATTTTCTTCGATTGATTTTCTGCTTTTCTTATCGTATAATGTTTTATACGAGTGAAAACAGAGAAAGAGAGTGCAGAAGGAATATGAAAGCAGGAAAACAAAGGATGGCATTGCTGAGGATTGTGGCGGTAGTAGTCACCGTTATAGGGATCATTGGCATTGCTGCGGCGCTGTGGGCAGAGAAGAAAAAGGAGCAGCAGTGGGTTTCGAGCAATGCAGAAATTACCGCACGGATTAAGCCGTTTGAGGAGGAGAAGCGTGTATTAGAGAAGCAGGATAAGGAATGGCGGCAGCGGTTGGAGAACACGAGAAATGGAGGGACTTGTGTTCTGCTTGGCTTTGCAAGTGCAAATCAAACGCTTACACAGGATACACTCCAGATCATGACAGAATATGGATATCGAGGAACGTTTCCGCTGCAGAATGGGTTAGTACCGGGAAGTTCGCCGGAACTGATGAGTATGGAAGCATTTCATGGCATGCTTGGAAGCGGATGGGAATATGTGTTCCAGACCGAGTCTCCGGGAGGAGAAGATGAGGAGCAGTGGGTACAACAATTGGATGCCCAGATTGCAGCATGGAATGGTGCGGGGATCGGGACACCGGGGGGATATTTTTTCTCTGAGGGGCAAAGTTCCGAGAGCAAGGAGGAAGATCTGAGGGCGCGAGGATTTTCGGTATGGGCGGTTCCGCAGCAGTCCGGAGGCTATATTGGGAATCTGGAAGATGGTGTACTTCCGGTGAAGACTGTGGTAGTGTCAAAGCATGCAATGACGATGGAGTCTGCCCTCACGAATGCGATAAGCAAAAAGAAGTCGGTGGCATTTTTGTTTCCGGAAGTGACTTCTCAGATAGAAGGTGACGGGGAAGCCATTACGCCTGAGACGTTTCGAAAGCTTCTGTCAGAGATCAAAGAAAAGGAGATGGCAGGAGCCTTGCAGGTGATGACCTATTATCAGTACTACCAGTATCGCGTGCAGTGCCAGGCGGAAGCAGAAGCATTGAAATTGGAGTATGAGATTTTTTGCCAACAGAAAGATGCAAGAATCAAAGAGCTGGATGAGGAAATCCGAAACGTACTGGAAGAATATCGATAAAATGAGAAATCCCGTCGGGAAGAGATTCCATTTTTGATAAAATTATGATATACTGGTAACGTAAGAGTCCTGGTATGTCTATATATCAATGACAAAAGAGAATAAGGAGCGAGACAGATGAAGAGAGTATTACTGAAGCTCAGCGGAGAAGCGCTGGCAGGAGATAAAAAGACAGGTTTTGATGAGGCGACCTGTATCGGAGTCGCAGAGCAGGTAAAACAGCTTGTAGATGCAGGAATCCAGGTTGCGATCGTGACCGGAGGAGGCAACTTCTGGAGAGGAAGAACGAGCGAGACGATCGACCGCACGAAAGCGGATCAGATCGGGATGCTGGCGACAATCATGAACTGTACTTATGTATCTGAGATTTTCCGCCATGTGGGAATGAAGACAGAAGTATTTACTCCATTTGTATGTGGAGCATTCACGACTCTGTTCTCCAAGGATGCAGCTGTGAAAGCGCTTGAAGAAGGAAAGGTGGTTTTCTTTGCCGGAGGTACCGGACATCCGTATTTTTCTACGGATACAGGTGCGGTTCTGCGTGCGATTGAGATCGAGGCAGAGGCAATGCTCGTTGCGAAGACGATCGATGGCGTATATGACAGTGATCCGAAGGTAAATCCGGAGGCTGTGAAGTACGATGAGATTTCGATCAGTGAAGTGATCGAGAAGAGACTGGCCGTGATCGATCTGGCAGCATCTATCTTATGTATGGAGAATCAGATGCCTATGCTCGTGTTTGGTTTGAGCGAGGAGAATAGTATCGTAGAGACGATGACAGGAACATTTACAGGAACGAAAGTAACTGTATCATAAAAAGAAGCGGAGGAATATAGCAATGAATGAAAGACTGAATGTATTTAATGAAAAAATGGAGAAATCTTACAACAGCCTGACAAGTGAACTGGCAACGATCCGTGCAGGACGTGCAAACCCACATGTACTGGATAAGTTGACAGTAGACTACTATGGATCACCAACTCCGATCCAGCAAGTGGCGAATGTATCTGTGCCGGAAGCGCGCATGATCCAGATCCAGCCATGGGAAAAATCAATGGTAAAAGAGATCGAGAAGGCAATCCTGACTTCTGATATCGGAATCAATCCGACCAATGATGGTACAGTCATCCGCCTTGTATTTCCGGAGCTGACAGAAGAGCGAAGAAAAGAACTTGTGAAAGATGTTAAGAAAAAAGGAGAAGCAGGAAAGGTTGCAGTTCGTAACATCAGACGTGATGGAAATGATACGTTTAAGAAATTAAAAGGAACAGAGGTTTCTGAAGATGAGATCAAGGATCTGGAAGATGAATTACAGAAACTGACAGATAAGTACATCGCACAGATTGAAAAAGCTGTTGAGGCAAAATCAAAAGAAGTGATGACTGTCTAAGAAGAAATTCTGTGTGAGGCACACAGTGTTTTATTTCTGATCTGAGACAACAGAAGAAAAAAAGGAGGATAAGCAAGGGGGATGAAGTGACGTCTGACCTTGCTTATCCTATTAGAGAGGAGAATTTGATTAGATGAACGTACCACAGCATATTGCGATCATCCTGGATGGGAATGGGCGTTGGGCGAAGAAGAAAGGAATGCCGAGAAATTACGGGCATGCCCAGGGAAGCAAAAATGTAGAGCGGATCTGTGAGGAAGCATATAAGATGGGTGTTAAGTATCTGACGGTCTATGCGTTTTCTACAGAGAACTGGAACCGGCCAAAAGGGGAAGTAGATGCGCTGATGAAGCTTCTCAGAAATTATATGAAGACTTGTTTAAAGACTGCCGAGAAGAACCGGATGAAAGTGCGCGTGATCGGAGATTTGACAGGACTTGATGAGGATATCCGCACAAGGATCTTAGAACTTGAGGAGGCTTCGAAGAATAACGATGGTCTGAACTTCCAGATTGCGATCAATTATGGAAGCAGGGATGAGATCGTCCGTGCAGTGAGAACTCTTGCCAAGGACTGCAAAGAGGGAAAGATAGAGGCGGAGAAGATCACAGAAGAGGTGCTGGAGTCTTATCTGGACACACATGGGATTCCGGATCCGGATCTTTTGATCCGTACAAGCGGAGAATTGCGGCTCTCCAACTATCTGCTCTGGCAGCTTGCCTACACAGAATTTTATTTTACAGATGTGTTATGGCCGGACTTTACGAAGGAAGAATTGCGAAAGGCGATTGAACAATATAATCGCCGTGACAGACGTTTTGGAAAGACAGGGGAGGAAGATACAAATGTTTAAGACAAGATTGATCAGCGGGATTCTGCTTGTGATCGTGGCGCTGTTTGCAATCGTCAGCGGAGGAGATATTCTGTTTGGAATTCTTCTCGTTCTCAGTCTGATTGGAATGAGTGAACTTTATAAAATTGCAGATGTGCATAAAAAACTGCTTGGTGTGACAGGCTATGTGGCAGCAGCAGCTTACTATATTTTGCTGCACAGAGTAGCGGCGGGAAAAGCGCCGGGAGCATTTGTAGCGGGCCAGATCAATGAGATTACCTGCATCGGAATACTCTTTTTGATCGTGTTGATGGCGGTTTATGTGTTTTCTTTTCCGAAATATCGCTCAGAGCAGGTGATGCTGACTTATTTCGGAATGTTTTATGTGGCAGTGATGCTTTCTTACATCTATCAGACAAGACTGCTTGCACACGGGGCATTTCTCGTAGGACTTGTGTTTATCTGTTCCTGGGGATGTGATACGTGTGCGTACTGTGTCGGAATGCTGATCGGTAAACATAAGATGGCTCCGAAGTTAAGTCCGAAGAAATCTGTGGAAGGTGGTATCGGTGGGATTGTAGGCGCTGCACTTCTTGGAGTGCTCTATGCTGCGGCAATCAATTATTTCGCGCCGGATGTGCAGGCAAGTGCATTGGCGTATGCATTTATTTGTGCAGTGGGCGGTATGATCTCACAGGTGGGAGATCTTGCGGCATCTGCAATCAAACGAAACCATGACATCAAGGACTATGGCAAGCTGATTCCGGGGCACGGCGGTGTGCTGGATCGGTTTGACAGTGTGATTTTTACAGCGCCGGTGATCTATTATCTCGCTGTGACGATAATGAAGTAGGTGAATGAGATGAAAAAGATAGCAATTTTAGGTTCGACAGGCTCCATCGGCACACAGACGTTGGAGGTTGTGAGAGAAAATAAAGATATCGAAGTATCAGGACTGGCTGCGGGGAATAATATAGAACGACTGGAAGCGCAGATTCGGGAATTTGCACCGAAAGTTGTGGCAGTCTGGAGTGAAGAGCGCGCAAAGGAACTGGCAGATAAAGTCAGAGATCTTGATGTGAAGATTGTATCTGGGATGGAAGGGCTGATTGAAGTATCCACACTTTCGGAAGTGGAGATCTTAGTGACTGCAATTGTAGGAATGATCGGGATTCGGCCGACGATTGCGGCAATTACGGCCGGAAAACATATTGCGCTTGCCAATAAGGAGACACTTGTGACTGCGGGGCATATTATCATGCCGCTGGCAAAAGAACACGGAGTGTCGATCCTTCCGGTGGACAGTGAGCACAGCGCCATTTTTCAGTCTTTGCAGGGCGGGCAGGAGCGGGCGCTCCATAAGATCCTGCTCACAGCTTCCGGGGGACCATTTCGCGGAAGAAGATGGGAAGACCTTCAGAACGTCCAGGTGGAAGATGCCTTGAAGCATCCGAACTGGGAGATGGGAAGGAAGATTACAATCGATTCTTCTACGATGGTCAACAAAGGGCTGGAAGTGATTGAGGCAAAATGGCTCTTTGGAGTGGATGTAGATCAGATTGAGGTTGTTGTGCAGCCGCAGAGCATCATTCACTCCATGGTAGAATATGTAGATGGCGCGGTAATCGCCCAGCTTGGCACACCGGATATGAAGTTGCCGATTCAGTATGCACTCTACTACCCGGAGCGCAGATATCTGCCGGGAGACCGGCTGGATTTCAGAGGGCTTGCACAGCTGACCTTTGAGGAGCCGGATTTGGAGACCTTCTATGGGCTGCGGCTGGCATACGAGGCAGGAAAGGCAGGCGGAAGCCTTCCGACGGTGTTCAATGCTGCAAATGAAAAGGCAGTGAGTAAGTTCTTGAACCGGGAAATCAGATTTTTGGAGATACCGGAGATGATCCAGGCATGCATGGAGGCGCACAAAAATATCGCCAATCCTTCTGTGGATGAAATACTGCAGACAGAGGCAGAAACATATGACTATATAGAAAGCAGGTGGTAACAGATGGGCATTCTTCTTGCCTTGTTACTTTTTAGTTTCATTGTAATTGTCCATGAACTTGGACATTTCTTACTAGCAAAGAAAAATGGAATCGATGTATCAGAATTTTCTCTTGGAATGGGACCGAGGATCCTAAGCTTTGAGCGGGGAGGCACGAGATACTCGTGGAAACTTTTGCCGTTTGGAGGATCCTGTATGATGGGCGAAGATGAGATTGACGATCAGTCGGCAGGAAGCTTTAACAGCAAATCGGTTTGGGCAAGGATTTCTGTCATAGCGGCAGGACCGGTGTTTAATTTTATTCTCGCGCTCATCTTTGCGGTGATCCTTGTTGCCTGGGTTGGTTATGATCCGGCCGTTGCAGACGATGTAATTCCGGGGTCAGCGGCAGAGGAAGCCGGATTGCAGAAGGGCGATGTCATTGTGAAGATGAATCACAAGGATATCAATCTCTGGAGAGAGGTACAGGTATATAATCAAATGCATCAGGGGGAGACAGTCACGGTCACTTATGAGCGGGATGGAAAAGAACATCAGGTAGATATCAAGCCGCGGATGGATGAAGAAACGGGGATGTATCTGCTTGGCCTGACCGGAAAGGCACAAAATGAGAAGGCGGATGGACTGAAGGCGCTTCAGTATGGAGTCTATGAAGTGAAATATTGGATCTGTACGACATTGGATGGCTTGAAGATGCTTGTCACCGGAAAAGTCGGTCTTGACCAGATGGCCGGCCCGGTAGGAATTGTAAACCTTGTAGATGATACTTATGAGGCTGCGAAACCGGCGGGAATGGCAATTGTATTCCTGAATCTGATGAACATCGGAATCTTGTTATCGGCAAACTTAGGGGTGATGAATCTGCTTCCAATTCCGGCGTTAGACGGTGGGAGACTGGTATTTTTGATCCTGGAAGTGATCCGTGGCAAGCGGATTGCACCGGAGAAAGAGGGAATGGTCCATTTTGCAGGATTTGTGCTACTTTTTGGATTGATGATCTTGATTTTATTCAATGATGTGAAAAATCTGTTTCTGTAAAATTTTTCCAGATCAAAGGATATGTACAGGCGCTCTTTTATAGGGCGCCTGCTGTGAGAGAAAATTAGGATTTTGTAGAAGTTGGTCCTATGAAATAAAAAAAGAAGTAATCACATGACGGTATGATTACTTCTTTTTATTTCTATTTGATTAAGCTTTCTAATTAAGCAATTCCGTTAACAGCTTTTGTTAAACGAGAAACTTTTCTAGCGCAAGTGTTCTTGTGGTAAACACCTTTAGAACCAGCTTTGTTGATCTCAACGATAGCAGCTTTTAAAGCTTCTTCAGCAGCAGCTTTGTCGCTGTGAGCAACAGCAGTCTCTACTTTTTTCACGTAAGTTTTTACTTTTGATTTAATTGCTTTATTTCTAGCAGCTTTTGTTTCGTTTACTAAAATTCTTTTTTTTGCAGATTTAATGTTAGCCAAATCGTACACCTCCAAATATGTGATTTTTTTATTTTCTATTCGTTAGGGTAATTCGGCAGATTCGGACACGGACGTTCTGTCGAACACACTTATTTAGTTTAATGGATAGAATCTGTTCTGTCAATACATATTTCCCATTTTTTTGTAAAAACTATTAAAAAACAGAGTGGAAATGAGGGGAAGAATGTAATGTTGGAAAATTATAATATTCGTACGGACTTGGCGCTGGAGACAAGGGAACGGTTTGTGTCGGATCATGTGGAGATTCCGGGTGTGAGTGTGGAAGAGACTTACGACGAGGAGAGAGAGATCCGGACGACCCGTGTCGTTGTTGAGACAGAGAATGGAGCGAAGATGATGGGAAAGCCAGTCGGCACATATCTGACTATCGAGGCGCCGAATATGGCTGTGCCGGATGAAGATTATCACAGGGAAATTTCAAAAAAGCTGGCAGAGGATATCAAAGAACTCGTACCGGAACGAAAGGAGGAAGTATCTGTCCTCGTGGTAGGGCTTGGAAACCGCGAGGTGACACCGGATGCACTCGGACCTTATGTGGCAGATCATCTGCATGTCACACGGCACATCGTAAAAGAATATGGGAAATATGCGATGGGAAAAGATCAAGTATATCTTGTCAGTGCTGTAGTGCCCGGGGTTACGGGGCAGACTGGAATGGAGACGCTGGAGATTGTGAAGGGGGTTGTGGAGGAAACGGAGCCGGATTTTGTTGTGGCGATCGATGCGCTTGCGGCGAGAAACAGTAAAAGATTAAACCGGACGATTCAGATTACAGATACCGGAATCTGTCCGGGATCTGGTGTGGGAAACCACAGGCTGGCATTGAACAGTGAGACGTTGGGTGTCAAGGTGATCGGGATCGGTGTTCCGACTGTGGTAGATGCGGTGACGATCGTCAATGATACGATGGAAAACTTCATCGTAGCGCTGGAGTCTTCTGAACTGCTCAAAAGTGTAGGGGAGACGCTGCGCAGTTACAACGAGGCAGAGAAGCAGGAACTGATCCGGGAGCTGATCGCTCCGCATCTGAACGGGATGTATATGACACCAAAAAATATTGATGACACTATCAAGCGGGTGAGTTTTACAATCTCGGAGGCGTTAAATATCTTGTTTTCGGAAGGGACAGCCTCATAAATTTTTTGTTTGGCTCATATAGTTTAAAGGCAGGGCGATTGTGGCAGGATGGACAAGAGCAGCAGAAAATAGTGGGGAAGTGGATGCGTGAAAAAGAGATGGAAGCTGACAGAGACAGGAAGTATGACTGGAAAGATCGCAGTCTTTCTTGTGTTTTTATGTATTTTGCAAAATATGGGGACAGTTTTTGATAAAAAGACAGTGGCAAAAAGTGTGCAGAAGAGGGCAGAGGAGCGATACCTGCCTTCTCTCTCCTATTTAAAAGCGGAACCTGTTCTTGCTCCGGGGGAGTGGATCGCAAAGCAGGCGATGCAGATTTTGCCTGCCGGTGGATATCTGCGGCGCCAGAAAGTTTATCGGGCATCGCTGGAGGATGAAGAAACGTACGAGATGATCCTGAAAAAGCAGGCGGAGGATGAAAATGAAGTGGGGGCAGATGGAAAACTGGTGAATCCAGAGAAAGCGGTAACGGTAGAGGAGCCGCCCAAGATGGCTCAGGTTCCCCCGGAGATGTCTATAGAGAAGCTGCGGGATTTTGATTATCTGCTCAGCAATTTTTATACGGTGGACAGTGCGACTATGATTGGACCGGATCAGTTGAATGCGGATGACCTCCTGTCAAGGAGCATGAAGATTGAAAAGCAGGGAGATGCACCCAAAATTCTTATTTTCCATACGCATTCGCAGGAAGCTTTCATCGATTCCGTGGAGGGAGATACAGACACAACGATCGTCGGGATGGGGAAGCTTCTTGCAGAGCGGTTAAATGCACTTGGGATTCCGACGATCCACCATCCGGGTGTCTACGATCTGATCAATGGACAGTTGGACCGGAGCGCAGCATATGAGTATGCGGAGGCGGGAGTGCGGCCAATCCTTGAAGAGCATCCAAGTATCGAAGTTGTGATCGATCTTCACCGGGACGGTGTGGGCGAGGATACGCATCTGGTGACAGAAGTAAATGGAAAACCGACTGCGCAGATTATGTTTTTTAATGGGTTGAGCCGGACAAAGGATAACGGAGATATCGCATACCTTCCAAACCCATACATACAGGACAATCTGGCATTTTCACTTCAAATGAAGTTGGCGGCAGAACAGATGTATCCTGGATTTACAAGGAGGATCTTTCTCCGTGGGTACCGCTACAGTCTGCACATGCGCCCGAAGTCGCTTTTAATTGAGGCAGGGGCGCAGACAAACACGGTAGAGGAAATGAGAAATGCGATGGAACTGCTTGCAGTGACACTTCAGAAAGTGATTGTGGAAAATCCATAAAAATAGGAGTTTAGAAGTAGAAAGAACAGCTGTTCGAAAATAAAGTTGAAAATCCTGAACATTTGTGGTAGAATGTGTGAAGCTTTGATAAAGAACGTGAAAGGACAGGGGTAAATGGCTAAGAAAAATACATATGATGCAGATAGTATTTCGGTGCTCGAAGGGCTGGAGGCGGTCCGGAAGCGTCCGGGAATGTATATAGGAAGTGTGTCTACAAAGGGACTGAATCATCTGATCTATGAGATTGTGGATAATGCGGTGGATGAACATCTCGCCGGATTCTGTAATAAGATCAGTGTTTTTTTAGAAAAAGACGGTTCGGCTACGGTGGAGGACAATGGACGAGGAGTTCCAGTCGGCATGCACCAGAAGGGAATTTCTGCAGCGAGGCTTGTCTACACGACCTTGCATGCGGGAGGAAAGTTTGATGATTCGGCTTACAAGACAAGCGGTGGACTCCATGGTGTCGGATCTTCCGTAGTCAATGCGTTGTCAGAATATATGGATGTGAAGATCAGCCGGGACGGCGGGGTACACCATGACCGGTATGAGCGGGGGATTCCGGTCGTAGAGCTGGAAGACGGCCTTCTCCCGGTGATCGCAAAGACGAGAAAGACCGGTACACTTGTGAATTTTTTGCCGGATGGAGAGATTTTTGAGAAGACAAAGTTTAAGGCAGATGAGGTGAAGAGTCGTCTGCATGAAACGGCGTATCTGAATCCGGAACTGACGATTATCTTTGAGGATCGGAGACGAGAGCAGACAGAACATATTGAGTTTCATGAGCCGGATGGGATCATCGGTTTTATCAAAGATATGAACCAGAAGAAAGAGGTCATCCATGAGCCAGTCTATTTTAAAGGGGAAGCAGAAGGCATCGAGGTGGAAGTGGCATTTCAGTATGTCAATGAGTTCCATGAAAATGTGCTTGGTTTCTGTAATAACATTTACAATGCGGAGGGCGGTACGCACCTGACTGGATTTAAGACGACGTTTACTACAGTTATCAACCAATATGCGAGGGAGCTTGGGATTTTAAAAGAGAAAGATTCCAATTTTACCGGAGCGGATATTCGAAACGGGATGACGGCGATCGTCTCGGTAAAGCATCCGGATCCTAGATTTGAAGGACAGACGAAGACGAAGCTTGACAATCCAGATGCATCCAAAGCTACGGGAAAGGTGACCGGGGAAGAGATTGTTCGCTACTTTGACCGAAATCTTGAGACGTTGAAGAAGGTAATCGGCTGTGCAGAGAAAGCGGCGAAGATCCGCAAGACAGAAGAACGTGCAAAAACGAATCTGCTGACGAAGCAAAAATATTCGTTTGACAGCAACGGAAAGCTTGCAAACTGTGAGAGCCGTGATGCATCAAAGTGTGAGATCTTTATCGTTGAGGGAGATTCGGCGGGAGGATCCGCAAAGACGGCGCGTGACCGGATGTATCAGGCGATCTTGCCGATCCGTGGAAAGATTTTGAATGTGGAGAAGGCAAGCATTGATAAAGTGCTGGCAAATGCGGAGATCAAGACGATGATCAATGCGTTTGGGTGTGGGTTTTCAGAAGGATATGGGAATGATTTTGACATCAGTAAGCTCCGCTATGATAAGATCATTATCATGGCAGATGCAGATGTGGACGGAGCGCATATTTCTACATTGCTTCTGACCTTATTCTATCGCTTTATGCCGGAGTTGATCTTTGAGGGACATGTCTATATTGCGATGCCGCCGCTTTACAAGGCGATGCCGAAGAAGGGTGAGGAAGAGTATCTGTATGACGATAAGGCACTCGAACAGTACCGGAAGCGTCAGACCGGCCCGTTTACTCTGCAGAGGTACAAAGGTCTCGGGGAGATGGATGCAGAACAGCTTTGGGAGACCACATTGAATCCGGAGACAAGAATGTTAAAATTGGTAGAGATTGAAGATGCGAGAATGGCATCTAGTGTGACAGAGATGCTGATGGGAAGTGATGTTCCGCCGAGACGTGCATTTATCTATGAGAATGCGGCAGAGGCAGAACTGGATATATAGTTAGGTGAGGTAAAATATGAACGAGCAGCAAGTGATAAGAACCGAGTATTCGGATGTGATGAAGAAGTCTTACATTGATTATGCGATGAGTGTCATCATAGCAAGAGCACTGCCGGATGTCCGGGATGGTTTAAAGCCGGTACAGAGAAGAACGCTCTATGATATGTATGAACTTGGGATCAGATATGACAGACCATACAGAAAGTGTGCCCGTATCGTCGGAGATACGATGGGTAAATACCACCCACACGGTGACAGTTCCATCTATGAGGCGCTGGTTGTTATGGCGCAGGATTTTAAAAAGGGAATGGTGCTGGTAGACGGTCACGGGAATTTCGGGTCGATAGAAGGGGACGGCGCTGCGGCGATGCGTTATACGGAGAGCCGTCTGGCCAAGATCACGCAGGAAGCGTATCTGGCAGATCTTGATAAAGACATTGTAGATTTTGTGCCAAATTTTGACGAGACAGAAAAAGAGCCGGAAGTGCTTCCGGTCAGAATTCCGAACCTCCTTGTCAATGGTGCGGAGGGAATCGCAGTCGGTATGGCCACGAGTATCCCGACACATAACCTGGGTGAGGTGATCGATGCAGTAAAGGCATACATGAGGAACAATGAGATCACAACGGAAGAACTTCTGACATATCTGAAGGGGCCGGATTTCCCGACCGGGGGCATCGTAGTCAACAAAGATGATCTGCCATCCATCTATGAGACCGGTACAGGAAAGATCAAACTTCGCGGAAAAGTAGAGGTAGAGAATGGAAAAGGCGGAAAGAAACGTCTGGTCATCTCTGAGATTCCTTATACGATGATCGGCGCAGGGATCGGAAAGTTTTTGAACGATGTCTGTGCACTGGTGGAGGCAAAGAAGACAAATGATATCGTAGACATCTCGAATCAGTCTTCTAAAGAAGGGATCCGTATTGTTCTCGAACTGAAAAAAGATGCGGATATTGAAAACCTGAAAAACATGCTCTATAAGAAGACGCGTCTGGAAGATACGTTTGGGGTGAACATGCTTGCAGTTGCCGATGGAAGACCGGAGACGATGGGGCTCCGTCAGATCATCGAACACCACGTAGATTTTCAGTTTGAGCTGATGACGAGAAAATATAAGACATTGCTTGCAAAAGAACTTGCGAAAAAAGAGATTCAGGAAGGTCTGATCAAGGCGTGTGACGTCATTGACTTGATCATTGAGATCTTAAGAGGCAGCAAGTCGATCAAAGATGCGAAGGAATGCCTGATCCACGGAACTGTGGAGAATATTACGTTTAAGACAGCGGCATCCAAGAAAAAGGCAGCAAAACTGTGCTTTACCGAGAAGCAGGCAACAGCGATTCTGGAGATGCGCCTCTATAAACTGATCGGTCTGGAAATCGAAGCGCTCATGAAGGAACATGAAGAGACGTTGAAAAACATTGAAAAGTATGAAGATATCCTGAACAATTATGATTCGATGACGAATGTGATCATTGACGAACTGGAAGGATACAAAAAGGCTTATGCAAGGGAACGCCGCACTGTGATCGAGAATGGAAAAGAGGCAATCTATGAAGAGAACAGGGTGGAAGAACAGGATGTGATCCTGCTTCTGGATCGCTTCGGATATGCAAAGACTGTGGATGTAGCAACGTATGAGCGGAATAAAGAAGCCGCAGACAGCGAGAACAAGCACATCGTTCCTTGTAAAAATACCGGAAAAGTTTGTATTTTTACAAATACCGGAAAGATGCATCAGGTAAAAGTCTCAGATATTCCATATGGAAAGTTTCGAGATAAGAGTGTTCCGATCGATAATCTGGGGAACTACGACAGTGCGCAGGAAGAGATCGTATATCTCTGTGCGGAAGAAGAATTAAAAGATGCGAAACTGTTATTTGTGACAAGGCAAAGTATGCTAAAACAAGTGGCCGGAGAAGAGTTTCTTGTATCAAAGCGGACGACTGCGGCAACGAAGCTTCAGGAAGCGGACGAAGTCGTTGCGGTTATAAAGGTTTTGGAAGAGCAGAATATCGTGCTTCAGACGGAAGGAGGATATTTCCTGCGGTTTCTTCTTTCGGAGGTGCCGGAGAAGAAAAAAGGCGCAGTCGGTGTGCGCGGAATGAAGCTGCAAAAGAGTGACCGGATTGAGCAGATTTATCTGTTTACCGACGGGGTTGACACAAAGGGAAGTTATCAGGAAAAAGAAGTTTCCTTAAACCGGCTCAAGTTAAATAAGCGGGATGGAAAAGGGACGAAGACACGATTATAAAGCGAAAGCGGCAAAAAGCGCTTGCTTTTCCCAGAGAGTTGTGCTATGCTCTTTAATAGATTGATATGTAACTGACAGAAGAGTGGGCAAGACGTCCACTCTTCTTTGTATCATGCAGATTTGTCAGAGACGAAAGAACAAGAACAGAAAGGAAGAGATGATTTGTCAAAAAGAGAAGTATATGAACAGAAAACAGAAGAACTGATTCTGCCGATCGTGGAGGGCAATGGATTTGAACTGGTAGATGTGGAGTATGTAAAGGAAGGAAGCAACTGGTACCTGCGCGCTTATATCGATAAACCGGGAGGAATTGCAGTAGATGACTGTGAAGTAGTCAGCCGTGCATTTTCAGAGATTCTGGACCGGGAGGATTATATCGAGGATACTTATATTTTTGAAGTCAGCTCTCCGGGACTTGGAAGACCGCTAAAGAAAGAGAAAGATTTTAAACGCAGTCTGGGAGAAGAAGTGGAGATCAGAACGTACCGTGCGATCGACAGACAGAAGGAATTTACCGGTATTTTAAAATCGTATGACAAAGACACTGTCACTATCGAATATGAAGATGGTGAACCGAAGACATTTGAGAGAAGCGAGATCGCATTGATCCGTCTTGCACTTGATTTTTAAACAGTTAGGAGGAAATAGAAATGAACACTGAGTTATTAGAAGCGCTGACGATCTTAGAAGAGGAAAAAGACATCAGCAAAGAGACCATGTTAGATGCAATTGAGAATTCATTGATGAATGCCTGCAAGAACCATTTTGGAAAAGCAGATAACATTAAGATCATCATGAACAGGGAGACATGCGATTATTCCGTATTTGCGGAGAAAGTCGTTGTGGAGGAAGTAGAAGATGAGGTGATGGAGATCAGCCTTGCAGATGCAAAGATGATCGATTCAAAATTTGAACTTGGCGACATTGTCCAGATTCCGGTAGAATCAAAGGAATTCGGAAGAATCGCCACACAGAATGCAAAAAACCTGATCCTCCAGAAAATCCGCGAGGAAGAAAGAAAAGTGGTTTATGACCAGTATTTTGAAAAAGAAAAAGATATCGTTACAGGTATCGTTCAGAGATATGTTGGCAAAAATGTAAGTATTAACCTTGGTAAGGCAGATGCGATGCTGACAGAGAATGAACAGGTCAAAGGAGAGGTATTTAAGCCGACAGAGCGTATCAAACTGTACGTGGTAGAAGTAAAGAATACGACAAAAGGACCGAAGATCTTAGTTTCTCGTACACATCCAGAACTTGTAAAGCGTCTGTTTGAGTCAGAAGTGGCAGAAGTCAAAGACGGAACAGTAGAGATCAAGAGTATTTCCAGAGAAGCAGGTTCTCGTACAAAGATCGCCGTATGGTCCAATGATCCAGATGTTGATCCAGTTGGAGCATGCGTCGGAATGAACGGTGCAAGAGTCAATGCGATTGTCAACGAACTGCGCGGGGAGAAGATCGATATCATCAACTGGAGTGAGAATCCGGCAATCTTAATTGAGAATGCATTAAGCCCGGCAAAAGTTATTTCTGTTATGGCAGATCCGGATGAGAAGACAGCAAGTGTGATCGTTCCAGATTACCAGCTTTCTCTTGCAATCGGAAAAGAAGGGCAGAACGCAAGACTTGCAGCGCGTCTGACTGGCTATAAGATTGACATTAAGAGCGAGACACAGGCCATTGAGGCAGGAGATCTTCCGGAAAACTATATGGATATGGCGATGGAAGCAGCAGAAGTGGATGAGCCGGAGCAGACAGAGGACTATCTGGCAGATGAAGAATAGAAACGGAGTGATTGTTTGGGCAGCGTAAAGAAGATTCCTATGCGGAAGTGCGTAGGATGTGGTGAAATGAAAAGTAAAAAAGAGATGATGCGCGTACTGAAAACGTCAGAAAACGAATTCATTCTGGATGCGACCGGCAAGAAAAACGGTCGCGGGGCATACCTTTGCTTTTCACGGGAATGTCTGGAAAAGGCAGTGAAAAACAGAGGGCTTGAGAGATCTTTCAAACAATCCATTCCGGCAGAGGTATATGAACATTTAAAAGAGGAGATGGATGCGATTGAAACAAAGTAAAGCACTTTCGCTGATCAGTCTGGCGACCAAGGCGGGAAAGACAGTAAGCGGAGAGTTTTCAACAGAGAAAGAGACAAAGTCAGGAAGAGCAGAACTTGTCATTGTGGCAGAGGATGCTTCTGACAATACAAAAAAGAAGTTTCAGAACATGTGTGATTTCTATGAAGTACCAATTTATTTTTATAAGGATAAAGATACGTTGGGGCATGCAATGGGAAAAGAATTCCGGGCATCGCTTGCCGTGCTGGATGCAGGATTTGCAAAGGGAATTAAGAAGCAGATAGAGGATGAGAGGCAGACAATGGCATAGAGGAGGTAGAGCGTATGACAAAAGTCCGGGTACATGAACTGGCAAAAGAGTTAAACAAGTCAAACAAAGAAATTTTAGATTTTTTACAAGAGAAGAAAGTAGAGGTGAAAAGCCACATGAGTTCCCTTACAGATGAACAGGAAAACATGGTGAAAGATGCTTTTGGAGGAAAGAAGGAAGCATCGTCCGAGGAGACACCAAAAAAGAAAAATATCGTGCAGGTATTCCGGCCGCAGAATACACAGAATGGAAAGCGTCAGGGCGGACAAAGATCGAACAATGGCGGCAATAATCAGAGAGGAAACGGTACAGGACAAAAGGATCGTCAGAACAGCAATTACCGTTCCGGAAATGGCACAAACAGCCGTGGAAACAACAATAATCAAGGATCCAGAAATGGCGATAACAGAGGAGAACGTTCAGGAAACCGTCCGTTTAACAGAGGAGAGCGCTCCGGGGAGAATCGTGGTGAGAACAGAAACTACAATAACCGTGGAGACAATCGTCCGGATGGAAGAGGAGAACGCCAGGGTCAGAAAGGCGGATTCTCCGGTCAGGGAAGAAGAGATGACCGCGGACAGGACAACAGAAGAAATAACGGAAGAAGAGATGACAGAAGACAGGAGAATGGAAGAGGAACTTCTCCGTCCATTCCTGCACCAATTGTTCCGGAGCAGAAACCACAGCGCCAGAAGGGCAAAGAGAACTATAAAAAGAAAGATTACCGGGATGACGACAGAGAAGAAAGACTTCCAAAAGGGAAGAAACAAAAACCGATGTCACAGCCGGTAAAACCACAGCCAAAGCCAGTGGAAAAAGAGGAAGAAAAGATCAAAATGATCACAATTCCAGAGACACTTACTATTCAGGAACTTGCAGATAAGATGAAGATCCAGCCATCGGTAATTGTCAAAAAATTATTCATGCAGGGCAAGATCGTGACAGTGAACCAGGAAGTAGACTTTGACACTGCCGAAGAGATCGCAATGGAATTTGAATGCCTTGTGGAAAAAGAAGAAGTTGTCGATGTGATCGAGGAATTATTAAAAGAAGACGAAGAGGATGAAAGCACAATGGTGAAACGTCCTCCGGTTGTATGTGTCATGGGACATGTAGACCATGGAAAGACTTCTCTTCTCGATGCGATCCGTAACACAAATGTGATCGATCGTGAAGCGGGTGGAATTACACAGCACATCGGTGCATATGTGGCAACGATCAATGGAGAGAACATTACATTCCTTGATACACCGGGACATGAAGCATTTACAGCGATGCGTATGCGTGGAGCGAGCTCAACAGATATCGCGATCCTTGTTGTTGCAGCGGATGACGGTGTGATGCCGCAGACGGTAGAAGCGATCAACCATGCGAAAGCGGCAGGCATCGAGATCATCGTTGCAGTAAATAAGATTGATAAGCCAAGTGCAAATGTAGAGAGAGTCAAACAAGAATTGACAGAATACGGCTTGATCGCAGAAGACTGGGGCGGAAGCACAATCTTTGTTCCGGTATCTGCACATACACATGAAGGAATCGATGAACTGCTGGAGATGATTCTTCTGACAGCAGAAGTATCTGAGCTGAAGGCTAATCCGAATCGCCGTGCAAGAGGAATTGTCATCGAAGCGCAGCTTGACAAAGGAAAAGGTTCTGTGGCAACAGTTCTTGTGCAGAAAGGAACACTTCATGTAGGAGATCCGATCGCAGCAGGCTCTGCATACGGGAAAGTAAGAGCGATGATGGATGACAAAGGAAGACGTGTCAAAGAAGCAGGACCGTCTATGCCGGTGGAGATCCTCGGATTAAATGATGTTCCAAATGCTGGTGAGATCTTTGTTGGATGTGAGTCTGATAAAGAAGCAAGAAGCTTTGCAGAGACATTTATCTCTCAGAACCGTGTGAGAATGCTTGAAGAGACAAAATCAAGAATGTCCTTAGACGATCTGTTCAGCCAGATCCAGGCAGGAAACTTAAAAGAACTTGGAATCATTGTAAAAGCCGATGTACAGGGATCTGTGGAGGCGGTAAAACAGAGTCTTCTGAAGCTGTCTAACGAGGAAGTTGTCATTAAGATCATCCACGGCGGTGTCGGTGCGATCAATGAATCTGATGTCAATCTTGCATCCGCATCCAATGCGATCATCATCGGATTTAATGTCCGTCCGGATGCGACTGCAAAAGAAATCGCTGAGCGCGAAGGTGTTGATCTTCGTCTGTACCGTGTCATTTACGATGCGATCGAAGATGTGCAGGCAGCGATGAAGGGAATGCTGGATCCGGTATTTGAGGAGAAAGTGCTCGGACATGCGGAAGTACGCCAGACATTCAAGGCATCTGGTGTTGGAACAATCGCAGGTTCCTATGTGCTTGATGGTACATTTGAGAGAGGATGTTCTGTCAGAGTATCGAGAGATGGTGTTGTGATCTTCGAGGGTGCTCTTGCTTCGCTGAAACGTTTCAAAGATGATGTCAAGGAAGTTAGAGCCGGATATGAATGTGGTCTTGTATTTGAGAAGTTTAACGATGTCAAAGAAGAAGACCAGGTTGAAGCATTCAAGATGGTAGAAGTGCCAAGATAGGCAAAAAATAAGATAGAGAAGTTGGGGAAACTGCATTTTCAGACTAAGGAGGTTGGTCAATGTCCGAGAGATATAGTCTGGAAATCGCAGTTTCCGGCACATCTAAGCATGGAAAGGAGAACAACGATGAGAAAGAACAGTATTAAGAATACAAGAGTCAACATGGAAGTACAGAGAGAATTAAGCAGTATCCTTCGTGACGGGATCAAAGATCCTAGAGTGGCACCGATGACATCGGTTGTTGCTGTGGAAGTAGCACCGGATCTGAAGACATGTAAAGCTTATATCAGCGTTCTTGGGGATGAGAAGGCACAGCAGGATACTGTTACAGGACTTCAGAGCGCAGAAGGATACATCCGCAGAGAGTTGGCACATCGTCTCAATATGAGAAATACGCCGGAAGTCAAATTTGTTCTGGATCAGTCCATTGAATATGGCGTGAGCATGTCTAAGAAAATCGACGAAGTGACAAAGGATATCAAATAGAGGGAAGCGAAAATATGGAATTAGAAAGATTATTGCAGGGAGCCCACCGTGTGGCGCTAGGCGGACATGTCCGCCCGGATGGGGACTGTGTCGGTTCTACACTCGGATTGTATCAGTATCTTCAGAAAAATTACCCGGAGATCACGGTGGATGTTTACTTGGAGCCGGTGCCGGATTCTTTTCGGTTTATCGGTGCGGCAGCAGATATCCGTTCGGAAGTCACAGAGACAGAAACCTATGATCTTTTCATTCTTTTGGACTGCGGCGATTCGGATCGTCTTGGATTTTCCAAAATGCTCTATGAGCAGGCAGGACGGACAGCGTGCATCGACCACCACATCAGCAATCAGGCATTCGCTGATGAAAATGAGATCGACCCGGATGCAAGTTCTACTTCGGAGTTGGTGTATCGTCTGTTAGACAAAGAAAAGATTACAAAGGAGATCGCAGAATGTCTGTACCTTGGTATTGTACATGACACTGGGGTATTTCAGTATTCCTGCACTGCGCCGGAGACGATGGAGGCGGCAGCCGAACTGATGCGGAAAGGCATTGACTACTCCGGAATCATTGACCGTACTTTTTATCAGAAATCTTATGTACAGAATCAAGTGCTTGGGAAGGCACTGCTGGACAGCAAACTGCTTCTTGATGGGAAATGTATCGCATCCTTTTTGACAAAAGAAGAGATGGATGTTTATGGAGTAAAACCAAAAGAATTGGATGGGATCGTCAGTCAGCTTCGCGTGACGAAAGGGGTTGAAGTGGCGATTTTTCTCTATGAATTATCTCATCATGAGTTTAAAGTCAGTCTGCGGGCAACGGGTGAAGTAGATGTCAGCCGGATCGCACAGCAATTTGGCGGTGGTGGTCATAAGAAAGCGGCAGGTGTTACCATGAAAGGAAGCGCAGAAGAAATTCTTTCCCGGTTGGTAGAAGAAATCCAAAATCAGCTCTAGAAACAGACAAAAGAAAATGGAGAAAAGAAAGGCAGAAGACAGATGATACACGGAGTGATCAATGTATATAAAGAAAAAGGGTTTACTTCTCACGACGTCGTGGCAAAGCTCAGAGGGATTTTAGGGCAGAAAAAGATCGGTCATACCGGGACACTCGATCCGGATGCGACAGGAGTTCTGCCGGTATGCCTTGGGAAAGGGACAAAACTCTGTGATCTGTTGACGGATAAGGATAAGACATACCGGGCAGTGATGCTGCTTGGGACTGTCACAGATACACAGGATAGTTCCGGAGAAGTGCTGGAGAAAAAAGATACCGCATCGCTTACAGTCGAAGAGGTAACTGCATGTATTCAGAAGTTTGTCGGGAATTATGAGCAGGTTCCGCCGATGTATTCCGCATTGAAAGTCGGGGGAAAGAAGCTTTATGAACTGGCAAGGGAAGGAAAGACAGTTGAGCGGAAGGCGAGACCGGTCCAGATCCACAGCATTGAGATCATGGAGATCGATCTGCCTCGAGTGACGATGGAAGTATCTTGCTCAAAGGGGACTTACATTCGCACACTTTGTCATGACATTGGGGAAAAACTTGGATGTGGGGCTTGTATGGAATCACTGCTTCGGACAAAAGTAAGTCGTTTTGAGTTGGAAGATAGCCTGACGTTAGGTGAGATTGAAAAGAAGAAGCAGGACGGGACGCTGATGGAGGCGATCATTCCCATCGATGCCATGTTTCCAGAATGCAGGAGTGTGGATGTGAAAGAGGCTGGAAATCAGTATCTGTACAACGGCAATCCATTTTCCCTTTCTTTTGTAAAGAAAAGAGAGAAGTATGAGCCGGAAGAACGGGTACGGGTGTACGATGCGCAGGGAGTGTTTGTCGGAATTTATCGCTACCGTCAGGAGGAAAAGATGTTCCGGCTCGAGAAGATGTTCTACGAAAAGTAAAATCTCACAATACGGATAAGGATAGAAGAGGAAATGACATGCAGTATGTAAGAGAACTAGAATGCTATCAGGAACAGAGAAAAGCTGCAGTGACACTGGGGAAATTTGACGGCCTGCACAGAGGCCATCAGAAACTGGTCAGCCGTGTGAAGGAACATGCATCCAAAGAGGTGGTAAGTGTTGTCTTTGCATTTGACATGGCTCCGCTCTATGAACGACTGGGCAAACAGAAGAAAAGTCTGATGACCGGGAAAGAACGGTATGAGCATCTCGATGGACAGACAGATTATCTGATTGACTGTCCATTTACGGAGGAGATATCCGGCATGGAAGCAGAGACGTTCATCAAAGAAGTGCTGGTGGATCAGTTCCATGCAGCGTATATTGCGGTCGGGACAGACTTTCATTTTGGACATGAGAAACGCGGAGATATTCATATGCTGAAGCAGTATGCAGGGATATATGGATATGAACTGGAAGTCGTGGACAAAGAACTGTATCAGGGCAGGGAAATCAGCAGTACTTATATCAAAGAAGAAGTCCGTGCCGGACATATGGAAGTGGCAAGAGAATTGCTTGGATATCCGTATGCAATGAGTGGTGTGGTGGAGCATGGCAGAAAGCTTGGGAGAAAGCTTGGGATTCCGACGATGAATATCACTCCGGATATCGGAAAGCTGGCGCCGCCAAACGGCGTCTATGCGTGCCGTGTGCGGATTGATGGGAACTATTATCAAGGGATTGGGAACCTTGGCAATAAGCCGACTGTGGATGCAGATGGAAAATTGATTTTAGAAGTCAATGTTTTTTCGTTCGACAGAGAAACCTACGGACAGACCATTCGAGTAGAACTGCTCTCATTTGTGCGGCCGGAGCGCAAGTTTGCCTCTGTGGAGGAGCTGAAAAGCCAGATGGAAGCAGATATTGCAGCGATTAAACGCAGGGAACTGTGAATTGTGCATAGTGACGAAAACTGAGAAAAGAAAAGAAAATTGAAAATAAATCTTGAAAAACAAATTCAATTATGCTAATCTAACTAAGGATTTACGAGCCGATATCCGGTAACTGGAAGACTCCAACCGTTACTTAATATCTGGCGCTCAAATATTAATAATAAGAAAGAATAAAGGAGGATCATCACATGATCGCAAAAGAAAAGAAACAGGCTATTATTGCAGAATACGGAAGAACAGAAGGAGATACAGGTTCACCGGAAGTTCAGATCGCAATCTTAACAGCAAGAATCAATGAATTAACAGATCACTTTAAAGCAAATCCAAAGGATCATCATTCAAGAAGAGGTCTTCTTAAAATGGTAGGTCAGAGAAGAGGCTTACTTGCTTACTTAAAGAAAACTGATATTGAAAGATACCGTTCTTTAATTGAACGTTTAGGACTTAGAAAATAATCAAAGTGATTTTAGCAGGGGATGGTTATTCGTGCCATCCCTTGTTTTCAGTTACAAGTGCCGGATGAAAAACATTCGGTGCAGAAGTTTATGAAAAACGGCAGGAAAGTATGAGCCGAGACCACTGAAAAGCGTATTTCCGCAGGAACTGTCAGCAGTATTGACAGAGTGCAAAGCAGAAATGTATTTTTCAGTAGTTTCGGTACAGCCTGCCGGCGAAGAAAAGGAGAACAGTATGTTTAAAAAATTTGAAATGGAATTAGCCGGAAGAACTCTGCGTGTCGATGTAGGCAGAGTGGCAGCACAGGCCAATGGTGCGGCTTTGATGCACTATGGAGAGACTGTTGTATTATCGACAGCGACAGCATCTGAAAAACCGAGAGAGGGCATCGATTTCTTCCCGCTCTCCGTTGAATATGAAGAGAAATTATATGCGGTAGGAAAGATCCCGGGAGGGTTTAACAAGAGAGAAGGGAAAGCGTCTGAAAATGCGATCCTGACATCTCGTGTCATTGACAGACCGATGAGACCTCTGTTTCCAAAGGATTACAGAAACGATGTGACATTAAATAACCTCGTATTGTCTGTGGATCCGGACTGCAGCCCGGAACTGACAGCAATGTTAGGTTCTGCGATCGCCACAGCAATCTCTGACATCCCGTTTGATGGGCCTACTTCTACTACACAGGTAGGACTGATCGACGGAGAGTTTGTATTCAATCCGAATGCGGCACAGAGAGCGGTTTCTGATCTGCAGTTGACAGTTGCTTCCACAAGAGATAAGGTCATTATGATCGAGGCAGGTGCAAATGAAGTACCGGAGGCGAAGATGATCGAGGCAATCTTTGCGGCACATGAAGTGAACCAGGAAGTGATCAAGTTCATCGATACGATTGTGGCAGAGTGTGGAAAAGAAAAGCATGCATACACAAGCTGTGCAGTGCCGGAAGAATTGTTTGAGGCGATCAAAGAGATCGTGACACCGGAAGAGATGGAAGAAGCGGTATTCACAGATGAAAAACAAGTCAGAGAAGAAAATATCCGCGTGATCCGTGAGAAGTTAGAAGAAGCATTTGCAGAGAACGAAGAGTGGCTGGAACTCTTAGGAGAAGCATTATATCAGTATCAGAAGAAGACTGTCCGCAAGATGATCTTAAAAGATCACAAGCGTCCGGATGGAAGAGCGATCGATCAGATCAGACCGCTTGCAGCAGAGACTGATTTGATTCCGAGAGTACACGGTTCGGCAATGTTTACAAGAGGTCAGACACAGATCTGTACTATTACAACACTTGCACCGCTTTCAGAGGCGCAGAGAATTGATGGTCTTGATGAGGCAGAGACTTCCAAGAGATATATGCACCACTATAACTTCCCGTCATACTCTGTCGGTGAGACAAAGCCGTCAAGAGGACCGGGACGTCGTGAGATCGGACATGGTGCGCTTGCAGAGAGAGCTCTCGTACCGGTACTTCCAAGCGAGGCAGAGTTCCCGTATGCGATCCGTACGGTATCAGAGACATTTGAATCAAATGGTTCTACTTCCCAGGCAAGTGTATGTGCATCCAGCATGTCGCTGATGGCAGCAGGTGTTCCGATCAAATCAGCAGTGGCAGGAATTTCCGCAGGTCTTGTGACAGGGGAGACAGACGATGACTATATCGTTCTGACAGATATTCAGGGACTCGAAGACTTCTTTGGAGATATGGACTTTAAGGTTGCCGGAACACATAAAGGTATCACAGCAATCCAGATGGATATTAAGATTCACGGATTGACAAGACCGATCATCGAGGAAGCAATTGCATGCACAAAGAAAGCAAGAACTTATATTTTAGATGAAGTAATGAGCAAGGCGATTGCAGAGCCGCGTGCTTCTGTTGGACCGTACGCTCCGAAGATCCGTCAGATGCAGATTGATCCTGCAAAGATTGGTGATGTTGTCGGACAGCGCGGAAAGACGATCAATGCGATCATTGAACAGACTGGTGTGAAGATTGATATTACAGATGACGGTGCAGTGTCTGTATGCGGTGTAGATGCAGAGGCGATGGAAGAGGCGATGAAGATGATTGCGATCATTGTCACAGACTTTGAAGCCGGACAGGTGCTGGAAGGAAAAGTCGTAAGCATCAAAGAATTTGGAGCGTTTGTAGAATTTGCTCCGGGTAAAGAAGGAATGGTACACATTTCCAAGATTTCCAAAGAGCGCATCAAAAATGTAGAAGATGTTCTGACACTTGGCGATAAAGTCAAAGTAGTCTGCTTAGGAAAAGATAAGATGGGAAGAATGAGCTTCTCCATCAAAGATGTAGCAGAATAAGAAGTTGAATTTTATAAATATGCGAAAAAGACTCCGTACAGAGAAATCTGTGCAGAGTCTTTTTTGCATAGAAAAGTTCTTCGGATCCTTATCGAAATACATTCCGTGTGAGAATCTGGTTCTAAACAGACAAGTTTCTCATATACTGTTTTAAGAGGTGGACAAAGATGAACAGAGCAATCGGAAAAAACAGTCAGGTGCTGCAGATTCTTGCAAGAGAGATTCAGGAACTGATCAGCCAGGAAGAGATAGACATGGAAGGACTTCAGGAGATCCGTCTTCGTGTAGGAAGTCCGGTAATCTTAAATATCCGTGGAAAAGAGAGGATTCCAAAGCGGAATGGAAAACCGCATCTTGTCACGAAGACAGAAATGCGCGAGACGGTAGATTATATCAGCAGCTATTCTTTATATGCTTTTGAAGAGGAACTGCGACAGGGATTTCTGACAGTGGAAGGAGGACATCGGGTAGGAATGGCAGGAAAAGTGATTATGGATCAGGGAAGGATAAAGAATATCCAGTATATTTCATCCGTCAACATCCGGGTGGCACATGAGGTAAAGGACTGTGCAGGGAAAGTATTGCCGTATCTTACATACAATCAACAGCTGTACCACACGCTGATCATTTCCCCTCCGGGATGTGGGAAGACAACATTGCTGAGGGATTTGATCCGTCAGATTTCAGACGGAAATCGATGGATTCAGGGGGAAAGTGTAGGCGTGGTCGATGAACGCTCAGAACTGGGGGCATGTCATCTTGGGATTGCACAGAATGAGCTTGGGATCCGCACGGATATTTTAGATGGATGTCCCAAGGCAGAGGGAATGCTCATGTTGATTCGGTCGATGGCTCCCAAAATACTTGCAGTCGATGAGATCGGGGCACCGGAGGATATTCATGCGATGGAGTACGCAATGCATTGCGGATGCTGTATGCTGGCAACTGTTCATGGCACATCGATGGCAGAGGTGCAAAAGAAACCTGTGTTGCAGCAGCTGATCCAGAAAAAGAGGTTTGGTCGTTATGTTGTTTTGAAAAATGGGATTCATATCGGAGAGGTAGAAGGAATTTATGATGAAAGAGGAACACTGCTTTACCGAGAACAATACGAGAAGGGGGCATGCGTGTGAAAGGAATCGGAATTATCTTGATCGTTCTTGGGACGAGTGGAATCGGGTATCTGACGGCGGCTGATCTCAAACGACATCTGAACGATCTGAAATGTCTGCGGAGGATCCTTTTGTTGTTAAAAGAAGAAATTGCATACACGCACGCACCGCTTGAGGAAGCATTTGCCCGCATTTCAAGAAAAGTAAAGGCACCGTACTGCTTGTTTTTGACACAGGTATCCGGACAGCTTGCAAGACGTGCGGGAAGTTCCTTTGCCGAAATATGGTCTTGTGCGGTGGAAGAGCGACTTTGTACAACAAAGCTTACGAGGGAAGAGTTAGAAGAATTAAAAGAATTTGGAAATAGTATCGGGTATCTCGGCGGACATGCCCAGGAAGGGGCGATCGATCTGTATCTGGAACAACTGAAGGTGGAAGTACAAGACGTGCGGGAAGGATTGGCTGCGAAGCAGAAACTATGCAGCTGTCTCGGTGTGATGAGTGGGATTTTTATTACAATTTTATTGATCTAGTGGGAGGAGTACATGAGTGTTCAGCTTATTTTTAAGATTGCGGCAGTCGGGATCCTCGTCTCGGTACTATGTCAGGTATTAAAACACAGTGGCCGGGAGGAACAGGCATTTCTGACAAGTCTTGCAGGGCTTCTGCTCGTACTGTTTTGGATTCTTCCCTATATTCAGGAACTGTTTCATTCCATTGAGCAGCTATTTTCCTTATAAGAGATGGAGAAGGGGGATACGAGTTGAATGCAGTACAGATTGGACTTGTGGGTGTGGCGGGCGCGCTGCTTGCGATTCAGTTTAAAAATGGAAAATCTGAGTATGGCATCTACCTAAGTGTGGCGGTCAGCATTTTCATTTTTCTGAATATTGTAGGGAGACTGGAGATTATCCTTGAGACGCTTCGTGCAATTGGAGATATGATCACGATTGACCGGGCGTATATCGGTACACTGCTAAAGATGGTGGGAATCACTTATGCAGCGGAATTTTCCTCTGGAATCTGCAAAGATGCCGGCTATCAGACGGTGGCATCCCAGATTGAGATTTTCAGTAAACTGACGATATTGGCGCTTGGCATGCCGATCCTGCTGGCGTTGTTGGAGACGATCCATGCATTTTTAACGTAGTGAAAATGGGAGTTGGGAGGAGGCACATGAAAGAGCAGAAACCGGTATGGGACAGAAAAAAAGCATGGTGGACAAGAATTCTGTTTGCGCTGCTGTTGCTTTTTTTGTCGACAGCGCATGCAGAGGCATCGGAGATAGAAGAAGAGCAGGCGCTTAAGGAGGCAAAGGAAGCTGTGGAGGAGGCTCTTTTCGGAGAGTTTGGCTTTGAGGAAGTGACGGGGGCGCTCGAAAGCATGTTCCCGGAAGGGAAGATGGATTTTTCCAAGATGGTGAAAGAGGTTGAAAAAGGAGATCTTCCGATGTCGTTTGAGGCAGTCGGACAGTTTGTGAAAGATCAGGTTGCCTATGAGTTTGGGCAGAGCAAAAAGAGTCTTGTGTATATATTGATGCTTGCAGTGATTGCGGCTGTATTTGCCAATTTTTCCGGTATATTTCCAAACCGCCAGATTTCAGAGATTAGTTTTTATCTTTTGTATCTTTTATTATTTAACGTGTGCTTAAATGGTTTTCGGATGATGACAGATCTTACAGCGCAGAGACTTACCATTTTGACTTCATTTATGAAGGTGCTTGGACCGGTCTACTTTCTCGCAGTAGCCGTTGCAAATGGGGGTGTGACATCGGCAGCGTTTTATAATCTGGTTTTATTTTTGATCTTTCTTGTGGAGCTTTTGATCTTGAATGTCCTGCTTCCATTTGTACAGGTCTATACCATATTGGAGTTATTGAATCATCTTTCTTCCGAAGAATATTTATCGAAAATGGCAGATCTGATCCACACGGGAATCGATTGGAGCATTAAGACACTTCTTGCATGTGTCGTTGGTCTGAATCTTGTTCAGGGAATGCTGCTTCCGGTGATCGATTCTGTCAAGAGAGGGGTGGTGACAAAGACTGCAGAGGCAATTCCCGGGATCGGAGATGCAATTGGAGGAATGACGGAGGTTGTTCTTGGGACAACCGTTCTTATCAAGAACAGTATCGGGATTACCGGCGCCATCATCTGCGTAGGAATCTGTGCGGTTCCGTTTTTGCAGGTCGCAGTGGTCGCATTTCTCTACAAACTGGTGGCGGCGGTGATCCAGCCGGTATCGGATCAGCGGATTGTCGGCTGCATTTCTGGAATCGGCAAAGGGTATCAGCTTCTGCTGAGGATAATCTTTACGACGGGATTACTGTTTCTACTGACGATCGTGATCGTCACAGCATCGACAACTTAATGCATTTGAAGGAGAGAAAGATGACAGAGGGACTGTATCAATGGGTGGAAAATATTGCGTTTTATATGGTGCTTATGACAGCGGCACTTCATTTGATCCCCGGTGATGGATACAGGAAGTATCTGAAGTTTTTTACAGGACTTTTATTGATCTTGCTTGTGATCAGTCCGCTGCTAAAGGTTGCCGGAATGGAAAAAACTTTTGAAGAAGTGTTTCAGAAGCATACTTATGAGGAGGAATTGCGAAAGATCGAGGAGCAGACAAAGTACCTTAAGGAAATCTGCCCGGAAGATTATCTTCCAAAAGACTATGGCGGCAACAATCCACAACAAGACAGAATGAAGGAAGAAGAAATCGCTGAGGAAAGAGAAAAAGAAGGAGGGGAAGAGTACAGTGAATAGGGAACGGTGGGACTGGAAATTTCCAGAAGGATTTCCGAAGAAACATCAACTGCTGGTCGTGCTTCTTGTCGGGATCCTTCTTGTGATCATTGCAATTCCGACTCCGAAACCGGGTGAAAGCTTGGAAAAAGAAAGAACGAGTGAGGCAGATGATAGAAAGACGACGGATTTGGATACGTATCGGGAAACGATGGAGCGAGAATTGGAAGATATTTTAAAACGGACCGAAGGTGTGGGAAAGGTGCGGGTGATGATTACGTTTCGCACATCGGCAGAGAAAGTCGTGGAGAAAGATTTGGAGAAAAGCGAGTCTGCAAGACGAGAGGAAACAGTGTTTGAAGATACTGCGCAAGGAGCGCATACACCGTATGTGCGAAAGGAAGTACACCCTCAGGTGGAAGGAGTGCTTGTAAGTGCAGCCGGAGGGGATGATGCCGTCGTGCGAAAGGAAATCACGGAGGCAGTGCAGGCATTATTTGGTATTGAAACGCATAAAATTAAAATAATGAAGCAGAGTGATTCAAAGAAGGAGGGTTCATTTTGAAAAAACTATTTAAGAAGAATCAGGTAATCATTGCAACACTGGCAGTTATGATCGCGGTGGCGGGATACTTGAACTATTCCGGAAAGCTGTTTGGAGGAGCAGAAGGGAAGGAGACGAGCGGAGAACTGGCGAACAAAGAACTGCTTGATATCTCCGAGCAGGAGCTGGCTGAGACGGCAGGAGATATTGAGAGTACAGACAAGGAGGCAGCGCTGGAGGATTCGGTAGATGGAACACCGGGGGAGGCAGTACTTACAAGCGGAGAGGCGAATAAAGTAGTGGCAGAGGCAAAGGTTTCCAGAGAACAAGTGCGCGCAAAGAATAAGGAGACGCTTCAGGCGATCATTGATAATGCGGAGATCGGTGAAGAACAGAAGCAGCAGGCAGTCAATGAGATGATCCAGCTGACGGATCTGTCTGAGAAGGAAGTGGCAGTGGAGACACTTCTTGCATCGAAGGGATTTTCAGAGACGGTCGTCAATCTGACGGTGGACAGTGCAGATGTGGTTGTAAGCAACGCAGATCTGACAGATGCTAATCGTGCACAGATTGAAGATATCGTCACAAGAAAAACAGGGATTGCCCCGCAGAATATCGTGATCACACCGATACATAGTGGGGAAGAAGAGGCAAAGGCAGAAGAAAAATAGTTTTTGTTGATAAACAAAAAAAGAGTTGCTATAATAGAAACGTTGAAAAAAAGCAAAGCAGGAGAACATTATGTCAAATATTACGAATGAAATAAAGAAACGAAGAACATTTGCGATTATTTCTCATCCCGATGCCGGTAAGACGACATTGACCGAGAAATTTTTATTATACGGCGGCGCGATCAACCAGGCAGGATCTGTCAAAGGGAAAGCGACCGCAAAACATGCAGTATCAGACTGGATGGAGATTGAGAAAGAGAGAGGAATCTCAGTGACTTCCTCCGTGCTTCAGTTTAACTACGATGGATATTGCATTAACATTCTGGATACACCGGGACATCAGGACTTCTCGGAGGATACTTATCGTACACTGATGGCTGCGGATTCTGCGGTGATGGTGATCGATGCATCCAAAGGTGTGGAGGCGCAGACGAGAAAGCTATTTAAAGTCTGTGTAATGCGTCATATCCCAATCTTTACCTTTATCAATAAGATGGATCGTGAGGCGAGAGATACGTTTGAATTGCTGGATGATATCGAGAAAGAACTGGGGATTGCAACCTGTCCGGTCAACTGGCCAATCGGTTCCGGAAAGGCATTTAAAGGTGTCTATGACAGAGAACATCGGGAAATTGAACTGTTCTCAGATACACAAAAAGGAACAAAAATGGGAGAAGTGAAGAAAATTTCATTGGATGATCCGGAGCTGAGTACACTGATCGAGGAAGATGCACTTTCTCTTTTGGAGGAAGAAGTGGAATTGTTAGACGGAGCAAGTGCTGAGTTTGACCAGGAGCTGGTAAGCAAGGGAGAACTTTCTCCGGTATTTTTCGGCTCTGCACTCACGAACTTTGGTGTGGAGACATTTTTACAGCATTTCCTTTCTATGACTTCTTCGCCGCTTCCGAGAAAGTCAGATAAAGGAGAGATTGACCCGATGACTGAGAAGGATTTCTCTGCATTTGTCTTCAAGATCCAGGCAAATATGAACAAGGCGCATCGTGACCGTATTGCATTCATGCGGATCTGTTCCGGTGAGTTTGAGGCGGGCATGGAAGTATATCACATGCAGGGAGGAAGAAAGGTGCGTCTTTCTCAGCCGCAGCAGATGATGGCAAGTGAGCGGAAGATGGTAGAGAAGGCTTACGGAGGAGATATCATCGGTGTGTTTGATCCGGGAATCTTCTCGATCGGGGATACTCTTACGACTTCAGCAGAGCGGTTCTGCTATGAGGGAATTCCGACTTTTGCACCGGAACATTTTGCCAGAGTACGTCAGGTGGATACGATGAAGCGTAAGCAGTTTATCAAAGGAATTAATCAGATTGCTCAGGAAGGTGCGATCCAGATTTTTCAGGAGTACAACACCGGGATGGAAGAAATTATCGTCGGAGTTGTCGGTGTGCTTCAGTTTGACGTATTAAAATACCGTCTGGAAAATGAATACAATGTGGAGATCCGCATGGATCAGCTTCCATATGAGCACATCCGCTGGATTGAGAATACAGACATTGATCTTGATAAAGTAATCGGAACTTCTGACATGAAGAAGATCAAGGACTTAAAGGATCGTCCGCTTCTTCTGTTTGTCAATAGCTGGAGCATCCGTATGACACTGGATCGAAACGAGGGACTCGTTCTGTCTGAATTTGGCCGTTCTTAAAGTTTTTTGTTTGCAAATAATGAGAAATTTGTTATAATAACCATAACAGACAGCAAACCAGACAGGAGGTTTTAGAAATGGTAAAAGACGAAAGAAATACGTATACGATACATCAGGATCCGAATCTCGGGGAAGTAAAGATCGCCGATGAAGTAGTTGCGATCATTGCAGCTCTGGCAGCCACAGAGGTAGAAGGGGTTGCTTCCATGGCAGGAAATATCACAAATGACCTGATCGCACGACTGGGAATGAAGAATTTATCCAGAGGCGTGAAGGTGGATGTGCTGGAAGGAATCGTGACAGTATCTCTGGCGCTTGTCCTGAAATATGGCTATAACATCATGGATGTGTCAGCAAAGATTCAGGAGAAAGTCAAAGCGGCGGTGGAGAATATGACCGGGCTTACCGTTGCGGATGTCAATATCCGTATTGCGGGTGTAGACATGGGTGAAGAATAGATTTGAAAAAATCACGGCTCACAGGGAGATTATGAAAGGTTTTTCATAATCTCTTTTCGTGTGCTGAATTCTATTTTGCAATATGGAAGGTTATGTAGTATAATAGAGCCTATCGAAGAGATAACCTTTGAAAAAACAGACAGTGAGGTATACAATGGGAAGATCAGAACTTAGAGAACACATTTTTAGAATATTATTCCGCATCGAGTTTCAATCGAAGGAAGAGATGGAAGAGCAGCTTGCACTTTATCTGGAAGAGCTGGAATCGGCAAAGGACACAGAGAAAGAATACATTCGCACAAAATATGCCGCAATTGCGGAGAAGGTGGAGATGATCGATGAGAAGATCAATGCTTCCGTGACAGGATGGAAGACATCCCGAATGGGAAAAGTAGACCTGACTATTCTTCGTCTTGCAGTTTATGAGATTGAGTGGGATGAGGAAGTGCCGCAGGGGGTTGCGATCAACGAGGCAGTAGAACTGGCGAAGAGATATGGTGGTGAAGAGAGTCCGTCTTTCATCAACGGAGTTCTTGGAAAGATCGTCAATTCGAGGTAGTGCCATGCGCAGTGTATATTCCGTCGGTCAAGTCAATTCTTACATTAAAAATATGTTTACACAAGATTTCATGCTTGGGCGCATCTATGTGAAAGGAGAAGTGTCAAACTGCAAATATCACACTTCCGGACATATTTATTTTTCCCTCAAGGATGAGACGGGGACGATCGCCTGCGTGATGTTTGCCGGACAGAGAGGCGGTCTTGCTTTTCGGATGAGAGAAGGGCAGCAAGTGATCGTTCTTGGAAGTGTCAATGTCTATGAGCGCGACGGCAGATATCAACTCTATGCGAAAGAGATCATCTTAGATGGGGCTGGATTGCTATATGAGAAGTTTGAGAAGCTGAAGCAGGAATTGGAAGAGATGGGGATGTTTGAGCAGGAATATAAGCGACCGATTCCTCCATTTGCCAGCACGGTTGGGATTGTAACAGCGCCTACGGGGGCGGCAATCCGGGATATCATTCATATTGCGTCCAGGAGGAATCCTTATGTGCAGCTGTATTTGTGCCCTGCACTTGTACAGGGAGAAGATGCTGCAGAAAGCATTGCAGACGGGATACGAAGACTGGATGCATTCGGCGTAGATGTAATCATTGTAGGAAGAGGAGGCGGTTCGATCGAGGATCTTTGGGCATTTAACGAGGAGATTGTTGCCCGGGCGATCTTTGCATGTCAGACCCCGGTCATTTCGGCGGTGGGACATGAGACCGACACAACAATCGCTGACTATGTAGCAGATCTTCGTGCACCGACACCTTCTGCGGCAGCGGAGCTTGCGGTTTATGAATACGATGTTGTCCGCGTATATTTGGATGAGGCGGAAAGGAAGCTAAAACGTGCACTTTCGCACGTGGTGGAAGAGAAGCGAAATCAGGTTATGCAGCGGGCGCAGAGGCTTTCTTATCTGCATCCGCAGGTGAAGCTAAATGAGAAACGGCAACAGGCAGTGGATTTGGAAGAACGGTTTAGGCAGAAGATGCAGGAGCGGTTAAAGGAAGCAAAGCACGGTCTGTCTGTGCGCGCAGAGCGTCTCAACGGACTTTCTCCGGTCAGAAAATTGGGACAGGGATTTTCTTATGTACAGAATGAGATTGGAGTCAATATTCGAAAAATCGAAGATGTCTGCCCAGGCGAACTCCTTTCCATTAAAGTGACAGACGGAACGATACACGCACAGGTGACGGAAGTGGAAAAGGAGGCAGAAGATGGCGGAAAGCACAGTCAAAGAGAATAGAACACTGGAGGAACTGTTTCAGGAACTGGATGGAATGATGCGGCAGATGGAAGAGCCGGGACTTTCTTTGGAACAGTCTTTTTCACTTTATCACAGAGGAATAGAACTTTTGAAGTCATGCAATGACAAGATTGATACAGTGGAAAAACAGATACAGATATTAGAAGAAAATGGAGAATGCCATGAATTTTAGAGACGAGAAAAGAAAGAAAACAGAGGAGATCGAACAGATCCTAAAGGAGTATCTTCCTGTGCAGGAAGGAAAGCAGCAGGTCATCATGGAGGCGATGGAATACAGTCTGATGGCAGGAGGGAAAAGACTCCGTCCGATGCTTCTTTGGGAGACCTTCCAGATGTTTGGAGGTGCCGCAAAGACCGTCAGACCGTTCATGGCGGCAATCGAGATGATCCATACCTATTCGCTCGTACACGATGACCTTCCGGCGATGGATGATGATGATTACCGGAGAGGAAGGAAGACGACACACATCGTATACGGGGAAGACATGGGGATCCTTGCCGGAGATGCATTGTTAAATTATGCGTTTGAGACAGCATGCACTGCATTTGAGGAAGCGCCGGAGGAGGCAAACCGGATCGGGAAAGCACTTCAGGTGCTTGCAAAGAAAGCAGGTATCTATGGGATGATCGGAGGGCAGGTCGTAGATGTCAGTGCTTCTGGAAAGAATATCACAGAAGATATACTTTCTTTTATTTATGAGCTGAAGACAGGAGCGCTTTTAGAAAGTGCCATGATGATCGGTGCGATTCTGGCGGGAGCAGAAGAAGAGGAAGTTGCAGTGATCGAGCAGGTCGCGAAGAAGATTGGGATCGCATTTCAGATTCAGGATGACATTCTTGATGTTACAAGTACAGAAGAAGTGCTCGGCAAACCAGTTTTCAGCGATCAGAAGAATGAGAAGACGACTTATGTGACGCTCTTCGGATTAGAGAAAGCAAAAAAGGATGTAGAACAGATTTCTGAGGAGGCGATTGCTCTGTTAAGGAGTCTGCAGAGGGAGAATGCCTATCTGGAGCAGCTCTTGCAGGAGTTGATACATCGGGAGAAATAGAGGGAGTGCCTATGGTACTGGAAAAAATTCAGAAAGCAAATGATATAAAAAAATTAAAGCCGGAGGAGCTTGAAGTGCTTGCCCAGGAGATCCGGGATTTTCTGATCGAGAAAATCAGTGTGACTGGCGGACATCTGGCTTCTAATCTTGGCGTAGTAGAACTGACGATGGCGATGCACCTGATTTTTGACCTGCCGGAGGATAAGATTATCTGGGATGTGGGGCATCAGGCGTATACGCACAAACTGCTTACCGGCAGAAAAGCCGGGTTTGATGATCTGCGGAAGTATGGTGGGATGAGCGGGTTCCCAAAGCGGAAAGAAAGCGAATGTGATGCGTTTGATACCGGGCACAGTTCTACATCCATCTCGGCAGGACTTGGGTATGTAGAGGCACGGGAAATCCTAGGACAAGATCATAAGGTCATCTCTGTCATCGGGGATGGCGCCATGACTGGCGGGATGGCATATGAAGCACTCAACAATGCGGCAGGATTAAAGAGTAATTTTATTATTGTGCTCAATGACAACAATATGTCCATCTCAGAAAATGTAGGAGGCATGTCGAAGTATTTGGATGGTCTTCGAACAGCGAGTGCCTACACCGGATTGAAAAAGGGTGTGGAGGCGGCATTAGGGAAGCTGCCGTATATTGGAGCGAGAGTGACAGGACATATTCGGAAAGCAAAGAGTGGAATCAAGCAGCTGTTTGTTCCGGGAATGTTTTTTGAAGATATGGGGATCACCTATCTTGGCCCGGTGGACGGGCACGATCTTAAGGCATTGTGCCGGGCTTTTAAAGAAGCAGAGAAACTTCAGAATGCCGTATTGGTACATGTGATTACAACAAAAGGAAAAGGATATCTCCCGGCGGAGAAATATCCGTCCCAGTTTCATGGTACAGGTCCGTTTGATATTGAGACCGGACAGGCAAAGGAAAAAGCAGGGGAAGATTCTTACACCGATGTCTTTTCCAAAGTGATCTACCGAGAGGCGAAGAAGGAGCCAAAGCTGGTGGCGATTACCGCAGCGATGGCAGGCGGGACAGGATTGGTTCCATTTTCCAAAACCTACCGGGATCGATTTTTTGATGTGGGAATTGCAGAAGAGCACGCAGTGACATTTGCGGCGGGACTTGCAGCGGCAGGGCTTAAGCCGGTGGTTGCAATCTATTCCTCTTTTTTACAGCGAGCGTATGACCAGCTGATCCATGACGTCTGCCTGCAGAATCTCCCGGTTGTATTTGCAATCGACCGCGCAGGGCTTGTGGGGAGTGATGGAGAGACGCACCAGGGTGTGTTTGACTTATCATTTTTATCGACAATCCCAAATATGACGGTGATGGCGCCGAAAAACAAGTGGGAACTTGCGGATATGCTCCGTTTTGCAATCCAGTATCCGGGGCCGGTCGCGGTCCGTTATCCAAGAGGAACAGCGTATACAGGACTGGAAGAGTTCCGCGCGCCGATCGAATATGGAAAGAGTGAAGTGATCCAAGCTGGAGAAGGAATAGTTCTTCTCAGTGTCGGACATATGATGGAGACGGCCTTGCAGGTGAGTGATTCCTTAAGAGAGAGTGGAATTCAAAGCACACTGGTCAACAGTCGATTTGTCAAGCCGGTGGATGAAAAACTTTTGGAGGAACTTTCTAAGTCACATACACTTTACGTGACGATTGAGGAAAATGTACTGGCCGGAGGGTATGGAGCTCAGGTGCTTGCCTATGTGGAGAAGAAAAGACTTCCCGTTCAGGTAGAGTCCTTCGGAATTCCAGATGAGTATGTGGAACATGGAAATATAGAAGTATTAAGAAAAGAAGTAATGCTGGATGCGGATACGATCACAGAGCGGATCCTGTCCGTGTACCAGAAAAGACAGCAGGAGTAGAAATAGATGAAAGAGCGTTTAGATGTATTACTTGTAAAGCGGAATCTTGCAGAGTCAAGAGAGAAGGCGAAGGCGATCATCATGTCCGGCAATGTATTTGTGGAAGGACAGCGGGAGGACAAGGCGGGAACCACTTTCTCAGATGAGGTTCAGATTGAGATCAAGGGGCACACAATGCCGTATGTCAGCCGCGGCGGATTAAAGCTTGAGAAAGCAATCGCCAATTTTGATGTAGATCTGGAAGGAAAAGTCTGCACGGATGTTGGTTCTTCTACAGGGGGATTTACAGATTGTATGCTCCAGAATGGTGCGAGAAAGGTGTTCGCGATCGATGTAGGGAGAGGACAGCTTGCGTGGAAACTCAGACAAGATGACCGGGTTGTATGTATGGAGAAGACAAATATCCGGTATGTGACACCGGAAGATCTTGGAGAGGAAATTGATTTTTCTTCCATTGATGTGTCTTTTATCTCGCTGACAAAAGTGCTGGAACCGATCCGCAACTATTTAAAACCGGATGGGGAGATTGTTGCCCTGATCAAGCCACAGTTTGAGGCCGGAAGAGAGAAAGTAGGGAAGAAGGGAGTTGTCCGCGAGAAAAGTACTCACCACGAGGTGATCGAACTGGTCACGTCCTATGCGGCATCAATCGGATTTCAGATTCTCGGCATTGAATTTTCGCCGATCAAAGGACCGGAGGGAAATATTGAATATCTGGTACATTTAAAGAAAAGCGAAGTGGGAAGCAATCTGCCGGATATGGAAGGTGCACTATATCAGGTAGTGGAGGCGGCATTTGAGGCGCTGGCAAAATAAAAGCGAGAGAGGTACGCTATGGAAACGTTTTACATCATTACGAATTACAGTAAAGATGAAAATTATGAGGTGACAAGGCAGATACAAGATTATATAGAAAAGCGCGGCAGAACTTGTATCTTATGTGAGCGAGATGAAGAGGGCAATCTCCTTACAGACCAGATTCCAAAAGAGACAGACTGTGTCCTGACGCTGGGAGGAGACGGAACGTTGATCCAGGCGGTCAGAGAATTGAGGAACAAGCATCTTCCGTTGATCGGAGTGAATATGGGGACACTCGGATATTTGACAGAGATTGAACTTCCAAAGATCGAAGAAAGTCTGGAAAAGCTGTTTTGCGGGGCGTTTCTTCCGGAACGCCGGATGATGTTGCAAGGAAAGCTTGAAGGAAGAAAGGAAGATATCGCGCTCAACGATATTGTTGTGGCGCGTGCCGGAAGTATCCGTGTGATCCATTTCAATATTTATGTCAATGGACAGCTTTTAAATTCTTACCAGGCAGATGGAGTGATCATCTCGACGCCGACAGGCTCTACAGCGTACAACCTGTCAGCGGGCGGACCGATCGTGGAACCGACGGCAGAGATGTTTGTGATCACACCGATCTGTTCACACGCTTTAAATACAAGCAGTATCGTACTTTCGGCGGAAGACGAGATCGTGATCGAGATCGGAAAAGGAAAAGGAGATACGGTTGAGGAGGCGAGCGTGACGTTTGACGGAGCGGATGTGATTCCGGTCTATACAGGGGACCGTATTACGATCAGCCGTTCTGAAAAGACTGCCAAACTTTTAAAGTTGAGTGAGGAGAGTTTTCTGGAGACGCTGCGCAAGAAAATGAAAGGAAATTAAATAAGATGAAAGTAAGTCGGCATGCAAAGATTGTAGAATTAATCAACCAGTATAATATTGAGACCCAGGAAGAGCTGGCAGAACAGCTGAACAAAGCAGGTTTTCAAGTGACGCAGGCGACTGTTTCAAGAGATATCCGTGATCTGCGGCTTACGAAAGTTGCGGGGGAAAATGGAAAACAGAAGTATGTGATCCTTCAGGTTCCGGAAAAGGATATGAAGGAAAAATACATGCGGATTCTAAAAGACGGGTATGTTTCGATGGAGATGGCGCAAAATATACTGGTAGTCAAAACCGTATCCGGAATGGCGATGGCGGTCGCCGCATCCATTGATTCGATGCAGTGGTACGAAGTTGTCGGCTGTATTGCGGGAGATGATACGATCATGTGTGCAGTCCGCAGCACAGAAGAGACGAAAATTGTGATGGAAAAAATAAGAAAAATTGTATTGTAACGGCAGGAGAAACAGATGTTACAAAATTTACATGTAAAGAACCTGGCGCTGATCGATGAGATCGAAGTAGAATTTAAAAAAGGATTTAACATTCTGACAGGAGAGACCGGTGCCGGAAAATCAATTATTTTAGGCTCTATCGGATTGGCACTTGGCGGGAAGTATTCTGCTGAGATGCTGCGAAAAGGAGCTGCTTACGGATTAGTAGAACTGGTATTTACTGTGGAACATCCGTCCCAGGAGGCACAGCTGAGAGCACTTGATATTTATCCGGAAGAGGGACAATTGATCTTAAGCAGAAAACTGATGGATGGACGAAGTGTCAGCAAGATCAATGGGGAAACGGTAACAACACGGATTCTAAAAGATGTGGCGACGATTCTGATCGACATTCACGGACAGCATGAGCATCAGACATTGATCCACCGGAAGAATCATCTTGCTTTTTTAGACTTGTTTGCAAGAGAAGAGATCGGAGATCTGAAAGATAAGGTCAAAGAGGCATGGAACAGCTGCAAGGAGAACGAAAAAGAACTTGCACTTGCGATCAAAGATGAGGACAGCAGGAGGAGAGAGGAAGATTTTCTTTCTTTTGAGCTGGAGGAGATTACAAAGGCAGAGTTAAAACCTGGTGAAGATGATTTGTTGGAGGAACAGTATAAGCGGATGCTGACCGGGAGACGGATGGCGGAGCATATGGAGGAAGCTTATGCTTATACAAGTGACAATGACGGAGGAAATGCTGCAGACTGCATTAGTCGGGCAGTTCGTATTTTTCAGGAAATTTCCGGCTGTGATCCACTGGCAGAAAGTTTGTATGAGCAGTTGTCAGAGATAGAGAATCTGTTAAATGATTTTAACCATGAACTTTCTGCGGCGAGAAACTCTGTAGAATTTTCCCCGGAAGAATTCCAGGAGGTGGAGATCAGGCTCAACGAGATCAATCGTTTGAAATCCAAGTATGGAAATTCTGTGGAAGAAATTGAAAAATACGCCGGTCAGGTGGAGGAAAAGCTGGAAAAGCTTCATGACTATGAAAATTATATTGCATCCCTCCAAAAAAAATATGAGGAATCCTGTAGAAAACTGGAAGTTCTTGCGGAAGAACTGTCGGAGATTCGACAAAAACAGGCACAGATTTTTGTGGAGAGGATCCGGCTCGGCCTGAAAGATTTAAATTTCCTCGATGTGCAGTTTGAAATGAAGTTTACCAGACTTTTGGAATGCAGGGAAGATGGGATCGATGAGCCAGAATTTCTTGTATCGATGAATCCTGGAGAGCCGCTGCGGCCACTGGGCATGGTGGCATCCGGAGGAGAATTGTCGAGGATCATGCTTGTGATCAAAACAGTTCTCGCATATCGAGAAGAGATTGCTACATTGATCTTTGACGAGATTGACACTGGAATCAGTGGGATTACTGCGGGAAAAGTTGCAGAGAAGATGGGAATGCTTGCAAAAGAGTATCAGGTCATTTGTATTACGCACCTTGCGCAGATTGCAGCGATGGCAGATGCCCATTATGTGATCGAGAAGACGGTGCAGGATGGGGTGACAAAGACTGCGATCAATGAGTTGACGGAGGAAGAGTCTGTGGCAGAACTTTCCAGATTGCTCGGAGGATCTGCAGTGACAGAGTCGATCCGGCAAAGCGCTGTTGAATTAAAAAAAATGGCAGAACTTTCCAAAAGAAAATCAGAGTGAATCAGATAAAATTCCATATACTAAGGCAGACATGAAAGTGTCTGTCTTATTTTTCTCCAAAGGAAGGTTTTGGAATCTTGCGGAAGAAAAAATATACTGTGAGGAATGTACAGTCGTGCAATCTTTTTATGTTGGGAGGAATGAAGTGTGAGAAAATACTGGTATCGGAGGAGTCTGATGATCCTTCTTCTGTTCACGGTGCTGGTAGGCGGCGCCTGCATCGTAAAATATCATACAATCTCGCAGAAAAGAGAAGTGAGTACGGAGGAAATCAGCGAGGAATATCTGATTCCCGGGGGGATGCCAATCGGGATATATATGGAGACGAACGGTGTGATGGTGCTGGGAACAGATGCGATCGAGGGGACAGACGGAGATAAATATAAACCGGCAGATCATATCGTTCGACAGGGAGATTATATTACAGGGATCAATGATGAGGTGATCACAAACAAAAAAGAATTGATTGCGGCAGTAAAAAAGCTTGATGATGAAAATGTTGTGCTTCATCTTCGCAGAAAAGACCAGCCCGTAGATGTGCGGCTGAAGGCAGTGGAAAGCAGTGAGGAAGAATATCGTCTCGGAATCTGGGTGAGGGACAATGCCCAGGGACTTGGCACAGTGACTTTCTTAAATGGAAATAGTCAGTTTGGTGCACTTGGGCATGGAATCCACGATGTAGATACCAATGAGCTTTTGGAAATCGCCAAAGGAAGTCTCTACGAAACAAGTATCAGTGCAATCCAGAAAGGGGAGGATGGAAGTCCAGGCGGGATGGAAGGTGTGATCGTGTACAACCGATATAATATTCTCGGGGAGATCACGGAAAATACAGATGCGGGAATATTCGGTACGGTAGACCGGATCCATGAATTATTTGCGGATCAGACACCGCTGAAAGCAGGGAGAAAGACAGAGATCCAAAGAGGACCGGCAAAAATCAGGTGCTGTGTAGATGGTGTTGTCAGAGAATATGATGTCAATATATTGAAAGTGGATCTCTCGGAGCGGGAAGTCAATAAGGGGATCGTGTTGGAAGTGACAGATAAAGAACTTCTTGAGAAGACGGGCGGGATTATCCAGGGGATGAGCGGAAGCCCAATCATCCAGAATGACAAGATCATTGGAGCGGTAACTCATGTGTTTGTGCAGGATGCGAAGAAAGGCTATGGTATTTTTATCGAAAATATGTTGGAACATGTAAAATCCTGACAGGACTGTCGAATAATGAGGAACCCTTTTTCTTGATTCGCCACCTATGGCAAGTCTATAATGAATGCTGTGGAATGAAGGCAGAAATTGAAGGAGGATGTAGCCATGGGAAAACTGAATGTAGCTATTGCTGACGATAATGAGAGAATGTTGGATCTTCTTGGGGAACTGATCGATCGGGACAAGGAACTGACACTGGTTGGAAAAGCGAACAATGGGGAGGATATGTGCAAAATTATAGAACAAAAACAGCCGGATGTCGTCCTTTTGGATCTGATCATGCCGAAAATGGACGGATTGAGTGTGATGGAACAGATCAATACAGATAAAAAAATCAAAAAGCATCCGAGTTTTATCGTTGTGACAGCTGTCGGACAGGAACAAATGACAGAAGATGCCTTTGAAAAAGGAGCGAATTACTATATTATGAAGCCATTTAACAACCGGATGCTGTTAGATAAGATCAAACATGTGAATCGAGTTTACCGCCCGGCAGCCCCGGACCGGGAACTGGAAAGCAGAAGGAAAGATCTGCCGGAGTATGATCTTGAGGAGGAAGTAACCGATATGATTCACGAGATCGGGATTCCTGCACATATCAAAGGATATCATTATCTGCGGGATGCGATCATAATGGCTGTGGAAGATATGGATGTGCTAAATGCAATTACAAAAATCCTCTATCCGACTGTTGCGAAGAAAAATCAGACAACATCAAGCCGGGTAGAGCGGGCGATCCGCCATGCGATTGAGGTGGCATGGACGAGGGGGAAATTGGAGACGATCGATGAAATGTTCGGATATACGGTCAGCAGCGGAAAGGGGAAACCGACTAACTCGGAATTTATCGCACTTCTTGCGGATACTATCCGTCTGAGAGGAAGACGCAGGCAGCTTGTGGAATAAAAAGGACTCAGTTCTATCTTATGTCTTTTCATTTTTCTGAAAATACGATATAATAACAGAAAGTAAAAAGTTTGGAGGGAATCATATGAAAAGGATTTTGTTCGCAGCGTCAGAGTGTGTGCCGTTTATCAAGACCGGGGGACTTGCAGATGTTGTAGGTTCGCTGCCGAAATACTTTGATAAAGAGAAGTATGATGTCAGAGTCATGCTTCCGAAATATATGTGTATGAAAGAAGAGTGGAAAGAAAAATTAGAGTATCGGACTCATTTTTATATGGACTTGAATTGGAGAACACAGTATGTCGGTGTGTTGGAATATGTGCACGATGGTGTGACATTTTATTTTATTGACAATGAATTTTATTTTAATGGGTTTGCCCCTTATGGCAATATCTATGAAGACATTGAGAAATTTGCCTTTTTCTCCAAGGCAGTTTTAAGTACGCTTTCGGTGATCGATTTCCGGCCGGATATCATTCATTGCCATGATTGGCAGACAGGGTTGATCCCGATTTATCTTGATAATTTCCGGTATTCCAATGAATACTATCGGAACATTAAGACGATCATGACGATACATAATCTGAAATTCCAGGGAACGTGGGATACAAAGACGGTGAGGGATATCACAGGATTGCCGGATTACTATTTTGTTCCGGATAAGCTTGAAGCATACAAGGATGCCAACTATCTGAAAGGCGGAATTGTCTATGCAGATCGCATTACAACGGTGAGTAACTCTTATGCAGAGGAGATCAAGATGCCGTTTTATGGAGAAAATCTTGATGGGCTGATGCGTGCACGGGCAAACTGCCTGCAGGGAATCGTGAACGGAATAGATTATGATGTCTATAATCCAAAGACAGATGAATTGATTACGAATAACTTCTCGGTGGAAAATTTCCGCAAAGAGAAAGCGGAAAATAAACTGGCGCTTCAGGAAGAACTTGGACTGGAGAAAAACGCAAAGACCATGATGATCGGAATCGTATCAAGACTGACAGACCAGAAAGGATTGGATCTGATTGCCTATATGATGGATGAGTTATGTCAGGAGAATATCCAGCTTGTCGTACTTGGAACCGGAGAAGAACGCTATGAGAATATGTTCCGCCATTTTGCATGGAAGTATCAGGGAAAAGTCTCGGCGAACATTTATTATTCAGAAGCACTGTCGCATAAGATCTATGCATCCTGCGATGCGTTTTTAATGCCATCACTATTTGAACCATGTGGATTAAGTCAGCTGATGAGTCTGCGCTACGGAACACTTCCGATCGTGCGAGAGACGGGAGGACTGAAAGATACGGTGGTTCCGTACAATGAATTTGACAAGACCGGAACCGGATTCAGTTTTGCAAACTACAATGCACATGAGATGATGGACATCATACGTTATGCAGAACATATTTATTATGATAAGAAGAGAGATTGGAATAAGATTGTAGAACATGCAATGCAGCAGGATTTTTCCTGGGATAATTCTGCAAAGCAGTATGAGCAGTTGTACGATGATTTGATTTAAGGCACACCCAAAATAACAGCATGAGAATATTGCAGCTAAGGAGATTACGAGAAGATGAAGATTATAGATAAATTACAGGAGAACAAAATACATATTTCATTTGAGATTTTTCCACCAAAGACGGATGCAGGAATTGAGGCCGTTTTAAGCGCCACAGAGCAGATCGCGAAGCTTGCACCTGCGTTCATAAGCGTCACTTACGGCGCAGGAGGCGGAACGAGCAAGAATACTGTACAGATTGCCTCGGATATTCAAAAGAAAATGGGTGTGACCAGCCTGGCGCATCTGACCTGTGCTTCTTCGACAAAAGAGGAAGTGTTGTCGGTGGTAGACCGATTAAGGGCGGAGGGGATTGAAAATATCCTGGCACTGCGCGGAGATATTCCGGAAGGGCGGGAATTTCCGGAGACAGACCAGTATCATTACGCATATGAACTGATCCGAGAGATTAAAAAGCAGGGCGATTTTTGCATTGGGGCGGCATGTTATCCAGAGGGCCATGTGGAAAATGAACACAAAGAAGATGACATCGCTTATCTAAAGCAGAAGGTAGACTGTGGAGTGGATTTTCTTACAACGCAGATGTTTTTTGACAATGCGATTCTCTATAACTTCCTCTATCGTATTCGGGAAAAAGGGATCACTGTTCCGGTACTCCCGGGAATCATGCCTGTCACAAACAGCAGACAGATGACGAGAATCTGCAAATTATCCGGAACGGTTCTGCCGCAGCGGTTCCATGCGATCTTAGACCGTTTCGGGGAGAAGCCGGAAGCGATGAAGCAGGCGGGAATCGCTTATGCGACAGACCAGATCATTGATCTGATCGCCAACGGAATTGATCACATCCATATTTACTCAATGAATAAGCCGGAAGTGGCGGCAGCGATTATGACAAATCTGTCAGAGATTTTGAGGTAATGCCGATGGAAATGCGGATAAAGGAAGCAATCCGCTATCTTGGCTATGGAAGACATGCGGTAGATGATGGAACATTTGCACTGATCACAGAAGTTTTTAGAGAACTTGATCAGATAAAATGTGCGAAGTCAGTCTATCGCATTTTTGATTTGCAGGTCAAAGGAGCGGATCAGATAGAAATTGGCGGATGGACAGTCACAAGCAAAAACCTCTCAAAAAATCTTACGGGATGTGATCAAATTGTTTTGTTTGGGACGACGCTTGGGACGGAGGTGGACAGATGGATCCGGAGATACTCTCTGACAGATATGGCGAAGGCGGTTGTCGGTCAGGCATGTGCTGCTGCGGAATTGGAAGAGTATTGTGATGACTGTCAAAAGAAAATCGCAGAAGAGTATCAGAGACAGGGAAGGTATCTGCGCCCGCGGTTTAGTCCGGGATATGGAGATTTCTCAATTTCCTGTCAGGAGACACTGATGCGGATGTTAGACTGTGCGAAGACGATCGGTCTTACCCTTACAGGAGGAGGGATGATGACACCGACAAAATCTGTCACCGCAGTGATCGGAGCCAGCACAGAACAACAGCCATGCCATATCAAAGGATGTGAGGCGTGTGAGAAGAAGGATTGTTTATACAGAAGGAGTAGTTAGAGGATGCTGTTAGAACGTTTGGGAAAAGAATTACTGTTTCTCGATGGAGGAATGGGCACATTGTTACAGGAGAAAGGGTTACAGCCGGGAGAACTTCCAGAGAGCTGGAACTTAAAAAGACCGGAAGAAGTCATTGCGATCCACCAGAATTATTTTGAGGCGGGAAGCGATATTGTACTGACAAATACTTTTGGCGCGAATGCGTTGAAGTTTCACAGTGAAGACTGTCCTTTGCAGGAGGTTGTCACCAGAGCTGTGGAAAATGTGCGGGAGGCGGCACGGCGTGGTGTCAAAGATGGCAGAGAAATCTATGTGGGTCTGGATATCGGACCGACCGGAAAGTTGTTAAAGCCGATGGGAGATCTTGCCTTTGAGGATGCCTATGAGGCATTTGCAGAAGTAATGGAATATGGTGAGAAAGCCGGAGCAGATCTCATTCATATTGAGACGATGAGCGATACTTATGAAGTGAAGGCAGCAGTTCTCGCGGCGAAAGAGCGCACAAGTCTTCCCGTATTTGCAACGATGATCTTTGATGAACGCGGAAAGCTTTTGACTGGGGGAGACGTTCCTTCGGTGGTTGCGATGCTGGAAGGACTTCGTGTGGATGCCCTCGGAATCAACTGTGGTATGGGACCGGAGCAGATGCTTTCGATTTTGGAGGAACTTTTGACTTATACGTCACTGCCTGTGATCGTAAAGCCAAATGCAGGACTTCCGAAACAGAGGGATGGGCAGACTTACTACGATGTAGTGCCGGAAGAATTTGCGTCTACGATGAAATTGATTGTAGAGAAGGGCGCCTGTATTATCGGGGGGTGTTGCGGAACAACACCGGCACATATCCGACAGATGACAACACTATGTCAGGGGATGAAAGCAGTTCCGCCGGTAAAGAAGCATCATACACTCGTATCTTCTTATGGAAGCTGCATAAGTTTTGGCAGAAAGCCTGTCATCATTGGAGAACGCATCAATCCAACTGGAAAAAAGAAATTAAAACAGGCATTGAAAGACGGAGATTTTGACTATATCCTGAAAGAAGGGATCATGCAGCAGGAGAAAGGCGCGCATATTCTAGATGTCAATGTAGGACTTCCCGACATCGATGAAGTGGCAGTGATGGAAAAAGTGGTGACAGAACTTCAGAGTGTCACAAGCCTTCCACTTCAGATTGATACGGTGCTTCCGGAAGCGATGGAACGTGCGATGAGGATTTACAATGGAAAGCCGATGATCAACTCTGTCAATGGGAAACAGGAGTCGATGGACCAGGTGTTTCCACTGGTGCAGAAGTATGGTGGCGTCGTTGTTGCACTGACGATCGATGAAGACGGCATCCCGGATACGGCAGAGGGGCGTCTTGCAATCGCGGAAAAAATCATCTGTGAGGCGGAAAAATATGGCATCGATCGGAAAGACATTGTTGTTGATGTGCTTGCGATGACGATCAGTTCTGAACCGGAAGGAGCGCTTGTGACATTGAAAGCATTGAAACTCGTGCGGGAAGTATGCAAAGTAAATACGGTGCTTGGCGTATCCAATATATCTTTTGGACTTCCGAAACGTCCTGTGATCAATGCGCATTTTTATACGATGGCGATGCAGCAAGGGCTTACATCGGCAATCATCAATCCGTTCTCAGAGGAGATGATGAATTCTTATTATGCGTTTTGTGCGCTGATGAACTATGATGAGAACTGTGCTTCCTATATTGAGCGGTACAGCAAAACTGTCGAGGAGGAACAACAGTCTATAGCGGGCAGTCCGACGCAGGCCGGGCAGGAGACGTCCCGGGCGGGAGAAATGTCACTGCAGACAGCGATCGAACGTGGATTAAAGGAAGAGGCGGGACATCTTACGAGAGAGCTCGTCAGAGAAAAAGAGCCGCTTGCGATCATCCAGGAACAGTTGATCCCGGCGCTGGATGTTGTTGGAAAAGGATTTGAGAAGGGAACAATCTTTCTTCCGCAGCTTCTGATGAGTGCAGAGGCAGCGAAAGAAGCATTTGCCGTGCTGAAAGAAGTGCTGGAACGAAGCGGACAAAAAGAGCAGAAGAAAGGAAAAGTGATCCTTGCCACAGTCAAAGGAGATATCCATGATATCGGGAAAAATATCGTGAAAGTTCTGTTGGAAAATTATAGTTTTGATGTGATCGATCTTGGAAAGGATGTGGATCCGGAGGTGATTGTGCATACTGCAAAACAAGAGGGGATCAGACTGGTCGGACTGAGCGCGCTGATGACTACGACTGTTGTGAGCATGGAAGAGACGATCCGATTGCTTCGGGAACACTGTCCGGACTGCAAAGTGATGGTCGGAGGTGCTGTTTTAAATCCAGAATATGCAGAGATGATCGGGGCTGATTTCTATGGAAAAGATGCCATGCAGTCTGTCTATTATGCGCAGCGTGTATTTGCATAAGGACCTCTCATATAAGATAGCAATCTACTTCCAAATATGGAAGTGGGAGGGTGGAAACGAGTTACATTGTATCTGAAAGAATGCATCCGAGAACATTGACAAACGATTAACACTCTTTTATGATTAAAGGTAATAATGTATCGGAACTGATGTCCGATGGAAAAGCAGCTTGTGACATTGTAAAAATGTCATGGATATATGCTGGAAAGATAAAGGAGGAAGAAGAATGGGAATGCGAGGATTAGAAACACCTGTCAGAAAAATCAGAAGACAAGTATTCCGTGAAGTATCGAAAGTAGCATTTGAGTCAACATCAGAGAATCTGATTGAAGAGATTGAGGAAATCCCATATCGTCTTGTGACGGAGGATGGAGAAAAATATAGGGACAGTATGTATCGTGCGAGAGCTGTTGTCAGTGAGCGTGTACGCCTTGCGATGGGAATGTCTTTGCGTCCAGAAGACCGTCCGGTTCATATTACAGCAGGAGTGGAAGAAAGTAATATTTCTGAGAAGTATTATGAGCCGCCACTTATGCAGGTTGTGCCATCCGCGTGTGCTGCGTGCGAAGAGCGTGGATATGAGGTCAGCAATATGTGTAAAGGATGTCTGGCACATCCATGTGCAGAGGTCTGTCCAAAAGATGCAATCTCTATGGTAAACGGACATTCTTATATTGATCAGTCAAAATGTATCAAGTGTGGAAAATGTAAGTCTGCCTGTCCATACGATGCAATTGCAAAAAAAGAGCGCCCATGCGCGAGAGCATGCGGAGTAAATGCGATTGTCAGTGACAAAGTAGGAAGAGCAAAGATTGACAATGAGAAATGTGTTTCCTGTGGAATGTGTATGGTAAGCTGTCCATTCGGAGCAATCTCGGATAAGTCACAGATCTTTCAGTTGGGAAGAGCGCTCAGAGAAGGCGGCGAGATCATTGCAGAGATTGCACCTGCCTTTGTTGGACAGTTTGGAACGGATGTCACACCAAGAAAAATTAAGTCTGCATTATTGGACTTAGGATTCAGCGAAGTATATGAGGTCGCACTGGGAGCGGATATTGGAGCTGTTTCAGAGGCGCATCACTATGCGGAAAAAGTAGCTACGGGAGAGTTGCCATTCCTTCTGACGTCCTGCTGCCCATCGTGGTCTATGCTTACAAAGAAATTTTTTCCGGACCTTGTAGACGAAGTTTCTCAGGAATTGACACCGATGGTTGCGACTGCAAGGACGATCAAACAGAAGCATCCAAATGCAAAGGTGGTATTTATCGGTCCGTGTGCGTCAAAGAAACTAGAGGCATCAAGAAGAAGTGTGCGCAGTGATGTGGATTTTGTGATCACTTTTGAAGAACTGCAGGCGATGTTTGATGCGAAAGACATTGATTTTGATAATTATGAAGGAGAATCCTCTTTCCATGATGCAACCGGAGCTGGCCGTGGATATGCAGTGGCAGGTGGTGTCGCAAATGCGATCGAGCAGTGTATCAATGAGTATTATCCGGATATCGATGTGAAGATCGAACATGCAGAAGGACTTGCAGACTGTAAAAAATTGTTGACACTTGCAAAGGCAGGCAAGATGAATGGATGTCTGATCGAAGGAATGGGATGTCCGGGAGGATGTGTTGCCGGAGCGGGAACGAATCTTCCGGTGAATAAAGCACAGGCAGAACTGAAAAAATTTGTGTCAACTTCCACTAAAAAACTTCCGCCAAAAGAACTGGCAGAGATTGAGTTGAATTAGAAGCAGAAGGAAGAGGCTTTGCACGGCTTTACAAATGCAGAGTGCTGTGTTATGATAACAGAAGAAAAGTCGGAGAGAAAGATCCGAATGGAGGGAAGAATATGGCATTTTTTGCAGAACTTATTATCACAGTTGTGAAAATGGTATTTCTGATGGCAGTAGCAGTTCTTGGAGTCAAAGCCGGACATGCTCTGCGTGTCAGAAAAGAAAAAAAATAAGAAAATCCCCTTTCAAATGAAAAGGAGAAGGAACACTGCCTATGAGAGAGAGATTGCAGTAAGTTTTCAGGTCTGTCCGGCAGAGAATGCCGCAGACAGACAGCGTATGCGATCTCAGTTGAATAGGCAGTGTTTTTTATTACAGAAGTGTAATCTTTTTGCCGCCTGGATCAGAACGGTATGTTTTCTGCTGTCTGTTCATTGACAAGGCAGGCAAACCTATTTATAATTAGGAAGTATTTAGCAAATAAGTCGATCAGACATGAAATAGTTTGCCTTAGGAGGAAAAGTATGAAACAATACGGAGTAAATGAATTGAGAAAGATGTTCCTTGAATTTTTTGAGAGCAAAGGACATCTTGCAATGAAGAGTTTTTCACTGGTACCGCACAATGACAACAGTCTGCTTCTGATCAACTCGGGAATGGCGCCGCTGAAACCATATTTTACAGGACAGGAGATTCCACCGCGCAAGCGCGTGACAACCTGCCAGAAGTGTATCCGTACCGGAGATATTGAGAATGTCGGAAAGACAGCACGCCACGGTACATTTTTTGAGATGCTTGGAAATTTCTCTTTCGGAGATTACTTTAAGAGAGAAGCTATCCAGTGGTCATGGGAATTTTTGACAGAAGTGGTAGGACTTGATGCAGACCGCTTATATCCGTCTGTGTATGTGGATGATGAGGAAGCATTTGAGATCTGGAACAAGGAGATGGGAATTCCGGCAGAGCGTATCTTTAAGTTTGGAAAAGCAGATAATTTCTGGGAGCATGGAGCTGGTCCATGTGGTCCATGTTCTGAGATCTACTATGACCGCGGAGAGAAATACGGATGCGGAAGCCCGGATTGTACAGTTGGATGTGAATGCGACAGATATATGGAGATTTGGAACAATGTATTCACTCAGTTTGACAACGATGGACATGGAAATTATTCTGAGTTAGAGCAGAAGAATATCGATACCGGTATGGGATTGGAACGTCTTGCTTCTGTTGTGCAGGATGTAGATTCTATTTTTGATGTGGATACTGTCAAAGCACTTCGTGATAAAGTGTGTGAAGCAGCGAACGTGACTTACAAGAAAGATGCGGATCAGGACGTATCGATCCGTCTGATCACCGATCATATCCGCTCTGCAACATTTATGATTTCAGATGGAATCATGCCGACAAACGAAGGACGCGGGTATGTGCTTCGCCGTCTGATCCGCCGCGCGGCAAGACATGGCCGTCTTCTTGGAATTGAAGGAAAATTCCTTGCAAAATTAAGTGAGACAGTCATCGAAGGTTCCAAAGACGGGTATCCGGAATTAGATGAAAAGAAAGAGTTTATCTTCAATGTGCTGACGCAGGAGGAAGATAAGTTTGACAAGACAATCGATCAGGGATTGCATATTCTCTCGGTGATGCAGGAAGAGATGAATCAGGCCGGAGAAAAGGTACTTTCTGGAGAAAATGCATTTAAACTGTATGATACTTATGGATTTCCACTTGATCTGACAAAAGAGATTTTGGAAGAAAAAGGTTATGGAATTGACGAGGAAGGTTTCCAGGCAGCAATGGAAAAACAGAGAGTCCAGGCAAGAGAAGCCCGCAAAGAGACAAACTATATGGGTGCAGATGCGACTGTATATGATGAAATCGATCCGTCTGTCACAACCGAATTTGTCGGATATGACACACTGTCCTGTGATTCTAAGATCACAGTGCTTACAACAGAAAGTGAGATCACGGAAGCGGTTGCAGATGGACAGAGAGCTACAATCTTCGTAGAGAAGACACCGTTTTATGCTACAATGGGTGGACAGGAAGGTGATACTGGAATCATCCATACTGCAGATGCAGAGTTCGCAGTAGAAGAGACGATCAAGCTGCTCGGAGGAAAATTCGGACACATCGGTCGTGTGACAAAGGGAATGTTCCGTACAGGAGATACTGTGACACTTGAGGTGAAATCGAAAGAACGTTTGAATACATGTAAGAATCACAGTGCAACACATCTGCTCCAGAAGGCATTAAAAACAGTACTCGGATCTCATGTAGAGCAGAAAGGTTCTCTTGTGACACCAGACAGACTTCGTTTTGACTTCGCACATTTTTCTGCGATGACAAGAGAAGAGATTGAGGCAGTAGAAGCGCTTGTAAATGAAGAAATCGCAAAGAACAATCCGGTCGTAACAGAAGTAATGAACGTGGAAGAGGCGAAAAAGACAGGTGCGATGGCACTTTTCGGAGAAAAGTACGAAGAAGATGTGCGCGTTGTCACAATGGGAGACTTCTCTAAAGAACTTTGCGGTGGAACACATGTAAGTAATACTGGTCTGATCACAACATTTAAGATCGTGTCCGAATCCGGTGTAGCAGCAGGTGTGCGCCGTATTGAAGCACTGACTGGAGACGGTGTATTTGCTTATTATAAAGCACAGGAACAGAAGCTTGCAGAAGCGGCAAAATTATTAAAAGCAACACCAGAGAATCTGGCGGAGAAAATCAGTCATCTGCTCGCAGAGACAAAGTCACTTCACAGTGAGATCGAAAGCTTAAAGAGCAAAGCGGCTCAGGAAGCTGTCGGCGATGTGATGAATCAGGTAGAGGAGATCTGCGGAGTGAAAGTGCTTGCAGTCCGTGTGGAAGATGTAGACATGGGAGGACTTCGTGAGCTTGGCGATCAGTTAAAAGAAAAACTCGGAGAAGGAGTTGTAGTGATCGCTTCAGCAGCAGGTGGTAAGGTTAGCCTGATGGCGACAGCTACAGAAGGTGCGTTAAAGAAAGGTGCCCATGCAGGAAATCTGATCAAAGCAATTGCTGGTCTTGTAGGTGGAGGCGGCGGAGGTCGTCCGAATATGGCGCAGGCCGGCGGAAAGAATCCAGAAGGAATTGACGCAGCATTGTCGAAAGCGAAAGAAGTGTTAGCAGAACAGATTCAGTAGATGCGTGCAAACTGGTTGATTTTTTTGAAAAAGTCTGAAAAAAGAAGAAAAAAGTAATAAAAATCATTCCGGAAATTTGCAGGAAACTATTGACGAAATCAAAAAATATGCTATAATCATATGTAGTGCAATAAAAATACCCGAACAGTCGTATGATGCACAATATAGGGCTGGAGGGGAGGTTAGGTGTGAGACTATGTCAAATGTAATCGTAAAAGATAATGAGACGTTAGATAGCGCTTTACGCAGATTCAAAAGAAACTGTGCAAAAGCTGGTATTCAGCAGGAGATTCGTAAAAGAGAACATTACGAAAAACCAAGCGTAAGACGTAAAAAGAAATCTGAAGCTGCTAGAAAACGTAAATATAATTAATGAATATGTGCAGAAGTGAGGAGTGTTTTTACAAACACTCCTTTTTCAATGTGTAAAGATAGAAAGAGCTTAAATGGTTTCATATAAATGATGAGAAGAATACAAAAAGAGGAGAAAAAAGATGATAGATACTGTGATTTTTGATCTTGGGAAAGTGCTTGTTGAGTATGACTGGGAATCTTATCTAAAGCAGTTTTGTTTTGACGAGAAGACTTTTCAAGTGTTGGCAGATGCGATTTTCTTAAGTGAGGCCTGGATCCTTGGGGACCAGGGTGCTGTTACACCAGAAGAATGGCTGCAGTGCTTTCTTCAAAATGCACCGCATAATGAGAAGGAAGTGCGGCAAGTATTTGAAGGACTTGCGGGCTGCATACATAAATTCCCTTACACAGATCGTCTCATCGCTCATTTTCGTGAAAAAGGGTGCCGGATCTATTATCTTTCCAATTATTCGGAAGGATTATATGAAATGACAAAAGAGGAACTGGGATTTATCAATAGCTTTGACGGAGGTGTTTTTTCTTACAAAGAAAAATGTATAAAACCGGAAGAAAAGATATACAAAACCCTTCTGACGAGGTATAATATAAAACCGGAGAATGCGATATTCTTTGATGACAGACCGGAGAATGTAGAGGCGGCAAAGATGCTCGGCATCCAGGGTGTTGTTTTTACACCAGAAGTTGCAGAAGAATATCTTGGATAAATGAGAGGAAGGTACCGAATGAGAAAAGTAGTAAAATTTGGCGGGAGTTCGCTTGCAAATGCGGCTCAGTTTAAAAAAGTAGGAGAGATTATCCGGGCGGATCAGACAAGACGCTATGTAGTTCCATCTGCACCGGGAAAACGGCATATTAATGACACGAAAGTCACAGACATGCTCTACCACTGCTATGAGCTGGCAGAGAAAGGAAAGAAATTTCTTCCACTGTTAAACGAGATCAAAGCACGCTATGAAGAAATCATTGACGGACTTCAGCTGGAGTTGTCTCTTGACAAAGAATTTGAGGTGATCGCGGAACAGTTTTTAAAAAAGGCAGGAAGAGATTATGCGGCATCCAGAGGAGAATATCTGAATGGGATTGTTATGAGCAGTTATCTGGGCATCACGTTTATTGATGCGGCAGAAGTGATCTTTTTTGATAAGCAAGGAAATCTTGATCTGACACGGACCGAAGATGTACTCGCGAAACGTCTTGAAAATGCAAATCGTGCGGTGATTCCGGGATTTTACGGAATGGGAGCGGATGGAAAGATCCACACATTTTCAAGAGGAGGATCAGATATTACGGGATCGATCGTGGCAAAGGCTGCGAAGGCGGATATGTATGAGAACTGGACGGACGTCTCGGGATTTCTGATTGCAGATCCAAGGATTATCCACAATCCTCAGCCGATCGAGACAATCACATACAGAGAGTTGAGAGAGCTTTCTTATATGGGGGCCACAGTCCTGCACGAGGATGCTATCTTTCCGGTGAGAAAAGACGGAATTCCGATCAATATCCGCAATACCAATGCACCGCAAGATCCTGGTACGATGATCGTGGAAAGTACCTGCCGTCAGTCGAAGTATACGATCACCGGGATTGCAGGAAAAAAAGGATTTGCTTCGGTTCATATTGAAAAAGAAATGATGAATGCAGAGATCGGTTTTGGACGAAAAGTTCTTCAGATTTTTGAAGACAATGAGATTCCGTTTGAACATATGCCGTCAAGTATTGATACGATGACAGTGCTTGTGGATCAGTCTGTGTTTGAGGAGAAAGAGCAGGCTGTAATTTCCGGAATTCAGCGGGCAGTACAACCGGATCATATTCAGCTGGAATCAGACTTTGCCTTGCTTGCCGTTGTTGGACGAGGGATGGCGCGTGCGAGAGGAACAGCCGGGCGCATTTTCTCTGCTTTAGCACATGCAAATGTCAATGTCAAAATGATCGATCTTGGCTCCAGTGAGTTAAATATTATTATCGGAGTGAAAAATGAGGAGTTTGAAACTGCCATCCAGGCAATTTATGATATCTTTGTAAAAACGCAGATTTAACAGCTAAAGAGAGGACAGATATATGAACATTTTATTTTTTCTAAGACCGAAGAGTGATCTTGCATATGTCTATGACAATCACACATTGCGACAGGTGTTAGAAACAATGGAGTATCATAAATATTCTTCTGTTCCGGTATTGAACCGGGAGGGAAAATATGTGGGAAGCATCACAGAGGGCGATCTTCTCTGGTGGATCAAGGATCATGCTAATCTTGACCTGAAAAAGGCGGAAAATATTCTGATGACAGAGGTTACAAGACGTTATGATTATCAGGCCGTGAATGCAGGCGCAAAGATGGAGGATTTGATCGACCGCGCGATGGAGCAGAATTTCGTCCCGGTCGTAGATGATCAGCAGAATTTTATCGGAATCATCACAAGACGCGAGATCATCAGCTACTGCTATAAGCATATGGAAAGAGGAATAAAAAGTATAAAAAAAATCAGTAAACCTATTGACACAATGAAAAACAGATGATAGTATATAGGAGATGCCGCACAGCGAGGTATAAGAATCTTATTTAAGGTCACCAAAGCTGGCGAGTAATGATAATAGGAGGTGCCATATGTACGCAATTATAGCAACAGGTGG